>Ga0115031_1004470_pt1 | contig 10325 bp, 3 predicted proteins | sample Maine_Asex4_meta_FD_87301 | JGI IMG/M metagenome (GOLD analysis project Ga0115031, IMG submission 87301) | Marine algal microbial communities from Maine, USA - Maine_Asex4_metaG | ecosystem: Host-associated > Algae > Red algae > Unclassified | place: Maine, USA | collected 2015-01-05 | reverse complement strand
TTTTCATCCGTTCCGAAGGTGATCCGCTGTTCGTCCGCTACCATAGCCAACTGCTCCTGATAGTAGAGCTTCTGGTTGGCCAACAGGTTGTCTTTCAAGTCGGAGGCCAGCCGATACTGGCCGAGGGCATCGTAACCCTCGATGAGTTTGCCGAGGTGGTCAAAATTCTGGTCGTTCCCTTTAAGTATCACGTACTTCTCCCGCGCTTTTGCAAAGCTACGGACCATGCCTTCCGGCTTGTGCTGCATTCGGTAAATCTCTCCTTGCTGGTCGTGGATCAGGTAGTCCCTGAATAAGCCTTCAGGCATCCTTTTAAAAATGCCCATCTGTTGCTCCAGCCCGTTGATGTAGGCAGCAGTGTCCTTCAGGGCCAGGTACGCTTCATTTCTAACGTCCAGAATATATTCACTATTTGCGATAGCGTTCAGGTCAACCTCTGCTGCCTTGCCCAGGATTTCGTCAGCGAGCCTAACGGCGGCGGGGTAATCGCCCATTTCGTAGTAGGTCGTCAGCTCACACAGTTTGGCATAGGCAAGTTCCCCCTGCTCGTCATTACGGCGGTGGTAATCGATCGTTTTACGGATATATTCCAAGGCTTGTTCATACTCTCCAGCTTCCCAGCAAAAGTCGCAGAGTGCCTGGTACACACGGTAGCGGCCCTCTTCGTTATTTGCCCGCTGGTAAATCCCCAAAGCCAGGAAGGCATAATCCTGACCGACCTGGTACCTGCGCTGGTCTTTCATACGAATTCCGTAGTTGAGGTAATTTTCGGCAATTAGTAACGAATCCCCCGACAACTCGGCATATCGCAAACCTTCAAGCAGGTGATGATTGATCGTGTCCCACGAAATATCATCCCTAACCAACAACTGATAGGCAAGTTGACCGTGTAGGTCAGCGTGCAATTCATGGTCGGAAGACAGCTCCATACGCTCCAGGATAACGGGGCCATAGGCGAGAAAGTCATCGCCAGAAATTTCTCCGTTGAAGACTTTCTCCACGATGATTCCCAGGGGCAACTCATCAAGCCTCGATGATGGCTTCAAGCCATCACCCATTTGAGCTGACAGGGAGTAACTGCTCAGTAAAATAGTAGCGACAAAGGCGAGCGCTGTCTTTTCGCCGAATATTTTCGTAGGGGTAACAGGCAGGGCTGAGAGAACAAAAAAAAGTTTCCAAAAAGAAAGAATGTGAGTAGGCTGAGTCATTGCTCTAATATGCTAAAAAATTAGCTAACCGGGTATAAAGCAGGTATTTACACCTACACTTCATTTTCTTCGGAAACTAAAATCTTCCTTTCGGAAAGAGCTTCTTTTCTGCCCGCGGCTAACCTCTTAAACTTGAATCAAATAAAGGAGACAGCGATGCTTCCCTGATTTGATTAAAGCTCTTAAGCCATGCCTACTTCGTTTCGTTACTCACTGCTCTTTGTCCTTCTCCTTGCATCCTGCGTCAGCGCCGCCCAGGATGTAGAAGCGACCGTCAACCGGCTAAAGAACCTGAAAGAGCAGCAGCTCAACATCACCGGCGGCATTAACCTTACGAGTCAGTTTTATGACGCTGTTGGTATTGCGGACCGGCGGGACAACTTTCAGTGGGGTGCCCGGGCCAATCTCAACTTCAGCTTCCTGGGCATCAATGCGCCCTTCAGCTTCGTCTTTTCGGAAGCCAACCAAAACTTTGGTCTGCCCTCCTACACCTTTGCCGGCATCAGCCCCCGCTATAAGTGGGCCACGCTGCACGCCGGAGACCGTAGCATGAGCTTTAGCCGCTACACCATGGGCGGCATCAGTTTCCGGGGTGTGGGGCTCACGCTGGAGCCCGGCAAGTTTCATGTCTCCGGCTTCTACGGCAAGCTCAACCGGGCACTGGCCAACGACCTCAATGCACTGGGCGACCTCAATGGCTTTTACCAGCGCAACGGCTACGGCTTACGGATGGGCTACGGCGGAAAAAGCACCTCGGTATTCGCCAACTTCTTTGCAGCAGATGATCAGGAAAACGAAGACCTGCCACCGGTGACGGAGCTGGGGCCCGTCTTTGGATTGCAGAACAATAAGGTCATCAGCCTGGAAGGAAGGCAACGGATCGGCAAGCGGCTCTCCGTTTTCGGTGAGCTGGCCCACTCTGCTTTTAACGGCAATAACCGGGCGACGGCGCTTGCTCCGGAAGACGAAACCTTTGGCAACACGCTACTTGGCCTATTTAACCCTACCGAAGAGACGCAAACCGGGCAAGCCTACCAAATCGGTGCGGCTTACAACCAGACGAAATACGGCCTGCAACTACGCTATGAACGCATTACCCGTGGCTTCCGGACACTGGGCGCACTTTTCTTTAACAAGGACTCCGAGAACATCACCCTTGGCTTCAACCGCAATTTTCTGGAGAACAAACTGACGGTTTTCGTCAATGGCGGCCTGGAGCGCACCAATCTGGACGCGGAGGAGCAGGAGTCTACCAACCGCATCATCGGAGCGCTTAACCTTAACTACCGTCCGGATGATAAGTGGATGCTCAGCTCCAGCTACAGCAACTTCCGCAACGACACCAAACTGCGAGCACGTACCAACCTGCTGGCTCCGGTAGACAGCATCTTCCTGGCGCAGGTGACCCAGAACGCCAACGTGATGGTATTGCGACAGTTGGGTACTAAAGACTCGCCCTCCTCCCTCCGCCTGATGCTGATGCGGCAGTTGGCCAACAACATTGTCAACGACGAAGTGAACCAAAACGCCAACAGCCAGGTGACGGTCGCCTCCCTGGCCTACACGGCCGGCAACCCGGACGCCGGCCTCCAGTGGAATACGGGCCTGAGCTACAACACGACCCGGATCGGAACGATCAACAACAACAATTTCGCCCCTACCCTGGGCATCAATAAGAACTTCCTGAACAACGCTCTGGCCACCCACCTGCAGTCAGCACTGAGCCTCTCGACCCAAAACGGAGATAACAGCCGGATTTTCAATCTCTCTACCGGAGCAACCTACCGGCTGGCCAACAGCCACCGGCTGGGCCTGCGGGCAACATATCTCAACCGCTTTGGCTCGGCCGTCACGGCCCGAAACTTCCGGGAGTTGTACGGCAGCCTGACCTACGGCTACAACTTTGGTGGCAGCATTGGCCGTAAGGAGCCCCTCCCGGTAGCGGCACCTTCCACACCGACAAAAAAACGCTAACCGACTTCCTTTTTCGCCTTTGCTTTCGCTATCCAACAACACGCTTCCCCATGCTTACTTCACGTGCTTTTTTCAGCTACTGTATTTTCCTCCTGGGCTTTGGGCTTTCCGCTCAGTCGTTTCCCGTTACGACCGTAGTACAATCTCTTCCGCCATTCAGCACCCAGCTCAGTGACTGGTCAGACCCGCTGAATAATTCCCTGGGCGTATCCCTGTTGCTCAATGACCGGAATGACGGCAGCTATCAGGTTCGGCTGGAGCTTACCATCGAGGGCGGCGGGATACGCTTACAGACAAATAACAACTGGGTTCCCACACCGATTGCCCTTAATTTCGGCCAGGTACTTCAGTTGGGGGGAATAGAGCTGTCAGAATATCTAGATCTGGACCACCTCAGTTTCACGGGTTACTCCCGCCAGGCCTACATTCAAAACGGAGGTTTGCCGGACGGGAGCTACTCGATCTGTGTTCGGGCCATTGATTTTAACCGGACACTGGAGGAAGCAGCCTCTAACCGGGCCTGCACCTTTGTGCAGGCTTCCCTGCTCGACCCTCCGGTGGTGCTCTCCCCCACTGGCCAGCAACTCCCCATCAACCCACAGGCACTGCCCATCCAGTGGCAGGCCCGCCATACGGCTTCTTTTATGACCAACTACCGGGTAGAAATTTATCAGGTAGACCCCACGACCAACTTTACGCCGGAGCAGATCTATACCTTCCAGCAGCCCTTCGTGGAAACGCAAGTGGATGGTTTAACGACCACACTAATTGACGCCAGCCTTCCTCCACTTGATCCTGGCTATGAATATATGGTACGCGTGCAGGCACGCGACCCGATGGGCAACAGCACCTTCCGCAATGACGGATATAGTGAGCCCGTGTTTTTTGAGTATGGTAGTGATTGCCCGGCGCCTGGAGGTATTTCTGCCGATGTAAAAGGCATCGACGCAGCTCGAATAAATTGGGAATACGAACTGGGTGTTTCCAGCTACATCGTTCGATATCGCTCGGTGGGAAGTCCAAACTGGTATGAATCTACGGCCCTCAGAAACCAGGTTGACCTGGCAGATCTGTCGGAGGGAACTACCTATGACGTACAAATACAATCTATCTGCCCAAATGGTGCTGGTGGCCTGTTCGGTCAGGTATACCAATTCACTACGGATGGCATACCGAATGATGACATTGATTGTGGGGCGCCGATTGGCAGTCTATCCTTACCATCAAACAAGAATAACCTTCAGGAATTACGCTACGGCCAACAAGTGACCGTTGGAGGATTCAAAATGACCGTCAAAAGTGCCACCATAACGGAAACCGGAGGGTGGAAAGGTCTCGGCCAGATAAGAATCCCCTGGCTGTTCAAGACCTTCAATTGCCAGTTCAACAACCTCTTCATCAATACGGATTTAGTCGTGTACGATGGCAATGTAGTGGCCATTGACGAGGGCCTTTCCAGCCTTAGTGGTTTTAAGACAGTAGGAGAAATTGTCGCTTTAACGGATACCATGCCACTCAATTTTTGTGGGGACAGTATTGCCCTGGTCGACTCCCCCGCTGACCTGGCCTACTCCAACGACGACTTCTACGCCTCCGGCAACCCTGACTACAATAATCACTACATCCCCTACGACCCAAACAGTACCACGGGAACCGGAGGAGTTGTGGTCGACGACGTACAGTTTTACAACGAGTACAACCCCAACAACCCACGGGGCCTTTACTCCGCTACTGATTATAACAACCCCAGGAACCCCTACACCGAAGACAAGCCTTACGACGGCACCAACATCTGGAACCCCTGGAATGCCCTAAACCCCTACAACTATCAGGATTACGACGACCCGGCCAACCCCTGGACCGACGACTTCATCTGGACGGCGGACCGGATGTTTCAAAAGCAAAACATTACGGCTTCAGCACCTGACCCTGCTTTGCTGGCCGGTGGGCAAACCCTTCCCATAAAACTGGGAAGTTCGCCAAATATGTTAGCCATCTACGGCATCAAATTTACCCCCACCGGAGCCTTCCTCAACGCCTACTTTTCAGCCAGTATTCCTTCGGTGGGCCAGCACACGGCCTTCCAGGCCATTGGCGTGGGCTTTGGCACAACCGGACTGTAGGGAGAGACGAAGCTGAAGATGCTGTCCGACCTTTCCTTCAGCTGGAACGACAAAATGAAGCTGACCATCAACGGAGGCAATGGCACTTACGTCAAATTCGATTGTGCGGGTGTGAATCAGGTAGCCATCAACATGAAGGTGGAAGTCTGTCGCAACGTTGCCGTACCGGTAGATCCTTACACCTACGAACGGGATACAAACTCCTACGTTACCGGTACCTTTGACGCCGTAGCCGATGGCTGGGGAGAGTTTGCGGGCGACGTCTCGATCACTCCTTTTGAGCTCGACTCGCTACCCGGATGGGCCTTTGCGGTTCAGAATGCCGTTTTCGATTTTTCTACCACCAGTACTCCGGCTTCGGTCCAGTTTCCCGCTGGCTACGTATACGATGGTGTAACGGACAACACCGACCCCGCCCTGCGCACGGGATTACAAAATCCTGGCTGGCGTGGTTTTTATCTCGGAGGTGCCCGCATCCGCATCCCCAACAACCTGACGGGGAAAGAGGAAAATGAAGCGCCGGTGACCATCGGTGCCCAGCATTTGATCATTGATCAGACGGGCTTTTCGGGGGATATATATGGCACCAACGTATTGTCGATCGACACCGGACGGCTTGACTCCTGGGCCATCGGTATCGATACCGTGGCGCTGGGTATCCAGCAAAACCAATTCAGAAACCTGTCCATTGCGGGAGAACTGGTTGTGCCCGCCATCGATGCCAACCTAACCTATGATTGCCACATTCAACCTGGCAGCAAATACGCCTTTAGCCTGGCCCTGCGCGATTCTTCACTAACCATGAACGCATTTGTGGCGGAGATACGGCTTGACCCCAACACCAAAATTGCCCTGGAATATCGCGAGACAGATGACACTTTCGCTGCCTCCGCCGAACTGCACGGGCAGATCACCTTCAAGCCCGGTTTGGGCGGGGGAAATGATCAGGACGAGGGCGCGGACGCAGGTGCAGGGGACGGTGGGGCTACCGGCGGTGCCGCAGACATTGCCAACAATGACTTTTCGAATGCCGAGGCTCCCCAGGACACGGTCAACAGCCTGAAGGTGCCCTACATCACTTTCAATAATTTTAAAATATCCTCCCGCGCTCCCTACCTGGAAAACGTAGGAAGCTGGGCCCTTGGCACCGAAGAGAACGGCCAACCCAGTGCTGGTGGTTTTCCACTCACGCTCAACCAGGTCGGTCTGTTCCAGAACGAGGCGCAAAACGAAGTCGCCTTTGGGGTCGACCTGACGCTCAACCTGGTAAAAGCCGACGACCAGGGCTTTGGTGCTAATGGTCGGGCTTTCATCATCTGCGACGTAAACGTCAACGAAGAGACCCGCAAGCAGGAATGGAAATTCAAGCGGGTCCGGCTGGACAAACTGTCCATCAACTATCAGGGGCCAGGTTTTGCTTTCGCTGGCTACCTGCGCAACTACGAAACCCACCCGGTGTACGGAACGGGATTTCAGGGAGGAATTCAGGCTTCGTTCACCCCCGGCATCCGGATCGCCGTAGCCGCCATGTTCGGTACTAAAGAAATTGAAGATACTAATGAAAAGTACCGCTACTTCTTCGCTGATGCCTTGTTAACATTAGACCAGGGAATTCCCCTGGGCACCAGTGGTGTAGCACTTTACGGCTTTGGCGGCGGGGTGAGTTACCATATGGAGCGGGTGGGCTTCTCGGCACTTGACCTGCCATACTCCGAAGCGGAGGAAGTCGCCCCCGATGCACCGGTTGCCAGTGACACCCTTGCCGTAGTGACGGGTGGTAACGCAGACCTGGCCAACGCCTTCCAAATGGGCGAAGACCCTACAGCCAGTGTACCGGATTTGCTGGAACTGCCCACCGAACTGGGCGCGAGCCTTTCCGGTGTACGCTATGTTCCTAACAACGAAGTGGGTATCGGCGTAAAGGCTATGGTCGCTTTTGGTACCGTAAAACGGGAAGTTTTCAATGGTGACATCACTTTTGAAATCATGTTTAACACCAACGGCAGCCTTCGGTACATTGGCCTGATGGGCAACGCCAACATCATGACGCCGCCCCGCACGCCGCTTACCCCAAACCCAGATCCGGCCATTGGGGTTTTCGCCGACATTGGCTTCGACTTTACCAACCAGTCTCTCGCGGCCTACATGCGCCTCCAGGTAGCCGCCCCTCCGGGCATCGCTTACATTCGGGGGGCTTACCCGAACAACGTTGCGGGAGAGGGCAACATTTACTTCGGTAAGGAAGACTGGTATTTCTACCTCGGCCGGCCGCACACACCGATCAAGCTGAGCTACGATGTCAGTAAACTGGCCAACCTGGCCGGGGCTGACGGGGATGGCGACGCCGAGCTACCTCCAGACAATAGCACACCACTGGACAGCACCGCGAACAGAGCGCCCATCGGCTCCGTCGGTGCCATCGGCCTCATCCTGTCCGCTTACCTCGAAGCAGGAACAATTCTTGATCCTTTCCCTGATCCACCACAACGTGTACTCAGCATTCTTGACGATCCGTCCTTCGGTAACATCGCCCGGGACGACCCCGCCTTTGCCGATGCCGGAGGCCTGCTCTTCGGTGCCAGCCTGGACCTCAACATGCCCGAGCTAAAATTCCTGATCTTTTATGCCGAGTTGTACGCAGGCGTCGGTTTTGATATGATGCTTAAAGACTATGGCCAAAATGCCCGCTGCGCCAATGACCTCAACAACCCCGACCCCATCGGCTTTAACGGCTGGTACGCTACGGGGCAACTCTACGGCTACCTGGAAGGAAAAGTAGGCATTGATGTTTCCATCGGTAAGTTGAAAGTAAAAACAAAAATTCTGCAAATCGGGGCTGCGGCTTTGGTACAGGCCCGATTACCCAATCCTTTCTGGGCTAAAGGTGCCGTTGCGGGCAACTTTAACGCGCTCGGCGGACTGATCAAAGGCCGATGCAAGTTCGACTTTGAGCTGGGCCAGGAATGTGAGGTCGTACCTACGGCCAGCCAGGATATTCGCCTCGTGCAAAGCATCACCCCCGGCAATACCCTGGAGGAGAGCAGTGTCTTCACCCGCCCCCAGGCCATCTTCAATTTCAAGATGAACGAAGGCACCGTATTGCTCGACGAAACCGGGGAATACGTTGAGTTCAAACCCAACCTTCAATACTTCCGAGTAACCGACTCGATCACCGGAGACTACGTGCCCGGCACCATCGAGTGGAGTGAAGACAATACCATCGCTGCTTTTATACCCGATGACATTTTAGCCCCGCTGCGCACCTTTAAGGTGAGCATTAAGGCGCAGCTTCAGCAACGACGCAACCCTAATGAGCCCTTTGAACTGGTAAACATCGGAGGGAACATCCCCCCCGTCCAGATAGACAGTGCCTTCTTCAAAACCGGCATTGCTCCGGATCACATTCCTGAGCACAACGTAGCCTATGCTTACCCCATCAACCGGCAGGTAAACTTCCACGTAGCGGAAAGCGACCGGGGGTACATCCAACTCGAACAGGGCCAGGATTACCTCTTCCTTGATGACCTTGATCCTACCCTGTGGAATCGCCAGCTCCGGTTTCTTCAGGATGGAGCGGTCATCAGCAGTTCAGATTTTGTTTACGACGGCGGTAGTAACCGGCTCACCTTTATTATTCCGGGCAATCAGTTAGCACTTGGTGCAGTCAGCCATCTGGAAATTGTTGAAATTCCCGTAGGGGAGGATCAAGAGCTGACGGCAAATGTAGAAGCCGTGGATGCCATTCTGCTGGACATTGAGCAAGGGACGCTCCCTGACTCGGCGGACACCAAAGTCCTCCTAACCACCCAGCAGGCCAATGGATCGCTGGAAAGCCGCAAGGAGCACCTTCTGTATGGCCTCCACTTCCGCAGCAGCCAGTACGCCAGTTTCACGAGCAAAATGACGGCTTTAGAAAAGGACTTCACCTTCGTTGAAATCATGGCACTTCCTGCTACTACGGATGCAAACGGAAACTCAATTCCTTACCTGAGCATCAATGATTTCGGGGATGTTGTGGAGGGAGACGAAGTATTTGACCGATACGACTTAAATGGCTTCCAGGATGCGGACAAAAACTACGAGCCGCTCATCCGTTCCAGCGCCAACCCTGAGGTAACGCACAACGACTGGTTTAACACCCACATTAAACCAAACGTATACGACAACTTCCCCTCTCCGGCGGGCTCGCCTTACAACTTCAACCTGAGTTGGCGGGAAGCAGACCAATTCGGAATGCCGCCGTTCAGGGCTGCTTACTTCCGGCAAAACAGTAATGCAGACTTGCCATTCCTGAGTGATTTCAACATCAACGCAGAGGAGTTCACCACCCCGGCCAAACCAATGCTCTACCGCTATCACTTGCCCTACCAGACTTACCGGGACTATGCAGACTACTGGAATCAGGTAAACCACTACCTGAGCACTTTCGATGCAGCTGATCTGGAAGCCTTCATGGAGTGGGATTATATCTACCCCGGATACGGCAAATACGAAATGATACTTGAGTATGTGCTCCCGGGCCAAACGACCCCTACTTCCACTTACAAATTCAAGGCCAGCTATGAAGTTGACAACTCTAAAAAATAAAACGATGAAGACGCTACCATTAATCGCAGTTCTGCTCTTCTGTTTTCTTAACCTGCCCTGCTTAAAGGCGCAGTCTGAGCCGAATCAACTCCTGATGATTTCCCGTTCCACGACGGACAGCATCCAGCTAAGGTGGGCCCCCGGAAGCTTCAGCCTTTGGCAGCAAATCAGAGCCAAGGGGCTGCAACTCAACCGGCAGACCATGATGAGAGACGGCAAACTGCTGCCACTGGCCAGCAGAAGCCAATCCATCGTGATCGCCCCCAACCTGCGCCCCGCTCCGCTGTCTGCCTTCGAGGTAGCTGGCGCAACGGACGACCACGTAGCCATCGGCGGTCAGGCCATTTACGGAGAATCCTTCCTGCCGAATGGCGGTGAAGGCCCCGAAAGTCTGGAATCCATGATCAATCGCGACACGGACTAGAAAAACCGC
>Ga0115031_1004463_pt1 | contig 10332 bp, 5 predicted proteins | sample Maine_Asex4_meta_FD_87301 | JGI IMG/M metagenome (GOLD analysis project Ga0115031, IMG submission 87301) | Marine algal microbial communities from Maine, USA - Maine_Asex4_metaG | ecosystem: Host-associated > Algae > Red algae > Unclassified | place: Maine, USA | collected 2015-01-05 | reverse complement strand
GGGGGGGGGGGGGGGGGGGGGGGGGGGGGGGGGGGGGGGGGGGGGGGGGGGGGGGGCCCTGCGTTTCGGCCCCGCCGCCCGCGGCTCGGCGGCGGCGGCACCAGTGGGCGTGCCTCCGCTGCCGCCGCCGCCGTCGCGCGTAAGGTTGAGGCGGGGGGGGGTCTGTGGGGTAGCCGCTTCATGTGATGGGGACGTGCCGGCGCCCGCCGTACCCGTGTGCCCCCTGGTATATTTTTTTTCGACGCTGCCTCACCGACGTGGGTGCGTTTGCTTGTTTTTTCCTTTCATCTTGTGCGTGTGCGGTCTGATGAGGTGGCGCACGATGCGCCACCTCATCAGACCAGGCGCCGACAGTGGTCCAGCCATCAAGCGGCAGGCCGGTCCTGGCGGCCGTTGCCGCAAAATCAGCTGCTGCCACCTCCTCAGCGGCCATCTCACGAGATGATGCAGATCGAAAGGGACCGCTTCAGCGGACAGTCTCGAAAGACGCGGGCGAGGTCGTCCGCCTCGAACTGGGGGAGCCGCGCAGGGCATCAATAATGCACGGTACCTCCGGCATTGCCGGGGCCAGAGCTCCACTGATGTTGTGCTGGAAGGGGTCCAACAGACCGGCACACATAAGCGCTCGCGCCAACACCCCCAACCGTTGACACTCGGATCACACAGAACGACCTCTGCCAGGCAATTGAAAAGGCTTCCATAGGGCATTGTGGCACTTCCACAGGTCACCTGTCTCTGAATGCTGACAAAAAGCCGCTCCGCACAGCGCCAATGGCCGCCGTCGTGTCTGCGGAGTACAGCGGCTGAACCAAGTGCACTGGTGCGGAAGGCCTACCTCGAGACAGGCCGCCGCGCAGCACTATTTACCAGCGTACAGTACGCTGTACAGTGTTGGGTGGGCAAAACTGAGAGTTTGAACGACGAAAAACCATAGCAATAGAGTAAAGATCGGTTTTCGTACCGGATCTCACGGCGAATTCCCCGGACAGGGCCTGTGAAGGCGTCCACTGGAGCGCGTTGAGGCCACCGCACCGGCCGTGCCAGCAAAACCCAGCACTTCCTGGGCCTCTTCCACGGCATCGATCCCGGTGCCGCCCCCCTGCCACGGTCGGGGCGGTGTCGGGCGCCTGCCTGATAATGTACTACCAGCCACGTCCGGGTCCGACGGCGGTCGCCGCCATCGGTGCAGCCCCTCGGTAGGGCGGGGACGGCCGCCCCCGCCGACGTGACGGTGGCGGCAACCGGCATCACCGAGGCGGCGACGGCGGCGGCCACCCCCGCCGAGACGGTGGTGGCGGCGGCCGCCCCCGCCGGTACGGCGGTGTCTGTGGGCGCCCCCGCCGAGACAGTCGCATCTGCGGCCGCCCCCGCGGAGGCGGCGATTGCAGCAACAGCCCCCACAGAGGTGTCGGCGGCCGCAAGCGCCCCCGTCGATGCGGCGACGGCGGCGGCTGCCCCCCCTCGACACGGCGGCGGTTGTAGCCGCCGCGGCCGAACCGGCGGTGTGTGCGGCTGCCCCCGCCAAGACGGCGACCTCTGCGGCAGCCCCCGTGGAGGCGGCGGTGGCGCCAACTGCCCCCTCAGAGGTGGCTGCGGCCGCAACCGCCCCGATAGAGGCGGGCGCGGCGGCGGCTGCCCCGTCCAAGACCGTGGCGGTGGCGGCCGCCCCGGCACCTGCGGCAGTGGCGGCAGCGGCCCCCGCCGAGGTGCCCGCGGCGGCAACCGCCCCCACCCATGCGGTGATGGCGGCAACTGCCACCACCGAGGCGGTGGCGTCTGCGGGCGCCCCCGTTGAGCTGGCGGCAGTGGTGGCCGCCCCCACCGAGACGGCGGCATCTGCGGCCGCCGCCGACGAGGCTGTGGCGGTAGCAACCGCCGCCCCGCCCCCACCGAGGCGGTGATGGCGGCAACTGTTACCACCGCCTCGGAGGCAGTGGCGTCTGCGGCCGCCCCCTTTGAGCCGGTGGCAGTGCTGGCCGCCCCCGCCGAGACGGCGGCATCTGCGGCCGCCGCCGACGAGGCTGCGGCGGTAGTAACCGCCGCCCCGCCCCCACCGAGGCGGTATTGGCGGCAACTGCCACCACAGAGGCGGTGGCTTCTGCGGCCGCCCCCGTCGAGCCGGCGGCAGGGGTGGCCGCCATCGCCGAGACTGCGGCATCTGCGGCCGCCACCGACGAGGCTGTGGCTGAAGCAACCGCCGCCCCCAATGCGACGGCGGCGGCGGCCGCCCCAGACGCGATGGTGGCGTTGGCGGCTGCCCCCGTCGAGACGGCGGCGGTGGCAGCTGCGCCCACCGAGCCGGTGGCGGCGGCGACCGTCATTACCGGGCCAGTGACGGCGGCGGCCGGCCCCACTGAGACGCGCTGGGCGGACTGTGCCGCGGAGTTTGCATTGTGTCCGTGCACGTCAATGCAGAAGGTGGGGTGACGCGCATTGGGTGTGTGTGGATGTGCAGAGCTGCGCAGAGATATTGTTGGTGCACGTGTGCAACAGTTTATCCTCTTACCTATCATCTTTTCTCTCTGTGACAACTTGCAGACTCCTCGGCGACGGGATGCGAGAATTGCACGTCTGGTCCGTTTACAATGTTCATGTCGCGTCTTCCCGCCGCAATGCACCCCTTCCTACCTCCCACTCACACCTTCTGCATGAGCCCAGGCGGCGGCCCGACGAGGAGCGTCTCTCGGCACGTACAGCCAGGCACCTCACAATGCGCCACCATCACCTTGTGGTAGTATGTTTCGACGGGGTAGTGCTGGATCTCCTTGGGCTGCGTCTTCACCCTAGCCCGACGTGGCATGCCGGCGCGTTGCGCCGCGTCCCGCCTCTGCGACACCCGCACATTATTGTGCGCAGCGATATAGCGCGAGCGTACGATAAAGCGGGTCTGCGTCATGTAGGAAAGAGAGTTTTTGGACTTCTTCTTGATGCTATGTTGCCTCTCCGCGCCCGACGTGTCGTGGCCGCGCGACAGCTCCGGGTACTGGTCCGCGTCGAAGGTGGGCGAGCACTTGTGGTTACACCGGTGGAAGCGGTCGATAAACCATGCCGTTACCGCCTGGTGAAGCAACCAGGGCACGCGACGGAGCGCATTGCGCTGCGCCTGGCAGGCCGTGTCGAAGTAGACGACCTTCGGGAGCTCCTTGAACCGCTGCGCCAACGCGGCCACGACGTGGGCCGGGCTCTCCACCTCCCGCAGCAGCTCAAAGCCAATGATGTACCCACAGGCGCACATGAAAGTGATGACGCCCGGCGCCCGCAACACGTCGGGCGGGTAGTAGTGCCGACAGTCGTCTTTCTCCCACGACGGCTTGGGCTTCTTCTTCTTTGACTTGGTGTTGTTGCGCTTGGTTGCCGCCTTCTTGCGGTCTCTCTCGCTTGTCTTGTCCTCCATGCACGCCCGCAACGCCAGCCGCCCGGGCCACACCTGGCCCGTCCGCTCCTCGTCGGCCTGCATGACGACTCGGTCAAACGACTCGTCCCCGCACGACAGGTCGGTCTCGGGCGGCGGCACGCCCTGCGACCGCAGCCACTCCTGGTACTTCTCGGGGTTGGTGTCCTCCCAGTAGTCCCGGTAGGCCTTGGCGTCATCCCCGGCGGCTGCCTCCCATTTGGACAGCGCCTCCGCCATCGTCCCGACAGAGAACAAGAGGAGCTCACCGACCGCCCGCGCCAGGTCCCGCGACTGGTCCATGGCGTGGCGCACGAGCAACAGAAACTCCCAGATGAAGACGACTTGCTCAATGGAGCCGAGGTGGTGAATCCACACCGCGCTCGGCTCCCCGTCGATGATGCGGATCGCCAACTGCTTGACGTCTGCCGTGCTGCAGCCAGCGAAGACGTTGAAGGCGGGCTCAGCCAGCAAAGCCGACACAAACAGCCGCACCTTGCGCCACCGGTCCTTCTCAACCCGCTCGTTCCTGGTTGGGGGGAAGGTGCTGACGAGAGCGACGCACACCAGCGTGTTCCGGCCCGGAGCGACTGCAGCATCACCGCCGGCCTCCCCCTCCGAGTCGGAAGATGAGGAGCTCTCGTCACTCTCGGATGGAGCTGGTGGTCGTGGGGGTGGTGGTGGTGGAGGTCGTGGTGGCGAAGAGTCAACAGGAGCGCCCTCCAGCGCCATGCCAGGGGCGAGGAGCGGGGCCACACGATCGTCGCCGACGAAACGTAGAGGATGCGCAGCAGCCGCTGCTCGAGGAGACAGAGTTAGATCATTGACCGCCATGGCGATAGCGAGGGAATAAAAGGGACGGGCCGCAACAGGCGGCCGGAGCAAAGGGCGTCGACCGTGCAGAGCCTCCCCCCAAAACCGCCAGGCAGCCGGTGCCACCTACAGAGCCGCAGGACACAGAGTCTCAGCCGAATCTGCTTCCGAATCGACTGGGCCGGCAGCGCAGACCAGAGCTGCCAGCCCGGCTGCAGGCCGCTGACGCCTGGGAGGCGTGCGCCCACGTCTCTGCCGGCCGCGTCGCCTCCGCCCGCCACACCGCTTGACGGCGCCCCGGTGATGGCGGCGCAGGGTGTTAGCTTGCCAGAGGTTGTCCTGGCGCGGGAAGAGGCAACAATGACCGCGGCGGTCACCACCAAAGGCGCCGCCACAGCCGTCAAGTGCGTGACCACCCGCGCCGACGGCGCCGAAGCCGACGCGACAGCCGCTGCGTAGGCCGTCTACGCACGGACGACGGCCTTGGAGGCTCTTCAAGAAGCCGCGATGGTGGACGCCGCGGCGGCGTGGAAGGAGCTCGAGGTGCACACGGTCGACGCGGCGCCAGCGGCAGGGGTGCTGGCTGCGGCGACCGCCGTAACGAACACACCGGGCGCGGCAGCAGCGCGCGGTGGCCGTGGTGAACGCGGTGACGGCGGTGGGGCTTTCGGCGGCTGCGACCGCCAAAGCCGACGCACCGGCCGACGCCGACAATATGTGTGGGGGGGCAGGGGGACGGCGACCAAAGGAGGGAGAGTGGGGGGGGCACAAGTGGGGCATCAAAGCCACTGGCGCCGGCAAGCGCCACGAGGAGGGGGGAAGTCGACCGACAGCCTGTTTCAAAGCGACCCATTGGCTCGCAGGCGCCATCTCCACGATGGAGTGGACCAGCCTCCCGGTGCTGTCTCGGGGATCCCAGCGACCGTCGCTCGGGCCGTCAGCGGGGCGTCCGCGGGGCCTCAGACGGGCGTCAGAGGAGCGAGAGCGGGGCGTCAGTAGGGGGTCAGCAGTCCGTGAGTCGGCCTTCAGCGGGCCGCTGCACTGTCGGTGGGCCGAAACAGTGGTTGCAGAGCCCGCCACAGGGGCCGTCCAAGCGCATTTCCAGGTTCACAGGCGCCCGCGACGGTCCCTGAGGCCTTCCAGATGGCGACCAGGGAATCAGGGACAGCCAGCTCTGGCAGGGGCGCCGGCGGCGCCGAATCGGACCCAGTCTGTAGAGGTGACGAGGCGCCAAACAAAAGAAGGAGGGTCGCGTCCCGCGCGCGCGCGCTTCAATGTGGGCCGTGGGGGCCCGTGGGGAGCCCCTCTCAAGAGTAGCGCCGGGAGCCACTAGCGAACGCACGAGGGGCCGACGAAAGCCACGCCGTGGGCCGTTCTCGAGCGCGTTCGAGGACGTCTCCTGTGCGACGCCATTGAACGGTGCCGACGACTGAGATACGCTCCGTTACGGGATCACCCTGGCGATTTGTGGAGTTGCGTCCTGGCGAACGACCAGTGCTTTGTTTCAATTGCACAATGGTGTTGAAATCTGAGATTTCATGCTGAAGTTTCTCTTGCGAATCTGCATTCTGTGACGCAGACAGCAGCCAGACACAAGAGGAGAGATTGAGGACGCGGAACCACGCACATATTCTTTTCTGATGATACAAAAGAGCAAGATGGTGGCGCAGCGTGCTGCTCGATGGCGGTGCAACGAACTCAAACATGTCTACGACAGCCAGAAGTAGGTCTCCAAGAAGGGAAACATCATGAGAACAGCGCCGAGCGGGGAAGGCTGAGTATGTACAGAAGGTCAACGCGCCAGCCAGTGGGTTTTCGGTCGTGCGGGGGAGGCAACGCTATGACATGAGCGCCTTAGTAAAAGCAAAAAACTAATAGCAGAAGGAAAGAAGGAAGGCAAACATGGACGCAAGAAGAGAATGACTGACAGGCACACGCGAGCAACCGACAAATATTATACAAGCGTCTGTGCAAACAGCTCAGCCGCCATGCGGCGGCGATAGTAGTTCATGTCGCCGGTCATGCTTGCTTGCGGGAGGCCACGCGACATGTAGTCCATCGTCTTGACCATGAACATCCCGCAGTCGGTGCCGTTCTCTTGCTTCCGGCAGCTCATTTTTGTCCAGGTCCACTTGCCGCGGCAGTGGCCGTGCGACGTCATGTCGTCCTTGATCCATGCCACCAAGCACGCGACCACCCAGTCGGGCACTGCCCCCAAAGAGTCATACGTCTCGACGACGCGCCGCTTCGGGTACACAACGCCCAACACCCAATGAATGCCCAAGTTGATGGGCACGAACACCGCGTCGTAGTTCTTGAGCTGCAAGTCCCGTGACCAACGGCACACTGCCTCGTAGTTGTACGTGCGTTCTTCGCCCATGATGAGCTTCTCAAACATGAAGGTGTTGAAGATGTGCATGCGCACGGGCCGCTGCTCCGTCACCGCCCACACCGCCTCGCGCCGCTCCAGCAGGCTGGCGTACGCGTTGATCGCCTCGTCGTGTAGAAATACGCGAGGCGCTATCCGCTGCATGTCCCACAGCCTTAGCGCAATGTTGTCGATGGTGACAAGCGGCTCCTGGCTGCGGGGCGCCGCGGTCATGTCGGAAGATCGGCGGCAGCGCTTGATGGGCGCCGTGACCGCCATGGCTCTTGGCGTCAGCGGGGAGAGCGGGTCCGCCGGATTGCACACGACCGCCTTGTCGGCTCCAGGCATGGACGGGTCAGCGACGACAGAGCGCGGCATCTTCCAATCATCTTCAGTACGCGGCACGGAGTGGGTGAGCAGCTGGACCCTGCCATACTCGCCGTCGGCGGCGGGCGCCTGCGTCGCCTCGGCGACGGTGCGACCGCGCAGCGGGACCTCGTTGACTGGTACCAGGAGCAACGGGATCACAGGGGCCGTGCCGCTGCCAGCAGGCGTGTCGACCACAGAAAGTGTGTCAACGTTAACAGGCACGTCGTCGTCGGCAGGCGGCCCTCTGGTATCGATAGCCGCGTCGGCTCCAGCCCTTGTGTGTTCATCAGAAAGCGCGTCGGCATCAGCCGGCGAGTCGGCGTCGGCTTGCGCATCGGCGTCGGTAGGAGCGCCAGCATTGGCACGCGCGACTGCATCGGCAACCGCGCCGGCGCGCCCGATCGACAACTGGTGCATCTCTCCGACCAGCTCCCCGTCACCGTTGCCCTCAGCAGCCGCATGCACGTCGGGCGACCCGCCGGCAGCCACCAAGTCCACCAGGGAGTCGACCGAGATGTCTTGGTCGTCCTCGTTGTCATCGGCGCTGCTTCCGTCGTTGGCGGCTTCGACCAAGTCGGCAGGTCGCCCCTCCGCAGGCTCCCCGAGTGCTGCACCGGGAGGAATGGCTGCTACTTCCGCCACGACCGCCGGCACAACCGCGGGCACGGCTTGTCGCTCGGAATGGCTCACGACCTCCCAGAAGTTGCTGAACAGCACCGACGACGCCCACTCGAGCGCGGCGGTCTTCTGGGCGCGGGTGCGGGCGGCGATGACGTCGCGGCCCCCCGACGGGGGAGCGCCGAGCCGGGCGGCCGAAAATACGCGCCACGCCGTCGCTTCCGCCGACGTCAGCGCCGTGTCGTCCTCGGCGTTGGCGCGCACGCGCTTTCGCACGACCCGACGCACCTTGGCGCTGCGGATGGCGCACGCAAACACGAGGGAGAAGTCCACGCGCGGGGCGTTCATGCTGGGCCGAAGCATCTCGACCACATGCTCTTGGAGCACAGATAGCACCTGGCCGTCGCATATGACGCAGCGGAAGCGGCCCCCCACACTCTCCTCCGCACCGCAAGAGTGGCACCGAAAAGCGGTCTCGGGAATGACGAGGGTGCTCGAGAACTCGCCGCACGCGTCCGAGAGCAGCTGCCGCGCTTGGCCGGCCTCCATCTCCGAGTAGGCAAGCGTGTTCCGCAGCAAGCTCGTCAAAAACTCACTGGCCGCCGCCATCGTGCTGCGCGCAATGACACACAGCTCCAGCACAGCGTCCAAGAAGGTGCGCACATACACGGTGTAGCGCGTTGCCACAAACAGGCCGTTGGGGGACCCGTCGTACTCAACAACGTTCCTGCACGAGGGACACTCCCACGACCCGATAAAGATCTTGAGCCACCCACGAATGGAGTACAGCTCCACCTCCTCAGAGTCCACCGGCGTGTGCACCTCCCGTGCGGTGTCGCAGACGAGGCACTTGGGCTCGGCGTGCGTCATGTTGAGAACCTTGGGCGCTCCCTCGGCTCGGCACGAGTCGATGACCGCCGCGTACTTGTCGCACTGGATCACCTCATTGACGCACGGAAACATGTTGCGGGCCCGCCGCAGCCGCCTCGGTAGCGGCGTCGGGGGAACTGGAGCAGCGGGCGGGGCTGGCGGGCTGGGATCGCTCGCCTCCTCCTCGTCCCCATCCCCCTCATCGTCGTTGAAGTCGCCGTCGGGCCCAAACTGGAGCGCGTCGTTGAAGTCCGCCGCCGCCGCCGATGCCGCCGCCGCTTCCAGCCGGTTGTACTCGTTGACGGCCTGAGCGTGGATACAGCCCCACGGGCGGCTGGAACAGGAGAGAAGGTAGCAGGTTGCCAACTTGTGCTTGTTGCCGTGGCGCCGGACGATGGCGGGGCTCCAGATGCCGTCGTAGTAGACAGCGAATACGGGCACATGGTTCTTCTTGCCGGCGTACAGCGCCAGATGTACGGCCGTGTCCTCCTCCGCCTCGGCCTCCTTGTCGTCATCGTCCCCGGCGAGATCGGGGAAGAGCCTGACCAGCTCGTCGACATTGTCCGCTTCGTTCTCGTACGCCAGATCGTCGTAGGCGAGCTGCAGGGCGAGCGCGTGACGGCAGGTGGACGACTTGGCACACGCCACTTGCATGTTGACGTGCTCAATCTTCTCTCCAGTGAAGGACCGCCGGCCGCTGCCGAGCACCCCGCCGCAGGAGCAGAACGTCACCAGCGCGCCGTCTGACGACGCCGACCAGACACACACGGGGTCAAACAGCTCCACAAGTACGAGCACGCGGGCGCCGCTAACACAGCGCGGTGCGACCGACAGCATGTCAGTGCCGGAATCCATGTGGGCGGCGAGACCAACAGCAACGCGGAGCTCTGCGCCAAAGTCGGCGCGCAGCTGCTCGACAGTCAATGGCGCCGCGTTAGCTTTGGGAGCACGCCGCGGACGCTCGTTCCCGGTCTCACGCCCAAACTTGTCGACGTCGACACACCTTCGTCGTGGTCTTGGTAGCGCGGTTGATCGATGGGACGCATGCGGCCGAGAAGAGCTGTCTCCATCGTCAACGCTTCTCGAAGTGGCGGCCCGTGGCGCCTCCGCGGTCTCCGTCTCCTCGTTGCCCGCCCCTTCCGAGTCCCCGTCCCAATCCTCCTTGTTGAGCTTGTTAGCTGCGACAGCCACCATCCACGCGTCCCGCGCCGTTTCGAACAAGCCCGACAGCGAGGCGCTTGCCGGCGTAGGAGTTGAGCCGATCGGATCGCAGATGTCGTCCGCGCGGTCTAGGAAGACGGCAGCTTCCTCGATAAACCCGCAGCGCAGGTGCGTGCCGGACGTAGGCGGGGGACGAGCGGTCGACATACTGCGTTCGGGGTGGCCGCCGCAGCGGCGGTGCCCATAGGTGGTCGCCACAGCGCGGGTGGCCGCCGCACCGGGGGTGGCCGCCGCACACCGGGGTTGGCCGCCGCACCGGGGGTGCACGCCGCACCGGGGGTGCCCGCCGCACTGGGGGTGCCGGCCGCACCGGGGCTGCCCGCCGCACGGGGAGTCCCCGCCGCACGGGGGGTGGCCGCTGACCGGGGGTGGCCGCCGCACGGGAGATGGCCGCCGCACGGGAGGTTGCCGCCGTACCGTGGGCGGACGCCGCACCGGGGGTGGACACCGCACCGGGGGCAGACGCCCAACCGGGGGTGCCCGCCGCACGGGGGTGGCCACCGCACGGGGGTGGCCGCCGCGTAGGGGGTGACCGCCGCAGCAGCGGTGGCCGCCGCAGCGGGGGTAGTCGCCACTGCAGGGGCGGACGCCGCAGCGGGGGTGCCCGCCGCAGCCGGGGGAGCGGCAACGTCGTTCCTGCGGCAAGCTGGTGGCGGCGTCGTGGGGTGGAGGGGGCGGGGGC
>Ga0115031_1004459_pt1 | contig 10341 bp, 11 predicted proteins | sample Maine_Asex4_meta_FD_87301 | JGI IMG/M metagenome (GOLD analysis project Ga0115031, IMG submission 87301) | Marine algal microbial communities from Maine, USA - Maine_Asex4_metaG | ecosystem: Host-associated > Algae > Red algae > Unclassified | place: Maine, USA | collected 2015-01-05 | reverse complement strand
GTTAAAACTACCAATTTTCATAAAAAACTTCGTCTGCCGACTATACTATTTTAATCGAACATCGCCATTTTTACGATTTAAAAAATCGTGTTACGTCGTTTCCATTTTGACACTTTTGATTGGGCTGAATCAGCTTTTGAGTTGATTGGTTTGGCTTGATTTAAAATTTGTGTGGCGAGCAAAGCGGCTACTTTTGCTTCTTCTTCGCATAAGCCAGACATTTCTGTCTGGTTGTCCTCACCTTCTCCAGACAGGAATGTCTGGGTTACGAAGTAATTTTTCACAAAATGCGTATCAAATTTCCCTGAAACAAATGCCTCGTGCTGCATCACAAATTGACCAAATGGCAGCGTAGTTTCCACGCCTGTAATTTCGTAATCACGTATGGCGCGTTGCATCCGGCTGATGGCTTCTTCGCGATTTTCGCCGTAAGTGACGAGCTTCGAAATCATCGGATCATAATAAATCGGAATATCCATACCTTCCTCAAATCCATCGTCCACTCGAACGCCGTGTCCGCGTGGTGGGCGGTAGGTTTGGAGCTTGCCGACACTTGGTAGAAAATTATTATTTGGGTCTTCGGCATAAACGCGCAATTCGAGGGCATGACCTTCTATTTTGAGGTCATCTTGAGTAAAAGCAAGTGGCTCGTTTTGCGCCACGAGAATTTGCTGCCGTACCAAATCAATACCCGTAATAAGTTCAGTAACAGGGTGTTCTACTTGGAGTCGCGTATTCATTTCCAGAAAATAATAATCCAAATTGGCATCCACTAAAAACTCTACCGTACCTGCGCCAGAGTAGCCGCAAGCCCGTGCTACATCGGCTGCACTCTTGCCCATACGTGCGCGAAGTTCGGGTGTGAGAATGACCGACGGCGCTTCTTCGACGACCTTTTGATGACGACGCTGAATGCTACATTCACGCTCAAATAGGTGAACGACGTTGCCGTGATTGTCTGCCAAAACCTGTATTTCGATATGGCGTGGCGAAGTAATATATTTTTCAACAAAAACAGAACCATCACCAAATGCAGAGGTAGCTTCGCTCACTGCTCGTTGCATTTGTTCCGGCAATTCCTCCGAATTTTCGACTATTCGCATTCCCTTTCCACCACCGCCTGCAGAAGCTTTTATGAGGATAGGAAAACCGATTTTTGCCGCGATTTCTTGGGCTTCTTTAGCATCCGTAACCGCACGGTCAATACCCGGCACCATCGGAATATCGTAATCTTTTACAGCATCTTTAGCAGCGAGTTTGCTGCCCATGACCTCTATGGCGTGTGTGCCGGGTCCGACAAATATTATTCCTGCCTCGCTTACAGCTTTTGCAAAAACGGCGTTTTCACTTAAAAAACCATAGCCCGGATGTATCGCATCCACCCCGAGGCGTAAGGACTCTTCAATGATTTTTTTGCCCAATAAATAGGACTGATTCGATGGCGGCGGACCGAGGCAAACAGCTTCATCTGCATAACGTACATGTGGCGCAAGCCGGTCTGCTTCCGAATAAACGGCTACCGTACTGATGCCCATTTCTCGCGCAGTACGCATGACACGTAAGGCGATTTCTCCTCTATTTGCGATTAGTAATTTATTGATTTTCATAGTATTAAAATAGTCCAAAGTCGATAGACCATAGGCAGCCGCGAGACAGGTGTTAGCTATCGTGCTGCATTTCATTTAAAACCTCATTAACTCTGTCGGGGTAATCCGAAATAATACCGTCCACGCCCCATTCGATGAGGCGTCGAATATGTAGTTTTTCATTGACCGTCCACGGAATGACGCGGATGTTTTTATCGCGCAATTTACGAATTTCTTCCGCATTTAAAAGAAAATGGTTGGGACTATAAATCGTAGGCGTGAAACCGAGTGCTTTGATATTTTGGTCGATGCCGTCATTATTCGAGATGAGTAGGGCGGTGGTCACAGAGGCATCTATTTTGTGAATTTCCTGCAAAGTACGTACATCAAATGACTGGATACATACACGCTCTTTGAGTCCTGCTTTTACAACTTCATCATACACCAATCGCGTAAATTTCGCCGGAGGCGGCGTGAATACACCATCCCAAATTGGGCGGCTTTTTATTTCAATGTTGTATTTTATTTCAGCGTTTTTACCATCTTTTTCTCGCTTTTCTATGGTAGTAAAAACTTCGTTTAAAAGCGGTTTTGTAGCCGCTATTTGGGCTTGTTCGGGGTAGTCCGGGTTGCCGCGTTTGCCGCAATCGTATTGTTTGATTTGGGCAGAAGTGAGGTCGAGGATCTTAATACCATCCTCCTCTTCTATGGTGGATGCTGTGCCGTCCGGTTTGGTGCAGATTTTATGATTAAACCACGGTTCGTGCGATACAATGACTTGATTGTCAGCAGAAATGACGACATCAAGTTCGAGTACATCAACACCGAGTTCGAGGGCTTTGAAGAAACTCGGCAGGGTGTTTTCAGGGGCGTATCCGCGTGCACCGCGATGTCCTTGTATTTCGATGTTTTTCATTTTGCTATCGGATGCGCAGGCGGTTATTATCAAGGTGATGACGAAAAATAGTGTGTATGTTTTTATTTTTTTCATGAGAAAATAAGTAGTACGCAGGCAGATAGGAATGTCTGTGTTACGTGAGAAAATAAGTAGTACGCAAGCAGACAGGAATGTCTGTGTTACGTCTGTAAGACGAGTAGTACGCAGGCGCAAGCCGGAGGCGTTACGCTACGGTTGTGTTGTCAAAAAATCCATCGTGTCAATGCGGTTGGGGTAATCATTGAGGGTAGGGTAGTGTGGTTGTCCGAATGGGGTGATATTTAGGTTTTTGATAGATTGGTTGGCGACGATACATTGGATTTCGTTTTGATGTGTCTGTAATTTTTGTGCAACTTCATTGAGGTTTTCGTAATATTCGTAGTACAACATGGCAGTACGTGCGGAGATGTCTTCGGCTTCTTGCATCAGTATGATTCCATTTGAAATATGGGGCAAACCATTCATTAAAATTAGCGAATAATTATAGTCAAAATTATTTTTAAATTTATTGTGATGAATGAGGTGTTCGAATCGTTTCCAAAACTCTAATAGCGGCGCAAGGTCGTAGCCTTTCGGCAGGTATAATTTGGAGACATTTCTATTGCTCAAACCAAAAAAACGAAACACGTCGATACCCAGATTTTTCCAGTCTTCTTCGCTTTCATTTCCCGTAAGAACGGCAACTGAGGTAAGTCGTTTGCGAATGATATTAGGATATTTTTTAAAATAAGTTTCATAATAACGTGTAGCCTCATCTACGTTTGTAACTATCACGTTATCAGCATCTTTTATGCGTTCGACGACTTCAAAATAATTAGTGGAATCGGGGTTTATTTCCTGCATAAGTGTAAAAAGATAGGGAATCAGGTGTTCGTCTTTTTCGGAAAGTTTGATGATGGATTGATGCCCTGCCACAAAGACGTTGAGGACGTCCCGAAAGCCTTCAAAGGGAATGTTGCCTGATAGTATGATGCACACTTTTTTAGGGGTCGGGTGGTCGGCGACGTTGTATTGTGCCGCCCATGTTTGAAGTTTGTTTTTATCCAAAAATTCTTGGCGGATAGCTTGCAGCGCAAGTTGGGTGTTTTCAGTAGTAGACCATTTATGATGTAGATACGTTTTTTGAATAATCTCGTCTAATTTTTTGTTGGGTTCACCTAAACGGCGACCCAATTCGGCGAGTACTTCGATGCGTTGTTGTAAGGACATTGACATGGTGCAAAAATAACAAATTAAGTCGATAGTCCATAGTCGATAGTCGATAGTAATTAAGTGAATTAACATGTATTTATTTGGGTAACGAAAGGAAAATATCGTATTTTTGCATCGCATAAAAAACTTTTTACAAAAAAAACTCGTTAGTAAGTGGTTGAGTATTTGTGCTTAACCATTTAAGTTCGTATATTCGTTATTCGTGTACCCGTTATCCGGACTAAAGTTTACGAATAACGAATACACGAATAACGAGTCAACAAATAACGAATACACGAATCAACGAATAACGAATACACAAAATAATGGCGATTTTTATAACAGACGAATGTATAAACTGCGGGGCTTGCGAGCCAGAATGCCCGAACACCGCTATCTATGAAGGCGGCGTAGAATGGGCGTTTAAAGACGGCACAACAGTACAAGGCGAACTTGCGCGCGAAGACGGCACAATGGTCACAGTGGATGCCTCGCAAGCACCTGTGGATGATGATATTTATTATATCGTACCCGAAAAATGCACGGAATGTAAGGGCTTTCACGAAGAACCGCAGTGCGCTGCCGTTTGTCCGGTAGATTGCTGTGTACCCGACCCCGACCGCGAAGAAACCGAAGAGCAACTACTTGAACGTCAAGGGATTTTGCATCCTGCATAGAACGTACTGAAAGATATTTTTGAAAATCCCGGCTTCGTATGAGGTCGGGATTTTTTTTTGGATGGGTGGGGTTTTTATTTTTTAGATAAGTTTTGAGTGTTTTTGTCCTTTTTGACGATAGTTTTGTAATTATTTTGCAAGATTGTTTTGACAATAGCTGCTATAACCATATCTTTAGCTATTAAATATGTTTTTAGCAAAATGTTAATAGAGAATAGCTAGTAATAAGTAAGCTGAATTCATTGTTTATTTATATTGAAATTTAGAAAATAATTTAACTGATGGAAAACATCTTAGAAAGTAATCTATTCAAACGTCTTGAAGATTACGAGACCGATTTTAAATACTCTAAAGCCCTATTTTTTTCAGCCGCGGATAGGATACTTGAACAAAGTGAGAAAAAACTCAAGGTGGATAGAATACTCAATCGGGTTTCTGTCTTGATTTCTGTTCTTATGTTCTCAACATTAGTATCTCTTTTAACTGAATTATTCGATAAAAATTTAATACTAATTATTGTTTTTGGATTACTATCTTTTACAGAGATATGTATTAGTGTCTTTCAATTAAATAACCCTCCGATAGGCTCACAAGAGTCTTATCGGAGTAGGGCAGAAGAGTATAATGATTTATTCAAAACGACTAATAATCTTATTGCCAAAGTCAAGGATAAACGAATTATCTATGATGAATTAGACATGGCTGTGGCACAAATAGCTGAAAAGGATAATAAGTTAAGAGCGGTGGTTTTACCAATTTCAAAAGGTGATTACGAAAACGCAAAAAGTCTTATTAGTCAGGGTAGCTATGACTATAACAATACCAAATTACTATCTCAAAATAATGACAAAAAACCAGCTTAAATCAAACATTAAAAATGAATTAGCCTCTCTTTTAAAGGATAATTTTATCAACCTTTTTTTGATTGGCTCAACAATTGAAAGCCATGCGGAGCATATCAATGATATAGACTTTGTCTGTATTGTTAGCGATAGTGTTTCTACCTATAATCTTACAAAGCAAGCCTCTACCTTTCTGACTTCGTTGTCATTAGAAGCCAATATCTGGATAAGTTGCTTTTTTGTTTATCAAAATAATTTTGAAACAAGTGATTCACGGTTTCTAAAAAATGTAGCTTTGAATGGTATCAAACTCTGAGAAATATCAAAAAATAAATAATTTTTGGTTCAGTGGCGAATCACTTCTACGTTCAGGGTTTTACCGACAATCAGTCTATAATTTTTGGGTGGTATTGCGTGATAGTATTAGCACTTACTTCGATAAAAAAGGTATTGATTATTCAAGCACTGCTGAACTAATGATGTTGGTATTAAAAGATGAAAAGTTCACTGATGTAAATAGTGATTTATCCTTTTTATACACCATTGGGATTTGTGCCGAATGGTATGAGTACATGGAACTAAACAAAAAACAGGTCGCTGAGTACCGCCAAAAAGTGAAATCAATTTTAAACCAAATAAATCCATCAATCGTGAAAACAGATTTACAGCACTATGGCGAAATTGTAACCGAAATTAAACGACATCTTGAGGATGCAGAGGATAGTCGTAATCAACATTATTTTCTTGCTACAAGGTACAGAAAATATAAAATGTCTTTGGAAATAATGATTGCGATTCTGACTTCCGGGATAATTTTTATACTCACCTCGTCAGCTTTTGAACTTCAAACCTCAAGATTATTTGCAGCACCATTGAGTATTCTTCTTTTACTTTTTACTACACTCAGATATATCTTGAAATTTGAGGAAAATGCTTCTAATCACTGGGTTGCTGCTCAAAACTATCAACGAATGCGGAGAAACCTTATAAATTGGAAGTCAGATTTCCCTGATGAGTCATATTTAAAAGAAGCCGAAATAACTGTTAAACATTACAGAGAACGAATTACAGAAATCAATCGAGATGCACCTCCTTTGAGTAACTATTCATACAAAATGACCACTAAAAACAAACAACAAAAAGAACAATCAATGACTTATGATACTACCGATCAAGGAGTGAAAAATGATTAAATATGAAAAAAACAGATTTTACTTTATCTATTCCCCTCAAACAGCACACTCCCATCCTCCACTTTCAACACACACAGGATGGCGCAGGGCTACGTGCTACCGAATTAAAACCCAAACTTGACAGGCTGCTACATAGTGTTATGCAAGTGCCTAAAAATTGGCTCGTAGGGCACGGACACAATGACATCACCGCCCTCGACTACAAACTCAAAATCAAGGGCGATGTCACTGAGGACTATTTGGTGGCGAGTTCTATTCCGAGATTTGTACGTGAGGAATTTCAGGACAACAATCAGCCTTTTATCACAAGCGCACCCTATTTTGCAGACAACGAGCCGATTAAAAATAAAAAACTGGACGATGCGCGGCGCGGTAGAATGATGCAAAATGTCCGCTTGGAGTTCTTTAGTTTTCACATCAGACTAATTGAAAAAATTGAAGAATGGCTACCTGTGCTATTGGCTTATGAGAATTTTGGACTACGACAAAGCAAGGGTTTCGGTGGCTTTTGTCCCGATAATTTCAGCATAGGAGATTTTGAGAATGCCCTTAAAAAGCATCCTGACTTCGGGGGGGGCTTGTACTACCGCGTTCATGGTGGATTTAAGGCGGCATTCAAAAAGATTGATGAAGAATATAAAATCCTCAAAAGTGGCTTTGCTAAAACGCCCTCACAGATGGAGGAATATTTTGATGAGCAATTCAATATCAAGTGGGAAAAACCTACCATCAAGCGCGAACTGGTCAAAGGTAGGGGTGAACCCAGACAGAGAGACTACACCAAAGATGCTAAAGTAAAATACATCCGCGCCTTGCTCGGTGTAGCGGAACTGTACGAGTTTCCGAGAGATAATAAGGAGAAAATTACTATAAAAAACAATGACGGCATAGACCGCTTTCGTTCGCCGATTACCTTCAAGGTATTCAACGAAACGATTTACATGGTATGGTCTAAAAACCCTATACCGGACGAAATATACGATGCCGAATTTACCTTCACCAATAAGCGTAAAAAAAGCATCCGCATCAAAACACCCCCCAAATCCATCAACTTCAATTTAGAAGATTTTTTATTAAACCACGTAGATAGCACTTGGAATGAACTCAAAAAGTAAATACATCGGACTCACCGTAGGTCCACTTATCAAAACCCTACAACAATCCAAAAGCACACGCGCCTTATTTTGCGCCAGCTATTTGTATTCCTTTGCTATGGGAGAATTTTTGGATAGGCTGAAAAGCAAGAAAAATCAAATCATCTTACCTGCACCCGACCGCGTGCAAGGTATGGGCGTAGGCTTGCACCCCGATAGACTGATTATGACGGTCGAATCGCCCGATGATTTTAGTGGTTTCATGAAAATTCGAGAAGCGGTGATTACGGAAATTCACAACAAAATTATGGCAGACCATCCTTCGCCATCAATTGACCGCGATTACTTGGCAAAATACTTTCAATTTTACTGCCTTGAGGGAGATTTTTCGTCACTTGATACCGTCAATCAGGCATTAGATACCCTTGAATTACGCATAGCATTTCCCAATACGGATATGGACGAACTACGTACATTCCTAAATCGCAAACGACACAACTTCCTACTACAAGATGCGGGTATCCCTAAAGGTAAATTTCCCTCACTCATCGAAATTGCTGCACGAGAATTACATCGCATCAATCCTAAAGTGTTTGAGGCGATTATAAACGCAGAATTTACGAGTAAAAAAGAAAAGGAAAAGTCAATCAATACAGACATAGAAAGAGATGAAACTTTAATACAAAAATTTAAAGAAAAATACCCAAAGAAACAGAAAAAAGAAGACGGCGAAAAAGACAACCAATCTTTCAAACCCTACCACAAATACATCGCTATCGTGTATGCCGATGGTGATAGTATGGGAACTTATAGTGGTACGTTAAGTGATGCAGATAATAAGGTGTTTTCTACCCAACTCCGTGACTTTGGTGTCAAGGCAAAAGACATCATCGAAGACTATGGAGGTACACCTGTATTTATCGGTGGTGATGATTTAATGTTTTTCGCACCAGTCAAATACGACATGGGAAAAAATATTTTCAGTCTAATGAATGAACTGGACGATGAGTTCAAATCTGTGGGAAGTACGCCCACCCTTTCCTACGGCGTATCCATCACCTACTATAAACACCCCATGAATGAAGCCCTCGAACTTTCGCGCAACCTACTCAAAGATACCGCAAAAAAGCAATACGCGAATAGAGATAAAAACGCCTTAGCCTTCGACCTCGTCAAACACAGCGGACAAAGCATCAAAGGCGATTGGCAAAAAAGTGATGGCCCCAAAAGCGTACACCAGATGTTCCTCAACTTACTCAACCTCACTATTGATAGCGGTAACTTCATCAATTCCATCACTTACACCCTCGAATTTCATCGCAATACCATCAACCACTTGATGACATTGGAAGACAAAAACGATAGAATTAAAAACTTTTTCGACAATAACTTCAATGAAGATGTCCATAAACGCAATCTAGCCTTCATGGAGAACATCGTGGACTTAATAAAGCAACTATACAGCGAGTACCCAGCCAATGTAGAGATAGGCAGACAACCCCTCGACAAACTCTACGCCATGCTCCGATTTATTCACTTTGTAACTACTGACGAACAATGAATACAATAAAAAAAATCACCCTCAGACCCTTAGACAAATTCTTCTTCGGTGGCGAAAACTTCTTTGATGCCGATGATGGAGTCTTTTACTTCCAAAAATCGCGCGATTTTCCGCAACAAACCACCTTGCTCGGTTTGATGCGCCATCAAATCCTATTACAAAATGGACTGATGGATAGTAAAGGCAAAATTGACCCAACCAAAAATGCGGATACATGGATAGGTAAACAAAGTTTTGATGTAAATGTCTCAAACTTCGGTAAGATTAAACGCCTTTCCCCCACTTTCATCACAAAAAATGGAGTAGAACTACAACCGAATTGGGGAGCAAAGCAAAAGAATAAATCAGTTGATGACTTTAATTTTGGTAACACCTTCAAAGCCTCTTTCCACGGCGAAGTCGAGCAAGATATTACGCTCATCAGTAACTATACCGAAAAGCAAGGCATCGAATACGGTTTTAAAAATAGCGAAGGAAAAACCTTTAATTACGGTGAAGTTTATTGTGACAAAGAAGCCCCACAAATCGGTATCGACAAACAAAGTCGCACCAAAAAAGGTCCCAACGGCGAAACAATGAGCGATGACGATGCAAAAGGCTTCTATAAGTTCAAATACTGTCGCCTCAATAAAGATTTTGCCTTCGCTTTTTACATCGAAATAGATGAAGGAGTAAAACTAAATGACACCATTATCACGATGGGAAAAGAGCGTTGTGCTTTTGGTATGAAAGTAGAAGATGGCAACCCGCCATTTACCATGCCTCAACGTCCGTCCTTGCAAGCAGGCAGCAAAATCGTCCTACTATCTGACACCTACGTAAACAGCGAAATTTACGACCATTGCGACCTCATTATTTCCGATACTATTAGTTTTAAAAATATGAAAACCAATACATCGACAGCAAATTATGCCGATAAACCAAGCTGGTCTGACCGCCTCAATTTACTCAAGCGAGGCACGGTATTACAGCTTAGTAAAAGTGCCAATCCTAAGAAGGTTCAGACACTCTTAGACCAAGCCCATTTTCAAAAAATCGGTTACAACTATTACACCAATTACTAATCACAAATCACAAACATATCATGCAATTTCAACCAACATTATACCGCCTCGTCAATACAACCAATATGCACGTAGGCAGCGGCAAAAACAATTACGGCATCATCGATAACCTCATTCAGCGAGATGTCGTCACGAGTTTCCCGACCATCAATGCTTCCAGCCTCAAAGGTGCGCTACGCGAGTATTGCGATGCAAG
>Ga0115031_1004458_pt1 | contig 10343 bp, 5 predicted proteins | sample Maine_Asex4_meta_FD_87301 | JGI IMG/M metagenome (GOLD analysis project Ga0115031, IMG submission 87301) | Marine algal microbial communities from Maine, USA - Maine_Asex4_metaG | ecosystem: Host-associated > Algae > Red algae > Unclassified | place: Maine, USA | collected 2015-01-05 | reverse complement strand
TTCTTGACCAGCCTCAGCTCCAAGGATGAAAGGCATTGACAAAGTAGCGCATCGCAAGCACGTCAGCCCGTGGAGAGTTGTAGCCCGCCGGAGCGGCTTGTAGCCCCTTTCTTGCTGCCAAGTCCTTGAAGTCAGGGACAATGTGGACGAGACGCCGAACCATGCTCAAAGGCACGCCGCGAATGACCCCTCCTTGCGTCGCTGCAGAGCCGGCCCACTTCAGCCGGTCGCACTCTCTGACGTCAAAAGGGCATCCCGGCTCGGCTGGGATGGGGTCAAACTCGCACACCACGGCGTAGTCGTCCTCCCTGCACCGGACCAATGCCCGCACCTCGCCAATGTGCAGCTCCTCGCGTTGATCACCACATCGCGTGTTGGTGCCGTCGACCGTGTTGGCCTCGCCGTCCTTGTCCTCGTGCTCGACCGCCACGCCCGTCTTCACCGCGTACATAACGCAATCATACCAGGGCTTGCTCGTGCGGAACTGAGGCGACGCTCTGACGAGCTGCTTGGTGCGATAACCGCAGTCGAACACGGCCGACAGCTCAACAGTGGTCAAGATCGGCAGCGTGTCCTCGGGCCGCAACTTGAAAAGCTGCCCAACGAGACCGAGTCCAGGCCGCTTTGATAGCGTGCTGATCGAGACGCGCTTCAGGTTGCCAGCTGACCGCCGCTGTGGAGCGGCAGGGGGCGTAACGGCACCCGTGGTCCCTACGGCGCGTCCCGTCGCCAGGGCCGACGTGTTGCCCGCCGCTATGCCACCCGTCCACGCCGCGCCGCCGCCCGTCGGTGCCCCGCCGTTGTCGCCCGTCGGTGCCGTGCGGTCGCCCTCCGTCGCCGCCGCGCGGTCGCCGTCCGTCGCCGCCGCGCGGTCGCCGTCCGTTGCTGTCGCGCGGTTGTCGCCCGTCGGCGCCGACCCGACGCTCCCCGTGCGTTCGCCACTGGCGCCCGGCGTAGGCACCGTGTCGGTGCCCGTCCTTGACAGTGGCTGCAAGATGGGGCAGCAGAGGAGCGCATGAGCGTCCGCGGCGTCGTGTCCGCGCACAACCTCGCGAGCACCTTGGGCTTGGCGTACCAGCTGCCCAGTGAATGTTGCAATCTCCATGTTGGTGCGCCTGTAGAACTTCTTGTCGGACTTGTGAGCGGCCTCGTTGTTGCTGGTGTTGGCGTTACTTAGGTTCCCGTGGTAGCGAATGGACTCCATGAGGTGGGCAAGCAGCTTATGCACTTTGCTGGTGTGCACGTAGCCGAGGATGGGTGTCATAATGTTGAGCACAAAGTTGGAGGCCTGCTCTTGGATGGACTGTCCCTCCTCCAGCGTCATGGGTGCGGGCTTGGCAGACGTCGTCCACCCGGAAATCCGGGCGTACAGGGACGCATACTCAGCGAACATAATGGTTACGGCGTCCTCAATGGGAGTGTCGCCGAAGGCGACTCGGTACACGTCCCAATCGAACTTGAAGCCCGCCGGGAGCTCCTCGTCATCATCCACGTCGTTGCCACCGAACAAGGCCCCGCCCGTAGCGTCCGCTTTGGCGGCCTGAGTGCCCGAGGACTTGTTTCGAGCCGCCCGGGCGCGCGCCAAGGTGCCTTTTCGACGGCGACCCCGCGATGGGGGGGCGCCACTACCGGCTGGCGCTGCACCTTCGGTAGCTGCTGCCTGCGAGCTCTTGGCAGGGCGCGGCCGGCCGCGGCCGAAGATCCCCGCAACGGCATACGGTAGGACGTACACCCCAGCCCGCTGGTCAGCCCCTGTGAATGTGGCCTGCTTGTCTCTGGCATGTGCCATGTACCTGCGCAGGTGATGTGAATAATGATGGCAAGGGGATCCGAACATTGAGTGTAGTATCACACAGCGACCGTTAGAGATTGCTGCGCCCAGACACAGGGCACGCACACGTACAACAGGTGATACAAGAGAGAATGAGAACGCTTGGAAGCAGACGGAGGGTCCAAAATTGCAAAAGGACAGACATACCCTGGTCCAGGTACGTTGCTCGCCCTGCTGCGACGACCCATGAACTCAATGCGCTTGTTAGCGACCCGAAGGGTTGCGGCAATGGTCTCGCAGAGAGGATAGTAGCCCTCGCAAATGTGGGGGAAGACACGCACCAGGCGGTGCACCAACATCCTAGTGACCCCCATATCCAAAACCTGTAGCATCAAGCATGGCACGAGGGGGTTGATGAGCACTGGAAGAGACTCGAATATCAGCAGTCAGCATGGATGGTCCGGCAGGCTGACAATAAACAGGAGAGCCAAAAGAAACGCTCACACGGTCACAGGACGTGCGGCTGCCACGCGAGCGAGGGGAGCGAAACAAAGAAACGCACGTGAAGGGCATCAACTCCGATCGTCTTGTAGAGTAGAAAGGGTGCAGTCGACAGGCCTGCCATGCCGGCCACGACAGGCACGCGGCTATGGGCACTGTGGGCTGCCTCGAGCTCCGTGCGTCGTAACAGCTCTCGTTGACGCTGACGATGACCCGCACTCTCCAATTGCGCCTCGACGGTTCGCACCGCGTCTCGGTCTTCAGCCGACAGCGCTTGGAATGCGCCTGCTTCCTCCACACGCACCCTGCAACTTGAGCACGGATACGTTGTGTTGCCTCCCTTCAAGCACAGCACGGATTTCTCCTCCGGCTGGTCGCACATGTACATCAGGATGCGCGGGAAGGCGACGTAAGTCTTGCCCCCCTGCTCGTGCAAAACGCCCTTGTGACTCGCCGTGATGGTGGTGCGAAACGCGAGGAAAAGAGCACGCTGAAAGATGGCTGCGCGGCGCTCGCGGGCCCGCAAGTCGGCGGACGGCTCCTTCAGCTTCCGAATCACCGGGATGTAGGCGACGGGCTCCCACGTGACGTCCCCAGTCACGACGTTAACAACACGGACGCGCAATGGATAGAGCTTGTGCGCTGCGTTCGAAAACAGGATGCAGACGTCCAGAGCGTGAAGAACGAGGCGGCGTCAAGTCAGTGACCAGCACGACCGACTCGCCTTCCCCACACCGTACCACAAACTGCACAAGACACGACAGCGGTCAGCGCACCAAATCCCCACCGTACGCAGCAGCTCAGTACCAGGGCACATACCTCCCGACCAAGAAAGTTGGCTGGCATCGCTAAACAAATGAAGGCCCAAAACGAAGCAGTTGTCGTCGACTTTGTCCTCCATCAAGGCCGCCTCGTTGAGACGGAAGGCGTCGCCGTCCATTGGGGACTCTCGAGTGTCGGAGGGCGGAGCAGGCCCATTAGGCCCGCTCCACAGGCGCACCGTCTTGCCCTGCTTGAGCATCGCCAAGATCACTTGCAGCGCGGGGCGGAAGAGCACGACATACTCGTGGCCGTCCACGACGAGGGGACACTTCTTCCACCCCGCTCCAAGCACGCCGTCATCAACGTCATCGTGAATCGCGTCCTTGAAGGCATTGACGGATTTGAAAGAGTCGCGCAGGGACTTGTCGTGCCCTTCGTCCATCGGCATACCCGGCTTGGTTCCGTCCCAGGTGTCGAGCAGTTCCCATAGCTTCTCAATGCCCTTCAGGGACAACCCCCCACCATCGCACTCGAGGGCAAACCGCTCAACGGCGCGCAGCCGAAATGAGTTGAAGCATCCGGTTCGCCAGCCCTTGCGTCGGGTTGCCAGGGGCTGTGACCGCTCCCAGTCACGCTCGTCCTCGTACATAGCCCGCACGGCTGTTGCAACGGTCGTGTACGTGTACTCGGGCTCGACCGCAGGCCCGGACTCCTGTCCGCCGGACGCGAGCCGCCGGCGCTTGCGCGCCGGGCTGCCGCCGCCCGCCTCAACCTGGTGGCGGGACACGTCCATCAGTGCCTGCATGTCAAGTAGCACCGCGTGGTCAATGTCATTGGCCGGGTTGAGTGCGCCTCGGACAGTCGAACTTGGCTCGCCACTCCCCTCGTCCGCCTCCTCCGCCGCGCTGGCCGTGGAAGAGCCGCGGTCACCGTCATCGTCGCACGGCAAGCCCGGTTCGCCGGCGGTGCCGGCCACGCCAGCGGTGGCGGCCACGCCGACCGCGCCCTCGGCGCCTGCACCAGCCGTGCCCGTCGAGCAGGAGCCCCCTACCGCGCTACCGCCGGTTGTAGCACCAGCCGCCCCGCCAGCGCCGGCTGAGGCCACAGCGCTGCCCCCACTTAACGCAGTCGCCACTGTCGTGGTCTGCTCTGAGGCGGCGGCCGTTGACGCCCCGCCAGACACGGCGGCATGCATCGACGCAAGCGCGGCACGCGCACCGTCGCGCGCGGCAACGGCCGCGTCACACTCCCCTTGTGCATTTGACCTGCGCAGGTGAGTGTTCATACGGTGCCATACCAGGCCCGGCCGCGACTTGGCCGGGAACCCGCATTGCGCGCATTCGAATGGCCGACGGGCCGCCGGTCGAAGAGCCGCACCGGTAGCCCTAGATATCGCCTCGCCCCCGGGGGGCACCTCAGACATGGGCGCGCAAAGCGGCGGCGCGGTTCGGACGGCCGGCGGCGGCGCGGCGCCGACGGTGGGCGGCGGCGCGGTGCCGACGAGGGACAGCCGCGGGATGTCGACGGCCGGCGGCGGCACGGTTCGGACGGGGGAGAGCCGCGCGGTGCCAAAGGCCGGCGGCGGCCGCTATACGGACGGGCGACAGCGGTGCGGTGCCGGCCGGCGCCGACGACACAAGCCGACGCCAGGCGACGTTGGACGGGAGGGAGCGGCGGCCTGGGCGACGGAGGGGAGAGTGACCGCCGCAAGCTCGGAATCGGCCCAGGCTGGCCTGGCGAGGCACCTCGACAGGGTAGCGGGGAGGTGTCAAGAAGCGATTATCCAAGAACGAAAAGCATACAGGGAGGCCAGGGCAGGTCTCGTTGTCAGCAACAGAATTGGGCAGATGCCCTAGTCGGCAACAGGGTCAGGCGTGTCCCCGCGAGCGGGGTGCCCCTCACGCACGTCACGTCGTTCGGAGACACTTGTCATCTTTGCCAGACTTACACATCGTACGTTGCATCATAACTGTGCCAGGTACCGTGCTCCCGTGGTGACCAGACTGGTGCAAGCACCCCATGGAGCAGACGTCGACGACATGGCGATTTCAGACAAGAAACGACCGAGGAGTCGCCCGCTGCCAGAGGCTTGAGACCGTCGCGACCGAACAGAGAAAATCCGGCGTCGGCCAGTCGTCCATCCGGCCGACAGGACCCCGTGGCGCGTAACCAGAGGGGGAACCCTCGTTGTGAAACTGCAAGCAGGTGCAAGGAAGGCCCACAGCAGGCGAGAGCGTGGCGCACGAGATTGGAAACGAGCCCGTGTCGCGCAGACGTGAGCGAGTCAGGAGACTTGCTTTCGAGGACACCCATTGCCGTCGTTTTGCGTGTCATTTCATGATCAAATTACACCAGAATCCATGGAAGTAGCCGCACTACATGAGCTCGAATGCAACGGCAAGGCGCTCTCAGCTCTATCGTAGGCTGGATTCTTGCGTAGGGAACGAAAATGTAGGGAGTGCTACATTTCTGAGTTGTTGGAAGTTAGGATCCGAGTTGTGAGAAAGTACCGGAGAGTCGAGATCACGAATCTGTGATTGCAGCTCCAGGAGCTCCTGATGTCTGATCTCCACGACGCCACAGCGTCCTGCCTTGCTCAGCCTAGCGCGCAGCACCACGACGACGACGGACAGCACACCGACGACGGCGACGCGTGACGAGAGGCTGCGGGCCGTGAAGCAGTACTGCGCCCTTTTCCTGACGCTTGTCCCGAGCACCACAGGTAACTGGCGCTAGAACGCAGTGGGCGAGGACTTGGCGAACAGTCAGGGCGGAGCCTCGAGCATGGGCACGGTAGCTGTATGCGGCGCCGCTGCTTGGTCAAACGTTATCGTTTGAGATCATCTCATGATGGGTCTGTGTTGCTGCGGTGCAAGGTGCCACTTGTGGGCGCCGTGTTTCTTTTCTGTTGTTCAGGCCGTTAGAGGTCAACAACCTGACCGTTTTCACTGTTTGCTGAGCGCTGCCGTCACTTGTTCGCGTTCCCCCTTTCTGGCCAGGCGGTACCGTGCCGCTCCTCTTTCGCCCATGAACTAGACCGCCACCCGCACGCCCCTCTCTCTCGGCCGCTTGGCGCAGTGGCTGGGCGCTGTCTCCGGTACTGTCTTGCTTGAGGTGTCCGGTGATCATTTTCGCGCGCTTTCGGCCTCGGGAGTGGGAGGTCATGGGGGAGTGCTGGTCGGCTATCTCGGTGTTCGTGCGCACGACATGGAGGCGCCTGGCTTGAGTACTGAATGACTTGTCCTTCCCCCATCATTTTTGTGTGCTCTACGTGTGCCTCTACAGGTACAGCTGTTCCCCCTTAAGGCGATGCTTGAGCGTTAGATGCCATCCATCATCACGATGACTTGGTGATTCGGGCCTTTGCTCGCTTGCTAGCGGTGGACGCGCGCCCCCTCACCCGGCCTCTCACGGCGTCATGCTGTCCACTTGGAGCTGCTGTCAACTGTTTCTCGGTCGCGCCCGACCGCCACACGCCCCTCCCCGCCCTTTTTTCCAAAGTCTCGCGGCTGCCCGTCAATCCAGGTACCCTTGTGTGTGTGTGTTCTGCGGGCGCGTGTGTGTGCTGGGGGCAATGTGTGGGCTGGTCTCTCTGTGTCGTGGTGTGTGGATGTCCCCGTTTGCTGCGCCGCGAGGCCGAGGCAGCAGTATATGTAGAGCACTCCTGCGACCGCTATCGCCAGCTCGTCTCATCGCTCACCCCACTCACACGCCCTCCAGTGAGCAGCCCCTCCTAGCGCCCCGAGTGTGCCCCTCCGCGCAGCTGCTTTCCTGGTCGCCGGCCTCGCCACCATGACGGGCCGAGGCGGCCGCGGTGGCAAGCGCGCGCTGCTGTCGGGAGCAGCTGGTGTCGGTCGCAAAGTGTCTCGAGTGGCCGTCCCGGGCAGCGCGGCCATTGCACCGTCGGACGAGGACCAGCGTGCTAACGACGAGATGCCCGCCGGTACGTCTTCAGCCGCGGTCGCCTCCAACGCCAACGATGCGGCGGTCTTTCCGGTGGGCGCGTCCTCTGTCAACGGGGGGGCACTTGGGTCGGTCGGCGTGGAGATGCCGCCTATGGTGGAGTTCACCGCGCCGCCGCCTCCGCCGCTGTTCGAGGCGCCGCTGTTCCCGTTTTCTCCAAGCATGGCCGCTGCCGCGGGCGCGCCGCCGCCTATGAGCTTTCCCAGTATGGCGGGAATGGCCCTTCCCGGCTTTGGCCCGTACGGCTCGCAGCAGCCGCACATGCCGCATCCACACATGCTGCTGCCCCCGGCGATGATGCCAATGCTGCCGACGGGAGCGATGGGGCAGCCAGCGGCCAACTCATTCTTTGCAACGGCGATGGAGGCAAATGCCGACTACGGCTCGCAGGCGCTACTCGGCGGGCAGGCCGACGAGCCCACGTTCAACCCGTCGTACGTTCCGTCGGCTTATGCTGTCGAAGCGCCTGCAATGGCGCCGTCCGTTCCCTCGTCGGCAGTGGCTCGCGCCGCCTTTTCGCAGCCGCCGACGGCGCCGACGGGTTGGTCCCCCATGGCGGGTCCCCGCCCCACAGTTGTCACTTCGGCGCACTTGCCCACGCTCGCGCGACCCATGACGACGGCTCGGGCTGTGACGCAAGTGTCGCCGACGGCGCCGACGGTGCCGAATTCGCCCTCGGTATCGTTGCCTGTGACTCCGGCTCGTGCTGTCACACCAGCGGCGATGACAGCGCCGACGGTGACGATGGCGCCAACGCCGTCAACTGCTCCGTCATCCGTGGCGGCTATCACGCCGCCGACTGCTTTGTCTCTAGTGGCGGCTGCGCCGCCGACCACCCCGTCTCACGTGGAGGCTGCGCTGTCGACAATTCCGTCCCCCGTGGGGGCTCGAGGTTCTCAGTTGACCTCGCCCGTTACGCCGGCTCGGGGCGACACTTTCGTGTTGGCGCGTCCCACGACCCCACCTGCGCTGCGGCGGGCTGGCCGTCGCGCCGGTCCGCGTCGCCCCCGCATTGTGCCTGCGCCTGCCTCGGTGCAGCAGCACACGCCAAGCCGGGTGGCTCCTTTGTCGCGCCCGTCGGCGGGTGGTACGCCTCCAACGGCACCTGCTGGTCGCCTGGCGCCGCTTGGCTCACCCCCAGCCGCGCCTGTTTCGCACGCGGCGACACCGGGTGAGGCTGTTGGCGTCTCGCCGCGTCCATCCACCGATGCTCGGGCGATTCCCCCGGCCGAGGTCGATGGGCACGGCAGCGATGGTGTCGCGTTTGTGGCCGAGACCGTGGCTGTGGCAGCGGCCGAGCCGTTGGAGCACGTCGTCAACCACGTCGCCACACAGTCCGAGATGAACACCCTTGCCAAGTTGATCACTGCGGCGACCGGGTTGGTGTCGGCCCTCTCGTCCGAGGTCAAGAGCATGGTACAGAAGGTACAGACGCAGGGTGGCTCGATCGAGCGGCTGGGCGTTGCCATCAGCGAGTTCAAGAAGCGCCCTCGCCCCACCAGGCGATTTGTCCCCGCTGGCGTCGAGGAGTACTCGGACCACGAGGAGCTCTTCTCCATGTTTGGCTACGGCGGCCCTATCTTGTCGGACTCAGCGGCCTACGCCGCCAAGCCCGGCGTCAAGCTGTCGGAGATGAAGAAGGGTGCCCTCATGATGCTGAACGTTCGGGCGCGCGTCAAGGGCCGCTCTTTTGCCGAAGTTGGCGCGGCCGTCGTGACCAAGGACGTCATCCACCACCCGGACGTCGACTTTCAGATGATCCTGGAGGAGACTATGGACGAGCATAAGATGGACGAGAAAGACGCGTACACGTACCTGAGGAGCTGGATCTCGGGCCCAGAGCCGCGCGTCAAGACGGCCAAGCAGGCGGCTGCGGAGAAGAAGAGGGCGGAGGCCTACAAGGCCAAGCACGGCAAGGAGAAGCGCACGTCAAGCGCGACGGACAAGCGCCGCGCATATCAGCCCATGATGCAGTCGATCTCGCACATGTATGAGGCGATCAAGCGCCCGGTCGTCGCCGCCTGGTTTGCAGCGGTCGAGCAGGGAGAGCTGAAGATGTCATCCGAGGAGGCGACGGAGTGGCTCAAGGACATCAACCCCCGGAAGAAGCCGGACGAGGCGGCTCAGCCGCGCTTCATGGCGTCCGCCAGGGGGCGCCCTGCGATGACGGTTGCAATGCACGCGATGTACATCCACTTGGGCGTGAGCGACCGCATTCGCTCGCCTAAGCACTGCGGCGACGTCGAGGCGGCGTACGGGACGTCCGGGCATTACGCCCTGGGGCTCATGTTCGTGCGCAATGCGTTGACGCAGGTCGCATCTGGCCAGCGTCGGCGCTCCGGCGTGGACAACGGGTGGTACGACCTGTGGAGGGCGGAGCTCGAGGGACTGAAGCCCCTCCTTCCCAACAACACGACGCCGTGGAATGGTCTCGTTTTTACGGACGCTGCGGACCCGCGACGGTTCTTGTTCGACGACGAGGCGGCGCCGATTGTTGGGAAGCGTATGCGTGGTCGTCTGCCTCCAGCTCCCAACGGCGGCGGCCCCGCGGGTGGTAGCAGCGCAGCAGGCGGCACGAGCTCGGTTGGTGGAGCCACTGCGGGTGGCAGCCACGCCGATGTCGCGGGCGGCGCCGCATCCTCGCCGGATGGCAGCGAGTCCAGTGAGCTTGGCGTGGCGGCGGGCAGTGGGAGCGCCGCGGGGCAGAGTGCCGGTGGCAGCGCCGTCGGGGGCGTCACCGGAGATGGGCTCGGCACCACGGTGGACGCCGGAACTACTGCGGGGGATGGCGGCCCATCCGAGGCCGGGAGCGCTGTGGGGGGCACCAGCGCGGCTGAAGGCAGCGCGGTGGCCGCTGGCAGCGCGGCGGGCGGCAGCGTGGCGGGCGGCAGCGGCGCTGTTTGAGCCCCCTTGAACGGATTGAGTGTCTCCCCCCGGCGGACTGCCGCTCTGCCCTGCGTGAGTCTTCTTGGTGCCTCCTGCTCTGTTTGGTCTGCTTTGTGCTGGACGGATGCATCGCTCGTTTTGTTCTTGTTGAGGTCGGCTCAGCGGCTCTCATCGACTTGAGTTGTCGTCGAGCTTCCTGTTCTCTTGTGTGTTGGGTGCTTTGATTTCTGTGGCTGCTCTTGTGCACCGTTTTTCTTTGGTTGTTTGCTGCCTGTCTGTCCCATGTGTCTGCATCTTGAGTGGGTTTGCACCGGTCTAGGTGCGACAGTGGGATCCTTGTTTTCTTTCTTGTCATCATGATGCTGCGGCGCGCATTCCCCCCCCCCCCGCCGCCCCGCCCCACCCCAACCCCCCCACCCCCCCCCCCCACCCCGCACCCCCCGCCCCCCCCCCCACCCCA
>Ga0115031_1004455_pt1 | contig 10346 bp, 6 predicted proteins | sample Maine_Asex4_meta_FD_87301 | JGI IMG/M metagenome (GOLD analysis project Ga0115031, IMG submission 87301) | Marine algal microbial communities from Maine, USA - Maine_Asex4_metaG | ecosystem: Host-associated > Algae > Red algae > Unclassified | place: Maine, USA | collected 2015-01-05 | reverse complement strand
GGGGGGGGGGGGGGGGGGGGGGGGGGGGGGGGGGGACCCCATGGTCGCCGTCTGGCCACCACAGAGGCGGGACCGCCGACGGCGGGTCGCACCGCCGACCGCGGTGGCGGGGCGGCCACCGACGCGGTAGCGGCCAGCGGCCAGCGGCGGAAAAGACGAAAGATGGTGTACCGGCGCCGTCGCCCAACACAGGGGGAGCGCGCGGCCGGCGGTCGTTGCGACAGTGGGGTAGAACATCCTGCGCTGTGGAGGGGGGAACCGTGTGGGGCGGCAGCGTCGGCACCTAGCGGGACGCGGGTGGGGCGATGGCGGGACCGGTTGGGATCAGCGAGGTGCTGTTTTGTAATTCCCCATGCACCTCGGTCGGAGGTGGTGGCAATTTGCCGTCGTTGGTTCATGCCGCAGCGGCGCTCCATACAACACCAGGTGGCAACCGTGTGCATGGTCCGCGTGCATCCCAGGCAACCCCCACCACCTCGTCCGTACAGAATGCACCGACACGGCGATCGGTCGAGTCGACAGTCCCACGACCGACCCCCTCCGCTGCAGTCCAGTGGCAGCAAGCCACGGCGGCGGCTGTCAGAGCGCGGTTGCCGCGCCATATGCAAATCAACAGCCGCAGGCAACACGCGCCCCTGCATGCGCGCAAAGCCCTCCAGATGCACACCCCCGTTGGTGGCAGCAAACGCTGCGGGGAGATGCCTCATCGCCTTGACAGCCCGTGTCGCGCTTAAGACACGCGGAGGTCTACTCCAGCGCACTGATCCCGCCAGTGTGACCCTTTCGACCCACACCACCGCCCTTGTCTATCGCACCGCATCGCCTGCCACTCCCTCCTCACCTCACCTCACTTTCTCATCATCTGCATCCACTCGGTCGACGTAACCCTTCCCGTCCCACCCCCCGCGCCATGGCCGCCTTTGTGCCCGCCGGCGCTTTGCCGGTGACAGCCCGGCAGTCCGCCGCCGTGTCGACCGCCCCGCGGATGGGGGCGGAGGAGCCCCAAGGCCGTGTCTCCCGCGCCGCCTTTGTGCGCCTCATGGTCGGCACGGCCGCAGCTGCGGCTGCCGCGGGCGTCAGCGGCGGCGTCATGCCCGCGCAGGCGGGCTTTGGCATTGGTGGCCTCTTCTCGGGGGGTGACAGCGACAATGCCATCCGTGGCCTCGACTCGGACGTACGTGCCGCACTACCACGTGGGTCTCTGGGGCGTTGAGGGGGCAGCTGGCTGAAGCCAAGCGGGTGAGGAGTGAGTGAGGTGAATGCTGTGCTGCACCAGTTCTATTTGAACACTCATGCTGACCTGCCTCCTGCGTTTGCTCGTTGTCTTGCTGCTGCACTGGGACATGGTCGCTCGGTCCACGCCCATTTTTGCATGCGTCTGCAGAAGCCCGACATCTCCAACAACCCGGCCGAGGTCCAGCGCCAGGGTGAGTCGGCCAAGGCCGCCATGGAGGCGGCCAAGACGCCGGGGGGTTACAACCCGCCTGGGCGTGATGTGGAGCAGGGCACCACGCCGTTTGTCGACCGCAAGGGCAGCGTCGCCAAGGGCAACCCACCGGGTGCGGTGGTCGACATGGACCCGTCGACCAAGAAGTATCCGGTGCCGGACGTGAAGAACGCCCAGTAGCATTGGGCGCCAAACACAGAAGTGCGATTCGGTCGCACGCGATGTCGGTGAGAGGTTGGGCGGTGTAGCTGCACTGTCGCCCACCTCCCAGGGCCCCGTGGGCGGGTGCGTGCTTTGTGAATAGCCGGAATGCGATTGAAAGAAAACTCTGGGTGTGGGTGCGCATGCCACAAGAAGCACGCGTGTCATCGCACCCACTCCACGGAGTTCTTCCAACACACACCATGTGCTTTGGTCAGATACCTTGGTCCCCCAGACCTGTATGTACAATAGGCTGTGATGGCATGCGTTTTGCGCCGCGTCCGAGCTCAAGAGACAATGCACACTCCTGTTGGTCTATGTCACTTTTTGTTTTCGTGCCCGCGCAGCAGGACTGCTGGCTTTTGGCACGAGTGGATGGCGAGGAACAGGCTGTCTGGCTCCTTGGATGAATCCGGTGCGCAAGACATCTGCCGCGGCAACCTGTCAATGTCAAGAAACACACGGAGGGACGGGGGCAGGGAGGTGGGGACCGGCGTCAGCGCACATCTTCACCCAACAACATGGATTGTGTTTCGACTCCCCAACTGAGCTCAGCGGCGGCCTTGAGGCCGCCACTCACCTCCTTGAAAGCCCATCCTACATGCGAGACCGGCCTCTGGTCAGACTCTTCGTGAAGGAACCAAGATCCCCACCGCGATGGGTGACTCCGATTCAGTGTCAAGCCGCCACCCTCGTTGTACCGCGAGGGTGGCGGCGTTACGCTTCAGAGTTCACCCAACACCAGTGGCTTCTTCGTGACTGGGGGCGGCGGAACATTGAACTTGATATTTTCGGTCCTCCCAAGTTTAGCGGATGCCGACCAGAAACGAAGTGTAAACTATACGAACCTCAGCCATCCACTGGGCCGGTACGTGACCTCACCCAATGAAAACGTATCTAGCACGTGCGCTATTGTCCAGATAGACTAAAGTTGGCAGGACTGCAATAACTGCTCCTCAGGAAAAGTGTGTAGCGCTTTACGTTTCTAGACAATCTTGACGGGATTTGGTCGACCAGTTCATCGTCCAGCGGACAGGCGAAGTCCCGATGCTGGTGTCGGTACACGATGTGACGTGCCGAACGGCGCCAATCAGTGGATGTCAGCGCCTTTCCCTTATCCTACCCCCCGCTGCCCCCCAGCGCGTGCGCGCGCGCGCGCGGCCGGTTTACTGTCTCGCGTCGGGTCTGGAATCAATAGCAACAAGCACAAGAAACATGTGGACGACCAGCACAAAAATATTCACGTTACACAAGACAAGAAGAAACACATGAGCAAGCGAGCATCATAGTGGAGCGAGCAGCCAAAGGGCGCGGTTGGGCGTCTGTCAAAAGTGAAGTGGTCAGACACCAGCGATCCCCCCGACGGGCATGAGGCGGTCCTCTGGACATGGGCACGCCGCCGCTACGCCCGCCGAAGACGAGCCCCGCTGGGTCCGACCCACCCCCGCCGCCACACGCTGCCACCGCCTCTCCTACTTGCCCCCACCGCTCCCGCCATATCCTCGCCTCGGGGGTGGGGGGAGCCCCCCGCCGCCCAGGGGGGCGGCCCCGCCGCCCCCGCCGCTTCCGTCACCTCCCCCGCTGCCGCGGCCGTCGGGGCCCAGGGGGGGGTCGTCGAAAGGTGCGCCGGTGCCGTACAGGCTCGGACCGCCACCGCCGCCACCAGGGGCGGGCGAGTAGGCGCCGCTGCTCCCACCGCCACCGCCGCCGTACGCCGCGCCACCGCCGCCGCTACTAAACGGCGGCAAGAGGCCTGCGCCACCCCCGCCACCGCCACCGCCGCCACCCCCGAAGCGCGTTTCCCCGCCAACGCTGCCACCGCCCCCCGAGCCGTACATTGGCGAGCTATACGCACCCATGTCCGGTCCGAGCGGGGCGGGCGCAAATCCGCCGCCGACGCCACCGCCTTGAGGGAACATTCCGCCCCCGTCTGGTTGGGGGCCCGCCCCATAGGTGCCCCCCCCCCCACCGCCGCCGCCGCCACCATAGCCCGTCGCTGGCAACCGACCCCCGCCGAGTGGGACCCCTCCTCGGCGGCCGCCATACGATGACCGCGGCGACGCGTACGTCCCGCCGACTCCGCAGTCACCGGCGGCACCACCGACGCCGGCGGCACCGTCCCCACCCATCCCCGCGGGTACGTACACGGGCGGTGCGACTTCGGGGACGCCCTCACGGCCGCCTCCAAACGGGGCAAAGGGCGACGCAGGGCCGCCTGGCCCCCCATGGGGCTCTGGTTGAGGTGGGCCATATCCAGAGGGGTGGGGAAAAAGCGGCCCGCCAGTGCCGCCCTCGGCCGGCGACGTATGCCCGTACACGGGCGCACCGTTGAGGCCAATCCCGCGAGGCCGACCGAGGCCGACAAAGTCCCCCATCGGCCCACCGCCGCCGACGCTGATGCTGCCGGCCACCCCAGCTCCTCCAGGCCCGGCGGGTCCGCCGAGCCCCCCTCCCCCTGATGCGCCAGCAGCGGCTGCCGCCGCTGCCGCCGCTGCTGCAACGGATGTGGGCCCCCCTGGCCGGCGCCCCCCGGCCTGATGCACCGTCCGAACGTGCTTTTCGAGGTTGCTCTTCTCCCCAAAGCCGGCGTAGCACAGGTTGCACTTGAAGTGGCGTTGTTTCTCGTGGACGACAAGGACGTGGCGGACGAGGTTGCCCCGGTGCGAAAAGTAGCGACCACACACTTCGCAGCCGTACGGCCGCACCTTGTCGTGCACCGTTCGGATGTGCTTGTTGCAATCACTCTTTTGCCCAAACGCCGAGTCGCACTTGGGGCACTTGTACGGCTTGCGCTTCTCATGGACGGTCATGATGTGCTTGGCGCGGTGGTCTTTCTTTTGAAACCGGAACCCGCACTGCTCGCATCCGTACGGACGCTCCCCAAGGTGCACCATCTTCATGTGCTTGGCGAGGTTGTCTTGCCTGGAAAAGGCGTAGGAACAGCGGAGGCACGCAAACGGGCGCTCGTCCGAGATGCCGGCTGCGGCGCTGCCTGGAAGCGGCAGCAACGACGCGTTGTTGTCATTGTTGAGCGGTCGCCTTCCATGGCCGCCCCCACCGCCCGTGCCACCGCTGGCTTTGGGGGAGGCACCGAGGCCCCCGCCGCCACCCAACCCACCCCCGCCCAAGGCACGGTCCCCCAGGTGGCCCGTGCCTCGAGACGAGGGGCCACCGCTCATGGACATGGGCGCCCCCACCCCCGAGTAGCCACTCCCGAGGGACATGGGCACCCCACCGCTGCCGCTGCCGCCACCGCCGCCACCGCGCACCCACGCGGTGGCACCCGCAGCCGCGACGCCACTCGACGTGCCGCGTGGTGGCGGGCCGAGGCCGCCACCGACGCCACTGCTGCCGTGGTAGGCCCCGCTGTCGCCGCCATCCGTTGCGCCTCCGCCGCCGGTACGTCGCCACAGATCTGTGCCTGGCATGAGACCGCCACCTCCGCGTTGGCCCGGCAGCGGCATGGGCGGCACCGCCCCGCCGCCGCGGCCGCTGCCAAGTGGCCCCATTGGCAGCATTGGCGACAGGCCATGGCCGCCCGCCCCGGCAGCAGTGTCGCCTTCAAATGGGGTGCCGGATGGGCCTAGAAATGCGTCGCCGGCGGGACCGCTGCCCGCTCGCAGCATCCAGTCGGGGACGTCCTCCCGCTTGGCATCGGCAGGGCCGCCATCCCCTGCGGAACCCCCAGGAGGCAAGCTGCCGCCGCTGATGCCTCGTATTCTCGATAGCTGTGCCGCGGACCAAGTCGGCGGGCGGGCGGTCCGGCAACCGAGACGTCAAGGAAGTGGCGAGACGCCGGGGTACGCGCAATCCCGACCACGAAAGGGTTCAAGCAACAGGGCGACACGTATTGGGGAGGATCAATCGTCCGTGCATCCGACCAGCGGGGGAAAAACGCGTGGAGTGTGGCGCCAACAACCGCCCAGCAAGCAAGAAGAGCGATGCATCCCGTGTCGGCACGTCAGTCCGAGTGGACCAGTCAACAAGCCGCTCCATACAGTACGCTCGGGGAGGTGGCCAATACGGATGTCCCCTTCCCTCTCTTGCACATCCCGCGCACATCCACCCCTCGCCGAGCAACGTACCAGTGAGCTGTTGATGCGGCCGTCCCCGCCCCCCGCGCCCTCCCCGCCGAGACCTGGGCCGCCTTGAGCGTATCCCCGGCCGCTCGCCTGGGAAGGACCAAGCCCCTGTCCGCGGTACTCGTCACCGGAAGCTCCCCCTCCCCCACCGCCCAAGGGTCCATACATCCCTCCGCCGCCACTGCCGCCGCCCGTCCCGCCAAATAAGTCTGCTGCCACGCCCCGACCAGGTTCGTGGTCCGTCTGCTCCCCGCCGCCGCCGTACCGCATCCCTCCCGCCCCTTCGCCCGCGTCAAGTTTCATCCCCGACGGTCCGCTCCCGTCGCCGCCGCTGCCTTCGCGGCTGCCGCCAGCAGAGCCATCGCCGCCGCCGCCGCCGCCAACACCGCCACCGCCGCCACCGCCGCCACCGCCACCGCCACCGCTGCCACCGCCGCTCCCCCCACCCCCCCCACCCCGGCGGCCGCCATTGTCGCTACCTCGCCGCTGTCTACCTCCGAGCTGCATACTGGCGTCCGCCACAGAGCGCCGCCCACCAGATGCCCCGCTTGCCTTTCGCGTCGGTTCTTGCTCCCAGCTGTCACATTCGCGTTTGACCGACTCCGGTCGTCACGTCCTCCCACCGTGACGTGTGGTTGGCTACGGCCACACCAGGCGGCACTGGTGGTGGCCGCCGTGGTGGGGACCACCGCCTCCGCCGTCGCCGACGTCGTCGTCGTTGCTGCCGCCCCTGTCGCTGCCGCGGTTGTCGGCCACCGACGTTGGACGTGCGCGCCGTTGCCCAGCGCAACGTCGGAAGCGACGACCGCGGTCGCTGCAAGACGCAAACGACTACCGATGCTGTCGACGGCGACAACGTGGCGAGCGTGGTGAAAGAACCGCGGCCGACGGGGACCACCCCTGTGGCGTGACGAGCGGTGACCGCCCACGACCCCGCGCAACCGTCACGCACGGCCAAGCGGATACGGGCAGAGGCAGGTTGTCGCATCTGCCGCAATGCTGGCGGTGGTGGTGGCGAGTCGGGACGAGGACCACTCCGTCGGTCGATGACGCTGGCCGTCCACGGCACCTCCCACGCAAAGAAGGGAAGCGGCAAGAGGTCCCACGCCTGATTCTGCCAGGCCGCGGAAGGAGCCGCCACCACCACCACCGTTGACGACTGCCGGCCGCGTCAGCCACGTGATTTCCACGCTCAGCAGCCGCCAGCGCCCCCCCCCCGTCACAGTGTCGATGCCGGTGAGCACCCCGACGCTTTCCGCCGCTGCTCCCGAGAATGATACGGCACCAGCGCTGCGGCGGCGCCGCTGGTTCACTCGGTGGACACAACCGCGACTCGTGAGAACACTGCCGCGTGTGGGACACGCCCACGTTGCCCGCTTCTCACCAATGAACTGAGGCCGGCGGCGTCGTTGCTCAGTGACAACAGCGGCGGGGGCGGTGGCTGCGGTGGAGGCCGTCGCCGTCGGCGGGGCAGCAAAACAAGCCGCACCGGCAACGGGTGATGCTCGCCGGTCGGCGGTGGCGAGCCCGCTGGCCTTGATGTGGCGCCCTCGACCGCCCACCCCGCGGGTCGTCTCGCCGCCGGTGTGCACACGCGGCGGCAGTGGACGCTTGGGCCCTCGTCTCGGTACCGCCCAACAGCCCGTCCTCGCAGTCGGCTCTCGTGCAGAGCGCAACCCCACTCCCACTCCGCTCGTCGGGCGGCTGCGTAGACCCACAAGACGCGCATCCGGCGCCGACTGCCCCGGCCGTCGCCGCCGCCGTCCCCTCTCCAAACCCCCCCTGCGACGCGTCTGGTACCACGCCGGCACTCCCTTGCAGGGCTGCTCGGCGAGACGCGCCCGGGGAGCCGCGGCCGCCACCCGTGTGGCGAGAAAACGGGCGCGCCAGGGGTGATATCGCAGGAAGAGGGGGATGGCGGCCGCGAGGCGGTGGCAATGGCCTGCAAGGCCAGTGACGCAATCAGCACCGCACCGTGGCCTGCGATGCCCGGGGGGGCTCCTCAGGGACAGCGAACGAGAGGCAGAGGGAGACAAGTAGGGCCCAGCACGTGATGCGCTGGTGTTGGTTGGCTCTGGGGGCAAAGGGAGACGCGGGCAGCGTCTGAACACCTGCACCTTGGCGAGCATGCGCTCGTGGGCGCGCGCAATAGAACCCGCCACAGGGCGGACGCACCAACAGGGCCGGGCGGTGGTGCCTCGGGAAAGACAAGAGTCGCCACCAACAATGGCAACCGTTCCATACGTCTGCCACGGATACCGTCGGAGGCAGAAGCTCAGAGCGTGACAGACACCACGTCAATGGGTGGGAAGGAGGGGGGTGGGGGCGTGGACCGAACGCACGCGAGCGCGCGGCCGCGGGCTGGAGGAGGAGGGGAAGGGAGCCACAGCTGGCCGCGTGCCACCCGTCGAGCTCAAGGCCCACCCCTGCGCATGCCACGGGTGGTCGACACCCAGTGAGGCAGAGGCGGCCTCCGGCCGTCGGGGCCAGCCACCACCTGTCGACGGACAGCACGCTCGGGCGGTGGCAAAAGCAAACCCCTGTTCCTACCACGCAGACCCCCGGCCAAACCCCTTCGCCGAGGATGCTGCCGCCGCGTCCGCCGCAGCGCGCTGTCCCGTCTCTCGCAAGCCGCTCACCAAGCACGGGTCGTCCGTTCCGCCCAGCGCCTCAGTGCTAACGGGGGCACTGCCACGCCCCAGACAGCGGCTGCGACGGCTCGCCATCGTCGCCACCCCAAACCGCCTCCGCGGCGGGTCCCTTCCTTCCCTCTCCTCTCAACTCCCGACCCACGGCAACCTGCCTGCCCCCCCTCTTTGCCCGTCACTTGTAGGGCCCCACAGCCTCTTGGGCGGATGTCTGAAACGGCAGAGCGGACTCACGGTGGGCATGCAGCGAACCAATGTGCGTGGCGGGTCTCACTTCGCGCCACCCCGTGCTTTCTCGGCCGCCAAAAACCGCCCTCTCCCGTCTTCCTTTCAGGAAGCGGACCAAGCACGGCCCGAGCGACCAACAGGCTCCCCCATCCGGCCTCTCGCCAATTGCGCCACGCCACCCCGCGCCGGAGCGCCAATACCTGGGCTCCTCTGGTGCGCAGGCGGGCTCGCAGCGACCAGAATATGCACCCACCCTCCCCCCCACCCACCCACCTCCCTCCCAATCCGCTTCTCTTCCGGCCGCGCCGCGCATGCCCCGGGCCGACGGCGTAGCTGCGTTACTACCCCCACATTCCGCTCCAACACGACGGTCAGCAACAGGTCGACGCACACACCTCTGAGCGGTGCGTCCCCCACGCGCACCGTTGCATTTGCGCGGTGCGTGGCTGCGGTGCCCGTCGACCGCCCGGCCATCGGCGATGGAGGACGAGGGCGGACGCGTCGCGTGACACACGGTGGACATGTGCTGGCGGATTACTGCACCCACAAATGACGTGAAGGGTGCAGCCGTGGGCGCCGCCGCGCCGCCACCACGACCACCAACGCCGCCGGCGAGACCGCCACGGCCGGCGTTCCGGCCGCCGTCGCCATTCGCAGCCGAGCCTCCGCCACCCGCCAGTGTGTGTGCTTGGCGGGCCACCAACAGCCCGGCCGGCACGGGCACGGCAGTTGCGCACCACACGCGTGATGGCGCAGTGGGGATCCCCCACTTGCCCCCCCACCTGTCCTCCCGCGCCGTTGGGAAGGGGGGTGACAGAAGGAAGTGCTCGCCGGGGGGGCCTATGCTCGGGTCGCGCCACGAAGTGCCGCCTGGCGGCGTCGCCTCCAGCCACTCAACAGCCCACACCCTCTTTGTGGGTGACCCTGCCGCGCATGGCCGCAGATCCGGCGTGCAGGTTTCCTGTTGGCCAGTCGCGCGGCACGCACGACACCCACCCGCACGCAGGATAAGAGCAGGGGGCCACCACGGCTCCCGAGCGCCGTACCAGAGCCCCTCGTCGGGAGCACCACATGAGACCAGCCCCGTTCCTGCGGCCCTGTGTGACATTGAAGACGGGCGTCCGTGCAGGTGGAATGCGACGTCGTAAAGAGCGCAGGCTATGGCGACGGTGCCCACCGGATAGGGACCTGCTGGTGAATACGACCCGCCAAAGTGTCAGCGTTGACACACGTGTCAGAGGACGGGGCCAGGCGACGCGCGACCATATAATTCTCGCGGCCATCATATCACTGTGCTCACCATATTAAGTCATTTACGAAGGTTCTAGCTAGTGTCTATTCCCTTGATCCTGAGGATCAATTGCACCGCCACCAGTAACCGACGCCGAAAGACTTGGCTGGACGGGCGGACCATGTTCGGGACAGAAAGAGTGTGATGTACTGCAAGGAAGCTCTTTCTCGCCAGGGCAGTGCCATACCCACGCACGCTCGTGCCCGACTAACCGCACATAAACAAAGACTAGTGCCCGGTGGTCGGCTAGCGCCTGGAGGGCACTTTGAATTATAAGACCGGACACTATTCAGTAACATGGCAGGTGTCACCATGACGACAGGACGCGCGCGTGTCTTTTCATGCAAACACTCTTCATCACACTCCTGTACTGCGCCTTCATCATGCCAATACCGACACAGCACCCTGGTGTACTCTTCCCGGTTCATCCCAGCCCAGCCCACCTGTAT
>Ga0115031_1004454_pt1 | contig 10348 bp, 7 predicted proteins | sample Maine_Asex4_meta_FD_87301 | JGI IMG/M metagenome (GOLD analysis project Ga0115031, IMG submission 87301) | Marine algal microbial communities from Maine, USA - Maine_Asex4_metaG | ecosystem: Host-associated > Algae > Red algae > Unclassified | place: Maine, USA | collected 2015-01-05 | reverse complement strand
CACATGGCTAACCTTGAGTCGGTCGTCACCTACGAGGGCACCCACGATATCCATCTGCTGATTACGGGAATGGACGTGACTGGGTTTAATCGGTTTGCTTAGGCCGCCAGCCCATTCTACCTCAGCCATAACCCGCTCGATCTCCGCTCGCAGCAACTCTTTTTTAGGAAGAAAGGTCTCATACTTACTGACCAGTAATTGATTGTCAATACCCTCCCGTAGAGCTGGGTTAAATCCTTAGCTAACCGGTTGAGTAAAGCTGAGCCATATTTAGAAGTTGATTTCCCCTCCTGCTCAAACTCCACAATGTACCGACCAATCTCCCAGTAAGCAAGCAACAACTCTCGGTTAACGGAGGTAATATCATCAGCGCGGCCAGCTCGGTATCTATCACCGATACGGCTGAGGAGGGTAGTGTATTGCGTGTCTGAGGAAAGTGGGAAATTGGGCGTGATGAGGTGGTTTATGCCCTAAATGCAGGGACATAAACGCTAAAGATAAAAATTGTTTATAATTTAAATTTTAAAAACACTAACTTTGATCAGGGGCAACGTCTTGATCAAAATAAGGGTAAAATTTCTTCGTAAAAACGAACGAAATTGAGTTGTAAACTGCTTAGAGGATAAATAATAAGTCCATCGCATGTCCACCGCCCTATACTGGTTTCGCAATGATCTCCGTCTTCATGACAATGAAGGCTTGCTACGGGCGGTGAACGACCACGACCGGGTGCTATGTTGTTTTGCAATAAACCGGGCTCTGTTCCGGGAGTTGCCCGGGCCTGGCATCCGTAAAACCGGCCCACACCGGGCAGAATTTTTACTGAAAAGCCTGACCGACCTGAAAAGCCGGTTGACCGGGCGCGGCGGGAACCTGGAAGTGAAGATCACTGATGATGTGGGAGCTACCGTCGCGGAGTGGGCAGAGGCGGTTTCCGCCTCCGTTGTCTACGCGCAGAAAGAATATATGCAGGAGGAAGTGGACGAAGAAGCTGCCGTTCAGGCTTCCCTTCCGGATAATTGCGAACTTGAGCTGCTGGAAGGGAAGAGTCTCTACCATCCCGATGATCTCCCATTTGACACTGATGCATGCCCGGAACCTTACCGGGCATTTCGGACCAGGGTTACGCCTTTGCCCGTACGGGATCCACTTCCTGCACCCGTTTCCATGCATGCTCCGGAGTTTGCCTTTAGCACAATACCGGGATTAGGCGATATGGGCGTAGACCCAAATAAAGCAAGACCCGCTTACCCCGGCGGAGAGTCCGCTGGTCTCGCACGGCTGGACTATTACCTAGAGGGTAGTCATCTGATTGCCAAATACCGGTCTACCCGTAACCGCAGCCTCGGGCCGGACTACTCGACGAAGTTCAGCCCGTATCTGGCGCTCGGGTGCCTGTCTCCACGGCTCGTCTTTCACCGCATTGTTGCTTACGGGAAGGAAAATAAAAACTATGGTGGCAGTAGCGTCATCTTTGAGATGCGGTGGCGGGATTTCTTCCTGTACCTGGGCCGCAAGCACGGTAGCCGGGTTTTTTTACCCGGAGGTATTAAAGAGCGAAAGGTAGAATGGTCAGAAGACCATGATCTTTTTGATAACTGGCGTGCCGGGCAAACTGGTATTCCTTTCATCGATGCTCACATGCGGGAACTCGCTGCCACCGGATTCATGAGTAATCGCGGACGGGTCAATTGCGCCAGTTTCCTGACACGGGATTACAAAATCGACTGGCGGTGGGGAGCCGCCTGGTTTGAGAACCTGTTGATTGATTATGAGGTCTGCGCTAACTGGTTTAACTGGCACACCCAGGCACTGGAAATTTATTACACCAGTGCACCCTGGCAGGGGCTGAAATACGACAAGAATGGGGAATACGTGAAAACCTGGCTGCCGGAATTAGCTCCCTTGCCAGCGCCTTTAGTGCACGCACCGTGGAAAATGGATGAAGAATCAATGCTTGAGGAATTGAACTTTGACCTTGACCGCGACTATCACCGGCCACGAGTACAAAACAGTAAATGGGATTGGGCCTGGAATCGATTAAAAACGGGAGACGCAAGTAGTCCGAAGCGGAAGAAGTCTAAAGCCAAGAAGTGAGTGCCCCTGTGTGTGGTGTAATACACTGCTCAATTACCCCTTCTATTGCACCTGCGTTTGCGGCCCCCGCTGAGCTTGCCGAAGTGCCCGAGAAAGGGTCTAAATCAGGAATAAGTAGCATAAGGTCATGGCCAATAGATACCCCCCGAACCACCTCCAGTCCGTATACCGCCCCGGCGGAATGCCCGTCTGGTATTTCAGGTAGGCCATCAGGCAAATTTTGTCGACGAGGTAGGCGATGGCCGTGGCCCAGATGATGCCCATCAGGCCAAAGGCCGGCGTCAGGAGAATGCTGAGTATAACGTTGATTACCAGTTCAAGCAATCCAAAGACCATCAACATCCGGGTATGGCCCATTGCCGTTAGCACTGGGACGGGGAAAAGGAGGCGACTCACGACTACAAAAAGATAAGCCTGAAAGAGCGGCAGACTGTCAGCGAATAGCTCCGTGAAAACCACCGTCCACCACCAGGGAGAGGTGACCATGAGGAAAATGGCACCGCCAAAAATCCAGTGGAACAGCCTTCGGGAACTACTTTTAAGCAGGTCCAGTCCGGCGGAAGGATCCTCCGTTAACCTGGGTAATACAACGACGATGGTGCCGTTCGTGATGGCTGCCAGTAAGGGGAGTTCGCGTGCGCCATAACGAAAGGTGGCAAAGATGGATTCATCTCCGGAATACCAGTAGTTTACGAACCAGGGGTCGAAGGCCGTCACCAGGGCTCCCACGGAGGCGTAGATGATGAGGGGCCAGGCGGTCTTTAGAAGGGTAGTCTTGTAGTCTTGTAGTCTGGTAGGCTGCCGCACGTTGGAGGCGTTCGCGGAGCGAACGCGATTGCTCAGGCTTGCACCGGCAGGGGCGATCCCTTGCGGTCGCCCCTGCGGTACATCACCATTTGGTATGGCTGTATTCGGTTCTTGCGGTCGCCGCTGTTGGGAGTTTTCCGTTGTTGGTGTCGGGTATGGGATCGACTGCCAGCCTTTGAACAGGAGGTAAACAAGGATGATCAGCCCCTTCACCCCCGCAAAAACAGCCAGTACGAACAGGGCATGCGCAAGATCTGCACCGTAATACATGGGGACCAATAAGGCTAAGGAAAAGCCCAATGCCGAAAGGCCACCAAAAGCCGCCAGCGCCAGCGGTTTACCCCGAATTAAAAGGACTTGTTCAAAGAAAAGCCCCGGCCATTGGGTAAGCAGAAAAAGGAAGAAGTACCACCAGCCGGGAGGTGCTTCTCCGAGTCGTAGTAAGCTGAACAGGGGCTTGTGCAAACCAGCGGCTATCCCTAAAAGAAGGACGGAGAAAAAACCTACACCCGCGACCGCTGAGCGGGAGAAGGCTGCCACTCTCGCAGGGTTTACCTGTCGGATAGTAACCAGGTAAGCCTGCAGTAGGCCCGTTAGCCAACCGAAGCCAAGAATGTAGCTAAGGTAGAGTAAGCTTTCCCACTGACCAATGACCTCCCGACCGACACCCAGCCTGGGCAGCGCCAGCGCCACCAGAATAATCGCCCCCTGGCGGGCGGCCTGGGAAAACTGGCCGGCACGGATGAGCTTGGAGGAGGAGATCGGTTGTTTGGTCTTTTAACGTGAATCAAGAGCTAAAATTATGAGTCAGCTCTAGTACGAAGTACTGCGTAGCACATTTTGGGTAGAGATGACTGGGTTTTGCAGTACCGAATAAGATTTTAGCGATCAGCAGACAGCATTCAGGCAAAACGGTTCTGAATGCTGTCCGCTGAATGCTGATTAGGGAGTTGAGATAGATAGAATCAGCTCGTCTGTGCACTTTATACCCACTTATAGTGTCACCGTTTCATGCGCCAATTTCATCCCATATTCCTTCATTTCTTCCAGCACGGGTTCGTACACTTCCTTCATAGTGGGAATATGAACACCGGTTGCCTTGATTTTGCCTTCGCTGATCAGGCGAACAAAGATGCCCATTGGGAGACCAACCAGACGACTCATCGCCGTGTCTTCGGCGTCATTTCCCTTCATGGTCAGGTTCGATACGTCCCGGTATTCTTTACCATCCAGCTCATAATCAATCTGGTGCTGCATCACGATCAGGTCTTTATCCTTCGTACCTAGTTGCCATTTTTCCAGCAACAGCTTTTCCAAAATAAGTGCGGGGGTAGCGTCCCGAAGCTTGATCCGCTTTTTACGGAAGAGGCCCAGCCAGGTAAGTCGGTTCATTACCTCCCCGTTCGATTCCAGCTTGAGCATCTGGGCGACTCGGTCCTTTACGGAGCCGGGGCCACTGGGCGCCAGGGCTTCCATCAATTCGTGGTAGGTGATTTTTTCGCTGTCGAGGATCGGGAAGTCAGCGTTTGTGAGCCCGATGCGGACCAGCGCCGCCCAGGCTTCGGCAAAACCGGGATAGCGGAGGGTGCCCCGGAGAATGGTCGGTATATCATCCAGGCCATATTGTTCCCGATAGAGGAGGCTGTCCCGGTTGGCGTAAGCTTCAAATTTACCGAGTTCAGGCACTTCGATGTCCCAGGTAGTTCGGAATAAGCGTTGGTAAGGGAGAAATTTAAGTTTTCCATCCTGTAAGTATTGTGCCGTTCCCTGGCCTGCCAGCACTACATTGCGCGGATTCCAGGTAAACTTGTATCCCCAGGGATTGTCATTGCTCTCCGGAGCAACCAAACCTCCCGTAAAGGAACGGAAGGCGGTGATGTTGGCACCACTTTCGCGAATGGTATTGATCCGTTGCATGGCCGTCATATGATCGATACCGGGGTCAAGGCCCATCTCTCCCATAAAGATGAGTTCGCGGTTGCGGGCTTCATCTCCAAGGCGATAAAGCTCCTGGCTTACGTAGCTGGCGGTGACGAGGTGCTTTTTTAGGCGGATGCAGTCCTGAGCTACCTCAATGTGAAGGTGAGCGGGGAGTAGTGAAACAACGATGTCTGCTCGTTCAATCAACTCCCGTCGGTCATTTACCTTATTGACGTCAAGCCATACGGCTTTGCCACGCGGGTGGTTTTTTACTTTCGCGGCCGCCGCCGCAGGGTCAGCGTCCGCTACGGTTACGTGCCAGCCAAGCTGCTCACTCTGCTTTAAGGCATAACTGATCAGGGCGTTGGAGGAACGGCCTGCACCGATGATGAGGATTCTGGCGGACATGTATTCGTAGTTAGTGGCTCACGCAAATGTAATAAGGGAATGGAGAGTGTGGGCCTCGGACACTTTTTATTTTCCCGGATAGCCATTAAACGCGAACAGCACCCTGGCAAAAAAGCCAAAGTGCTGTCCGATTTGTACCGCCGGCCTGAACCGACGGACACTAGTGGCTGAGTTCACAATTATTTCTCTACCGCCATGTCTTCCTCGATGTTGTGGTCAACGAGGATACGGTTACAGTGCTCACAAATCATCACCCGCTTACGCTGGCTGATCTCCAGCTGCTGCTGCGGCGGGATGGCGTTGAAGCAACCTCCACAGGCGTTCCGTTCTACGGTGGCAACACCGAGTCCGTTGCGGTAAGTGCTGCGGATGCGGTCATAGCCACGCAGCAGGCGATCAGCAATCTCTTTGCGCTGCTTATCAGACGCCCGGCGAAGTTTCTTTTCTTCCTTCTCGGTTTTCGTGATGATGGCTTTAAGCTCGTCCTGCTTGATGGTGAGCAATTCCGTTTTGGCTACCTGCTTTTCGCGGGTCATGTCCAGCGCGGCCTGCTTGGTTTCCAGCTCACGGGAGGATGAGCCAGCCTTCTTATCGGAAAGCTGAATCTCAAGACGCTGCATTTCCGTCTCTTTCATCAGGGCCTCGTACTCACGATTGTTCTTCACATTATTCATCTGATCTTCGTAACGAAGGATGAGTTGCTCGGATTCGCGAATGTTGATGTCGTGGCGGCTGATCTCAGTCTGGAGCTCCTTCACCTGCCCTTCGAGGCGGGCGATACGGGTATCCAAACCAGCGATCTCGTCTTCCAGGTCGCTTACTTCCATCGGAAGCTCACCTTTCAGGATCTCGATCTCGTCGATCTGACTGTCAATCTGTTGCAGGCGATACAGTTCGCGCATTTTTTCTTCTACCGTCTTTTCGGTTGCTACTGCCATGCGTCGGGGGGGATATTTTATTGTTATCGGGGGGCTTTACACGAAATACCTGACCGGATTGGTGTTTCGCTTCGTGCAAAGAACCGCAAAGGTAGGGAATTTCTTAGTTAACAACTCCGCAAGTAATTGAGTTGTAAACCGTTCGCTTTCATAATGGCCAATATCACAGATGACGATCTGCCCGTCAGCGTCGAAAAACTCGTGGTATTTGTAGTCAGAGGTTACAAATACCTGAGCACCCGCGGCCTTTGCGTCGGGCAGCAGAAAACCTCCGGAGCCACCGCAGAGTGCTACTGTAGTTACCGGACCCTCCGGGAATACGGTGTGTTTGATCAATGACAGTTCCATGCGGCCTTTCAGAAAACGGAGGAAAGTACTTTTGTCCATCGGGTGGGGCAGTTCGCCCACCATGCCGGAGCCGATGGTGGCTTCTTCGTTTTTGGCTTTGAGCAGCCGCAGGCCGGTCAGCTCCAGCCGCTGGGCGATTCGTTCGTTGACGCCCTGGTGGCGGACGTTGTCCAGGTTGGTGTGAATGGCGTAGATGGCAACATCTTCTTTGATGGCCTTGATCACGGTGCGCTCCACGTAGTTGTTGCCATTGAATCGTTTGAGGCCCTTGAAAACGATGGGGTGGTGAGCAACCACGAGGTTGCATCCGCTGGCTTTAGCTTCTTCAATAATGGTCTCGGTGCAGTCCAGGCTCGTCAGTATACCGGTTACCTCAGTATCAGGCTGGCCTACGATCAGGCCCGCATTATCGTAGCTTTCCTGCAGATGAGCCGGAGCGATGGATTCCAGGTAGGAGGTGATGTCTTGGATGGTCATACTGTGAGTTTGGGCGCGGACGCAGGTGCAAAGAAAAGGATTAAGGAGCAATGGCCCCCGTACCGCTAAGCCGTCGGCCCGATTCCCGAGGAACGAGGGTCGGTCCGCCAGCTGGGCAAACCTGATCTTTGCAATCGGTATAACCTTCTCTACTTCACCAGCTGCATCCGCTCAATAATTCCCGTCGAGCTGTACCCTTCCAAAAACGGTAAGACCTGAACTTCTCCCCCCCAGGCACGTACTTCTTTGGCCCCTACGATTTCGTCTGCCTGATAATCTCCGCCTTTGACCAGTACATCCGGCCGCAGCGTTTTGATGACCTCCAGGGGGGTGTCTTCGTCAAAAGCAATGACACCGTCTACGTAGAAAAGCCCCGCCAGCAATTGCATTCGGGCGGCAAGCGGCATGATGGGGCGGCTGTCTCCTTTAAGGCGCTTCACGCTCTCGTCCGTATTGACGCCAACGATGAGGCGCTGGCCAAGGCCGGCTGCTTCAGCCAGGTACGTGAGGTGACCAGGATGGATGAGATCGAATACCCCATTGGTGAAAACGGTTTTCTGGCTGTACGTCCGCCAGCCACAACGGCGACGGCTTAGTTCCACGAGGGAAAGCAGCCTTTCCTGTACAAGTTCAGTTGGGGTCATAGTGGGCGAAGGTAGGGAGCCTTTTCGCTATTTCCATAATGGTGCGGGCAATATGTTTGATTTTGCTGTAAATCACTGTTTTTCAGCGAATTTTCGCTCTTTTAATTACGGTCTCTAAGGTGCTGAAAGTCTGTTGAATAGCCTTTTTTCGCTCTTCTCTGTATCCATGTCAGGTTAGAAAGACAGATCAGCAAATTGAAACAGGGGTAACCTTTCTGGCGGCTCACAAATAGAGAAGTACCAGCCGCCCAAAGAAGGATTCACGGGTGGCTTCCTTTTCTAATGACCACTACAATTACCCATTCACATGAAAACATCCATCAATAAAATGGCATCCATTGCGGGCGCATTCATCCTTTTAGGACTTGGCTTTCCACTGTTTTTTTTACTGGGCAATACAGCCTGTATGCTGTCCGCTGAATTTTTCGAGTACCTTGCTTCATCAAACGCACATTGCACCTGCGGTCCCGCGCCCTGAAATTGCTGCCGCATAGAACCACCCGCCCGTATGCGCGTTTGACCTTAACGAAGCCTGCACAAGCCATACTGTAAGGTCGCAGAATGACACTATCTGACCACAAGCCCAACTAAGTGCGCGAATTAAAGTTCCTGAACCAGTTTTTTTGGAAGTACCGTTGGCGCCTGCTGCTGGGCATCGTCTTCATCTGTGTGTCTAATTACTTCCGGGTTCTGCAACCTCAGGTGATCCGGGAGGCACTGGATCTGGTGATTGAGCACGTGAACTCCTACCGGATGTACGACGGCTTTGAGCTGGGCACAGCCTACTTCGGTGTGCTGAGTTACACCCTCATGCTTTTTGGCGGACTGGTATTACTGCTGGCACTGCTAATGGGCATTTTCCTGTACCTGACGCGGCAAACGATCATCGTGATGAGCCGCCTGATTGAGTATGACCTGCGGGAGGTCATCTTCGATCATTACCAGGGGCTGAGCCTGGATTTTTACAAACGAAACAATACCGGTGACCTGATGAGCCGGATCACGGAAGACGTCAATAAGGTGCGGATGTACCTCGGCCCTGCGGTGATGTATTGCGCCAACCTGCTGTCCATCATTGCCCTGGTGGTTGTTAGCATGATTGCCGTTAGTCCCACTTTAACCCTTTACACCCTTATTCCCTTACCCTTCCTGGCCATCAGCATATACTACGTTAGCAACATCATCCATACCCGTTCGACCTTCATTCAACAGCAGCTGTCCAAACTGACGAGCGTTGCGCAGGAAGTATTCAGCGGTATCCGCGTAGTGAAAAGCTACGTGAGGGAACGGCAACAGGTGAACTACTTTGCTGCTGAAAGCGAGAAATACAAGGAGATGAGTATGGACCTGGCCAAGGTCGATGCCTGGTTTTTTCCACTCATGGTGTTCATGGTTGGTGCATCTACCATCATTACCGTTTACGTCGGGGGGCTTCAGGTGGTGGCGGGCAATATTTCAGCGGGTAACATTGCTGAATTTGTCATCTACGTCAATATGCTTACCTGGCCGGTAACGGCCATCGGATGGATCGCCAGTATCGTGCAGCAAGCTGCTGCCAGTCAGAAACGGATCAACGAATTTCTGGAAACGGAGACGAGTATCTCCGACCCCGCTCCGGAAGACGAGCACCAGTTCAGAGGGGACATCACCTTCGAGAACGTCAGCTTTGTATACCCCGATACGGGCATACGGGCCATCGATAAAGTGAGCTTTCAGTTAAAATCCGGCGAAAAACTGGCCATTATTGGTCGGACAGGCTGCGGTAAAACAACGGTTGCCGACTTATTGCTAAGAATGTACGACGTTTCCGAAGGGCGCATTCTTATTGATGGAAAGGATATCCGGGAACAGGGCCTGGCTAATCTGCGCCGGCAGATCGGGTACGTCCCCCAGGATGTATTTCTGTTCAGTGACAACATCCACAACAACATCGCCTTCGGTGCCAGCCACGACCCCAGCCGGGAAGAAGTGGAGCAGTTTGCCCGGCACGCTGCGGTGTACGAGGACATCGCTGGGCTTACCCTCGGCTTTGACACCATGGTCGGGGAACGCGGAGTGACCCTCTCCGGCGGACAGAAACAGCGCGTAAGCATCGCCCGGGCCCTAATCAAGCATCCCGAAATTGTGATCCTCGACGACTGCCTGAGTGCCGTGGATACCAACACCGAACAGCAAATTCTTGGCTACTTCAACGAAGCACTGGCGGATAAAACTGCCATCATCATCACCCACCGTATTTACGGACACCTGAAGTTCGATAAAATCATCGTCCTGGAAGACGGCCACATCGCCGAAGCGGGCACCCACGAAGAACTGATCAAGAACGGAGGCTACTATTCCGAAATCGTGGAACGGCAGATGACGGAGGAAGAGGGGGTGTAGTATTTTGGTTTGTTGGTTCTTTGGCCTACCGTAGTTTTAAAAACCTTTTCCCCGGTCCCTTTTGCTGCGCGGCTTCTCCGAGAAACTTCTCCCCCGGCCTCTCTCCATAGGAGAGGGGTGCCCCTTCGGTCAAGAAATCAGGAGGTTTTAAAATAGTAGTACAATTTGCGTAAATCTGTGCCCTAATCCGTATAAATCTGTGGTGAAGAAGCTGCGCAGCAGCCCCCTGCGTCCTCTCCCCCTTCTGCGTACCTCTGCGTGAAATAACCTACAGCTGCGCAGCAGCCCCCTGCGTCCTCTCCCCTTCTGCGTACCTCTGCGTGAAAT
>Ga0115031_1004451_pt1 | contig 10353 bp, 9 predicted proteins | sample Maine_Asex4_meta_FD_87301 | JGI IMG/M metagenome (GOLD analysis project Ga0115031, IMG submission 87301) | Marine algal microbial communities from Maine, USA - Maine_Asex4_metaG | ecosystem: Host-associated > Algae > Red algae > Unclassified | place: Maine, USA | collected 2015-01-05 | reverse complement strand
TCCATACGTTTGGTATTTTAATAGTTAGGTGCTTTATTTACAAACTCACTACTAGACATTAGATATGAGACTTTAGACTTTGAAGTTTAAGCAAATCACTAAAAACCCAAGGGTTTTTAGCGAAATTGAGTCTAGCGTCTAGCGTCTCACATCTCAAATCTCAAATCTCAAATCTTATGTCTAGCAGTTAGATTTACAAACTAAAAAAGGCATCATTTTTTACGGCTGAATATTTTAATTGAAATCCACCATTTGACAAATACGGTCTTGAAGCAATTTTCACTCTATGTTCATCTAGGCTAGAATACCTCAAACAACTTTTAATTGCTTTGATTCCTTTTTCTTCATCTACGACCACACAAAAGATGGTCAAAGCAAACTTTTTATCTTCTCCGATTAGTTTTCCCATATCAAATCCGTCAATATGTCCCAAACCATTCCAACCTAATTCCTCATTCAAATATTCCACAACTTTATCTCTCAACCAAGCATCTCTTTTACTTCCCAACAAACTTTTCATAGGAAATTGAACGGCCAAAAAACAAGTTTCTTCCTCTCCTATTTCTTTATACCCTTTTGGTTCATATTTTTTCTTAAAAAATTCCACAAAATCTTCTTCGGTTTCAAAATCTTTTCCAAGATAATAATCTTTGATTCTCCCTTCTCTACCAACCTTACCTGAATGCATGGTAATTTCATTATTCTTCATCCAATACTCTGCATAAAGCAAATCTCCTTTATCATCCCTTTTATATAATTTAATCATTTTGTATCTCTTTTCATAGTGCTCTTTCTTGAAATATTGTTACCAAAACAGACTCTTCGACCACCACTGAGAACTGCCTTAAACATAGCGAAGACAGCGCACGCAATAGCCATACAAACTTCGTCTTGATTCACTGGAAGCGTACATCGTCATTGTCCCACCTTTAATTTTAATAATGCCGATGGTATCATCTTCACTGATGGTCCAATAATTTGAAACTTTCATAGGTATCCTGAATAATGGCTTTCCAAGTAGATGGTCTTCTTAAATCATTTTTCATATAAGTTTGGTTTTATGCTATTTGCGGCTACCCGTCTAAAGTTGCCTAATAATTTTTCCAATCCACCCCTCGGCCGCAGCGGCGGACCGCTACGCTCGGGGTTCGGACTAATCGTACCCCGAGCGTAGCCGAGGGGTACATGCAATGAAGCAGTTTGGCAACTTTAGACGGGTAACCCTATTTGCAATTTCTTTTCAAGTTACTGACTTCCCCATTTTTTTAGAATAAAAATTCTAATTGGTTGTCACTTTCAAATTTAATCTTTCATAAATCTATTATTAAGATTGAATATTCTTTTTCATCTGTTTTATTATTTGAACAAGCCATCAGCAAATAATCTCCTGATTTTTCTATAAAATCAATATCTGATGTCAAACAGTCATCATCTGTAAGTGTTGGATAATAAAAAGAGGTTTCTCTGAATTCATGTCCTTTGACAATTATATTTTCTACTGTTTGGTATCGAGTATCATACAATTTTATTTTAGATTCACAAGAGATTAGGATTCTATGGTTATCAAGGTAGAATATATTGTTGAGAAGAATAAATTCTTCTGGATAATCATATCTTTCTACCCTCTTTAATTCTGGGTAGGAATAAATTGATAAATAATCATCTGTTCCAACTACAAAACGATTCTTATTGGGATTTGGATTTATTGGTAAAGTATCGTATTCAACAAATTGCTTAATAATTAACTTATTATTCCTTAACTCAACTATAAAATTACATTGACCATCTTGTCCACCACCCTGCCATAAAATTATTGAATGATCATTAAAGCCTGAAAACAATAAGCAACTACTCGAACCAAATAAATCTTCTATCTCTATGCTATCAATTAGTATCCAATTCAACAGTGAATAAACCTCCATATTCATTGTATCATCATCAAGCACTTTTACTGCCCAAAGATGTTCATTATAACAAAATACAGCATCATAGTTTCCTTCAATGTTTTTGATAATTTCATTTTGATAATTAACAATCGAAATACTTTCTTCATTAGCGGCAAAGAATATTTTATATTTGGAGGAAAAATCCAACGACTCCATTTTTTTTTGTAAATCTATTCTCTTTAACACATTTGCCTGACCATCAAACATTGTTAACTCCCCATTTTTATCTGATACCATAAATTCATCACCATCACTTCTCAGAAAATAAGGTCTATGATTTAAAGTTAGCGTTTTATACTCTTTTATAATCATTCTAAAACTGTTTTTTCATTTCCCCCATAATTTATCTCCATGATAAACATCGCTATATTCAATAGCACAACTGCAATCAAACTTGACTTTTTTTTCAGGAAAAAACTTTTTATATAACTCAAGTCGCTGCTCTAGAGGAATTCCTGTAAGTGGATCAGTTTTACCGTTAAGCCAATAGCCTACATTTAGTAAAGGTTCGTGAATAGGAGGTCTCCAACCATCATATATGCAAAATTCAACATGATAAATCAGACCCATTCCCAGTATTTTTCTGTCATAAATGACTGATTGAGTTCAGCGTAATCACTTTGTACGAATTCATCAAAATCTTTTAAAGCAGACTCAAATAGGTGATTTGAAATAATTGGTAAACTTAAACAAATTAATATTCCAAGTCCAAAAACGAAGATACTTAATTTTGAACTAGACAATCTTAACTCTTGTCTCAATATTTGAAAAATGAAAAAATGAGGAATATAGGTTAGTAATCCAATTCCAAGAAAAAGAATGGCTATTATTCCCAATAAATTCATTCCTTCTAGAAAAATCACACAATAAATGAACAAGCATAAAGAAACACCATTTATAAATGATACAACTAATCTTATAGACTTTTCAGGAGTTAATATTGGAATAAATATAACGTTGATAAAACAAATACCTATAACGATTAATGCCCAATTGGAAGGAATACAAAATACTTGGAAAAACATATTGCCTAAAATGGCAGCCATTAATAAAAGTCCATTTATTATTACTCGATTATTAGGTGTCGCAAATATATTTTTCAAAAATTTTATCATTTCAATATAAAATCTTATGGTAACTATTTAATTAAGGCGCTCATTAATTTTTAAGGAATCAAAAAGAACAATGGTCTAATGCTTCGTCAAGTTAATTCTGTCGATTTACTTTTCGCCTACAAAGTTGAGTGCAGCTTTTTATTTAACGACAACAACTTTCTCTTCTTTTCGCTCTTTGTCATTTAAAAGAACGAATATATACCCATCGTTTATATTTATACTTTTTATCCAACTGTCAAAGGGGATGGTTTTTACTGAGTTTTCCAGTAAATTTATTTCTAATAATTTATGAAATCCTGCTATATAGAGACAATTTTTACCCGCACAGTAATCAACAATATAAAACTCATCTATTTTTACTTTATAAGTGATGGAAGCATCCTCGTTTAACTCATATAATTCACAGTTGTTGTCTTTATCCTTTAATAGTGCATAAACTTTTTCATTAACTAAAAATGGACCCTTTATCATTGCGCCCATCTTATCATTCTCAAAATAAGCTTGTGTCTTATTTTGTTTTATATCTACACTCTTAAGTATATAGTGATCGTAGGTCATATTCTTACCAAGATAGCTCCTTTCTTCTTTTATAAAATACCATATTTTTTTCTTTAGTAAAAGGATTGGACGATTTGCCAAAAAAACAACTTTATCTTTAAATTCTTCCTCCTTTTCTATTTTTCCTGTTTGAACATTTATACCAACCCAAGCATTTTTATCTTTTAGGAATCCATAAAAACGTCCATCACAAATTCCTAGACTTTCTACTATTTTAAGTTTTATCTTCCATAAAACTTTTCCATTCTCCATATCTAAAGCAAAGACATACCTTAAATTTGTGGCAATTAAAATAGACAAATAGCTACAAGCTAAGTATGATCTAATTTTTCTTTTCCATACCAACTCTCCTGTTTCAAATTTTACAGCATGCGTCTCATACAAATCGGACGAATATGGTTTAGACGCATCCTTTCTTCTTGTTGAACCAATAACTTTATCATCATATAGGATGATTGGGGTATTTTTCACATATGAAACTCCTGTAATGGTTTTCTCAAAAACATAATTCCACTTCAAGTTTCCATCTAATGAATAACAAAAATTGTTTTTTATAATAATGCCGTAATGGGAAACATCAATTCCATCGGCATGAATTTTACCCAATTCAATTTCATAGTCAGCCAATTTAAAATGAATTACATCCTTAGGTTCGGTATTGGGATTTAAAACAATTTCTTCCATTATTGGTTGGTTTTATGCTATTTGTATGCAATAGTTTTTATTCATAATACAAAGTTGAACTTCCGTCCGAATTCAAAAAATATACCGATTCATTTTTTATACCAACAAGTCCATTTTTAGAAATCCAATCGTAATATTCATCCAACGTTTCCCCATTTTCAAACAGAATATTGAAGCGTTTTCCCTCTTGGAATATTCCAATCGAATGCTCTATTGATAAATCATGCATTTGAACACATTTATGTTTACTCGATAATATTACTTCGTTTTCTGAGCTTGGTAAGTCAAAATAAATCCATTCATTCCCTTTTTTCAAGCCTATCTTTTGGGGTATCGTATAATAATCTCCTCTTGAAAAAGTAAGGTCTTCATAATCGAATGGAACGAGATGCGCTCCTTTGGTATCTATGACACCTATTTTGTTGTTTAATTTAACTACAAAAAACTCCAAATGAATATCAAGAATAGAGTCATATTTGGCTTTGATAATTATCTCATCATCGTAATTTTTAATGCCATATTTTTTGTTTTCATTTCTAAAGGTGATAAAGTTGGGTCCTGCTGGTTCTAGGCAAATAAAATATCCATCTTCATTTTTGGCTCCAGTATTTAAATCAAAAGTCAATTCTTTAGAAAAAATTATTAAATGAGCGTCCTCCTCATAAGGTGGTAATCTGTAATTTTCGTATGTTGGTTTTATAAGGTAATTGCCCTTTAAGTCGATTATACCATATTTCCCGTTTTGTTTGATCAGAGCACTTTTTCCAATAAAAGGGTATGCTTCCTCAAACTCCTTTTCAAATTCCTTTTTGCCTGTTTGTTGATTGAAGTAATAAAACTTATCACCCTCTATTTGTGGCAAAATACTTTCTATTGAAAACTCTTTCTGAATAGATAAAGTATTCAAGTCAAAAGAAAATTCATTCATAGTTTGAGCATTCAAAATGTTAGGTATTATTATTAATATTAAAAAAATATTTAGGTTCTTCATTCTGTTTCTATTTTTTTTACAACATCCAGTATAGCATTAGTGTGACCGAATGGGAGCAGCTGCACCTGCTTTCTTCACTTTACTGAAAACGGATAGTCATTTATGATTATTTGAGTGTGTAACAAATTAGTGAAAAATAATGTTTTCCCGTGTTATTAGACCACCCCGTCCTTCGGACACCCCTCCAGCTGGAGGGGAATTTCATAAGGGAATCGCTACTAAAATTCGGCTCCAATGGAGAGGTGTCCGAAGGACGGAGAGGTCAAGTAACAAAGGCACACATAATTCGTTAAACAACTAAATATAAAATTACCACTAATTTGTTACACACTCTTATTATTTGGTGTCTTATACAAGTTTTATCATAGAATAAAATTATTCACATAAAAAAACTGATGACTTTCAAAAATTTCAAATTCATCATTCCTTATATCTGCACCTGGTTTCTCACAATAGATGGGCATATTTGTTTGTATTTTAAGATTTGTCCAATCCGCTACTTTAAAATCAGGAAGACCCATTGGGGGTTTTAATGGCTGATACTCCTTATACGTTTTTCCATTGTAGTATATTGAATGTTCTTTTACTTCGTAGTCCATTTCGTAATTTAATCTGGTAACAGCATGAGCAACTTCTGATTTCTCTTCATCTATAATGATGATAGAAGTATCTACTTCATAATGTGATGACCAGCCCATCGTTAATGTTCTTAATTCTTGAGCCTGAAAAATGTCTGGAGAAATCACCATTACCCAAGTAACACGTTCTTTGTAGCCATTTTCATATTCTAAAGTACCATTACTATAATAGTAGCCAACCAAGACCTCTCCTTCCTCGTTAAACTTTTCATGTTCTTTATAAAAATGTTCCAAGAATTCTTTTCTATCTGTAAACTCTTTATAATAAGTTTTATCAGATTCACTTAAACCCAAAATATTCATTGGTGTTTCTTCTGGTGGATATTCATCACTTAACAATTCAACAAAGGGAACCCCAGCAATATGAAGTTTGTATTTCGGATTTTGATTGGAGCTGCTTTTTTTTGGTTTTTTCAGTAGAACTGTTTCATTTAGCAATTCTGGATTTAAGATTTCATTACGCTCCTTATTTTCAATTGTATTCAATGGATCTACTTCCTTTAATAAGAGGATTTCTGTTTTTTCTAAATCGACAGCTGCTTCCATCACTATTTCTTCTTCCATAAATGGGAGGTGATGTCTTCGTAGCCCATATTCTTTGCTTATTAAATCACCATACATCAATAAACGACCTTGGCTCATTGATTGGATATTGGCATTGTTTTCCTGTATAAAATAATAACCTTCTTTTTTAAATTCAGGAGTTTTAATGGTGTATAGTACAGACATTCTACCATCGTATCCTACTCGTCGATATTTAACATCAGTGTTATCAGCTTCTTCAAATTGCAACCAAAGGCAAGCCCTTTGTTCATCTACTACGATGGTTTTTATTCTATTTACAAAGGTGTTGTAGGCACTTGGATATCCTAAATTTTTAGCACCGCCTAAAAGTGTTTTTGAAAAATCAGTGCCATTATTTACTTTTAGGTCTTCTGGTTTGTATAATCGAACAGCAATAATATTTTCGACTTCAAAACTATATAAATCAAAGATCATTATTTTCAGATAGACCTTTTCTCCCTTTCGTTCTAAATCTCCATAATAAGGCATAATCCCTTTGCCATTTGTCAAATCCAAAAAAGGCTTGGGATGATCTATACACTCCAAAGGAGCATTAGGAATCGTCTTTCGAGTGTGGGCACCCGTTTCGACTTCTATTAAATCGTAATGGTGAAAATACTGATTGAGTTTATCATTTTCATCGTTGTAATAGAATAAAAAATGATTCTTAAATTTTTCAAAATGGTGAACATACTCTGGTATAGGAATTTTGATTCCCCTGACAATACTAAAGTCTTCTAAAGACAAATAGTAAATATAATGATCTCGTCGCCTAAAATTTGCCTCTTCCGCAGTATTACTATACTCAATAGAAACGCCCGATATTCTTTTGGTGGAAAAGATGTATAGCAGCTTTTTATCTTCTGACAAGATCGCCTTGGTGTTAATAGAACTTCCAAAATCTTCTTGGTATAACTTTTCTTTGGTCTTAATATTAAAAGCAAAAAAAGCACCACCCCAACTCATCATCAAAAAACAATCTTCTGTGTAAAATTCAGATATAATGATTGGTCCTGGATTCCCAAATTCAACCTCTCCTAATTCTGTACGTTCAAATAAATTATTTTCTTCATAAGCTGTTGCGTATTTAATCTTTTTTGATAAATCGCCATCAGCCACTTCGTCTATTCTAATTCTAATGTATTTCATAGTTTTGGGTTTTTTAGGGACAGAGAATTATAATCACGTTCCTTTAAAAAACTCATAAGTAGGATAAATATTTTGTCCAAGTGCTTTATTAAACTGCTTGTATAAATCTTTTTTAGATTGGTCCTCAAAAACTTTGGCTAGAATCTTATCTATGCCAAAAAATTCTTGATAAATGTAATCTATTTTCACCTCAAAATTTTCATCATAAACCATTGCTTCTTTTTCGTGTAAATATACTTTTCGATCACAAAGTTTTTTAATAAAAGTATTAAAGACATCAGGTCTAATATCGTTATCAATGGGTATCCATTCATCTGCCGTCCATTGAGCAGGCGTACAAAAACACTTAACAGCCAAATCTATAATTTCAGAGCACCAATCCCATTCAGACAATACCTCCCATACATATTCCCGTTCCTGCCCACCAGCAGAAGCATGGTTTAAATCACGAGACAATAGAAACCGCCCAAAATCATTGATGTATTTTTTATTGGTTGTCGCCAGTTTTGTCATAATAGAAAGCCCTTCGGGTAATCCATGCCCATCGTCGCCAACTTCAGCTGACAACTTAAAAGCATAGTCAAGAACGGTATCTTGTAAGTTGGGATAGTTTTTAATGACGTAAGAGAAAAAATCATCTTCATCATAGATTGCTTCAAATTCCTGGTCCTCTTGCAATTTGCCAAATGCAATGTCATAATCAATGTTTTCCATGTCATCTTCAGTGAACAACTGACAAAGACATCCTAATGCGTTTTTGACTTCGGCTTCTTTCTTAATATCAACAATAACTTCTATTCCATCATCATCGACACTAAAAAAAACAGCATTTGCTTTTATTCCCAATAAAGAATCATAAGTCGGAGTTTCACCTGCTTCTAACGCTCTTTTAAATCGGTCATTCATATCTGTCTCAAACAGACAATCTAAAAAATCTTTATAAGGAAAAACCTTATTGAAAGTTGCATAAATATAAAAAGGCACATCCTCTATGTCATCTGTAATGGAATCTTTTTTTTGTTCTAAAGTAATCTTTAATAGGTAATCAAATAGCTCACGAGAAATGGTTGTAGGCAATTCTATATCGTCCTCTGCATAGATAAACAACTCATCACATCCCACCAGAAGTTCCATCATAGCTTTATCACAATTTGGGCTTGCAAAAATCCGATTGAGGCTATTTGTAAATTCTAAAACTTCATCATCTTCTTCATTATATATTCGCTTAAAGAATTGTTGAAAATCTTTGTAGTATTTTGAATCAACAAGAGCTAATTCCGTCATCGCATCAATTCCTTTAAAGGATATATCGTCTAATTTTTCTACAGGTATTGATTCAACATACTCTAAAACTTGTGACCTTATTTCTGGAAATTCTTTAACAATTTTCTCAAAAAATTTAGCTTCTTTGATCGTATCTACAACTTGTCCTTGGTCATCTGTTTTTTCATAAATAAAATAGAATATATCAGGCTTCTCAGCATGACCTTCAATGTTTTCTTCGGTATATTGGGTCATTTCTTTAAGCAAAGAACTTATTTGTTCAAGATTGTCCATCTTAGCTAAAATCTTGGTACAAGCTTGTTCTAAATAACTAAAAGTATTTTTCATAAATATATTTTTGCAAGTAAATTCACTACTGTCATTTCGCACGCATTCAACACAAGTAACGTGTATTGAGTGCGTACCTGATAGATATTCATTTTTAAAACGCTCCAGTAGAAAAGAATTTATAAGTAGGCGTTTTATCATTAGGAATATTGTTATACCTTTTTTCTAATAACTTCACTTCTATATCAGGAAATATTTCTGTTAAAATATCCTCTGGACCATACTCAAATTCTTCTCCACAATCAAAATGTTCCATTAATAAATTAAAGTATTCAGGACTGATGTTGGTCAAATTTATAAATTCTGATGGATGTTTTTGCCCAGGTGCATTAATGGCATAAATAGCAAGTTCTAATTTTTCTGGACTCCAATCCCAAGTATAAAAAACTTTTTCAATACAATTATAGTGTTCGAGTGGATGATTGAGGTCACACATTTTCATAAATAGGATAAAATCTTTTACATATTTAATATCTGTTTCTGCTAAAACGCTAATGGCAAACATTCCTGCTGGATCACCACTTTGAGGATTCAATTCTCGTTTGAAGAGTTTTACATATTCTAAAATTTTAGGCATTAATTCAGGATATTTTACGACAACTGCTTTGAAAAAATGATATTCATTACGGTATTCTTTTATATAATCTCCTTGATTATTTATTAGACCAAACTTTAAGTTGAGAAAGTGACATTCTTTATAATTGAGTTTTTCTTTATTATCTTTAACTAGTTGAATAAGTCCTTCCATAATGTTGGTTGTATGCTTGGCATTTTCCATATCAATTATAATCTGGGTGCCATTTTTTTTGATAGAGTGAAATACTTGGTTCTTCATATTTTCTGATTAGGTTAATTATAGCAAAGTTACAGGTATTGTTATTTTTTAAAATAACTGCCCCTAGTCCATTCTTCAATATTTACAAATCTTATTCCTTTCCCATTTACCGCTTCTATTGCATCTTTTACAGATTTGTGGTATAGTTTAATGGTACTATGTTCTTTTAATCTAAATACCAATCGATCATTAAGTGGAATTTCGCTTAGTACTTTCTTATCTAAAACTATTTTTTTTATGCGAGTTACAATTGATCCTAATA
>Ga0115031_1004448_pt1 | contig 10355 bp, 10 predicted proteins | sample Maine_Asex4_meta_FD_87301 | JGI IMG/M metagenome (GOLD analysis project Ga0115031, IMG submission 87301) | Marine algal microbial communities from Maine, USA - Maine_Asex4_metaG | ecosystem: Host-associated > Algae > Red algae > Unclassified | place: Maine, USA | collected 2015-01-05 | reverse complement strand
TATGTAATAATTTCTTTATTTGAATGGTTATTGCTCTATGAAGAAGCATCTAATTAACCTGATACTGCTTTTTGGACTACTGATTTGCACGGGTAGTGGTCTTTCAGCTCAACAGATTACAGTTACCGGTGTAGTAACGGATGGCACTAGTGGTGAGGGATTACCGTTTGCTACCGTGGTGGTGGAAGGTAATACAGGAGTAGGTACGACAACGGATATGAACGGGAGTTACGAGCTTAGCTTCTCTTCAGAATACAGTGTCTTAATAGCTGATTTTCTTGGGTTTGAATCACAGACACTGACCATTGATAAAACTAGGACCACTCAGGTCTTGAATTTCTCATTAGGTTCTAATGATGTCAAGTTGAAGGATGTAGAGATAATTGCAGAGAAGGCAAAGTATGATAAGTCCAATCCCGCAGTTGATCTCATGAAAGAAGTTATCTCCAGGAAGGATGCTAATAAGCCAGGAGCTAGAGGATACTTACAACATAATCAATACAGTGCTTCCAGTCTATCATTGAATAATATTACTGAGAAGTCATTCGAAGATGGCGCCTTGAAGAGTTTTCCCTTTTTGAAACAGTATATAGATACTTTGCCCTCAGGGGATCAGATTTTATCGTTTTATCTCAAAGAAGAGCTGCACAGAATCACCTATAGAAAAAGAAAAACAGCTCCCGTAAATGAATTGATCAATGAGACCAAGACAGAATTGGATGTAAAATTCTTTGACCAGAATGTGGAGCAACTTCTGGACCATCTAGTGCAAAAGGTTGACGTATATGACAATTCACTTTTTTTCTTGGATAATAATTTTCAAAACCCTATCAGTGCTGGGGGTCTGAATATGTATCGTTATTACCTGATTGATTCCACAATGACGACAACCGATACGGTCATTCATCTATGGACTACGCCTGCGAACAAAATTGATATAGGGTTTACGGGAGACATCTACATCAATAATGAGGATAGAGCCATAGTGAAAGTTCATTATTCTCTCGATGAAAGAGCTAATCTGAATTATATTTCCAACCTTAAGCTACAGCAACAATTCGAGAAAGTAGAAGACCGGTGGGTGGATAAGCACAGTACTTTTCAAGCCCTGTTTAAATTATTGAATTCTGGAGATGGGATACTGGGAAAGCGGAGAATTGTAAATACAGATCACCGTTACTCCAAATCCCATACTGGCGTTTATGATGACATCATAGACACTAGCTTGGATTATGACAAAGAAGATGATACGGAATTTTGGTTGAAGTATAGAGCAGAATCTCTGGGTGATGAACAGAAGGTCCTGAATATGATAGACTCCCTCAAGGATAACAGAACCTTCGGAATATGGAAAAAAGCGAGTATAGCTGTTATTACTGGATATGTGGATTTCAAAAAATTCAGACTGGGTAATATCAGCTCCACCTACACCTATAATGCAGTGGAAGGTTCTAGACTGAGACTGGGTGGTAAAACAACTAACAAGTTGTTTCCTAGGACGATGCTTCATGGCTATGGCGTATACGGACTTAAAGATGAGCGATTCAAATACAGGGCCGGGTTACTCAGATCCTTCAATTCAGATTTTGATGTGAACCCTGTTCACTACTTGGAGTTTGCGTTGGGTAGGGATCAATATGCACTAGGTCAAGATCTAGTTGCTGCCTTCAGGAATAATCTTGCAACAACTTTTACGCGAGGAGAAAATACGAATTTTATCGAGTCAAGATATTTTCACCTTTCATATGACAATGAGTTTGACAAGGATTATAGAATGCGGTTTAATTTAAAACAAGAACGGCAAAGGGCTGTCGGTACCTTGCAATTTTCATATACTGATCCAGTGGATGAAATAATCAAGAATAGAATTCTTGACCTTACTCAGATAGGTACAAAATTAAGGTGGGCTCCTAATGAGCATTATCTTGAAATAGGGAATAAACGCAAACCAATCTATAGCAAGTTCCCAATATTTGAGGTGGAGCTGGAACAAACTTTCTTGGACTATGGTGCTAATAGTGGCAATGCTGAGAGTTTTACGAGATTAGAATTATTGATATTTAAAAGATTGTATCTGGGAAGAGTAGGGCATTCTGATTTCTTGATTGAGGGTGGAAAATTTTGGGGAGAAGGTATTCCTTATCATCTCTTATTTATACCAGAAGGGAACCAAACTTATTTCTACAGTCACAGGTTGTATAACCTCATGAATTTTTTCGAATTCGTATCAGATGAATATGTCAGTGCGAATTACAGGCACTTTTTCAACGGATTCATTATGAATCGATTACCGCTCATAAGGAAACTTAAACTGCGGACGATGATAACTGCCAAAGCGCTCTGGGGTAACCTGAGTGAAATCAATAGCCCACAGTCTAATCCTTCAGCAATTCAATTTCCTTCAAGTATAGGGCAGAACTCTTTCATCTTAGGTGATGAGCCTTACTTGGAAGGTAGTGTGGCATTAACTAATATTTTCAAGTTATTGCGAGTCGATTTTGTGAAAAGATTCACTTATCTCGATGCTCCCAATGTTCCGGAGCTGTTCGGTAAGAAGGGTTTGTCGATAAGACTTAAACTGGAAGCTTCTTTCTAAAAAATAGAATGTAAATTCTATAAACAAGAATAGTGACTTGTAGTTTTTATAGTATTCCTTTACGAATCTTGAAAAATGAAGAACATCAAGCTACTAACCACTTTGCTATTGTTTTTCATTTTATATTCTTGTAATGATAATTAGGGTTAATCCTTATAATCAACCTTCCAGTTACTCAATACTACAATTCCAATTGTGGTACATATTGGGTTTATCGATAGCCTTGAAATCAGATTCGGCGATTGATCGAGTATAAGATCCATTAATTATTGACGTAATAAGAATTTCCCTTGTATTACAGAAATCATTGAAAATCAGGTGCATTTCTTTTATTGAACAACCATGGGTTTTTATGGAGAATAACTTATCTTATTAATATGCATATAAAACCGCAGGTCTAGTTATCTTAGACCAAAATCATTTCTGATGATGGAGTCAGTCGTAGCATATTTTTCAGAAATCCCTTCTTCTCACAGAACAGCAATAATAGTTGTCGGTTTGACTTTTTTCTCTTTGCTTGAGAGTGCTGTACCTTTGATGTCCTTGGACTATAGTCGATGGAAACATGCTGGTGTGAATTTGTTTTTTACATTAACGACGATTTTAGTTAATTTTTTTCTTGCCTTCCTTTTGCTCGGCATCAGTGATTGGGTAGTAAGTGCCGGCTATGGCGTATTGGGATGGATTAAGATGCCTTTGGCTTTGCAGTTTCTCGTAGGCTTGTTAATGCTTGATTTTTTCGGGGCCTATGTGGCTCACTGGGTGCAGCATAAAGTGAAGTGGATGTGGCAATTCCATGCAGTTCATCATACTGATCAGCATCTGGATGTGACCAGTGCTAACAGGCATCATCCAGGTGAAAGTGTAGTGAGATTGATCTTCACCCTGATCGCTACTGTGATCACAGGAGCACCAATATGGCTGGTAATGATTTATCAAAGTCTGTCTGTTGTGCTATCTCAATTCAATCATTCTAATTTTACATTATCTTCACGCGTTGACGGCATCTTGTCAGCCATTATCTGTACTCCTAATATGCATCATGTGCATCACCATTACAGGCAGCCCTACTCTGATATGAACTACGGTAATATTTTTTCTTTTTGGGATAGATTGTTTCAGACTTACGTAGAAGTGGACAATGATAAGCTAGTCTATGGCCTGGATACTCATATGTCTCCTTCCGAAGTCAATAATATACCGAGCATCTTACGGCTACCCTTTACAAAACACCGAGCGCATATTCCATATCAAGAAAAGGAAATACTTTAGCTTGAAGCCCTAGGCATTTAACGCTTGAGCTTTTTAGTGTAATAGGAAATGAGCTCTTCTTGGGATGCTCCTTTTTTATACTTTTTCATCATCATCAAGTTTATATAATTTACAGTCAACCAAGAGTTTTGGTCATATTTTCTTGAGGAAACGCGAGCTGGTTCTCTGATGAGCTTATACTTTACATTAGCATCTTTCATTCTTTTGAAGAAATCAAAATCCTCCATTATTAGTAAGGTTTCGTCGAAGCCACCCAAGGCATTAAAGATCGACTTTTTAAGGAAGAGGCATTGGTCTCCTCCCCCGGTCAGCCCATTGTCAAGTCTTGTAGCCCAAGAGTTAATTTTCAACATTAAAGAACTTGGATGAAAATCATAGCAGAATAAGCCTGCTTCCATTTTGTTATTAAGAATTGTGTCCTCAATTAATTCTTGAAAATTAGCGGGTGGGTAGACATCTGCATGGAGGAACATTACTATTTCTGAATCTGCTAGTTGTGCACCAAGATTCATTTGAGAGCTTCTGCTAGTTGATTCTGCTAAGATGTATTTAGTTTGGTTATGGCTACATACCTCTGTTGCATCCTCTTGGCTACGAGAGGCACCCACGACAACTATTTTGATAGTTTCTTCGTTACTATTATTCCTCAGATAAGGTAGTAAGGCCTTTAGATTCTCTACTTCGTCCAGAGTAGGTATGATAATGGTAATTTTCAATTATGACTATTTAATAAATATGAAATTAACGATAAATAATACTTTACTCTTGATAATGTTGAACCTGGCTGTGTCCGGCAGCACTTTTGCTCAATCGCAAGAAAGTAAGAGTGCAGATTATCTAGCTCTTTCCATAGAACTATTAGAGGCTATAAAAACAGGTGCCGAAACTCAAGAAATCAGAACACGTTTAGAGAGTTGCTCGCTGGAGTCGCTTAGAGAACAGTTAGATACGGACCCTAAGAAGTTTGTTTTTTGGCTCAATGTCTATAATGCTTATATACAACTCTTTCTGACAGCGCATCCAGAATATTATGAAGATAGGAAGAGCTTCTTCAAGCGCTCTATGATTAATCTTGCTGGTGAACAGATGAGCTTTGCAGACATAGAGCATGGTATCATAAGACGATCACAGTTTGAATATTTTTTGGGTTATGTTAGGAATCCTTTTGTTGCCAGGTACAAGAAGCAGTTGAGGCCTTGTGACAGGGATTATAGGATACATTTCGCTCTTAATTGTGGCGCCAAGAGTTGTCCACCAGTAAGGGTATACAGATTAGAAAATCTAGATGAACAGTTGGATCAGTCGGCAACGGCTTTTTTGGAGAAATTCTCTACTTATGATAAATCAACTAATACAGTCACAACTACCCCACTGTTTTCTTGGTTCAGGGGAGATTTCAAAGGCAAGAGAGGGACTAAGCGCATATTGAAAAAGTATGGTATAGTGCCTGATAGTGACGTCAATCTTAATTTTGATGATTATGACTGGACACTGGATCTGGATAATTTTGTCGACTAGGATATCAGAAAGCTTCGTTGATTGTAAAATATATATTGAAGGATTCATCTCCTACTGCGGCATCCAAGCGCAATCTGGTTCTGCTCTCCGATAGTAATTCATATCTGAGCCCTAACCCGAAAGTATAAATTGGCTCCTGGTCAATCCATGACCATAATCTGTCAGGAATTGCATTGGCTGTTGCAAAAGCAGAGCCGTATAGTTTCTTATAGATATTGTATCGCAGTTCCGTCTGTAGAAATACTATTGTATGATTGATGAACCTTCGGTCATTGATGCCCCGTGCAAATTGTCCAGTAGCCAGGTATGGCAGATCAAAGAAAGGCGTTCCCTCTGAGGCATGATCCAGAGTGAAATTTGCAGCAAGTATCATTTTTTCATTCAGAGGTAGGTATTTTCTAAAATCTGCTCGCCACTTTCTATATGTGAAATCTGCAAGTGGAGAGGGTAGGTTCGTTGAGAATCTTAGCTCTATATAATCGCCTTGATAGGGGGCATTCACAACGTCCCTGCTATCGTAAAGCAAGAAAGCATATAGATTGGCCTTACTGCCTCCATCATAGCCTATGGGTTGTTCTGTGTCCAGGAGACCAGACGCTTTTATTTTAGTGATGTTGAAATAATCAGAGTTGACACCTACTCCTAGATATAAATCAGGGGATATGAGTCTTGCATAATTGAAGTCCAGCCTCGGAAAGTTTACATTATAGTTTTCCAAATTTTCTTTAAGACTGCTTCTACCCAGTCCGTGATAATTATAGAAGTAGATGTAGTAACCTAATTCTCCTTTGAATCTGTTTTTGTTTGCTTGTCCATAGAGTTCAAAGGGAGCAAAAAATAGAATTTGATTCTTAAAGGTATAGACTGCACTTATTAGAAATTGTGTAGGCCTGGTTTCTGCATTTCTCTGCTTGGTATTTATGACAGTTGCGCCTAGTCCTAGGCCGGTCTCTGGGAGATAGAATAATACGGGTATGTATATTCTTTTAAATTTGCTGGTGTCACTGAGGGCAGGATCTATTGAGCTGCACAACGACTTGGTTGCCGTCATCATCACAATCAGTAACAATAGAACTCTCATAGTGTTTTGTTATTGCAGTAGTTGTAAAATGATGAAATGCGGACAAAGCTGTACATCATTCTGAAAATAAGAAACATCTGTCCTAAGATAATTGCTGGAATAAGTGCACTCCCTATGAATTTTCTGAGTACAGCATAGGTGATAGTTACAAGTGCTAGCACAGTTATATTAAGAGCAGCCAGCAAGATGATTTTACCACTTAATAAGAATTTGAAGGCTTGAATATTGACTTTCAATATAAATTCTGAATTATTGTCTGCAATAAATATTTTGGCTGCATCTCGGAAGGTAGCCACCAAGAAAAAAATGAGAAATATTCCGCCCACCAAAATTTTGAAAGTTGAAATTACTTTAAGTTCTGATTCCCATTGCAGAGGATTGAAGCTACCGATTTGCATCAATTTATAAGCTAAAAAGCCAGCGGCGACCATTATTATCATACAATAAGTTGCCAGTCTCATGAATCTAAAAAAGTAAATAGCTCCTCCACTCCAGAACTCCACAAGAGAAACTTTTTCAGGATACGTACGAGCCAAGGCTAAGAATCCTCCCTGATAAAATACAGACCAGGGTAGATAAAGAATCACAAATGAACTCAAAATATTTATCGATATCTCTAGACCCACATCGCTATGCCTCATTATCTCTGTCACCACTGTAAAATCAAAATTATTCTCGATCAAAGCTCCTAAAGTAGTATGGCCAATCACAGAACTCAATAATTCACTCAATGGACCTACCGCCACGAAGGCCAATAATAGATTGAGACTATATACTAATAGGATCACCATCTTATAGAGCTTAAGTGCAGCCCACCCCCTCTTGTAGGCCTTGACTATATGCTGGAGTGTCTTCAAACCAGCAAACTTACAATTTCAAGAATATGCTGAAAACCAGTTATGAATCTTGCGGATAAAGATCTTAGGATACCATCTTGCCGACTGACGGTCATTGAATTGTTCAGTAGATTATGGTCTAAAGGTAGCTTATTGTCAGGGTCTATGGTTACAGAAATAATATTAGAATTACCATTAAGCACTAGCTCGTGACTGCGCTCCTTTCCGTCCCAATGATAAACTGTTGAAGGATTGTCTTTGTCATCAGTGACCACTAGGAATTCTATAGGAACTTTTAGTTCACCGAGCCGATGTAGAATTACACTTGACTTGTATATTGGTCCGGTATTCTGGAATGTAGTGTTACAATCTTCCAGATCAGAGAAAAACCCCCTTTGTTCTTTGATTAGCTCATTGGAAATATTAGCGACCTTGTAGTCACATAATCCCGTTCCATACAAGACTTGTTCAAAGTACCAGTCAAAGCCTTGGGGATAGGTGTCTGCATGATTTTGTCTTACAAGTTCATTGACAATGGAAACAAAATCTTGTCTTGCAGGATGTTTGAATTTCCACTTTTCAAAATAAGTTTTAAAAATATCGTTCATGGTATTCCTACCTAACAGGCCTTCCATTGTTTCGAGCCATAATGCAGTTTTATTATAGGAGATGGGAGCATAGCCGCCATGATTATATTCCCAACTCTTCCGTATATTGGAAGCGACTTGTCTGTATTCGCTGTTGAAAAATTCAGCTCTATTCCACTCTCTGTTGCCAGCCTTAAGCCCCATGACATTCACAGCAGAAGTTTTTTCTCCTAAATAAGCATCCAGAATTCTACCTTCGAAATAACTGGTGAGACCTTCATCCAGCCATGGCTCCTCAGATTCATTACTGGCAACCATTTGCATAAAATATTGATGGATGAATTCATGGACGACCAGGGTTTCTGTGGTCTTGATACCTGAAGGTATTATTCTGGAACTGAGACTGGTGATCAGAGTTGGATATTCCATTCCTCCTGTATATAATCCAAAAATGGGAGGATCGACCACAGAGAGGGTTGGGTAAGGATAGGGTCCAAGAATCTGTTCCAGATATTCCATGCTGAACTTAAGTATCGGCAAGTATCTGTCAGCAAATACTTGCTTCTCAGGATAACTGTAAAGTCTGATTTCCGTTGCCTTGTACTTGTCTTCTGTAATCACAAATTGGGGTGAGGCTGACCATGTGAAATCTATGACATCTTCCGCAATGAAGGTCCAGGTTTTCTTACCTTTTTCTTTGCTTAGAGCTGTCTGGCGGCCACTAGCAGCCACCACGTAATTTTCTGGTAAAGTCATAGATACTTCATAAATTCCAAAATCAGAATAGTATTCACCATTGGAATGGTACTGATGACAACTCCAGGTATCCTTAACGGCATAGCGCATGCCCGCAGGCTCGTAGACACCTACTTTGGGAAACCACTGAGCAAAGAAGTAATAGTCTTTATTATAACCAGTCCTGGGCATGGTCTTAGGCACTTTTGCCATCCATTCATAGGTGAGGGTGAAGCTCTCTCCTGGCTTGACACTTTGACCTAGAGCCAATCGTACTACTGTCTGATCATCAAAATTTCCATCATCTGGTTGTATATAGGTCATATTCGTTGACAGATCGTTCCCATCAGGGTCAGTCACACTGGTGATTTTGGTCCAGCCCCAACCACACTCTTCGTCTATGTTCTCTGGTAGAATGCCTGGGAAACCTCGTTCTTTGAAAAAAGTGGAATTCGAATTCTTAAAGGCGTTATAATAGAGGTGGAAGAGCAGATGATCTGTAGGTTTGGTTCCAATGTTTTTCCAGATCAGAGTGGTCTGCCCATGCAGCTTCTTGGTCTCCACATCCAGTTCTACCTCCATTGTATAGTTGGCTATGCGCGGGGATAGGGCAGAGCGCTCTTGGGCTTGACAATCCATCACAACGAAATAAGTAATGAGAAAGAGAAGGTAGGTCGTTATTCTTTTCAATGTTATATTACGGCTTTATTTATTATCTGTTGTAGTAGTTGCATTGCAATATACCAAATCAGAGTCTAATGCTTTAGAAATGAATTTAGCTTTTAAGATCATTATTTCGATAGTTGTCTGTCTGGGTCTCGGATTCCTGTCAGGATATTATGCAGGGTCTGCAAATACAGCTTGGTATCAGGCACTCAATAAACCTTTTTTCCAACCACCGCCCTCGATATTTGCTCCTGCTTGGACTCTTTTGTATACGTTGATAGGGGTGGCTTTTGCTTTGGTATGGGATAACAAAAGTGTAAGCGATGGCAGGAGGACTGAGGCAATGATGTTTTTTCTTTTTCAATTGGCCTTGAATCTTTTATGGTCACCGATCTTCTTCAAGCTGCAGGCCCCTACTGCCAGTTTGATTGTCATTATTAATTTAGTATTCTTGGTCATTATAACTATGAGCAAATTCAAGAAAGTAGAGCCCAGGGCATTCTGGTTGATGGTACCATATCTGTGTTGGATTTGCTTTGCCACTTTATTGAATGCTGCGATTGTATATTTAAACTAGAGAGAAAATGAAAACAATTGTATCCATAGAAGGATTGAGCTTTTGGGCACATCATGGATTTTATGATGAGGAGAGAAAAAAAGGTAATCACTTCATTTGCGATGTTTCTGTAGAGCTTAAAAGCTATGATTCGACAGATGATAACATCTATGACACTGTCAATTATGAAGACATCTATGCCATAGTCGAGGAGGAAATGAAGCAAACCAAGAAACTGATAGAAACGGTTGCTTATACTATTATTAAAAAAATCCAAGTCCTAGAAAATGTGACTGGTGGCAAAGTACGAATACACAAGCTTAATCCACCTCTGAAAGGAAAGGTGGAGCGAGCAGTCGTAGAAATGAAGTTCTAGTTACTATATAGCTTGAAAATTATTTTGACCTTACTGAAATCTGCTGCCGTATTGATCACCTTCAAGTATCTGGGAAATTGTGCGGCAGAGTATTATAGAGAGATAGTTCTTAATCAAAGTTGAGTTTAGGTT
>Ga0115031_1004444_pt1 | contig 10357 bp, 7 predicted proteins | sample Maine_Asex4_meta_FD_87301 | JGI IMG/M metagenome (GOLD analysis project Ga0115031, IMG submission 87301) | Marine algal microbial communities from Maine, USA - Maine_Asex4_metaG | ecosystem: Host-associated > Algae > Red algae > Unclassified | place: Maine, USA | collected 2015-01-05 | reverse complement strand
AACATGCAATAAAAACAAACGTTCATTAAGGTCTACTGTTTTAGTCTCCTCATTTATTTTTGCGAATAAACATGATGATATTTAGTAACGGGACACCCATTTTCAAAATGAACCCTCCATAAAAACTAGGTTTGTAGCCTATGCTTTGAATAGGTGGCGAAAACAGGTGAGAGATTTTTGAGACCTTAAGTGAGGTAAATTCCGAAGAAAGCGTGATACAGCGCTGACAGTTTTTCCTTCGAAACCTTATAGATTTTATTTATTTGGAAAGACGTAGAAATTCAACATTGGGTCGAAGACCTTTTGCTGAGTTAAGTTCCAAAAACTTCAGGTGAAGATCTTTGACCTCTCACCCTCTACGACCTGTAATATGCTTTACACACCATATTCATTCTGAACATGTGGAATACATTTATAATATGTATTTTTGCAGCTTATCTAAACATGTAATCGTGACTCAGCAATTAAGTGAACAAGAAATCATCAGACGGGATAATCTTCAAAAGATTATTGATCTAGGGATTAATCCTTTTCCAAGTGAATTATACCCTGTCAGCCATATGGCAAAAGCAATCAAGGACTCATATGATGGAACAGAAACAGAAAAAATCGATGTAGTACTGTCGGGTCGACTGATGATGAAGCGGATTATGGGTAAAGCATCATTTGCTGAAGTCCAAGATAGCAGTGGACGAATTCAAATTTATGTCAACAGAGACGAGATTTGTCCAGGAGAGGATAAGACGATGTACAATACCGTCTTCAAAAAATTACTCGACATTGGTGATTTTATCGGTGTCAAAGGATATATTTTTAAAACTAAAGTTGGGGAAACATCAATTCATGTGTCTGAGTTGATTTTGTTAAGTAAATCACTGAAGCCTCTTCCGATTGTGAAGACAGATGCAGATGGCAATGTACATGATGAAGTCACTGATCCAGAATTTAGATATCGCCAACGTTATGTAGATCTAGTTGTCAATCCGCAAGTGAAAGAGACCTTCATACAGCGGACACAGATTTATACAACAATGCGACACTTCTTGAATGAAAAGGGTTACTTGGAAGTAGAGACTCCGATCCTGCAACCTTTATATGGAGGAGCAGCTGCTCGACCATTTAAGACTCATCACAATACTTTAGACATGACCTTGTACATGAGGATTGCGAATGAGTTGTACCTCAAGCGATTGATTGTCGGTGGATTTGACGGTGTTTATGAGTTCTCTAAGGATTTTCGAAATGAAGGCATGAGTCGATTTCACAATCCAGAGTTTACTCAAATCGAGTTATATGTGGCGTATAAGGATTATGAGTGGATGATGAATCTCGTCGAGGAAATGGTAGAAAAGGTGGCAATGGATTTACATGGTACGACAGTGGTGAAGGTTGGCGAACATGATATAGACTTTAAGCGACCATGGAAACGATTTACGATGTTTGAAGCGATAGAACATTTTACGGGAGTCGATATATCAGAAATGGATGAGACTCAGCTTAGAGCAACTGCAAAGGAGTTACATGTCCCTCTTGAAGAATCTATGGCAAAAGGTAAAATCATTGATGAGATTTTTGGTGAAAAATGTGAAGCGCAGCTCATCCAACCGACGTATATCACGGATTATCCAGTCGAAATGTCACCACTAGCGAAGAAACATAGATCTAAAGAAGGCTTGGTAGAACGATTTGAAGCGATCTGTAATGGTAAAGAAATCTGTAATGCCTTTAGCGAATTAAATGACCCGATTGATCAACGCGCTAGATTCCAAGAACAACTTGAACTCGGAAAGAGAGGTGACGAAGAAGCGATGATGTTAGATGAAGATTTCCTTAGAGCCTTAGAGTATGGTATGCCTCCTACTGCTGGACTTGGGATTGGTTTAGATCGACTCGCGATGATTATGACTAACTCTAATTCAATTCAGGATGTGTTGTTCTTTCCTCAGATGAAACCGGAAGCAGAATAAGGTTGAGTTTTGAAGGATGAGTTTTGAATGTTGAGGTTTGAATGTTGAGTTTTGAAAACATTTAGTTCTATCTTAGTTTTTAAAACATTTCGTTTCAAGTAACTGTGGCTAGTATTCGGTTAATTGTCTTTCATAATTCGGAATGATCTGTGATAGGTGATGTTCTAGATGACCGATGTAATCCAAGATTAGATAATGAATGGTGCTTTGATCTTCTTCAGGAATTCTCTTGAAGCCAATTTTGTGGTAGTTGTGTTGTTCGTATTTCTTTGTTAATCTTTCGTCTGGAAACGATTTAATGACTTGGATGACTTGTTGATTCATCCCGGACCATAAGGCAATGACATCTGAAAATGGTCGATTCTGATAATCATTCATCTTCACTTCATCATCTTGATCATAGCCATCGAAGACTAGATGTGCTTGGCGAAGGAATGATTTAAATCTACGATGGTTATTAATGGCGGAGTCTATAAGATGACCTAGGATTTCTTTTTTAGACCACTTGTCAGGATTAGGTTTTTGACTTGCTACCTGCTCGGTTATATCGCTTAATTTTGGAAAGGAGGATTGGATGATTTCTTTGAGTACAGATCTTGGTTTGTTATTCATTTCAAGGCATAATTTTTTGAACCACATAGACACATAGAACACATAGTTTTTTGAACCACATATGAGGATAGGTCACATAGGTTTTGAACCACATCTATGGATATAACAAATAGAAAAAGGAATAACTATGTCTGGTTCGTAGCCTATTACGCTTTAGATTTTTTAAATTCTTCTAGATCCATTTCTCTGTATTTACCTGACACTGCAAATTCTAATTCAGGCAAGATTTGATCTACTTTTTTATAGCCTGGAGAAATCATAATCCGCTCCATTTCTTGATTGAAGTAGACAAATGCTGGGTAACCCATTCTACCGTTTAGCATAGAGTGCGCTAATTGGTGGTAACCTCTCCTACCAGAATTGACAAATTTAAATTCGAATCCTTGGTAAGTGATGGCTTCTTTTTGCTCTGCATTAAATTTAACAGCGTAAAAATTGTCATTTAGGTATTCGATGACTTTTGCATCTTGGAAGGTCGAGCTGTCCATTTTTTTACACCATCCAACCCAAGACGTGTCCATGTCACCAAACATACTTTTAGGTTCTTCCGCCATTTTAGCTTGAGCTTCTTCCCAAGTTAGCCAGTTTATTTTGGCCTTGTCTTGCGCTTGTACAGCGGTAAATGAAATCAGGCAAATAGCGAGAATAAGGATGTTACGCATGGTCATATTTAGTTTGATGCTATAAAAGTAACTGTAATTCATGAATGATGTGTGTAGATAGCAAAGGAAATTTGCTGATTAACGTTTATTTAATTGTCTATTCATGTCTCATCCATCTCCTCTATCTTCCACAGGAAATATCCATCTACCACGGGAAGCACCCAATCTACCACGGAATTCATCCAGTGGGTACGGTCATATTTAATCCAAGGTGATATCGATATAGCATCTATTTTTGTCTGGATCTTTAGCTTTAATATAGAAAGTGTAGTAGCCTTGTGGCAATGCATATCCAACAATGTGCTCATCTGAAAAAGGATGCCCTACAGAGTCTCTTTCTGCACCCAATGTCATCGCCATAATCTCCATGTTATCACTACCAACAGTGACTGGCCACGGAATGTCTCTTCCTTCTTTGCTCACGTGTATTCTCAAATTTTTATAGGCCAAAAATTTACCTTTACCTTCGATATACTCCGTAGTTTCACCTTCATCTATTCGGTCAAACTGCGTTGTGTATGAGCAACTCGCATAGCTACTTACCCCCTTTTGAATACTGGTGCCCAAGCTTATATTCGTAATGTCTTCGTTTAGACCATTCTCGATTCTAATAAAGACCCCATCAGCGGGAAGGTCCTCACATTTTGTGCAAGCATAACTCATCATTAAGATACCTAGAAAGAGAATTAATTTATGTAATCGCTTCATATTCGTTTTATCGAATTAGACGGATCTCGCTTAGAAAGTGTGAACTTTTGGATTTAATAAAAATAAAAAAGTCCCATATAAAATACGGGACTTAGTAATGAACTAATCTGTAAGTAATTACGAATAGTTTGGGATTTATTACTTAACGACTTTAAACTTGCTTGTACTGATACCATTAAAAGAAACAACTCTAGCGAGATAGAGACCATTTTGGAATTGGGACAGGTCTATTTCTTTGTGGTTTGAGTTTTCAACTTTCACTGAAGACACTAACTGCCCAGCAAGGTTAAAAATATCGATTTGTTCTAATATATCGTTACCATTTGCATGAATATTTAAAAATTCATTTGCTGGATTTGGATAGACTTGTATGTTTTGCTGATCCGAACTTAGATCAGTATTGCTTTGTTCTCTGATAAGTTCGAAACTTGTAGATGCTCCGTTTACAGTAAATCTATTGCCTTGGCCATCTGAGATCGTGATGTCTTCTAATAAGATGTTTACAGTTTTGTTTTTGTAATCGCCTCTGATTCCATCAATGTCATCAATCACAATAAAGCCGACTCTATGAATCCCACCAAACCCAGAAACTGCTTCTCCAGTTGTCCTAGTCGATCCTATATCTACTTTACCAGCTGAAGGTTGTTTAAATAGATCTAACATTGGCGAATTATGCGACAGCCAGTTACCTGAAATTCGCTCAACGGTGATTGATTCTGTGTCAACGATATCAGGCGATAAGGGTAAAGAATAAGTCAATCCATGTAGATCTAATGCTGGATAGTCTTCATTACCTATGATGACGTCGATATAAATATAATCTCCTGCTGATGCCGAAGATTGGCTAATATTCAGTTCAACAGGAAATTCTTTGGCTGTGAGATTTTCTGCAGCTACTAAGTTGTGATACTTATTATAGTTTTCTGACAAACTATTTAGATCATCCATATCTACTTTTCCATCTCCGCTCGCATCTAAAAATTTTAAGTCTTTTCCATTCATTTGGTGTTCTCCCCAATCAGCTGCTTTATCACCGATCCACACATTACTCAATTCGTCTCTCTGCACACCGACTTCTCCAAAGTGATAGCCAAGTGGTAAGAGATCATCCATGGCCACTTTCCCATCTGCATTGAAATCACCTGGCCACACACAATCAGATCCTGCGCAATTGCAATCAGCATCGTCCTGTATGACATCTACTTCTACCAAAATATTATCACATTCACCACTTTGAGCGCAGTATTGTATCACAAATTCATCGACTCCTAAGAATCCATCTTCAGGCCAATACCTCAAAATTTGGACACCTGTTTCTATCCAACCACAGCCTTCATCACCGATTTGGTAATTATAGTACTCTGGAAAACTTAACAAGACTCCATGTTCGGGAGCTTGTTCTATCGTAAATGTGTAATCATCAATTGGTACAGAATAATTCAGAATGAGAGGTGTAAATTCTCTAGTCACAAATTCGAACTTTGATAGATTTTCTGGATAGAAATTATTGATGAAAATTTCAATATGTCCACCATAAAACTCATCTTCTATAAAACTGATATAGCTGAAACTAACGACTCCAGTATAATCTTCTTGTGGCGTATATATAAATTCGCCATCACCTAAATATTCTAATCCTTTGGGGATGGTCAAAAATTCAGTTTCTTCGAGATCATTGTCAAAAACATTGAACTGTACAGGTGTATTGATTTCGGTATAAAAAACGTCATCTTTTACTGGACCAAATTGTTCATTAGATTTCAAAACATTCACGGTAACACTTCTTTCAATCGAATTGTCATCGTTTGTCATTAAAAATTCGTCTTGACCGACAAATGAGCCGAATGGAGTATATTCAAAAACATCATCTCCAATCATTTTAATCTTACCTCTAGGTTTAGGGCTTTTAGCCACAGTCATCCCATTGGCAGGTAAAAGAACAGTCACAGGTTTAAACTGAGCAGTCGATATTGAAATATTGCCAGTTGCAGCAATATTATCACTATCTAAGACACATATGCTAACAGTCCCTGAATCGCTCACATCATCCTCATTGACAGCAGTATATCGCACATACGCCATGCCAATAAAATCGGCATCTGGAGAAAATGAGATCATATTGCCTTCTATCACAACTGATCCATTTTCAACTAAATCAATGGATTGTATAGATAAATCATTTGCTGAATTGATGTCATTTGATAAAATATCAATTAACACATCTTCATCTCCAATCTCAATAGATTTATAATCATGAATTGCTTCAACATGAGAATCTACTATGTTGAAGGTAACAGTTGTGTAATAATTTTTAGTTCGTCTTTTAATTCCACCTTCGTACTCTATGTTGAAAGAAACTGGCCCTATAAAGTTTTCGTTGATCAGTGTCAATTCAATTGGATAGGTAGATCCTTCCCGAATACCTAAATCAACACTAAATATATTAGGATCAGGATTCATAGAGAAAGATGGTGTGGACCAAGAGTCGATTTCTACGACTACAGTAGAACCAGGGGTAGATTTGAATGTTAATTCTTGCGGGTTGAATAATTGAGAAAACCCAAGTACAGGCAATAAGCTATACAAGCAAAAAAGAACATATTTTGCTGAAGGATTTGTCATTAATGTTACTACTTAAATGTAGAAAAGGTAAAATTCAATCCAAAAGTAAAGAGAATTACCACAAAAATCTAAGGGTTTTCACCTATAAAGTATTTAAAATGTTTTTGACGACACATTTTTAAAGTTTAATTATATTTAAAATATTGATATTCAAAGAATTAGATCACATACAAGGATATCTTTATATTTCATATAATTTTAGTTTTTATGGGAAAAAGCTAATTATTTAAGATATTGATAAATATATCTTTATGTATTATAGAGTATTGTTATATAAATGAAAGATTCTAAAGCATATATCGCCTTACAAACACTGAATGTTTATGAGTTAAACCGCTTTAAGAAGTTTGTGAATTCACCATATTTTAATGTCAATGAGAGTTTGATAAAGCTATTTGAGCTGTATAATAACGAAATCAGATCTGAGGACTCGAAAGATGTAGAACTCACAAAGGAAGATGTGTGGCTGTATGTATTCTCTTCAGAAGGTTATAATGATACTAGACTAAGAAAGTTGAGTTCTGACTTTCTAAGGCTTCTTGAGCAATTTCTAGCACAAGAACAATTTGAAAACAATCCACTACATAGAGCAAATTATTTACTTAAAGCATTAAGTGAAAAAAAGATAGAGAAATTATATAAAGGTTCAGTATCAACTGCAAGACGTTTATCAAACCAGCAATTAGAGAGAACGGCGTCATATTATTATTATCAATATCAAATTGAGAAAAATTTATTTGGATTGACAACTGAGTTTGAAAAAAAATCTGGAGTTAAGTCAGATAAAATAAATTTGAATATTAATCAGATTGGATATAATCTTGATCTATTTTATTTGGGAGAAAAGATAAAATATTACTGCACTTTATTGACATGGAAGAATGTTTTAAATTTTGAAGCTGACTTATCATTTATAGATGATACCATAAAACAAATAAATAAAATCAATTATGAAGAAATCCCTCCCATAGCGATATATTATCAAATATATTTAACATATGTAGAACCAGATGAAGAAGATCATTTTCATAAATTGAAGGAATTAATTAAAAATTACCTTGAAGTTTTTCCTCACACTGAGGCTAATGGAATATATGAAGCAACTTTAAATTACTGTGTCTCAAAAGTGAATAGAGGAAACCAGTCCTATTTTAATGAAATGTTCGAGCTTTTTGAATATGGATTGAAGTCTAAGATTTTAATCACAAATGATCAGCTTGATCCTGCGATATTTAGGAATATTGCAATAACTGCATTGCGTCTAGGAAAGTTTAATTGGACTGATAACTTTATAAAGGACTATAACCATTTAATAGATGCAAGGTTTCGACAGAATGCAGTCATTTTCAACTCTGCTAGACTCGAAACCTACAAAAAGGATTTCGAGAAAGTTATTGAATTACTCCGTGAGGTTACATTTGAAGATTTAGTATATGAACTGAGTTCCAAAGCTCTCCAAATCGTCGCTTACTACGAACTTGACGAACACGAAGTCCTCATCTCATTTCTATCCAGTTTTAACACCTTCCTCCGTCGAAACACCAAAATCCCAGACAGACGTAAAAACAACTACAAAAAACTCATCTACTTTACCCGCAAGCTCATCAAACTTGCGCCTCGCATGAAGCCTGACATTGCAAAATTAAAAACAGAAATCAATGAGTCAGATAATTTTGCTGATAAGCCTTGGTTATTGGAGAAGATTGGGGAGCTGCAAGGGAATCGGGCTTTGTTGTCACCGAATTAAGTAGATAAAAGTCCACCCTCTGAATCTCCCTCCAAAAGGAGACATTAGCTAATTTACGGATGTTTAATAATACACCGCCACGGGATGCATCCCACGGCTACGATGATGGCAAACATGCCTTATACATAGCCAAGCATCTTTCTCTGGCCATCTTGTGATCTACGATTGGCTCTGGATAGTCATCAGTTCCATACTCAGGCACCCACTTTTTAATATATTTTAAATCCTTGTCAAACTTAGTCATCTGACTTGTCGGATTAAATATTCTGAAGTATGGCGCTGCATCTGTACCGCTACCACTCGCCCACTGCCAGCCACCATTATTACTTGCTAGATCAAAGTCCAATAATTTTCGAGCAAAATAAGCTTCGCCCCAGCGCCAATCAATCAGCAGGTGCTTGGTCAAAAAACTTGCAACGACCATCCTGACTCGATTATGCATGTATCCCGTTGCATTTAGCTCACGCATACCTGCATCAACAATTGGATATCCAGTCCGACCTTCACACCATGCTTCAAATTCTTCTTCATTATTTCTGAACTCCAGTTTTTCATATTTGGCTCTAAATGCATTTTCCACAACATGAGGAAAGTGTGACAGAATCTGCGAATAGAAATCCCTCCAAACTAATTCACTAAGATAGACTTGGTTTAATTTTTCAGCTTTCCTCGCTTTTTCTCTGATACTGATCGTACCAAATCTGAAGTGAATACCGAGAGTGGTTGTTCCCTTTATACCTGGAAAATTACGTTGGGTATCATATAACTTGACTATTTTCTGTGGTACTTTCGTAGAAGGAATACTAATCTCCGACTCTTCAAATCCAATATCTTTTAATGACAGTAATCTCGCTCGTTTTGACTGAGCAAAGGATTCTGCATATTTCAATGTCGGGTATGATTTATAATAGTAACTCAGTCCCTTTGCATCCCTTTTAGAATCAACGCGCTCCAGCCAACGTCTTTTGTATGGCGAGAACACTGTATATGGCCCACCATCACCTTTAAGCACTTCATCCTTCTCGAAAATGATCTGGTCTTTATATGTGTTGAATAAAATATCATCTTTTGACAATAGCTCGGCTACTGAGGTATCCCGCTCCAATGCATAAGGTTCATAATCACGATTGGTATAGACTGACGAAATCTTGTGTTTTGCTACAATATTCTTCCATACAACAGCTGGTTCACCGTGATACACGTGTAAACGGCAGCCATAGCTTTGTAATTCTTTATCAATTCCTACCAGTGTATCATGTATAAACTGAACTCTAGCATCATCTTTATCCTCTAGTTTATCCAAGATGTTAGTATCAAAAATAAAAATGGGCTGTACAGAATGACTTTGCTTAAGGGCATGATATAAGCCTGCATTATCAAATAATCGCAAATCTCTCCTAAACCAAAAAATAGATGTATTTGTCACAACTGTAATAACAGCATTTTATAGCGATAGTTTGTCAAGACTCAAGAAATTTTCTGTAGAAAAGTTTGAAATAGAGTCAATGGCAATTTGATCATTATGACTACATTTGGGTATAATTTAGAGTCATGACGTTTCATTCCAATACAAAACTGTACTTCCTTCTCTTTTCAGCTTTAATGATGAGTTACTCTTGTCAAGAGTCTATCGACCCTGCGGTAGAAGAGCTAAGAACATTAATGGATACAGCCAAAGACGATCCTAATAAGGATAATTTTGCAGCTTACTTTACTGCGACCAATGACTTTCTACAAACAAATAAAGACAATAAAGCGTTTGTAAAACCAATTTTAGAACAAGCTGCTGCTTTTGCAGTTAGCCATGATCAGCATGGGAAAGCTGCTGGATACTTCATGCCTTTAGTTAAAGATTATGCAAATAATTGTAAGTCAAATCCTGAAACAATTTTGTCTTTGGCTAACTCTATGAGAAGTTTGAATAAAACTCATGCAGCAACAGTGATGTACGCTAATTACAAAAAGACATATCCAGATGCAAAAATAGATACAGCTTTAGATGAACTGATGAATGATATTCACGATGATCCTACAGTTTT
>Ga0115031_1004441_pt1 | contig 10361 bp, 8 predicted proteins | sample Maine_Asex4_meta_FD_87301 | JGI IMG/M metagenome (GOLD analysis project Ga0115031, IMG submission 87301) | Marine algal microbial communities from Maine, USA - Maine_Asex4_metaG | ecosystem: Host-associated > Algae > Red algae > Unclassified | place: Maine, USA | collected 2015-01-05 | reverse complement strand
GTTGGTCAGATGAGAACTCGTCGTCGCAGCCTCAATGAGTCGCACCCCCCAGCGCTCCACACATCCAACACCCCGAAGATGGATATCGGGTCAAGACAAGCAATGACATGTTGTCGCTTACCTCCGTTCTTAGATACAAGCGTCGCGTCTGAGAAAAACTGCGTCGCCATCGTAAACACAGGCAGCTCCTTGCCGTCGTGCATCTTGCCGCTATGGATACAATCCACATCGGCCTGCTCCCGGATATAGAGGTCCCCGTCGAGCGACCCCGTGCGCAGCACAGATCCGTCGGGGCCGTACTTACGCACCCCGCGCAGGCACACCTTGGTGGCGCGCATGAATGCCGCCAGCGCCACGACCATAACGTCCCTGCTGTAGAAGACGTGCACGTCCTTCCCGTCTACAATGTCGGTCTTCCTCCAATGTTGCTCGGCTAGGCACCGGCTGGCCTCCCCTTGGAGAGAGTTAACGAACGCGGACGCCGAAGGGAAGGCCGTCTCTAGTGGCCCGATGACGGCCTGCAAATTCGCGGTTGCCTCCACAAGGGCGGCCTTGATCCGCCTCCTCAGGCTACTCTTCTTGCGAGCCCGCGTCGGCGAGCCGCCCGCAGCCACGCCACTCACAGAGGCGGTTGGGCGCACCGTACGCGGCACTGACGCGGCTGCTGCCCCAGGTGGAGCCGGGGCCACTCTGCCCGCACACGACGGGCAATCCGGGTCGCCGCTGCCGCTCACCGGGACTTTCCCGCCACATTCATGTCCTTCCGAGCTCCCGTCAGAGTCGAGGGCCGTTTCGTGCTCCGACAGCAGGGCGACGACATTCGCCAGCTGAGCCGCCTCCGATGCGTGCTGGGACCGCAACGCCGCCCGCTCGGCGGCTACGCAGGAAGTGTAATACTCTGCGCGCGCCTTCTGCGACAGTCCCCGGCCACCCGCCGACAATGCAAACATGCGCATGTCCTTCAGCTCGTCCGACACAAAGTCAGATGGCCGGTCTCGGTTGCGAGGATCCACGAGAGGTTGCGTGCGTGCCATGTCACCAAATGCCGCGTAGTACTCGCGCACCTTTTGGGAGGTTGTGTTCACCTCGGGGCAGGCCGCACCGTCGGCCATGCTTGCAATGGAGCCGATGGGGCGCTTGTCGTGAGCGGCAGCGCCACCCGTGCCATCAACCACATTCTCGGCATCGCGGCTTCCGCGGCTTCCATGCAGCAACGAGGCGCTGGTGGCCAATGCCGGGGTCCCGCCTCGCCGCCGCGACGCCGAGACAGGGGGTCCGGCGCCTCCGCATGGTGCCACAGGCCCCAATGAGGAAGGAAAGCTCATGTCCTCCAGATGGTTCTGCGCCATGTGTTGCAGCAGATTGCCCTTGCGCGCGTACCGCGCGGGGCAGTGCGGGCAGGGGTTGTTGCGGTTGTCAGGGGCGTTGTCGGCCGCAGCCGCGTCCACTTTTTCCCGTTCAGCAACAACTCTGCCGCTCCCCCCGGCATCTCGGACAGTGTCATCGTCGACCGCCGGCACGTCGACGGCGACCTTGTCATCTGCGGCCTCTTCCCCATCGTCGTTCGCTTTCGACGCGCCGTCGGCACCCTCCACCCCGTCGGCGGCCCCCCTTCCAACAGAGCCCATGGCCCCCCCAACGGACACTCACCAAGCACTAGCCACGAGCTCGACGACCAGCTGGGAAGCCAAGAGACATGCGCCGACGGCGCCGAGTGGTAGCAGGCGCGACAGCGAGCAGGGGACGCGGTGAGGCGGTCAAGCCACCCACGAATCTACCAGCACGGCCGCCCAAAGCACGCACCGACGGGGCAGTGCGGGTCACCCTGACCGGAAAGCGGCCACCATATACGGGCGGGGGCCGTGGGGGGTGGGGGTCGGGGCAGAGGGCGCGTCAAGGCCGACAGAGTCATGGTAGGAGTAGACCCAGCCCGAGGTCGTGGGCTCCAACGGTCGGCCGTGGGAGCGGTTGCACCATTCAACGGCAAGTGGGTGAGGGAGTGGTGGTCCAGAGTACGGGAACAACGTAGGTGTGTCGCGCCACGGCCCACAGGGTTCGACCGGCGCGGCGCTCGTGCTCTAGCGGACGTGGTCTGCGCTTGACGAGCCCAAGGGCCCACGGACACGAAGAATCTGTTGGCGAGCGGCTCCAAGGCGGGGAGGAAGCCTGCGCCGTGTCTCGAAAGCGGTCCCACAGGACGCGCCAGACGACCACGCCAAACGGCGGCCTAGGAAGAGGTGGTACCCTTTCGGTGGCTGCGTGGCAGACCACGGCCAGCAACGCCCCCAAAATCTGTCAGGACGAGAGCTTACACTGTGGCACCAGTCCGGTGCTTCTACTCGCCGCATCAGAGCTGGGCGCCCGGCCGATTACCCACCCTCGCATCAAATGAAAAGTAAATACGTAGACCAGGGCGTGCGTCATTGCTGACATGAAGTACAACCCGACTAGACTGCGTCATTCTGCTGGCCTTCCTGGTGTGTGCTTCTCTTCATTGCAGCCGACACGAGGCGAGAACCGGTCCGCCCTCGCTCAGTACTGGCTGTCCATGCCGGGGGAAGCCTGCTGGCTTGCATCCACAACACAGTTCTTTCCCTCCTCTTTTTTTCCTTTTTTCCTATGCTCTCGTGCTCTCCCGGTTTCGCCCCTGCTGCTGCCCACAACAGCCCCACCCCTCTCGTTCTAACACAACTATGACAACTATGCCCCTCACGGCAACACCCCCCGTGAAAGCGCTACACACATGAGAGGCACTCCCTCTTCTCCAACAAAGAGCCAACAGCGCCCTGCACACCGCGCAGAGCCCCCCCCTCCCCGCGCGTTCCACACCCTCTTACGGCGACGCCTCCGTGTTGCCAGCGCCGGCGCCACCGTCGAACATGTACCCAACAGCTTTCCCATCATCAGCACCATCCGCCCCAGCAGCCGTGCCCACGGCCGCCCGTGGGCCCGCCCCGGCGCCGGGAGGCACCGCCGCGCTCGCATCCATGCGCCCACCCGCGCCCGAGCGGGTACGCACGCCCACGCCCGTGACTGCCCCCGAGACCGCGCCCCCCTCAGCAGCGGCGCCTGCACCAGAGCCCGCACCAGCGCCGGCCTCCTCCGCATCGTCCTCAACCAAATCGATGGGTTCATCCCAAGTAATGGCCGCCGACGAACACACGGTCACCACCAGCTGGTGAAAGATGTCGTCCCAAAACATCCGGTGCCAAAAGACCACGCGACCTGCGGTGATGATGGGAGCCGAGGCCGCCGGAACCAGGCTGTATCCCGGGCCGATGCTCATCGCCTCTTGGTACTCCCCTGCCCCGACAAACGGCCCATTAGCGGGACCCGCCGACATGCGGGACGTCTCCCGCTTCAGCCGGTTGAACAGCTTGATGGCCGACTTCTGCCCGTGGTTGAGCAGCATCTCGTACACGATGATGCCACTGGAGTGCTTTACGACGGCGTTGGCCTCAAAGTGCATGGCGTTCTCGTGCAGGGGGACGCCCGGGTGCAAAGGCGAGAAGACCAAAAAGGTGGCGCGCTGCGCGTCCTCGTCAAGGACGGCCTTGACATCGATGCGAACGGACCCGGTAGTGGCCTTGTGAACTGCAGCGACGCGCACCGAGAACCTTTCCGGCGCCAAGACGACGAGGAAAGAGCGCTGACGCCTCATTAGGACAGGTTGCACAACCACCGGGTGGGCCGTCGAGGTCGGAGCATGGGTGTGCGACTCGGTCGCGTCGTCAATGGCATACCCAATGACGGGATCCACCCAAGGCTCCATAATCGCAACGCACGTCGGCAAGCGGACCATCGCGACTGCGGGGGAGGGGAGGGGGTGCGACGGTGCGCCACCAACGCTGCAGTGCCAACCACCGCCGCGCAGCGGTGCTCCGCCAATGATGCCACGCCCAAGATCGCCGCGCAACGACGCGTCACCAACGTCGCAACTCCTTCCGCCACCGCACAGAGGCGCCTCACCACCACCGCGATTCCCCACGCCGCCGCACAGCAGAAAGCCGCCAGAGACGCGGCCGTAACTCCCGCCACCGCCGTACACCAGTGCTCCGACGCAAACCAGAGCTCCGCCGTGCCGCCGGGGGGGGGTGGGGTGCGAAGCTGCGCCACGAACGCTGCAGTGCCAACCACAGCTGCGTAGCGGTGCGCCGCCGACAATGCCCTGCCGCCGCCACAAAGCGGCGCCGCCCACAACCGCACAACGGTGCTCCACTAGCGCCGCAACGCCCCACACCGGCGCAACGTCGTGCTCTGCCACTGATGTGACTCCACCCGCCGCCACAAAGCAGCGCTTCACCACCACCGTGGCTCCCCCCACAGTTACAAAGCGATGCTGAGCCACCGCCGCTTGGCCGAGGTGTCTCCCCTCGACGGCGGGCAACGTTGAGCCATCAATGGAGCCTCCTCCCTCGCCGCCGAGCACCCTCCATGCAAGGCCTATCATGTCAGCCCCCTGGGCAGAAAGCGGCACATCATCCCTGCCCCCTCGGTAGCGTCCACTGCTCTGGTCCCTCTCCGACACCCTACTTGCACCCCCCCGAAGGTGGTCTCTCTCCCACGCGCCGCGTGCCACAATCTCGCGCCTCGGGCCCGCAGTGACCAAACATCCAGGGTGCCCTGGTGCAAGAAATTGGAGCTCGAGGCTCGAGGAGAGTTGCGCCCGCCCTTGCCCCCGCGCTGCTGCCGGACCTTGGTGCTGGGCGGTGGGGACGGCACGGGGCCGTGGCAATCACCCGAGGCGGGCGGCACTTACAATGGCGGTGAGTGCGGGGTGTTGCGGGGAACGCGCGGGACGAGGCAGTCACCCGAGGATGACGGCAGAAGGGGCTAGGTGAGCTGAGACGGAGGTGCTGCGGGGTACGCGGGGGACGTGGCAGCGGAGCGGGCGACATGGGTTTGGGACGTTGACAGGGGGGGTTGCCGCGCGGTGTACAGTACGCACCGCCCGCGGTACCGGCAGTGACTGACGTCGTTGCCGTGGGGTAAACAGAACGCACCGCCCGCGGGACCGGCGGTGACCGACGACGCACGCGCAGGAGAGCGAGTCGCCCGAAGGGCGCATGGAATTCGATTGGGTGGGTCGGTGCCTTCAAACTTATTGCAGACAAGTTATTGAAGGCATCGGATAAGTGCTTTGCAACGGCCAGTTCTGGCAGAAGCCCTCACTTTATTTGCGGAAGCCGGCGCTCGGGATCTGTTAATGCCCTAGTATCCACCAATCAAATTGAGCTTTACGGCCCAGTTGCGTTGTGCTGTCAGCAGTTTTATTGACCATTCACAGACGCCAATCCGCAGACGAGCCTGTGGCCCTCCAGTCAGCCGGCTGGAAATTATTCGACACTGTGCAGGCTGGCCGGCGCCCCTCCCTCGTGCCCGCACGCCCCTACCCTCTCCCGTCCTTGTTCCCCGGCGCGGCTCCGTCGCTGCTCGAGCGTGGCGCCCTCCCCCCAGACGCCCGCTCCCAACGTTCCTCAAGTGCAAGGTGCTCTCCTGTTGCTGACAACGGCGAGCTCGTTGCGGTGCGTGTCTGCCTCGTGCTGTCGCCGCACGTGGTGCGTACCCGACGAACCCGACGCACCCCCGCTGCCAAGCCACTATTCTGTCACTCTGCACCGCCCTTGCGTTCCGGTTGCGGTTGTGCGCCTCAATGGCGCCCACACGGCGGCGTCAGTGGCCTGGAGGCGCTGGAGGCGCGCACGGCGGTCGGTGGTCGCACGACTGATTGCGTCGCCAGTGCCTCTTTTGCTGGTTGTCTTGGGCTGCCGGCGCGCGTCCGGCAGCAGCGACCGCCCTTGGGGGCGGGCGAGCCGTCGGCGGTAGCGACCGCCACTGTTGCTGGTTGCTTTGGGCTGCGGGCGCGCCTCCGGCGGCAGCGACCGCCCTTGGGGGCGGGCGAGCCGTCGGCGGTAGCGACCGCGACTGTTGCTGGTTGGTTTGGGCGGCGGGCGCGCCTCCGGCGGCAGCGACCGCTCTTGGGCGCGGGCGAGCCGTCGGCGGTAGCGACCGCCACTGTTGCTGGTTGCTTTGGGCTGCGGGCGCTCCTCCGGCGTCAGCGACCGCCCTTGGGGGCGGGCAAGCCGTCGGCGGTTGCGACCGCCACTGTTGCTGGTTGCTTTGGGCTGCGGGCGCGCCGCCGGCGGCAGCGACCGCTCTTGGGCGCGGGCGAGCCGTCGGCGGTAGCGACCGCCACTGTTGCGGGCTGTTTTGGGCGGCGGGCGCGCCTCCTGCGGCAGCGACCGCTCTTGGGCGCGGGCGAGCCGTCGGCGGTAGCGACCGCGACTGTTGCTGGTTGGTTTGGGCGGCGGGCGCGCCTCCGGCGGCAGCGACCGCCTTTGGTCGCGGGCGAGCCGTCAGCGGCAGCGACCGCCATTGCAGCTTTATGCTGACGGTGGCGTGCGTGCTGAACGGCGTCGGGGCGGGTGCGTCGTTCGTCGGTCGGTGGACGTCGGCTTGCGTCGCGCGCGCACCCCGTGCGGTGGCCGTGCGGAGGCGCCGGGATCGTTGGCCTGTTACAAGGGCGGTTGTGCGTGGCGCTGGCGGGCGCGGTCGGTGGACGACGGTCCGCAAATCTCTCGACACGGTGCGGTGGTGGCACGGGTGACTGCTGCCCGTACATCTACGACGCACGAGGTGGCTCGTGGCGACTACGCCCTGTGGCAAAGTGAGCTGACGCGACCAAGAAGGCCGAGTCACCAATATGGCTGGGCAGTCGGCGCCTTGTCCGCTGCTTGGTGACGCCACTCCCCCACCACCACCGTCATCGGCGGCGCCTGTCGACTCCGGCGCCGCGGGATCCGGAGCGGCGACGGTAGCGTCAGATGTGCCTAACGCGCGGTCGTCGCGAGGTGACCTTCTGCCGGACCGCGACAATCCGTTCCACCAGCACGCGATTTCTGTGCGGCTGGCGGAAAAGAAGCAGGAGAAGGCAGCGGCGGCCTTGGCGAAGAAGACAGCTGCCGCAGCGGCGCGCGCGGCTAAGGCGGCAAATATTGCTCAAGAGAGGGCTGCGGCTGGTCGACCTCCTGCCCGCCGGCGCGCAGGTCGGACCGTCCCGTCGCGGCAAGAGAACTTTGGTGGATCTGCGGCCGGAAAGACTTTGCCTTCCTCAACGTCAGCGCCTCCCTCTGACGCTGCATTTCCAGGTGTGCCGTTGTCGACGGCACTTGAGTCGGTGAACCGGCGGGCTGTGGCGGTGGCCTTCCGTGACGGTGAATCCACGCAGTCGCCGGTCGCACACTCTGCGCCTGCAGCCACCCCATCTGCAGCGGACAACCCAACGGAAGTGACCCACCCAATGGGATCGACCATCCCGCCTGCGGCGGTCGTCCCGGCGGCTTGCAACACGACTCCCGCCAACGGGCGTGGCCCTCCCCAACTGACCTCAACACTTCTCTCGCCAAGCTCAGACGCCGCAACGCCATCGACGACTTTGGCAGCGGCAGCTACGTCCTCTGCGGCGCGTGCGGCCGCAGCTGCGGCTGCTGTCCTGGAGGACGCCGCTGTGGTCACGGGCTCGAGGCCCCGACCGACTGTGTTCGAAGCCGCCGGGTCAGCGGCCTTTGACGAGTTCAACTGCGCGGCTGCTGCGTCAAATAGGCACCTGCGCGAGCAGGTCGAAGACCTCAAGACGGCGATTGAGTGCAACAAGCGCCTGCGCAAGCAGCTCGATGAACATGAACAGGAGAGCAAGAAGCGCCGCGTGGCGACCAACCGGCAGATTAAGGAGCTGCGCAAGGCTGCGGCGGCTATCCAGTCCGAGGTCGGCGCCGTGAAGACAACAATGAAGGCGGTGGTGAAGACGATCAACCTCGTCGGCACGGCTGTCAATCATGGAAACGCCGCCATGAAGGACCTGTGCAAGGCGGTGGACCGCCGCGACGCTCGCGTCGGTACGAACGCGCCCACCTCGCACACTACCTCGATGGTCACGGCGAGCGTGTTGTCAGAGTTGAGGCAAGCGCCGTGGACGCAGCAGCTGATGGTACGTGTCACTTTTGGCTCTATCTCTCTTGTGCTCTTTTTGTATGCATGCTGAAGGGGCCTCCGTTGTCTCTTTTACCTGTGACGTGGGCTTCCACGTACACGGGGCGTGTGTGCGAATTGTCGAGCTCAGTGCGGCCATATTGCGGTTCTCATGATACTGACAGAATCTCTCAGCTGAGGTATGTGCTTCCTGCTTCTGCTTCGATTTCTCTTCATGGTTGCTCGGTACAGCGCGACATCCGCGCCGAGACGTGTGCGGCTTTCAACGACTCGCACTCCTCGGCGGGCGCGTGGCCATCTCCCGAGCGCAACCGGGAAATCGTGGCGCGCCACTTGAACCGCAAGCTCAACTTTCCTGGAGGTATCACTGAGGCGCGGCTCGCGTTGTCCAAGAAGGTCCTGGCGCCGTGTGACCCTAAGGTCAATGAGGGAAAGAGGTTCAAACCCGAGATGCTGAACACGATCCTGCGGCGTGGCATCTCCCGCTTCCACCGAGCTGTCCTGGAGGCGGCGACGGCGGGGTTCATGGAGCGCGCAGCCTCGCACCTGTCCATTGGCTATAAGGGGGACAAGGGCGAGTTGAAGTTCACCAAGGCCGACTCCCAACGGTGCCTGGAAGAACACTGGCTGTTCGAGGCGGAGTTTGGGCGGGACGCCATGCTGTGGGGCCTCCACCGCGCGCTGGCCCGAATGGGGGTCCTTCGTGAGCACATGGTGGACGCGACGGCTACCAAGGGCAAGTACTACAAAGTGCGGTACGCAATGTATGTCGCCATTGTCACCAAGGTATGTTGGTCGCTTGTTCTCGGTCGCAAGTCTCCCCGGCCTCGTGTGCATGTCGTGCAAGTGCGACTTGCTTCTTTGGTCGACGCCCTTTGGTCGGTGGAAGCTGACTTCCCATGTGCTCATGTGTTGCTGCTGATATTCGTGTGCCTTTTATGTGCATTTTTTCGTTTGCTTTCTCCGCTTGAGAAGCCAGGTATTCATCACCCTATGTGACATGGCAGGCTATCCGCGCTTCACTGTGGGCGCCGCCAATGTCGACGAGGCGTACCGCAAGGTGTGGGGGGTTCTTATGGCGCGGGTGCACAAGAATCTCAAGAAGCAGAAGACGGAGTACATGGGTCTTTTGCTGCTCGACGGGGACGACCCGGATATGGTCGTCACTGGCATCGACGACGCTCGCCTGGGATCCACCCTGGTCCGCGTGCTCGCCACGCGCTGTGCTGACGCTTCCCCGGCTGAAACTGTTGCGGGGGGTTCACGTTTTGTTCCAGCAGGCGCAGCTTCGGTCAATCGGGCTGCTGCAGCCGTCCCCGTCGCTGCAGCCGCTGCCGCCTCGGCAGTTGCCGCCGACGCCGACACCGTCGCTACTGCCGCCTCCGCAGTTTCCACCGACGCCGGCACTGTCGGCGGTCCGGCAGCTGCCGCCGCCGTCCTCCTTACCGCGGCTGCAACCCCGGCCGCTGCTGCCGTTCGCGCAGGTGCAGCAGCCACGTCCGGTCCTGCTACTGCTGCCGTTGACTCGGCTGCCAGGGCGTCGGCAGCTGCTGCAGCTGCTGCCTCGGAGCTGGGACGCCTGGATGCTGGCGCCGATCGTGTAGCTGATGACGATGCGGTCAGCGACGGGGACGCTTTTCTTGACGAGGCCGACGACGGCCTCCTCGACGGGGAAGAATATGACACTGACAACAACGGGGGCATTTCTGGGTCGCCACAGTAGCCGCGGGCAGATGGAATATTGCCTGGCATCATTGTTGAGTGGGAACAGTCGGTATCGATGCGAGCATGTGTGTGCATTTGCGTGCAGGCCCTCTTACTCGTTTGTGTGTGTCCTTTTTGTACTTGCCGTGTGCCGCGGTCGGACAGGTACTGGAGGCGGCCTGGGAACCAGGCAGCGCTTCTATGCCAGCATCGCCAGGCCATTTCGTGTGCATTGAGCTGGTGTATGACGGACGGGAGCGCCGGGGGCGCGGTGGCGGCCGCGGAGGAGCAACAGAAGAAGGCAACGGTGGCGTCGAAGCGCGGCGTGGCGCGGTGTACAGCAGGCGGCGCGGCTGGGGTGCTGTGGCATAGCGTTCTGGCACGCGGCTGACACCGTCTTGTATTAAGGTATTAGTGTGCACCACTTAAAATCCTGTGCGAACTTAAACAATCCTAACAAAGATGTGAACAAGTGCTTCAGCATCCAGCGGATCTGATGCTGGGGCACTGTCAGCCAGACCTGCTGCCCAAGATACTCTATTTATTTGGAAGATGGGGGCCCGGGGAACGTGATTCAACGCACAACGTATCCCCGACGATATCTCTTTCGTACGGCTGCTCATTCGGCCGGATGAGAACCGGTCGCTGGGACAAACGATTTTCCCTTC
>Ga0115031_1004438_pt1 | contig 10364 bp, 11 predicted proteins | sample Maine_Asex4_meta_FD_87301 | JGI IMG/M metagenome (GOLD analysis project Ga0115031, IMG submission 87301) | Marine algal microbial communities from Maine, USA - Maine_Asex4_metaG | ecosystem: Host-associated > Algae > Red algae > Unclassified | place: Maine, USA | collected 2015-01-05 | reverse complement strand
GGGGGGGAGGGGGGGGGGGCAGAATAAGAAGAAACGACGGGCGCATGGGTCTTTAGCTCGTAGCTCCGACGGCTCCGCCGGCCCCATCCGCCGCCTGCACGCAACCCGAGCGCTAGTCAGCCACAGCCACGAGAGCGCCATCGCCTTCCGGCGCTCGTGCTGCCACCAAGGGCACCTCCACCGTCGCCCGCCCAACCCGCGCCGACAGGTGCGTGGACGGCCCCGCGCACAATCTGATGGACACCGCCGACGCGGCTGCGGCACACTGCGGTGCTGCTGTCGCGTCCGCGGCCGCCACTCACGTCAAGGCAGTGTTCTCAGAGCGGTACGGCGTGAGCGCGGGCCCGCACTCAGGCGTTCCCGTTGTGTCTGTGGTGACATGGGGGGGGGTGGAAGGGGGGGCGTCCGACCGACCACGGGAGAGCTGCCGGCCCGTACAGCCAGCAGCCGGCCCCACGTCGGCGTCCGCTGCGCAGCAGCGACCACAGGAAGAACAGGAGTGTCCACCAAAACCGGCGATGCCGCCCCGGCCGATGCCGCCACCACCTCCACCGCCGCCGTGTGCGAGGACGGCCGTGCGCCTGCTTCAACGCCGCCGCCGACAGCCCGTGGCTCCAACGCCGCTGCCGCCGCGGCTATCGCCGCCGTCTCGGCCGGCGCCGTCGTCCTGAAGACGGCGGCGCCTCCCTAAGCTGACCAGGGAGCGGCCGCGCGACCTCGCGCGAGCCTGCCCGGCACCGCCGAGTGTCGAAACCTGGATCAGAAATGCATGCACGGCTCACACTTTGACAGCGATTGATCTTTACAGGCATCATCAGTGACGTGAAACCAATAGAGGTTGACTGCATGTGCCGCGGTGTGAGCGGCAAGGATCAAACACTGTTGCAGTCGCGCCCGATCAAGCGTCAGAGAGCATCAAACGTACAGCACGCGCTCGTCCGACGACCGTCAAAGCGCGGTATGCCAACGGGAAAAGACCGAGATCGGCGCAACACCGACAGGCCAACGACGGCGCAATGACGACACGCCATCGACAGCGCCGCGAAGAAGGTCTCCCACCGATAGCGCGACGACGGGACGATGACACGACGACGACGGTGAGCCAATCCATCTGCCCGTGCCCGAGAAGGAAACGGGAAGCCAGCTGGTTCGACTGCCGGAGCCCAAAAGCGGAAACTCATGGGCATACATCTAAGAGGTGCTGCAGGTGTTCTCTGGGGTCCACGGGTTTGCCGCTTTGAGTTTTCCGATAGAAACGACACTGCCTGCCGAATCACACATGAAATATCAGTTGATGACCAGGTACGCGACGATTTCGCAGTAGCCCCCGTCTTTTCGACATCGATCTCGCGCCCGACTGGTGCCTGTTGTATCAATATGACGTAGTAAATTTCGATGTGAAGTGCTTCGAGTTCGCTTGCGTCTCTGGAGAAAAGCGACAGGGCATCAGGGTCATTTGTTGTGGCGAAAGTGGGTCAGGCTACTTGCTGTCACGCGACGAATCACACAGCAGAAAAAACCCGAAATCTTCTTCCCCACTCGGGACTCACGCAACCAGAATGGCGGGCTGCTGCAGAACTGTTGCCCTAGACACCAGGGACGCGCAACCTCACCACATCGGCGGCGATGCAGGGCGCCGCCGCGGCAGCCGTGTCGAGGTGCGACACCTCCAAGCCGGCCACCTCCCCGCCGCCGTCTGTGTCGGCACAAAGCCTTGTAGGTGACGATGGCGGCAGCGTGGCGGCGGCTGCACCTGTTCCAAGAACGCCGCAACGGCCACGGCGAGACAGAGACACATGCATTTTCTCGTGTCCGCGGCACCCGCGGCGACAACCACGGCTCTGACGCCGTCCATTGTCGCATCCGACGTTGACGGCGAATTGGCGGCGGCGGCGATGCAGTCGTGCTGCGCGTGCTCGCGCGCGCTGGTGGTGGTTGCGGCGGCGGTAATGCCGCCGCAGACGTGGATGCTCGTGCAGAAGGTGGCCGCCGACATTGGCAGCGACGCGATGGCGGCTGCGGAGGTGCAGTTGTGCGGCGTGTGTCCGCGCGTGCTGGTGGTGGTTGCGGCGGCGGTGATGCCGCCGCCGCTGACAAGGATGCTGGTGCCGCGCGTGGCCGCCGACTTTGGCGGCGACGCGATGGCGGCGGCGGAGGTGCAGTTGTGCGGCGTGTGCTCGCGCGCGCTGGTGGTGGTTGCGGCGGCGGTAATGCCGCCGCCGCTGACGTGGATGCTGGTGCCACGCGTGGCCGCCGAAATTGGAGGCGACGCGATGGCGGCGGCGGAGGTGCAGTCGTGCGGCGTGTGCTCTCGCGCGCTGGTGGTGGTTGCGGTTACAATCATGCCGCCGCCGACGTGCATGTTCGTGCGGCACGTGGCCGCCGACATTGGGAACAACACGACCGCGGTGGCGGAGGTGCAGTTGTGCGGCGTGTGCTCGCGCGCGCTGATGGTGGTTGCGGCGGCGGTGATGCCGCCGCCGCTGACAAGGATGCTGGTGCCACGCGTGGCTGCCGCTATTGGCGGCGACGCGACGGCGGCGGCGGAGGCCCAGTCGTGCGGCGTGTGCTCGCGCGCGCTGGTGGTGGTTGCGGCGTTGGTGCTGCCGCCGCTGACGTGGATGCTGGTGCAGCGCGTGGCCGCCGACGTTGGCGGCGACTTTACGGCGGCGGGGGTGCAGTTGTGCGGCGTGTGCTCGAGCGCGCTCGTGATGGTTGCAGCGGCGGTGATTCCGCCGCGGACGTGGATGCTCGGGTAGGACGTGGCCGCCGACATTGGCGGCGGCCCGATGGCGGCGGCGGGGGTCCAGTCGTGGGGCGCGTGCTCACGCGCGCTGGTGGTGGTTGCGGCGGCGGTCATGCCGCCGCCGCTGGCGTGGATGCTGGTGCAGCGCGTGGCCTCTGTCATTGGCAACGACGCGACGGCGGCGGCGGAGGTGCAGTTGTGCGGCGTGTGCTCGCGCGCGCTGGTGGTGGTTGCGGCGGCGGTCTGGTGGCCGCCCACCTGGATGCTGGTGCAGCCTGTAGCTGCCGACATCGGCGTCGACGTGGAGCACCAGCAGGACCCCACCGAGTCTACCGTGATTGGCCCGAGCGTCGTCTCTGCTTGTGCTGCAGGTGGCGCAGGGATGAGCAGTAATTGCCAAGAACAGGGAAGAATGTTGCTTTAATCACCCACCCAAGAATTGAATATAGCAGCACAAAATCATACAAGAAGTCACGTGGGAGGCACAACAGTGAGCAGCCGGGAGATCTCATGCGAGACACGTGAAAACTGCCACGCCACCTGCGCCGTGGTGATCATGCCGACTGCTGCCGCCATGAGGTGGAACGGCTTGTCCATGTACCGTCCGTCTTCGTACACGAGCGACCGCACGTGCTTCTTCATCTCAACAAAAACGCCCTCAATCGGCTGCAAGTTGGGCGAGTATGGAGGCAAGTGTACATAATGGATGCCGTTTGCTTGCATGTACTCATCTCCCCAATGGTCGTGGATGCTCGCGTTGTCGTACAGTACGAGACCGGGAATGTAGGTGTTCATCTGCGAACGAAGACATTGTAGAAATAAACGCCGATCGTCCGCCGTCTGTTAGTTGCCCACGATCTCCGTCTGTGACCAGAGGACCCCGTGCGCCAGGGACACGGCCATCATCGTGCTGGTGCGCTTGAGCGGGCGGGTGTCCCGGTCCCGCAGCACGCACGGCACATTCTTTCGCGAGCGCCCGTAGCGGGGGAGCATGTCGCTGCCTGACGTGTGCGTCTCGTCGCACGAGACGAGGCACCGGAGTGGGATCTCGTCGATCATGGCGGCGAACGCGCGTTGAGCCTCGAGTGAGCTCTCCGCGTATAGCTTCTCAATCTTCTTGCACGTGTATTGGTGGTAGCGCAGCACGCGGTACACCGTCGCGGCGCTCACGTACCGGTTGTCACTAGCGGGTTAGTCGAGGCTCAATGCAACGAGCAGATCCACGTAGTTGCCCAGGAACGCGGCCGGCTCTTTTTCGACGAGCGTGAGGATGGCGCGCGCCAGGTGTGGGTTGCGGATGGCGGCATCAGCGTGGAGGTTGCGAAGCCTGGGGTCTCGCCAAACCGTCCCGTTCTCTTCGAAAAAGCGCATCCATCTACGCATAGAGCGCCTGGAGCAGCCGATGATCTCAGCTACGTCGACGGCGGGGTACCGCTCGTCGAGCAGGCCGAGCACGTGTTGACGTGTCTCCTCGGAGAACATCAGCGCCGCCGCGCACGCCGCGCAACAAACGGTCGACTCAGACGTCGGCGCTTCCATAACTCCGCCGTCCGCCCCGCTGGTGCTGCAAGATGACGAGGTGAACCCTGTCGAGGCGGACACCGCGGTGGAAGAGAGCAGGTCGAATGAAGTCGACGGTGTCGTGGATGCAGTGGACCCCGAAGACGTGGATGAGACGGCGTCGGTCGCCGCCCGGTCCGTCGTCGTCGTCGACATGCCCACTTCGTCGAGCGGCGACGACGAGGCCTTTGCCGACGAGGGCGAGGAGGGGGTAGGCACTCGGACAAACCCGTGGGAGGGACGACGCGGGCGGAGAGGCGCGAGGCCGGCGGAGAGGGGCGACGCGGAGAGGGGCGACGCGAGCGGAGAGGGGCGACGAGAGCGGAGAGGGGCGACGCGAGCGGGGAGGGGCGAAGAAGGCGGAGAGGCACGACGCGGGCGGACAGGGCCGACGTGGACGGACAGGGCCGACGCGGGCGGAGAGGGACGAAACCGGCGGAGAGGGACGACGCGGGTGGAGAGGGCCGACGCGGGTGGAGAGGGCAGACGCTGGCGGAGAGGGACGACGCGAGCGATTGAGTCGCGCCCGGTAGTGGAATCGGCGATCCTGCGGGAGGCGATGGGTGGGGGTGAGGAGAGTGCACAGAGCGGGAGGCACAGGCAAACAGCAAGATCGCCGCGGGGAAGGGGGCGGCCGCCGTCGTCGACACCATCGAACCGGAAGCACGTCGCCAGAGTGCCTCTGCAGGGCACCATCCCACGAGGGGCCGTCGTGGGGCCGGGAAAACCGGGCAACATGCCCACACGACACGAAGTGAGGGGGCGCGAGGGATCCACATTCATGTCGTTGGTGCACAGATCAACCTTGCGCTGCCCACTGAATGCGGGCGGCCATGGGAACTGTCTGCTGGGAGCACAGCACCAATTGTTGTGCAGAATCTGAGCCAGGCCAATGAACGTGCCAGCGCTATCGGCTGCACAGCGGCGAAATGGACCGGGCCACCAGAATTTAAATGTGCCCCACTCCCAAACGACACGGTCAGACGAAGTTCACATTCGGCCCACTAGTCGTCCGCTGGAGATCCCATTTGACCCTTCATTGGGCAATCGACATTGCCGTGGGTCTCGCCTGTGATCCGACCAATAGTAGACACACGCGCCATGCACTTCACGGATAGATGGCCGACAGAGCACACGACGACGCCGATGGTTTGCTCTCTCCGGGCGGCTGTGGGGAGACCTGCATCACCTCATTAAGACCTACCCCCCCCCTGAAAGCCCCTATTAGGGGTTCGCATTAGAAACCAACGTCGGCGGCGCGTTGCTTTTCCCACCCGTGCCGCTTCCGGGCGTGGCGCGCCGAAGTGCCTACTCGAAGGGCCACCATAGAACCGATTATACGGAACTGGGCCACATTTATCTCGTCTGAAGGCCGGGGGCACGGCAAGAGGCGTGCATGACAGACATGCTGGCTTCCCGCACGCTCTTGTCATCGGCGATTCTGATGCATTGAGAGGGGGTGCGGTTGTGCCAAGTCGTGGTTTGGGCAAACCGTGCGTCCCGCAGCGTGGCCAAAATATAGAAAAGCACCATAGCAGGCCTGTCCTTGCGTCCCGTTGGATCCGCGTCGGACCGCGAAACAGTGGTGGAATCGCCGATCGGTCCGATGGGTAGCACCCCATTGTCCGACGCTACATTTGTGGCACATAAACGTCACGCAGAGAAACGACACAGGTGGCCTGCCTTCTTCATCCAACTTGTACAAATCAATCTGCAGCAGCAAGAGGCGCTCGCCAGCCAACGATGCGCGCACCCTGTCCCCTAGCCTGCCTGCGCCGCCCGCCGACCCGGCGCGCGCGACCCTCGCCCCAGACTTCTCACCCTCCCAGCCACAACGCACGAAAAACACAGCGGCCGGGGCTCGACCAACAGTTCCCGACAGGGTGTAGCGAACCCCTGCGCACGGTGGACAACACTGGGCCGTGGCCCACTCCAGCGGGCGCGACCACACAGGCACGCGGGCGTAGTTGCTCTTGGTGACACAAGCTCTTCAGCGCACGGCGGCCGCAAGCATGCGCCCCTCGGTCACCGCCGGCCTTGTCACCTCTGTGCCACAACTCCCGCTGTACCAAATTTGCTGTGTAGGGTATTGCGGTTGCATGCAAATTTTCATACCTTGATTGTAAATCGCCCAGAGCAGAACATTGCTTGAGTGGTGCTCTGCCTGTTTCCGGACATGTCATCGGCCAAGACTGCTGTTTCTGGCGTAATTAATAGTGTTCGTATCGGCGAAAATTCCAAAGTGAGAAACTCCCCCGCACAAGCATGAGCTGTGTCGTGGCGTTTTGAAAAATACAATAATTGCGGGGGGGCTGCCAACGTACGTTGACCCCGCAGATGCTGTAGCGGCAGCCATCCAAAAGAATCGGAGACTGCAGGGGGCAACAGTGGGGTGGGCGGGGGAGGCCGTAGACGGCGGCGCTGGCGGAGGGTTTGGTGGCACAGGGCGGTGGGGGTAGTGGGGAAGGAGGATGACCAGGCGGGGGACGCAGCGCGGGAGCCCTTCGCGGCGAAGGGCGTGGCGAGGGATGGCGACGCGGGAGTCGGGACGGCGGAGGATGGTCACGGAAGCTGTGGGTCGGGCGAGGGCAGCAGACGGCGGTGGGGGCGGTGGCGCGCGCCGCGGCCGACGACGGCAGAGGTGGAGACGGCCGCTGCGGCAAGGGCGGCGGCTCAACCTGGCGGCCGCGGCGTTGGCGGCAGACGTTGTGGTGGAGGATGGCGGCGGGAACGACGGCGGCTGGTTGGCCGACAGCGGCTGCAGCGGCGGCGGCGGCTTGTGGGTCAGCGGCCGATGGCAGCGGGATGACGGGGCGCGCAGCGGCAGTGGCTGGTGGCGGCGGGGATGTATGGTGCGGCGGCAGCGAGGGGGGGGGGCATACACGCCGGAATCTACGGGAGAGGCGAGGGCGGCGACTGGAGACGGCAACAGCTTGGGCGGCAAGGATGGTGGCCGGCGACGGCGACGAGGGCCGCAGGGGCGGGGGCGGCGGTTAACGATGGCGGCGGAGACGACGAAGGTGGCGGAAGGAAGTGGCGGCGGTGGCGGCGACGGCAAGGTCGGCAGAAAGCGTCGGCGGAGGGGGGCGCGACGGCAGGGGCGGCGGTCTGTGGCGGCGCGGGGCGCGCACGGCGCCGGCGTGCACGGTGGCGGGGTCGGGGGCGGCTTCCGGCTGCGGCGGCGAGATCGGGGGCGGCCGTTGGCGTTGTCGGCGGGAGCAGCGACGATCGGTTCGGCGGTCGGCGGTGGTGGACGTGGCGGAGACGTCGGGGGCAGCTGTCAGCGGGGGCGGGCGGGGCGGTGTCGGCTGGAGCGGCGGTTGGGCGGCAACAGCCGACGGCAGTTGTGGGGGCGGCGCCTGAGGACGTGTGGCGGCTGTGGAAGAGGCGGCGGTGGCGCCCGCCGTCGGCGGCGACGGCAGCTGTGATGGAAGCGGCGACGACGGGGACGGGAGCTGGGAAGCGATTGGCGGTCGACGGGGCCGGCTGTCGGCGGAAGTGGTGGCGGCGGCAGTCGTCGGCGGCCGGGGGAGGCGCTACAGCGGGGTCGGCCGTCGGGGGCGGCGGCGGGCGAGGCGAGCGGCAACGGTCGGGCCGGTGGCGTCGGTTCTCGGCGGCGTCGGGGGCGGCGGCGCGCGATACGACGGCGGGGGCGGCCGTCGCCAACGGGAGCGGTGGCGCGGACGGCGGTCGACCGATGCGGCGGTCTGCGGGGACGGCGGCGTCGACGGTCGGCGGCGGCAAAAAAGGCAGCGACGGCGAGGCAGCCGATGGGAGCGGCAGCGGGAAGACAAGTATAAGACGCCGGCGCCGGTCACGGCGGCGCCGGTGGTCGCCAGCGGCAGGGGCGAGGACGGCGACGGCGGGAGCGGCGGCGACCTCAACCGGTATGGGCAGGGGAAGCGGGGGAGGCCGGTGAAGGCAACGGTGGGGGGTTTAACCGTGGCCGCGAACACCGGCGGCGGCAACCGACGGTGGCGGGGGCGGCGGGGGGGGCGCCGATGGTTTCTGGTGGCGGCGGCGGCGATGGTGGCGGGGGTGACGGCTCTGAGCGGCGGCGGCGGGGGAGGCGGCGCAAGCGGGGGCTGTGGTCCGAGGTGGCGATGGGGGGGGCGATTGGCGTCGGTAAAGGACGGGGGAGGCGGCGGTCGGCGGCGGCGGCGAAGGTGGTGACGGCGGGGGCGACGGACGCCGACGGCGGGGACGCGGGCGTGGCGTCAGCGGCAAATGACATCGGCGGCTGACAGCGGCGGGGGCGGGGACGGCGGCGACGGGAATGGCGTCGGCAGCGGGCGGCATGGGCAGGCGAGGCTGGGGCGCCCAACGACGGCAACGGCGGCAGAGTCAGCGGGGGCGACAGCGGCAGACACCGGCGGTGGCGGCCGACGGCGACGGGAGCGGCGGGGGAGCGGCGGCCGGCGCGTGGCGGCATCGGCAGTGAGGGTGGCGTTGGTGGCGGTCGTGGACGGCGGCGGGTGACGTGGAGGCGGTGGCCGACGTCGGTTCGCGAAGAGGGGGCCGGCAGTCTCGAGGGCGGCGATGCTGGCGACCACCGACAGCCGCGAGGGCGGCGGCAGCCGGGGGGGGGCGCGACCAACGGCGGTAGGGGCGTCCAGGACGGCAGAAGTTTCGGTGGGCCGGATGGGGGCGATGGCCATGGGCGCGCGGGGGTGGCGTTTGCGGTGCCAGCGGTGATGAGGGTGGCCATCGTCACGGCTGGAAGAATCTTCATCCAAGCGGGTTGTAGATGGGCCTTGGATGTTGTCTAGTCACTCTTTGGTTGTTGACGGATGGGCTTCTCCTGCTCATCCAAGCGGACTCATGAGAGTTTTCGATGGGATACCGCTGGGCTTTGGATGGGCTTCGGATGAGCGTTTCCGGCCGATGGCGTGGTCCCCAGTTCCGCCCGGGAGTCCTTCGTGTCGAGGTGGCCCGCTCGAGAGACACCGTGTGATCCTCGGCAGGCTCGGCCGTTTCGTATTCAGAAACCCGGCGCAAAACCATAAGGCCATGTCATTGGCTACCAGTCGCACATGTTTTGGCCACACCGCGCAGCTGTTCGGGCCGATTCAATTGGTCTGCAGGAAGTATAAGTATTTTGTTCCAAAGCACGTCAGTTGCACGGGCCTCGGTTGCAGCCGGCCGTCCTCACCACTGACATCGAATCCGACGAGGTGAAGTCGCGGCGGCAGCAGAGCTACAGCGTTTGTGCATCCAGGGCCGCGTTGCATGAGCGGTCGTTTTCGCGGGAGCTGGGCGAGTTGCGGAGTCTCACAACACACTGTGCAAGTGACGGATTTCTTGCACTCTCAAAGCGAATAGCGGAGCGCAGCGTGAAGCACGGCGTTTCGCGATGTCACCGACTCATTGCAATTTTCCAGGCCAAGTCATCTTCTGTTGCTGTCTGTCGGCGTGAACAAGACGACCGTCGGTCTGGTCGTGACGTCGACGGGGTTGACACAATCTACAAAATTTGAACGTCAAGTACTGAGAAATATGGGAGTTGTATCGCAGGAAAGTAAGGGTCGACCTCGTGCCGCGTATGCCGCTGAGCAGACGGACCAGATGGGAGCAGTGCGGGGGCTACAGTTCGCAAGGGCCCGCTACAGGAGTAGAAATGATGCTGGCCCAATAAGATGCCGTAATTTTTTCTTAGACGTGAGAAGGCCCGGAAAGTAACGGCTGTGCTGCACAAAAGTGTGGTGACTTTTGACTGGCCTCGGTCGAGGAAGCCCATCCCAGTAACTCTTTGGATGGGAAATCGGGGAGCGCTCACAGACGTCAATAACGCCCATCCATCAGAGTTTTGGATACGGATAGGCTTCGGATGGGGACGGATGGGGATTGTGCCGGCCGTGACGATGGGCACTGTTGTATGCCACCGCCACTGCCGTTCGGTGCGGCGGGGGTGGTGCGGGCGCGCACCGGCGCTGGCGGGCACACGTGGCGGCCTGTGCGGCCCCGTAGCCTGAGGAGGGCCTGACGCGGGGCCGCTGGGAGCAGCCCCGCCTCGTGTGCCCCCTCATTCGCTCAGATCCACTTGCTTTTCCAGTGTCGG
>Ga0115031_1004430_pt1 | contig 10376 bp, 8 predicted proteins | sample Maine_Asex4_meta_FD_87301 | JGI IMG/M metagenome (GOLD analysis project Ga0115031, IMG submission 87301) | Marine algal microbial communities from Maine, USA - Maine_Asex4_metaG | ecosystem: Host-associated > Algae > Red algae > Unclassified | place: Maine, USA | collected 2015-01-05 | reverse complement strand
AGGGCGGCCGGATCAAAGCCTTCGGCCCCATGAGCGAATGTCCGCAGGACCATCAGGAAGAGGTCGTAGACTGTACGGGAAGGCTGCTGATGCCCGCCTGGTGCGACAGCCACTCTCATCTGGTCTACGCCGGCAACCGGGAATCTGAATGGATGGACCGGCTGAACGGGCTTAGCTACGAACAGATTGCCGCCCGGGGCGGCGGCATCGTCAACTCCGCTCAACTACTGAATGAGACGCCGGAAGAAGAGATTTACCGCCAAAGCAAAGTCCGGCTGGAGGAAGTGATCAGCCTCGGCACCGGCGCGCTGGAAATCAAGTCAGGGTACGGTCTCACCCTCGAGGGAGAGCTGAAGATGCTGCGGATTATCCGCCGATTAAAGAAAGAAGCACCGATCCCAATTCGAGCCACCTTTCTGGCGGCTCATGCCCTGCCAACCAGGTATAAGGACGACAAGGCAGGCTACCTTAAACTGGTAATCGACGAGATGCTCCCGCGCGTTGCTGCCGAAGGACTGGCGGATTACATCGACGTCTTCTGTGAAAAAGGCTATTTCGACCTTCAGGATACGGAGCTTCTGATGGAGGCAGGCGCTAAGCATGGCCTGCCGGCCAAAATCCACGTCAACCAGTTTAATGCCTTCGGCGGCGTTGCCGCTGCCGTTCGTCATAATGCCCTTTCGGTGGATCACCTGGAGGAACTTGACCCGGCTGACGTAACAGCATTAGCCGGAAGTGAAACCATGCCCGTAGCCCTACCGGGTTGTTCCTTTTTCCTCGGCATTCCTTACACCCCCGGGCGAAGGTTAATCGATGCGGGCCTGCCGCTTGCGCTGGCCACTGACTTTAACCCGGGCTCTGCACCTTCGGGAAATATGAATCTGGTGGTTGCCCTGGCCTGTAACAAAATGAAACTCACCCCGGAAGAAGCCATTAATGCCGCGACTCTGAATGGTGCGTACGCCATGGGCTTATCGTCTGATACAGGCTCCATTACAACTGGAAAGCTTGCAAACCTTATCTTGACCAGGCAAAATGTGTCCGTATCTTCCTTTGGGTACCGGTTTGGATCTAACCTCATTGAGCAAGCCTTTACCCAATAGCTTGCAGAAAGCCCTCTTCAATTTTTTCCAAATGCAGCAAAGCAATTACACTCCTCCTTCTACGGATTGTTGGACAGGTAGAAAGACAGACCCCAGCCTGGGAAAAGAATACTGGTATCAGTGTATAGAAATGCTGGATATGCGTCAGCCTCTTACCCTTGGAAGTCTCCCGGATGTAACCCTGCTTGGATATGCCTGTGAGGAAGGGGTACGAAGAAATCAGGGCAGAATCGGAACGGCAGGCGCTCCCGCCCGGGCCCGCCATTATCTGGGTCGTTTGGCCAATCACCTTGGCCAGATACGGATCGCGGATGCGGGCGATGTATTTTGCCCGGCTGGAGATCTTGAATCAACGCACAAAACACTTTCTTTTACCGTTGCTGAACTTTTGAGGGCGGGAATCCGCCCAATTGTTATTGGTGGTGGACATGACATTGCTTACGGACATTTTAATGGTATCCGGTCAGCCGTAAAAGGCACCATCGGCATCATCAACTTCGACGCTCATTTTGATTTGAGAGAACCCGTTGACGGCGCTAACTCCGGCACTCCTTTCCTGCAAATTCTGAAAGAAAACGAGGGAGTAGGTTATCTGGCCGTTGGCATTCAACGATCTGCTAATCCGCCCTCACTCTTTACTACCGCCGAGTCGTACCGGGTAGACTATATTTTGAATTTGCATTGTTGCATCAATTCTGACTTTCGGAAGGCAGTCATTGAACGAATGATCGCCTTTTCGGAAAAATTTGACCACCTCTACGTTACCGTCGATATGGACGGCTTTTCCTCTGCGGTCGCTCCGGGAGTAAGTGCACCTTCTCCGATGGGTTATCTGCCCCCCTTTTTCTTTCCGGCCCTAACGGCTGTATTAGCAACCGGGAAAGTAGCCAGTATTGATATCGCGGAGTTCAACCCTGCCTTTGATCAGGATGATATCACCGGTAAACTGGTTGCTAATATTGTGGAGACTATTGTCTCCTCCAGGGGCCAACTGTCGGCCTGAAAAAACATGAGTCATCCCGAGCACGAAATACTGCGCAGCAAACTTTGAGCAGTGTTTCTGTGACTATCTACTATCGACAGGGCGAGAGGTGACATAAAAAAGTGGTCAGCGAACAGCATTCAGAGTCGTTTCGCCTGAATGCTGTCCGCTGACCGCTAAAAGTGGTAGGATTAATTACAAAACATATTCATCTCAATCTAAAATCAGGGATGACTCATGTTAACAAAAGGGATGACTTTCAGAAAATCAGTTTTAGATGGTCCGATAGCTGTTCGCTAAACGATCCTGTAATTGTGGCTTAAGCACTTCGGCAGCGTCCAGAATCAGTGCCTCGTTGGTGGGGAACTGTACCGGACGATTACCTATCCGGCGACGGGTGTTGCTGCTTAGTGCGCGACGATCGCCCCGGAAGGTGCTGGCGTAATTTTCGAAGATGGCTTCGGCGGTCAGCTCTTCTTCGTCTACGACCCGGCGGTTTACGTTATCGTACAGTACCAGGTTTCCGCTTACGATGGCAGACTTCGTCTGCAGCACCTCCGTAATATCGGCCCGAACGATGACCAATCGAGCGCGGGTAATGTCGTTGCCCAGGGTGTCTTTGGCTACGTTGCCGTTGGCATCCAGCACGTACTCCGTTCCGTCGGTGATCTCCTGCTCGTCGATGTAGTTACGTTCAGTGATCCGTTCGGGGCTCACCTGGATATTGCGGATAACGATGCGGGCATTGTAGTCGTAATTTCTGCCGGCAACGGCGCTGAAGTCATAGGTTCTCCAGCGGTCATTCATGTCTGAAGTACGAACACGAAGCAACTCACGCTCAAAACCACGGGGCAGGTAGCCACCGGATTCATTGGCCATACTGACGGCAATGTATACCCGGCCGAGTTCTTCGGCTTCCAGCGACAGTGCATTCGCATCGCGGTAGTTGCTGCGGTAGCGGTTGATCTGGTTGAAGGTGCTGTAAGCCTCCCGGGCGGCAGCTTTATCACCGGCCCGGCCAGCGGCCAGTAGCTGGTTTGCTTCAAGGTAGTACTGGTTGGCGGCGTTTTGGGCTGCTTTAACCATCAGCCCGTCGACACGGGCAAAACGGAACTCCGCCTGGTAGCCATTCTTGTCTACCAGCGGTAGTAAGGGCTGCAAGGCGTCCTGCCGACGCTGGATCTGGCCATAAATGCTGTGCACCCGGGCCCAGTCGGCATTACCGCTTTCGCTGATGCGACGGGCTTTAGCCATATCTTCTGCCGTCAGGCGGTTGAAGGCGTTCTCCAGCGCTGCTACGTAGCGGGGGTTCTTTTTCTGCTTGCCGGTAAGGCGGCGCTGCGCCAGGGCAATGGTCTCTTCGTAGTTGCCGGTCTCTACCAGCTTATCCACCGATTTACAGGAAGGCATCATCAGTAGAAGGATGGCCAGGAAAGCAAAAATTTGAATGGGGCGATGCGTTTTCATTATCAATACATTTAAAGTGTGTCACGATGAAGGATACAGGGGCGAAACCTGTTGTTCCCGTTGTTTACACTAAAATACGACCCGAAAGGGCTCAGGTTGCTTACGAATTGCTTAAAGGAAATTAAGATATGTTAAGGGCGAGATGACACTATGTACCGTCAGGCTGATGGAAACCGGCGATAGGAGGGTTTTGGGGCACGTCCGGCAGGTTCAGTGGAGGCGCGGACACTTTGGCAGGCTCAGCGGGGTCCGCGGGTGCAAAGGGAGACACTCTGGAAAGCAAGGAGAGAAACACCGGGACACCCTCTCCTTCCCTACCTTCGCCCCCGTGGTCTTTTCCTCCATCCTCTTCCTGCTTTACTTTCTACCGGTTTTCCTGCTGGTGTACACGCTGGCACCAGCCAGCTGGCGAAATGCCGTGCTCCTTGCTTTTTCTACTGTCTTCTATGCCTGGGGAGCGCCGGTCTTCGTCTTTGTGCTGTTGGCCTCGACGGTGATCGACTTTTACATTGTCCGTTCCTTGCACCTCGCGTCTGCGCCCAAAAAACGTAAAGGCTGGTTACTGCTTTCACTGGGGATGAACCTCGGCTTACTGGCCTATTTCAAGTACGCCAACTTCTTCGTCGACAACCTGAACGCTGCCCTTACGGCAGCTGGCATTAATGCCATCGGCTGGACGGCCGTCGCCCTGCCCATCGGCATCAGCTTCTACACTTTTCAGACATTGACCTACTCCATTGATGTCTACCGCCGCGAAATGAAGCCGCTCGAACGGGTGAGCGATTACCTGGTGTACATCCTCTCCTTCCCGCAGATGATTGCCGGTCCGATTGTCCGCTTTCAGGAGGTCGCCAGTCAATTGCGGGAACGTGTCACCCTGCCCGAAGACCAACTCATCGGCTTCGTTCGCTTCGCCCTCGGACTGGCCAAAAAGGTCTTCATCGCCAACGTGCTGGGCGCAGAGGCTGACCGCATATTTGGCCTGGAAGACACCCCGGACCTGGCCACCGCCTGGCTCGGTGCCATCTCCTACGCCGGACAGATCTACTTCGACTTCGCCGGCTATTCCGACATGGCCATCGGCCTGGGCAGGATGATGGGCTTTCGGTTCCCCGAAAACTTCAACAGCCCCTACGTTGCCGCCAACATCACCGATTTCTGGCGGCGCTGGCACATTACGCTCGGCCGCTGGATGCGGGACTACCTCTATATTCCACTGGGCGGCAACCGGGTTGGCAGTAAGGCAAGGCTCTACTTTAACCTCTGGGTCGTCTTCCTCCTCTCCGGCCTCTGGCACGGTGCTTCGTGGAACTTTGTGATTTGGGGCGCTTATCACGGACTCTTCCTTATTCTCGACCGGCTCTTCCTGGCGCGATGGACAGAACGGATCGGGCGTTGGCCCGCTGCCTTTCTCACCTGCTTCATCGTCATTATCGGTTGGGTCTTTTTCCGCATTGACACCTTCGGCGAAGCCATTCACTACCTCTCCGCCATGTTTCCGGGCAGTTGGGCTGGCCTCCCGGAAAGCAGTAGTAAGTTTTGGTGGACGCTCGGTGCCAGCCTGCTTGCCAGTTGGGCCGTATTTATACCATTGGGCCGGAGAGCAGAGCGGATGCTATACCCCACAGAATTTGCTGATTGGCGCATTGCCCTACCGTATTTAATAATTGCTCTGCTCACCTACGCACTTGCCTGTGCAGTAATTACCGGGCAAGGTTTCAATCCATTCATTTACTTCCGGTTTTAAGCGTTTACTCCCGCCGATCAAACACATAGCGCGCCTCTCGCCAGACGACCGTATCCAGTGGCTGGTTTCTGGCCAATGCCTTCTCTTGCATGTAGGCCAGCCATTCTGGTTTCGCTCGGATCTCGTTTACAATTTTCAGCAACTCACGTTCTGCTGTCGCTGGATCGGGGGGAGCAGCAAAGGCCCTTAAAGCAGCCTTCAGAAAACCATTAGAAAGGCGGTGGTAGTGAGACTCGGTTTCCCAAAGTATCACCAGATCATACTTCGCCAGCTCGTGCTTCAGGTCAAGTTCGGAAGCTGCCCCCCGGTCCTGCCCGCCGCGCATGACGCGGTTGAAGTAGTACCAGAAGTCTCCTCCGGCAAAGAATTTATCGCTCAGGCCCTGGTGCAAATACAGGCTCCAGTAAAAGCTGTCGCCAACCACCAGCACCTTCGGCTGTGGCTTATCCGGATTTTCTACACGCCAGTGAGGGTAGGCAAGCGGGTAGCCAGCGGGTTTTCCGAAGAGGTTCATCCCCAGGTAGATGTCCGCCTCCGTACCGCGTTGCTCGGGGCTGATTTCGAGGGAGTCCAGCATCAGGTCCGGCATATCCATTTGCCGGTTGATCTCGAGGTAATTGATCAGGGAGTCCATCACCAGGTACTGCCCGTATTTGGTCCAGTGAATTCCGAGCTTAGGAAAAAGGGGATGTGCCGTTGTGGACTTCATGTCCCGAAACCAGGCATTGAAATTAAGGTGATCGATGCGATTGATTTGCAGCACGCGCAGCAGCTCCTCTTCATTGGTACGGGCGGGTGGTCTGCTGGCGTAAGGTTCGGGATGAAACTCTGGAAAGTAGCTGCCTTTTCCGGCGGCCATCATTACCAACAGGTCAACGTTCATGCGGGTAAGAGAATCGCGTAGGCTTCTGAGCTGGCCTCCCAGTTCGTCAAAATGTTTGCGGCCCTGATAATTGCCTCCCGTTGCCGCTTCCAGATAGGTATCTTCGAAGAGGTAGTCGTCTTTGCCGATCACCACATCGCGTGCCGTCGGGTGGTTAAAAATGCTGTAGTCTTTTTGGTTGTTCCAACGGACGAGGGTGTTGCGGGCACCGAACTGTTCGTTGAGCCGGCGCGCTGCGCCGGTCTGAAAGCCACCCGACCACCAGTTGGCCAACGACCATTCTGGCCCGGCCGCCGGCCGGTGGTTGGCAAGCTTCTCCCCCACCCTGCCAAAAAAGAGCAGGGGAAGCAGTAAGCATAACAAAAGAAGAGTTAGTAATACGCGCACAGCAGTCAGATCACTTCCTGCTCCTCGCCCCGTTCCCGATAAGGCCCAGGTCTAATAAAACAGCGATGACTAAACCTACCGTCTGTACCGTTCCGGGGAAATAAGTTTCGGAAATACCATACCAGAGCACCGTGAGTGGTAAAAAGATAAAACCGAGAATGGGAAGAAGGATACCGTCAAAAGCCGATTTCCACCAGCCCGTAAAGAGGTAGAGAACGATGATCATCAGACGAGGAAAGAAGTAACCGAGAAGGAGAGATAGAATGGGCATAGAAAGTGGTGATTTATCATTTAACGAGGCAAAGGGCTAAGATGATCGCATCGGGTTTAAAAAAATGACATATATAGCAACTCAGGTAATTTTTTCCGATGGCTAAATAAGCACCTTTAAGCACACTCTTAAAACGCAAAAGCCCGTTCCGGATGTTTCCGCAACGGGCTTTGTTTGTTTTGGAAAGTGCTGCTTACCGAATCAGCGAAAACTGTCCCTCTCTGGTCTCCTCACCACCATTAATGCGGTAGGTTGTGTAGTAGAGGTAAGTATCCATATTCTGGGGAGTGCCGTTCTTACTACCGTCCCAGCCTTCATCGGCATCCGTTGAGGTGAATACCTTCTGGCCCCAACGATTGAAGACGGTCATGGTGTAGTCCGTAATCTCGCCATTGAAGAATAACTTGAAGACGTCGTTGGTTCCATCACCGTTCGGGGTAATTACTTCCGGAATATTGACCACGGTCATCCCGACACTCAGTACTCTCGTGATTTGCTCTTCACAGCCACCATCAATACTTACCGTAAGCGTGTACGAGACGGAAGATGGAGGGTTATCACTGCGGTTGGGCACCATCACTTGCAGTGTCTCGCCCGTGCCGGTGGCCGGGTTCAGGTTGCCTTCCCATGAGTACATGGGGTTGAGCGCAGGGTTTACGTTCACGGCCGTGAGGATCACCGTATTTCCGGCAAAGGTTTCCGTGATCTGGTTACCATCCACATCAGTATAGATAAATTGAGGGTCGAAGTCCTCCGCTAAAACCGTTACCTCCGTAGCGGCTGTGGCACTGCCACAACCAAAGTCATCAACGAATGCAACGGAGTAGGTACCCGAAACTGCGGGCACGGTGATCTGAGCGCCGGATTGCGTTGTTGTACCTCCGGGTAATGTCCAGGTATACTGTCCATTACGGCTGTTGCTCAATGTTGCCGTCAGGGTAATATCGTCGTCGCCACAAACGGTGCCGGGGCCGCTGGCCGTCAGGGTATAATCGTTTACAATTTCCAGGGTAATGTCTTCGGAAACTACACCGCAATCACCCGTAGTTTCAACGGTGTAGGTCGTCGTTTCCGTTGGTGTTACCTGTAAATTAGGGTCAGCGGAATCAATACCACCACCGGTAATGCGGTAGGTGTAGCCCATCTCGGTGCCACCGACGATCAGCCGGCGGGAATCACCGAGGCAAAGGAGTCGGTCACTGGTCAGTTCCGGCGTCAGATCGGTACCTACCGTTACCGTGTACTCCGCCGGGGAGGTACAGTCTGATCCATCCGCCGTCACTTCAATCATATAGGTCGTCGTTTGGGCTATGGTAGCGATGGGGTCAAGGCAATCATCACAACTTAGGGTACTTCCCGGATCCTCCCATTCCAGTGTTCCACTCGGTCCGCTGGGATCAAAAGAAACAGTAATCTGTAGTTCTTCGCCCGGGCAAACGACGGGGTCTATCGGATCAAAAATCAGGATCGGCGGTTGAATGACGTTGATCTGTATGGAGGTCGTATCTCCACATCCTCCACTTTCGTTAACGCGCTGCACCAGGGCAGAATCGGAAGCAAAAAACACCGCATTGTATAAATCCTGAGGGCTGGCAATGCCCGGTGCCACAAGCCATTCATGTGTGATCAAGGGGTAATCCCCTGCATCATAGGTCGTAGAGCGTAGGGTAAACGTATCACCCTGACAGAAAGGATCTTTCTCCGGATCAAGCGTAAAACTCATATCGTCAGGTAAAGAATCAATACGAACGTAGACCGAATCAATCTGGAAACAGCCCCCGACTACGCCTTCAACAAAATAAGTGAGGTTGTCATCGTGGTCCACGGTATAAGTTGGCCCTACATTGCCGGACAATGCTCCGGTGGCCGGAGACCAGGTAACGTCGTTATCCACAAAGGGATCAACCGCCGCTTCAATAACAAGGGCCCCATCGCCCAGGCAGCGAAAGATAGTGTCTTCGGCAAGAATGTCCAACGAGCTGCGAATCAGGTCAACGCGTACCGTTTGTGTATCCGCACAGAGGCCATTTTCTGAAGTAGAAATCAGGGTAAAAATGGTATCCTGCCCGGTACCGGAGATGAAGATGGCATTTACGTCCGTTGAATCTTCCAGAAAATCGCCGGGGCTCCAGTTGTAAAGGGTGTTACCCGTATCCTCGATTGGAGTGGTGATAAGAGGTAAGGGGTAGCCCTGACAGATAAGGGTATCATTTATGAGTTGTGGCACCACAAAAACGTCTACCTCGATGTAAACACTGTCGCTGGCGAGGCTATCGGCCGCCCCCACACTCACTACGTAGTAACGGGAATTGACTGGGATTACCCGGGGAGAGGGATCAGTCAGGTCGTCAATAAAACCCTCTCCTGGCCGCCAAATGAGGCCGGAATCGTTGAGGTTGTTGGTTTGCATCAACTCTACCGTATCGCCCAGGCAGAGAAAAATGGTATCGGGGTTGAGAATCTCTACCCTTCCCATCATAGTGACAGGAGGATGGACAGAACTACCTTCCGATTCGGCGGGCAGTCCTCCGGCCAGCAGGCAGGATGTTCCGGTAAAGAAGCAAAGAAGAAGAGTAAGCAGACGGATATTCATATTAGCCACCGCAGTTTAGGTTTCAGGAAGCTGAAGGTTGACGGTGCCAAAGTACGAATTTATCCGACCTGTCGGGCGGTGTACGCTAATGATTAACGTGTGGGGCCCAATGAAATCGTTCAACGTCGGTTAGCCGCTATTCCTTTAGCCAGCGTCGGGTTTCTTCTACGGTGATTCTACCGTAGTCATTTCCCCAGGCCTGGTTGATGTAATTGACGATGTTTACGATCTGAAATTCGGACAGGTCCTGGTTGCCCGGCATGACTTCGTCGTAGGTTATTCCGTTCACTACGATCGGCCCCTTCATACCGTAGCGTATGCCGCGAACGACGTCGCGGGGCCTGTTTTTCAGATAATCGGAGCCCGCCAGAGGGGGCATAAGCCGGCGCAGCCCCGTTCCTTCCTCAAAATGGCAGCTTCCGCAATGCTGGTCGTAAAGATTGTGGCCCTGCTGGTTATCCGTTTTACCGCAGGCGGCCGGAAGGAAAAGAAGCAACAGAAAAAAACAGGAGCAAACCAGAATACGCATGGGAAGGGTTTAGCAGAGAAACGACCGGGAGCGGATTCTGTTCAGGGCGCGGACGCGGGTGCAGGGTTTGGGGATGGAAAGCATGGCCAATGCTCAGGCTAACTAACATTGCACCTGTGGGCGCGCCAATGCATTCAACAATGGTCCGCTACGGTTTTCGCATGTTCAAGTACCGTACTAATTATGTCCACTTGATTGAGCTTTCAGATCGGGCGTGTGTGGGACGAGCCCACACACGCCCGAATTGCGAAATCCCGTGCTTTTATCGGAGAAAGCATGGAATTACCCATTGTTTTACATCGCTCCGCGCAGGCTCGTACTTTTAGCTTCGCTGCTACTTCGTGGTCAGAAGAAAAGTACCAAAATTCTCTGGCTGTGCCGGTGTCTTCTCGTAAAATGAGAAGACAAAAGCCT
>Ga0115031_1004424_pt1 | contig 10382 bp, 12 predicted proteins | sample Maine_Asex4_meta_FD_87301 | JGI IMG/M metagenome (GOLD analysis project Ga0115031, IMG submission 87301) | Marine algal microbial communities from Maine, USA - Maine_Asex4_metaG | ecosystem: Host-associated > Algae > Red algae > Unclassified | place: Maine, USA | collected 2015-01-05 | reverse complement strand
GGTCGGCCTGCGCGGCGCTATGCGGGCGGACCGGACGGGCGCGTGCTCTACTTCCACGGCGGCGGCTGGGTCGTCGGGTCGCTGGATACGCATGACGGGTTCTGCGCCGCGCTGGCCGAACGGACCGGATGCGAGGTGGTCGCACTGGATTATCGCCTCGCCCCCGAACACCCGTTTCCGGCGGCCTGCGAGGATGCGCTGGCGGCGGCGCAGGCGCTGGACGGGCCGCTGGTCCTGGCCGGGGATTCGGCGGGGGGGACGCTGGCGGCGGGGGTGGCCGTGGCCCTGCGCGGAACCGGAAAGGTCGCGGGACAGGTGCTGATCTATCCGGCGCTGGGCGGGCAGGTGCCGGATCTGCCCTCCCATACCGAAAAGGCCGAGGCGCGGTTGCTGACCGGTGCCGACATGGCCTGGTACCACGCGCAATGGGCCGCGCCGGAGGACGACCCGCGCGCCGCGCCCCTGTTCGCCCCCGACCTGGCCGGCACCGCCCCCTGCGTCGCCTTCGCGGCAGGCGAAGACCCGCTGCGCGACGATGCGGCGGCGTGGGGGGATCGCCTGCGCGCTGCCGGAACCGGCGCGCAGGTCGTCGTCGAGGAAGGGTTGCCCCACGGCTATATCTTCGCCCGGCACGACAGCGCGCGGGCCGGGTTCGCCTTCGCGCGGATCGTGGAGGCGGTGCGCGGCTTTGCCCCGCCTTCCGCCGTCTAGAGCATCCTGAACGATATAAGGATCGTTCAGGATGCTCTATCTTTTTGTTTTGGCGCGTTTTCCGAGTCGGGCAATGAACCCATCGCCCTTGAAAACGCTCTAGATCCGCTTGAAGCGCAGCCGTGTGCCGAAGATCGAATGCGAGACCAGCAGGGCGCGCTTGCCCCGCGTGCAGCTCGGGCACCGGTAATCGGCGCCCTTGAACCGCAGGAAGCTTTCATCCCATGCCGCGACGCGGATCAGGGGAATGCCGAAACCCATGCAGGGGCACAGCAGGTGAAGATCATGGGGGTCTTGGGGACGGGTCATGGCGGTCTCCTCCATTCTTCTTTTTTCGTTATGCTTCTCTCGTTTCGCGGGGTTCGGCGCTCCGGTCCGGGGCTGGACACGGCCTGCGCGCGGCCACGGCCCATGCATCGCGCATGGCGGGTTGGGGGTTGCGGAAAGGCTCGCGTGACCGGGTTCGGGGGGTGCCGTATTCCGGCGAGCGAACCGGAGGCGGCGGTCTGGGGCGCTCCTCAGGGTGAAAAGCGCGGTTCATCGGTGACGCCCCGGCTCGCGCATGACGCGCAAGGGGATCATCTGGGCCACAGGAAGTAGTCAGTAGGGATACGGAGGCTCGATTCAACCCTGTCGTTTCGATTCGTGACATCTGCCGAATCAAATCCTGAACGTGTGGATTTCGGGTAACACCCGCTTTCCTCGCATGTCCGGAGGCCCCGTGACCGGAGGCGGCAGGGGAAACGGTGGTGGCGACGCGCAAGGTATGCGAGGACATGCCGAAGCGATATTTCGAGTCGGGGAGCCGCCATGACCACCACACTTGCCGTCGAGGATGCCGAAACGCTGGTCGCGAATGCCCTGATCGGCAGCGGCTGCACGCCCGGAAACGCGCTGAGCACCGCCCGCGCGCTGGTCGCCGCCGAGATCGACGGGCAGGCGGGCCACGGCCTGAACCGCGTCGGATCGTATTGTGCGCAGGTCAGGGCGGGAAAGGTGGCGGGCGATGCCGGGCCGACCGTCGAACGCCCCCGGCCCGGCTGGATCACGGTGGATGCGGCGCACGGCTTCGCGTTTCCGGCCTTCGACCTGGCCATCGACGCCGTCTCCGCCGCCGCCGCCGAGACGGGGATCGCGGCGGTCGCCGTGTCGCGCTCGCATCATTGCGGTCAGGCGGGGCGGCATGTGGAGCGATTGGCGGACCGGGGCTGCGTCGGGATGCTGTTCGCGAACACGCCCGAGGCGATGGCCCCCTGGGGCGGCTCGAAACCGTTGTTCGGCACCAATCCCGTCGCGTTCGCGGCCCCGCGCCGGGGCGAGGCGTCGCTGGTGATCGACCTGTCCCTCTCCGTCGTCGCGCGGGGCAAGGTGATGGCGGCGAACAGGCGCGGCGAGGCGATTCCGGAAGGCTGGGCGCTGGATGCCGACGGCAACCCGACCACCGACCCGAAGGCCGCGCTCGCCGGGTCGATGGTGCCGATGGGCGAGGCGAAGGGCGCGGCCCTCGCGCTGATGGTCGAGGTGATGGCGGCGGCGCTGACCGGGGGCAGGTTCGGGTTCGAGGCGACCTCGTTCCTGGATGCCGAGGGCGGCCCGCCGGATGTGGGCCAGTTCATGCTGGCCATCGATATCCGCGCCACGGCGGGCGAGGGCTTTCTGGATCGCATGGCCCTGCTGACCGGGACGATGCTGGAGCAGGAGGGCGTGCGCCTGCCCGGCACCGCGCGCCTCGCCCGGCGGGTATCGGCGGCGAAGGACGGGCTGTCGGTCGGCGAGGAAATGCTGGAAGAACTGCGCATGCTGGCCGGGGGCGACTGACGCCGGGCGGGGCGACCCTCAGGAGTCGCCCTTTTCCTCCAGCGCATCCAGCCGCGCCTTCAGGGCCTCGTTTTCCTCGCGGGCCTTCACCGCCATCGCGCGCACCGCGTCGAATTCCTCGCGGGTGACCAGATCCATGTCGGACAGCCAGCGTTCGGCCTGGCTGCGCATGGCCGTCTCGGCCTCGTCGCGCACGCCCTTGGCGACGCCCGCCGCGCTGGTCATCATCTTGCCGACATCGTCGAAGAACCGGTTGCTCGTATTCATGCTCGCCTCGCGTTGTTGTGTGGGGTGTATATGGGGCGGGGAGGTCGGCCGCTCAACCCGGCGGGGTCGGCGCAAGGGGTCGCACCGCCGCCACGTCGTCCCCGGGCAGGTCGCCCAGCATCTCCGCCACCGTCCTGCCGAGCAGGGGATGGCGCCAATCCGGGGCGATGTCGGCCATCGGCACCAGCGCGAAGGCGCGGGTATGCAGCAGCGGGTGGGGCAGCACGAGCCTCGGGCGCTCCGCCTCCGCCGGACCGGCGGCGACCCGATGCCACGTCGCCGCATCCGGCAGGATCGTCTGTCCGGTGCAGAGCAGATCCAGATCACATACCCGTGCATCCCATCTTCCTGCCTTGCGCGTCCGCCCCAGCTTCGTCTCGATGCGCTGCAAGACGGCCAGAAGAGAATCGCCCCCGATGCCTGTTATCCCCACCGCCCCGTTCACGAAATCCGGTCCCGCGCCGACCGGCCAGGCCGGGCTGGAATACCAGCGCGAGCGCCTCTCGACATGCAACCCGCATTCGAGTAGGAGGTCGACGGCTTTTCGGAGCGTCCCCGCAGGTGATTCGTTTTCCACCGGCAGGTTCGCTCCGAGTGCGATGATCGACCGCACGGGATTGGTCGATCCCGACGAATCCGGCTGAGAATGCGACATTGCAGAACTTTCCATCTAGACTTACATGTCAACTTGGTTAGACACTTCTGACTTTCTCAGCGTAAGAATTTTGCCGGTAGTATATACAGAGGTTTTCCATGTTTTACCGTGACGACAGGCTTGCTCTCTTCATCGATGGTTCGAATCTGTATTCGGCGGCCCGGTCGCTCGGATTCGATATCGATTATCGCAAGCTGCTGTCCGAGTTCGCCTCGCGGGGCAAGCTGATCCGTGCCTACTACTATACTGCCCTGATGGAAAACGAGGAATACTCGCCGATTCGTCCACTGGTGGACTGGCTGGAGTATAACGGCTACACGCTCGTGACCAAGCCGACCAAGGAATATACCGATGCGTCCGGTCGCCGGAAGGTGAAGGGCAACATGGATATCGAACTGGCCATCGACGCGATGGAGATGGCCGCCCATGTCGATCACCTCGTCATCTTCTCGGGCGACGGGGATTTCCGCAGCCTGACCGAAGCCCTGCAACGCAAGGGCAAGCGCGTCAGCATCGTCTCGACCATCCGCTCGCAACCGCCGATGATCGCCGACGAACTGCGCCGCCAGGCCGATGCCTTCATCGAACTGGAAGATCTGAGCGACGTGATCGGCCGCGAACAGCGCCCCCGATCTGCGGATTCCGAGCCACGGGGCGCTGCGGCGGACCCGGCGGACACCTGAATCCACCCCGCGTCCCGCACGGGCGCTTGCATCGCACCGCGCCCTCCCCGACCCTGCACCGATGAACGAACGCCCCGCCCGCGCCCCCGCCCGTGACCGTGACCGTGACCGTGATCGCGGTGCAGCCGGCCCGGGGCTTGCCCTGCTGGCGGTCGTGATCTGGGCCGCGTGGTTGCCGGCGACGCGGGCGGCCATCGGCGACGGCCTCGGCCCGGTCGATATCGCGCTGCTGCGCTATGCCGTGCCTGCCGCGATGCTGGCCCCGGTCTGCCGGCGCATCGGGTTGCTGCCGAAGGGGGTGCCGCGCCCGCTGCTGCTGGCGATGTTCTGCTGGGGCGCGCCCTTCGTCCTGCTGCTGGCCGCCGGGTTGCAGCGCGCGAGCGTGGCGCATACGGCGGCCCTCGTCCCCTGCACGATGCCGGTGATCGCGGCGGCGGCGTCCTGGGTGTTCTACCGCGAAACGATTCCCCGGGAGCGGCGCATCGGCATCGCCCTGATCGCCCTCGCCGCGCTCTGCGTCATCGGGTCCGTCCTCGCGGGCGGGGGCGGCGGGACGGATTTCGCGACCGTCGGCCTGCTGCTGCTCGCGAGTGCGGGCTGGGCCGCCTATGCGGTGGCCTACCGGCGCAGCGGGTTGACGGCGGTGGAGGCGGCGGCGGTCGTCTTCGCGTGGTCGGCGCTGCTGCTCGTCCCCCTCGCACTGTGGAGCGGCACCGGGCTGATGCGCCTGCCGCTGCCGTCCCTGCTGTTCCACATCACGGCGCAGGGGATTCTGAGCGGGTTCGTCGCCACCATCGCGTTCGGCCTGGCGATCAACCGCCTCGGCGCACCGCGCGCCGCCTCCTTCAGCGTCCTCGTCCCGGTCCTCGCCACCCTGCTTGCGGTGTTCTGGCTGGGCGAGACGCCTTCGCCGCTCGACGGCATCGCTCTGGCCATCGGCACGCTGGGCGTGGCCGTCGTCAACGGGGTGGTTACCCTCGGAAGATGAGCGCCGGTCCTTTGGGAAGCGTGCAAGCTGTGCTATTCCTGCACGATGCACGGACTGTTCGAGGGGCAATCATGAAGACGAGACGCGCATCGTGCCGGATTGCGGCCCTGTTCGCGCTGGCCGTGATCGCCGGCGTTCCGGCGCAGGCGGCGACCCGGACGGTTCTGGGCAAGGAAATCGGCGTCATCGGCGTGCGCATCGCGAAAAGCTCCAGCGCGCGCCTCGCCAATATCCACGACCCGGCCCTGCGCATGACCCCCCGCTCCGTCTATCTGCCCGCCGGAACGCGCCTGCTGGTGCTGCGCGACGTGCGGCGCGACCGGGCGGGGCGCAGATGGGCGCTGACGGTCACGGGCGACGGGCTGCTCGTCTATGTGCGGGTCGATGCGAATCAGCACTACTTTCCGCATGCGGGGCTGGAGCGGAACCTGCGCGCGGGCGACCCCATCGCCGTCGTGACCGCGCAGGTGCAGGTCCGATCCGAGACCTACGGCGCGCTGACCCTGACCCCCAGCGAGACCTATGCCTTCGAGTATCTGGACGGCGACGCGATCCGCATCACGGTCGGGCGCGACAAGATGGGGGCGGCCTACACGGTGGCGGATACCGTCGATCTGGATCTGGCCGACGTCGCCATCGTTCACCCCGAAGACCTCGACCCCGCCACCATCCCCGCGCCGTTCGAACCGTACGGGGCCGAACGGCAGGTGGAGGATATCGTCGCCCGCGCCGCCGACCTCTCGCTCGATGCGCAGGACCGCAAGCGCATCGCCCGGTATTTCCGCGACCGGTTCGTCACCCGCAAGACCTGCGACCAGGAAATCGACCTGTCCAAGGCGCTGGACGCGAGCGGCGGGCTGGATCTCGACGCGCTCTTCTCGCCGGTCAGTGCGAAACTGGGGATCAGCGGGGCGTATTCGTCCAGGACCGTGTTCCCGAAGGGCGTCGCCTTCACCATCGACCGGTATATCCGGGGGGACGGCATCGTCGAGATCAAGCACGAGACCCTCGACGAGGACTGCCGCTCGGACGCGCCCACGCAGCGGGTCAGTGCCAGCGATTCCAGCGGCGGGGCCGGGCGCATCCGCACGGCGGCGGTGGCGGAGATGGGGCTGGCCGTGACGGTCGAGGGCCTGCCCGTCTATACCTGCCGCGCCGAATTCGAGGTGCTGCGCGAGATGCTGACGCTGGACCAGACGCTCGACACCCCCCTCGCCACCTTCCTCATTGCCCGCTTCGCGACGTTCAAGGGGGCGGCGAAGCCGGGGGTGTGCCGGGGGCCTGCGGCGTGACCGGCGGGGCGGCGGCTACTTGAAGGCCGCCGATTTCTTCAGGTGGTGCCAGGCGGTGATGACGTGGCGCAGGCGTTCCTCCTCGCTGCGGTCGCCGCCGTTCATGTCGGGGTGCAGCTGCTTGACCAGCACCGAATACCGTTCGCGCACGCTCTCGGCCGTCGCGGTCTCGTCCAGGTCGAGGGCCTGCAACGCCTTCATGTCGGCCTTGGGCAGCAGGCGGCGGCGGGCGCGGCGGGCCTCCTCCTTGTTGGCGGCACCGGGGTTGATCGTCGCGTTCTCGCCCAGCACGTCCATGGGATCGGCAAAGCCGAATCGCTCCCACGCGCGGCCCTCGGCATGGCTGATCCGGTGCGCGCCGACCGGCTTGTCGGGGTCCTGCATCGCCCAGGTGGGGCGGTCCCAGGACTGGTCCGCGCGCCGCGCCTTGTCGATCTCGTCCGCGCTCATGCCCTTATAGAAGTCCCAACGCTTGTTGTACTCCTTGATGTGGTCGGCGCAGAACCAGCGGAAATTGTCCAGATCCTGCGGCGAGGCGGGCGCGCGGTGGACGCCCTGGGACGTGCAGTCCGGCCAGTCGCAGGGCCGGCTCGATTCCGCGAAGGCCCCGCCGGTCCCCTTGCGGCGGCTGCGGCGCTTCTTGTCGGCCTTGACGCTGATGTCGAATTCCCGGTCGAGACGGCTCACAGCATTGAATCCATTATTCTCTTTCCTCAAGGCTCTGTTGCGTCACCACGGTTTCGGGATCGCGACACGATCCGTTCGGCGGCGGGAGGAGCATATCTTACCGTCTGTGACCGCCGCGTAAAGCGACGCCGTGAAGTTTTTCGCCCCCCGGGCATTGCATCGCGGGGCCGGATGCCTCTTTCTAAAGCGATGCCAAGAGGTTATGGGAGGGGATGATTTTTCGGCGACGATGCCGCACCGGGATGACCGTGCGAACCCTCTTCCCGGCACCCCGGATCGTCGCCCCTCATGCCCCCCGCACATCCCCGACAGAAAGTGATCCCATGAGCGTCCGCGACACCATCGTGACCAAACTGACCTCCGCCCTCGATCCCGCCCGTCTGGAGGTGGTGGACGATTCCGAGAGTCACCGGGGCCATGGCGGCTGGCGCGAGGGGGGCGAGACGCATTTCGACGTGGTCGCGGTCGCGGCGGCGTTCGAGGGCCGGTCGCGGGTCGCGCGGCAACGCATGGTGCTCGATGCCCTGGCGGCGGAACTGTCCGGCCCGGTACATGCCCTCTCGATGCGCTGTCTGACACCGGGCGAGGCCGCCGCGCAGGGGTGAGGGTGCCCCGGTGCCATGACTGTGCCACGGTTGGCGGTATACGGTCGGACATGCGCATCGTTCCCGTTTGCCTCGCCCTGCTGACGACCCTCGCCCCCGCCGCCCCCGCGACGGGACAGGAAGCGGCGCGGTTCGGGGCGTGGCGCGCCTTCTGTGCGCCGGTCGCCGGGTGCGTGCTGGGCGTGAAATCGGGGGAGGGGGATACCCTCGCCTTCGTCGAGCCGCCCTCGGGCGACGACCGTCTGCTGCTGTTCCTCAGCGGCCCGGTGCAGGACGGCGCGCGGATCGTCGTATCGATCGACGGGCGGGTGATCGTCACCCTCGGCCCGGCGGATGGCTGGCGGCGGATCGACAGCGCCGTCGGCCCCGCGATACAGATCGCCCCCAGCATCGCGCGGGAGGGGCTGATGGAGCCGATGCGGCGGCGGGACCGGATGCGGATTTCGTATCCGACCCCCGAGAACGGACAGCGACAGGTGACGTTCTCCCTGAACGGCTATGCCGATATACGCGGGTACGCGGACGAAGAATGAGACGATCGTATCGGCTTTGTTCATTCAATGTCGCATATCTGAACCCTTTGTATTCCAGAAGCGTCGGTTATTGCACGTAAATGAAATCCGTGGGCGATATTTCTCTCGCGTTCATCCTCACACTGTTCTATTATGGGAATAACGGAGATGTTGCGTTAATGAATTTCGCGTCTGGGGATAGTCTGATGGCCGATAACGATACTGGGCGCAAGGGGAGCCGTCGCCCCCTCTACTCGCTGGAAGCCTCCCCGGCCCATCTGCTGCACCGCGCCCACCAGCGGGCAGCGGACGTGACGGCCCAGGCATTGCGCGCCTACGGCCTGACGCCGCGCCAGTACGAGGTTCTGCTGGCCCTCAAGAACGACAGCGCCGTCACCCAGTCCGATCTGGTCCGCCGCACCGGCATCGACCGCAGCACCCTGGCCGACATGCTCAATCGCATGGGCAAGCGGGGCCTGACTGTATCAAAACGAACCGATACCGACCAGCGGGCCAATCTGGTCACGATCACCGACAAGGGCATCCGCGCACTGGAAGCGGTGGAGCCGAAGGTGGTGGATGCCGAACAGCGCATGCTCGATACCCTGCCGACTGCCATCCGCGAGAATTTCGTCTCCGGGTTGCAGCTTCTGGCCGAACAGGTCCGCCGCTGATCGGTTCCGTGCCGGCGGCGAAGACGAACGAGCGTTCCGAATTCCCGTCCTGCCCCGGACCGGCGCAGGGGATGGTTTCCGAAACCGCCGGGTATCGCCCCCGTCGTCCTTATCCGGCCATGACCTGAATCGCGGCCGGGCCGATGATGACGATGAACAGCACCGGCAGGAAGAACACGATCATCGGCACCGTCAGCTTCGCGGGCAGCGACGCCGCCTTGCGCTCGGCGATCGACATGCGCTCGCCGCGACTTTCCTCAGACAAGACCCGCAGGGCCGAGGCGATGGGCGTGCCGTAGCGTTCGGCCTGGATCAGCGCACTGGTCAGCGCCTTCACCGCCTGCAACCCCGTGCGCCGGGCGAAGTTGTCGTAGGCCATGGAGCGGTCGCCCAGATAGTTCAGCTCGGCATTGGTCAGCGCGATCTCGCCGGCCAGTTCCGGTCCCTGCTGCGCGATCTCCTCGGCGACCTTGTGGAAGGACTTCTCGATCGACATCCCCGATTCGACGCAGATCACCGTCAGGTCGAGGGCATCGGGAAAGGCCCGCTGCATCTTGACCAGGCGCTTCTGCGTCTTGTTCTTCAGCAGGACGTTCGGCAGGGCATAGCCGACCAGCATCACGATCAGCGCGATCATCGGGTGGCGGGGCGATTCGAAGGGCGCGGCGTAGATGAACGCGAAGTAGAACAGCGCGGCCCCGCCCATCAGGAACGGCGCGACGAGGCGGAAGAACAGGAAGACGATCGGGGCCTTGGCGCCGCGATACCCGGCCTGGGCCAGCTTCATGCGCAGATCGGTATTCTCCAGCATCTCCTGCATGCGGAACTTCTCGATGGTGTTCCGCATCATCTTCATGGTGCCGTCGTCGATCTGGCCCTTCTTCTTCTTTTTCTGGTCCAGCTTCATGTGGGCCTTCATGGCCTCGCGCTTGTCCTTGACCGCGAGGATCCGCGATTTCAGTACCTTGGCCGGTCCCGTCTTCGGCAGGAAGGCGACGACGAAGAGGAAGGTCGCCAGCCCGGCGAACATCTGGGCCAGGAATCCGACGTCGAGACCGACTGTCTGGAGAAGTGCGTTCATGGGTTTCTTCCCTCAGATTTCGATGTCGATCATGGTGTACATGGCGAAGATTCCGACGCTCATCCAGAACCCGCCGCCCATCAGCATCATGTTGCCTTGCTGGGTCGTGAACAGCAGGCCGATATAGTCGGGCGCCACGGCATAGAGCACGCAGGCGAGCGCGAAGGGCAGCGAGCCGATGATCATGGCCGATGCCTTCGCTTCGGAAGACAGCGCCTTGATCTTCATTTTCAGCTTCTTGCGGTCGCGCAGGGTGGTGGACAGGTTGCCCAGCGCTTCGGACAGGTTACCGCCCGTCTGCTTCTGGATGGTCAGGACGATGTTGAAGAAGTTCACTTCCGGCAGGGGCATGCGGTTGAACATGCGTTGCAGCGCATCCTCCAGCGTCACGCCCACCGCCGTCGCATCG
>Ga0115031_1004423_pt1 | contig 10382 bp, 5 predicted proteins | sample Maine_Asex4_meta_FD_87301 | JGI IMG/M metagenome (GOLD analysis project Ga0115031, IMG submission 87301) | Marine algal microbial communities from Maine, USA - Maine_Asex4_metaG | ecosystem: Host-associated > Algae > Red algae > Unclassified | place: Maine, USA | collected 2015-01-05 | reverse complement strand
CGGCTCGTCACATCCTGGGGCTGGAGAAGGTCCCAAGGGTTGGGCTGTTCGCCCATTAAAGTGGCACGCGAGCTGGGTTCAGAACGTCGCAAGACAGTTCGGTCCCTATCTGTTGTGGGCGTTGTAAAATTGAGGAGATCTGTCTCTAGTACGAGAGGACCGGGATGGACTGACCTCTGGTGTACCAGTTGTGCCGCCAGGTGCATCGCTGGGTAGCTATGTCGGGAATGGATAAGTGCTGAAAGCATCTAAGCACGAAGCCAACTTCAAGATGAGTTTTACTTATAGGGTCGTGGAAGATGACCACGTTGATAGGCTGCAAGTGTAAAGGCGGTGACGTCATAGCTGAGCAGTACTAATTACCCAAAGACTTTCAAAATACAATTTTCTACTCATAAGCTGAAGTTTCGATGACTTTAAGCTAATTAGCTTTTAATTTCTGTCCAATATGTTAATTTAAGAAATCGATAAGCGTTTTAAACGTCTTATCTTAAGAATTAATGGTGACTATAGCAAAGGGGTCCACCTCTTCCCATTCCGAACAGAGAAGTTAAGCCCTTTAGCGCCGATGGTACTGCCACTGGTGGGAGAGTAGGTCGTTGCCAATTTTTTTCTTTCTAAAAGCCCAAGAGATATTATTCTCTTGGGCTTTTTTTATGCCCATATTTCAACAAACTGCTACTTTGTGTGATTCTCTGGAAATACCAAAGTCTTAATAATCTCAAAATATAAGTATTATGGAATATATCAATCTTGGAAGTACCAATCACAAAGTTTCTAGAGTCTGTTTGGGAACAATGACTTTTGGAAAGCAAAACACACAAGCCGATGCTGACGAACAAATAGCCTATGCACTTGATAAAGGCATCAATTGTATGGATACAGCCGAAATGTATGCTGTCCCACCTACTGCTGAAACCTACGGGAAAACAGAGGAAATTATAGGCAATTGGTTGAGTAGAAATAAAAATAAAAGAGAACAGATTTCTATTTGGTCTAAAATAGCTGGAAAAGGAATGTCTTATGTTCGAGGTGGAGATAAAATCTTAGGGAAATATATCGAATCTTCGATTGATGAATCTCTAAGAAGACTTCAAACCGATTATATAGACCTCTACCAACTTCATTGGCCCAATAGAACGAATCCACATTTTAATCAACACGCTTTAAGCGAAATTGATTTTTCTACAGTAAATGTACAACAGGAGGAAACTGAAATCTTAGCTGTTTTACAGGCACTAGATAAATGTGTAAAGGCAGGTAAAATTAAATTTTGTGGGCTTTCTAATGAAACATCTTGGGGCATAGCCAAATATTTACAATTGGCTGATAAACACAACCTACCCAAAATGGTCTCTACTCAAAATGAGTTCAGCTTAATCCAAACCAAAGACTGGCCTTATGTTATCGAATCTTGTCAACACAATAAATTGGCATATTTGGCTTGGTCGCCTTTGGGTGGAGGTGCGTTGTCTGGGAAATACTTAAATGGTCAAATGCCAGAAGGAACTCGGTGGGCTTTGGGCAGTCGCCACGGAAATTTTAGAAACACAAAACAAGTAAACGCTTCTGTAGCAACTTATAAAGAAATCGCAGAAAAACATGGAATGACAGCGAGTCAACTAAGTTTGGCGTGGTGTTATCAATTTAAATGGGTTGATTCAACCATTATTGGAGCGACCTCAATGAAACAGCTTAAAGAAAATATGGTTGCTTTTGAAAAACCATTGAGTGAGGAAATTATTGGTGAAGTAAGTGAGGTGCAAAAAACGTATCCAATTCCTTATTGATTAACTACCGATAAGGTCAACTTTGCCAGATAATCATTGTTGGGTCCTTCTATTAAAACTTCCATATCGAATCCACTTTTTGTTGCCAATTCATACATAAGTGCAGAATCAATGTAAGTCCACTTAAAAGAAGGACCTATTTCTCCTTCAAATTCCATTTGATAAGAAACAGTTCCATAATAATCGTCTGTTAAACTTATGCGAAATGAGCCATCTGACTCTTGATAGGCATTGATGATATCTGAAGAATCAAATAGAATTTGACCATTGGGTGAAAGCAGTTTTTTACAATGATTCAATAGTTTTGGTAGTTCTTCAATAGCACCAAACAACCCAATACCATTCATCAAAAAAAGGATGGTATCAAAAGAGCCTTCCTCATAATCATAAAAATTACTTTGAATGGTTTGCTTGATACCCATCTGTTTCATAGTTTCAACAGCTCCTTTAGAAACATCAAGCCCCCAAACATCTTGATGGTTGTTTTGAAGTAAAAGGCTGTGACAGCCAGCTCCAGCTCCTACGTCTAAAATTTTACCATAAGCCAGCAATAAAGCACCTTGCTCTACTTTCGGCATTTCATCAAAAGACCGAAAAAAGGTAACCACATCCATTTTATCAATACCATCAAGACTAGAGTGCAAAACAATTGCTGCCTCTTCTTGACCATCTAAATAAGCCAAAAGTGCCTTACCCAGGGGATCTGTATTCATACAATTAATATAAATTTACAAGTTCAATAACTATTTGTGTAACTTGTAAGTGGGTTAATGAAAAAAGCAACCTTTATAGAATGTCGATTAATTCTGTTTAGTTGTCATACCAAGCACGTTGTCTACGCAGCTTTAAATCTTGAAGCAAGGCAGAATTTACTCGAAGGACAAATTCATATCTTCTTTGGGGACCCCGAGGAACCCAATTAAATGCCATATTCCAACAATGTAGATTTCTATAAAAATCTATTTTAGTAGCAGCCAGTTCTTTATTTATAAAATCATAACCTGTACGAATGTTGACTTTTATTTCTTTGGTTAAATTAAAATCTATAGTACCGTTTAATGTTTGAATAATATTATTGGTATTGGTACTGGTTTTTATATCAAATCCTCTGACAATACGAAAACTGTAGCCCATAGTAAATTTCCAAGGGATGTTAAAATCTACATAATCGTTTAAGTTGTCAAAAACATCACGACGTTCTTGGGGAGTACCGTTGTTGCTGGTAGCAACACCTCTTTTCTTAGAGGAAAAACTGGTATTAAAATTGAAGTTAACAAAGTTTAAGCGCAATAATTTTCTTGTATCTTGAAAATAGAATTGATCGATTTTCCTTCCTTGGTTATTAATGGTATAAGGGTCGAAACTACCCATAAAATTAAAATTAATTTTATTCAAAATAGTTGCTCTACCACTTACAGATACGTTGCGCATATTAAGAGAATCTGCAGCAAAATTATAACCAGTGTTAAAAGACAGGCTTTCTAGTAGCTTTACTTTTTTAAGCTCCTGCGTGGTATCTCCTTTCTCAGTAATTTTCATCTCAAAAATATTGTCAATACTTAAAGAAATACTGCTGCTTTTACCTCTTGGAGGTCCACGAAAAATACCATCTTCAAAAATAGAGTAATTTAAAGTATCGTTAAATTCACTAGACTGAACATCTTTATAAAATCCCCAGAATTCATCTCCAAAGTCTGGTGTCCAAGAATAGCTTATTCTAGGAGACATGACGTGACTAAAAGCCCTAATTCGACCTATTTTTAGCGTATTTATTCTTCCATAAATTCTAGTATTTACAGAAACTCCAGCATTGAAATTCCTACCTGCCGTAAAACCAGCTACATTTTCTTCTATTAATCGACCATTTAGGGTATCTATTCTTGAAATTCCACTACCATCGGAAACAAATGTAGTATCATACACGATGGTAGGATCCCAACGTTTGTCAGCAGATTCGGTATACCAATATTCAGTATAATTAAACGATGGTCCAACTGTAAAATATTTGAAGATATTAAAACTGGTACCAATAGGAATTGAATGCGTTAAACCGTTTTTTAAATCACGGAGAGTTTGACGAGTAAAAAATAAAGAATCTACGGTAGTGGCACTATTTTTTCCAGCCAATGTATAAGATCCTCCCAATTGGCGAAGCCATTTTGTTCCCTTGCCTTTCCCAACATTTTTAAATGGCTGTTGCCTATCTACACGAAAACTCAAATCAGGTAGCGTAATATTGACCACTTTGGTTTGATTGTTTTGGTTGTGTCTAGCACTTAAGGATAATTTAAATGGAGTACCTGGAAAAGACTGTGAATAAGAAATAGATGAATTTAAGGTATTGTTTATGTAACTGTCGAGGGAAGTAACAAAATTTCGAGCATACGTACTGGTTCCTAGATTAACAGATGCCGAAAAAGTTCTATTCGGGATAGATTTTGGATCTTGTGAGTGTTGCCAAGAAAAACGATAATCTCGGGTTGCAGAAAAATTGTCATCTAAAAAACCACCATTGTTTCTTTTACCAATTCTAAATGAAACCGAACCCCTATAACGGTAACGTCTGTTGTAAGAACTAGAAGCACTCAACGACCAAGTTCCTTGAGTATAAACTTCACTTCTAAGGGTTAAATCAAAGAAGTCATTAATACCTAAATAGAATCCACCACCATTCAAATAATAGCCCAAACCAGGGGAGTAACCATACGAAGGCATCAGAACTCCAGTTTTCCGACCTGTTGTCAATGGAAATATTCCAAAAGGCAGTACCAAAGGGGTAGGAATGTCGTCTATATATAATTGAGCAGGACCTGTAACGATTAATTCATCGGGGACAATTTTGACTTTCTTTGCCTCAATTCGATAGTGTGGATGTTCGTGGGTACAAGTAGTATAATAAGCCCTTCGCCCAAAGAGTTCGTCTCTGTCGTTTTTAACAACTTCATCGCTTCGCAAAAGTCCATCTTGTTGCTTGGTAATGAGTTGTGATAATTTACCTTTGTTGGTTTTAAAATTATAGGTAAGAATATCAGAACCAAACTCTTGAGTTCCATCACTAAACAAAGGCTGTCCAGATTGATTGCCCAGACTGTCAATATTACCCTCTGCAATAACCACTTGAGTTGCTTGATTGATGGAGATTTTTGCAGCCGTTAGTCTTATTTTACCTTGTTGTACACTTGCTCTTCCATATAAGTAAACCATTTCATTCACAACATCGTATAGTATAGAATCCTCGGCACTGTAACTAATCGTCTGATCCAATGTCTCTTTACTAACACTAATGGTTCGTTGGTTGGGAATATTTTGAGTACTATCAGAAACAGCCAATGAATCCGATAAAAATTCGTTCTGTAGAAAAAGCGAATCGTTTATTGGTGACAAAAGCGTCGTATCTTTTTCAATTTGTGCTGTTAATGAACCCACCATCATTAAACAAACAGCAGACATAAACAGTCGAAAAGACAGGTTCAAAAATATATGTTGTAATTTTGTTTTTATAATGGTTAAAATTTTAGATTAAATATATAGATGATTGTTCTGAGGAATCGTTTATGGTTGTCTAAGATAATAGATAATAAAATTAGATAAAAAGCCGCTAGCATTTACGATAAGCCCTAATATTTAAATGCATTTTCACATAAAACCCTGAAAATTCACATTTCTTATTAAAATAAGTTTTACTAAAGGTGAAAAATATACTTCTTAAAATCATTCCAGTCTTTTTATGCCTTCTTTGGTTTCCTAATAAAACCAATGGAGGCGAACCCTTTGTTTACCAATTACAAAAAATTGTCATCGATGCTGGTCATGGTGGTAAAGACCCTGGTTGTCATGGTGGGCACAGTAAGGAAAAAGAGATTGCCCTAAAAATTGCGCTCAAACTGGGCAAATACATTAATAAAAATATTCCTGATGTAGAAGTAGTCTATACAAGAACCAAAGATGTTTTTGTTGAGTTGGACGAGCGTGCCAATATTGCAAATAAAGCCAAAGCCGATTTGTTTGTCTCTATTCATTGTAATTCTGCTGGTTCTAGTAGTCCTCACGGAACAGAAACCTTTGTGATGGGGATACACAAAAACAACGACAATCTTCATGTTGCAAAGAGGGAAAATTCGGTGATTTTATTGGAGGACAACTACGAAGAAAACTACAAAGGTTTTGATCCTACAGATCCCGTAGCCAGCCATATTGCTTTAAAATTATATCAAAATGCTTATTTGAATCAAAGCATTTTATTTGCCAATATGGTAGAAAAAGAATTCAAAGAACGTGCTAGAAGAAACAGTCGTGGAGTAAAACAAGCAGGATTGGTGGTTTTATTTAAAACAGATATGCCCAGTGTTTTAATAGAATCGGGTTTTTTAACCAATAAAACAGAAGAAAGTTATCTGTTGACCGATGATGGACAAAGCTATATTGCCTCTGCTATTTACAGAGCTTTTAAAGAGTACAAAACCGTAATGGAAAAAAATGGTGGAAACGTTCCCATAAGTAGAGAAACCATTGTAGAAAATCAACCAACAATCATTGAATCTTCTGCTGAAAATGACTCAGAGTCCGATATTAAATTGGTGAGCCGAAAGGTAAAAGAAAATGCAGTCAAATATAGGGTGCAACTTTACTCATCTTACGACAATGTAGATTTTAGCAAAGTGAATTTCCGACAGGATGTATCAATTGAAATAGAAACAGATAAAAGTGGCGTAAAATATTACCTATTGATTGATGAGTTCGATAGACTTATTGATGCCAATAGGTTAATGGACAAATTTGTCAAAGATGGTTTTAAAAAAGCTAGAATCATCAAATATAAAGGGGTAGAAAGAGTAAATTAGATATTAGTTTAAATGACTATCCGCTTTTAATAACATGAAGGAATTCGACTCCAATATCAGATACCTCGACTACGCTCGGTGTCCGTAATGTGTGCCCCGAGGGGGACATTTTAGAACGATAATTTATCTACTTTACTGATTGCAGATAGTCATTTTAATTTATTAAGTCATTAATTTTTTCTTTTATCCAACCAATATCTGCCACATTGGAATCGGTATCTAGTTTTTTGAGTAATTTTTGCAAATCGACTTTTTTACCATTTCTATGGTCAATCAATCTTCGGGTGTGTTTTAGTAGGTTTCCATAATTGGTACGATAAGCTGGAGCGACTATTTTTTTTCTACTCAGCAGCATTTTAAAGCTGTCCAACAAAGCATACAGCGGTTCGTCTTCATTGGTTTCGTAATAGGTTTTTAGCAACATCGTTTTACTGTCCAACATATAAAACACATCTTGGTATTCAACGGTGGCAAGTAAGCTAATGACATTGTCGTAGTCTTTTTTACTAAAATACAATCTTGCTAAATTAAAGCTGTAAGCATTGTCACGATACGTCAAAGGCAATTTGTCTTTATAGTCGTTGATAAAAGATTCTACCCATTCATACTCTTTTATTCTTGCTCCAACTGTAACGATGTTTTTATAATCCCAAACAGAGAGCTCGCCTTTTTCAAAAATAATTTCTTTTTCCAAAGCCGTTTTATAAATACCAAAAAGCTCATTCATATATTGTCCTTGACCTCTATTGATTTTTATGATGCAATAATTTTGGGCAAAACTATAGAGCATTCTAGCATCAGTAGCCTTGAATTTTGTGATGTGTTGATTGAGTAAATCCTTTAGCTTGGTAAAATGTGTTTCTTCTTCGGGTTCGGTTAGTGTAAGGAAAACTTGAAAAAAGACAGGAATGGCAGGAATGTGGTCATAATCAACCTTTCGCAAATGCTCAATAATTTCGGTAGCGAAAAGTGGTTCATAATCTATTTGAAAAGCTTGTTTGTAATCCAGTAATTGACAGTAAAGATTTAGTTTTTCTATCAAATAGAAATAATCCAAATTATCTACCTTATCTCCCAAATTGGTGTGTTGATCTCGTTGTAGCTCTCCTCGTATTAATTTCTCTTTTTCTGTTAGCAATTGGTATTGGGTCAAATAATAATCCGCATCTCTGTAAGTATGTTTTTTCTGAATGGTTTCTGCTTGTTTAAGGCTGGTGTTCCCCAATTTCTCTAAACCCATTTCATTAATACCTTGTAGTAAATTCAATTGCGGGTAAATCGGATAGCTGTGCTGTGTTTGATAAGCGATAAAACCTTCTAATAATTTGAGTAAGTCAGAATGGAGCCTTCGGAATTTGGTATCGTTAAATTTTATGTTGGGAAGAATAATATCCCATTGGACTTCTTTATCCAATAAAATTTCGTTGTGTTTTTTAAGCTGTTGTGAAAGTAATTCTAGTAAGTCAACCAATTGTTTGTTTTCATTAAAAAAAGGAGAACAAACATATTTCCCAAACCGATTGAGTTCATATTTATTAAATTGTTGGAGCGTATCCGTCAATTTATTACTAAAAGATGTTTTCATTAAAACTAATTTTATAGCAGCCTAAAAGCTTGAAAGTGATTTCTTTAATCGGGAAATCATTAAATTTCAATACAAAAGTAAAATTTAGATTTTAAATAGAGGTACAATGATAAAACTCTATTTTTACACAAATAGCTGATATATAGTATTTTAAGTTGTTTTTGAATTTTAAAATAAGGCAGATTAGTCGTACAATAACAAAAATATGTACTTTTTTTGAACAAAAATTAGCCCGAACTTTGCTGTATCCTATTTAAACCATTAGGAAATAGACCAAATACCCAACATTTTATTTTACAACATTCATAAAATTGCACCTATGAAACCATATCCAATGATACAGAAGTTCTTAATGCTGGCTATCCTTTTGATTGGCTGGAGCAGTTCTTTGAATGCACAAAACTGTTTTGATGATCCTGCTCTATGGCAATGGGCTATTGCTGAAGCCGAGTTAAGCGATTGTTGTATAGGCGGAATTGTTTTGGTAACCATTGAAGATGAGGGATATATTTATCTTATACATGATGCAAACAATTGTGCAAATGATGAACCAGCAATCTCTACGCTATACGATTGTGATGGCAATGTGGTTTGTACAGATAATGCGACTGCAGGTGAATTGAATTGTACCTCTTTGCTGGATACAGCCAGTGATGAAATACCTTTATGGGTGTCAACTTGTATTGAGGAGTTGGATGAATGTTTTGATCCTTCATTGGTCGGTCTTTCAACTTGTGACGATGTGTATGAGCCAGTCTGTGGATGCGATGGAATTACTTATGACAATGGCTGTTTCGCCAACAATGAAGGAATTGCTTTTTTTACACAAGGTGCTTGCCCAACAAGTGAATGTGTTGATTCATCTCTGATTGACCTTGCAGTGGATTGTATTACTTTAGATGACCCAGTTTGTGGTTGTGATGGTATTACTTATGGCAATAGTTGCGAGGCAGAATTTTGGAATGGTGTTACAGAATATACGCAAGGTGCTTGTGGGTCTGCTGATCCTTGTGAAACTGAATTGTTCTTTTACAATGTATTTATAGAATCTTGGGGATCGGATGATGAACCTCAAACCTCTGCTACTGTTACTTATGATTTTTACAGTTTCACCACAAATTGGTTGAATGAACCCGATGTAGCAACTTGGGATTTTGGGAATGGTACAACAGCTACGGGTTTTGACCAACAGAATATAGAATTTACTATGATTGAGAATGAGGTTCCTCAAGGACCTTATGAAGTTTGTGTAACGGCTTCTTGGTCTGACGGTTCTTGTGACCCTATTACATATTGTGAAGAATTTGTACCAGCTCCTCAGCCTTGTGATTATTTTGAGATTATTGAAGTACAAGTAGGAGAACCCTATACTGTATGTCCGGCATTTTGTAGCCTCTTGGGTGATTATGAAATTACCTATGTTGACTTCCCAGAATATGTCACCATTGATGGCAGTTGTTTGATCGTAACCATTGATGAAATGGCACCTCCTTCTTTTCCTATTTTGGTAACCGCTTGTGACTCTGTTACTGGTTTATGCGAAGATAATTTTATTCAAATTGAAGTTATTGAAGAAGAAGGCTGTTCACCACTCAATTATACAATATTCGAATCAGATGTTTTGGTGATTTGCCCCAATTACTGTGACATTGACGAAAGTATGATTAATGCGGTCGTTGCAACAAGTAGTCTAGGTGTTCCAATGTCCGATGATTTTGGTTTTTGTTTTACATATATTCCTAATATTTCTGACGGAGTAGATACGATTGTTATTCAGGCAGCTTTATCTGATGGTGATTTATATACAGAAGAGATATTTATTGAGATTTCTTCAGCATCGGTACCAATTACAGCAGTAGATTTAGAATTTGTAAGTCTACCTGGAGAGACAGTGTTTATCAGTTTTGCAGATTTTGATGGATATACTTTTGATTATATAGATCCAGCTTTTGGTGTAGTAGAGTATTACAGTGGAGGTATTATTTATACACCAGATGATGACTTTATAGGTTTGATAACATTTGTTTATACATTGTGTGATATCGTTACAGGAGATTGTACAGAGGCAATTATTTTTATCAATATTGGAGGAGATGTTGCACCCATTCCTATTCTTCAATCAGATGTTTATTTGGCAGAAACATCTACCATTACGATATGTCCATT
>Ga0115031_1004417_pt1 | contig 10394 bp, 10 predicted proteins | sample Maine_Asex4_meta_FD_87301 | JGI IMG/M metagenome (GOLD analysis project Ga0115031, IMG submission 87301) | Marine algal microbial communities from Maine, USA - Maine_Asex4_metaG | ecosystem: Host-associated > Algae > Red algae > Unclassified | place: Maine, USA | collected 2015-01-05 | reverse complement strand
GGAATGTCTCAAACTAAAACATAAAATTAATCATTTTGCTCTGCGAGGTCGCATTTACATTAAAGCTTTGCAACAGGCTATGTGTGAACTTAGTTTTCTGAAAAATGCGTAACATCAGTTAATAATACGAGTAGAACCAATAAGCTGTGTGATTACTTTACTAGAAATAAGCTGAAAATTGATGTTTTGGTTAATAACGTCGGCACACAGTACGATCGGTACGATCGTCTCGATCTGGCTGAAATTACCCATGAAGAGAGAGAAGACTTTCTCCACTAACGTTTTATCTCCTATATATCTTACTCAAAAGATTGTCGGTCAAATGGTTGACAATCGCGTTGAAGGATCGATCTTATTTATTATCTCAGTTCATCAATATATTCCTTTTCCAGTTTCTAGCTATAGTGCGAGTAAAGCAGCTTTGGGAGCGATCGCCGAAGAGCTGGCAGTGAATTTAGCTGGTTACAAAATTCGGGTCAACGGCATTGCTCTTGGCTAAAGAGCTGAAGACGAGCAGGGCAATCCTTTAAGTCAATCCGATACTCCCCTATATCAAAGTTTGATTAAATCCTACTATATCGGTAGAGCAGCAGTATATCTAGCAGCAGACTACTTCTCGTATTATACTATTGGTACTATTTTGAAAGTTGATGCTGGATTATCTTTATACAGTTATCATCTAGGATACCATCCCCCTCAAAAGCATCAATTGGATTCATTCTAGCGATCGCTATATTTTGTTCTTAAATGAGTCATAACGAGTTTTTTGTCAGCGTAATCATTCCCGTTTATAACGGTGCGAACTTTCTGCTGCCAACGGTAAATCATGTCCTCTCACAAAACTATCGGTCATTAGAAATCATCGTAGTTGACGATGGCTCTACCGATAACACTCAGGGAATAGCTGCTGGCATATCAGATCGGATTCGTTACCTGTACCAGCCTAATAGTGGTCCCGCTTCGGCGAGGAATTTAGGCATAGAGCAGGCGAAGGGAAACATTATCGCCTTTTTAGATGTAGACGATCTTTGGTCGCAGGACAAACTGCACCTACAGCTTAACTATCTGCGCGATCGCCCAGAAGTCGGTATTGTTCAGGGGCGAATTGTAAAGCAAATTGTCGAAACTGATACGGAGAATCCTCTGGAATTTAAGATTATCAGCGCTTCTGACTCCTATCAATATATCAACCTCGGCAGTGCAATCTATCGCCGAGAAGTTTTCGATCGCGTTGGTCTGTTCGACACGAAGATGAGATTTGCAGAAGATGTCGATTGGTTTTTACGAGCCTGGGAACAGAGAATTAACAAGAGCGTAATCGATGACGTTACTCTCTACTATCGGCTTCACGCTGAAAACATGACCAAAGGTAAAAGCCTAGTTGAATTGGGGTTTGTCCGAGTTTTCAAACAACATTTAGACCGCTTGCGTCATCCTGAAAACAAATTCACGCCTGTGTCAAAGGGTTTTCCCTCCAGCCATGAATATCTCGGCAGAGAGCCAGCCAACTACATCGAAGAACCTAACTTTTCCATAATTGCTAACAACGACTGGGGCGCTTGTATCTATCGTCGTCTGGGTTTTGAATATCTGACTCCTTTTGTCGGTACGCGCATTCACGATTGCTGTTACCTTCAGCTATTGCAGAATCTTAAATATTATCTATCTTCTACCCTAACCTTTGGCGATCGCTCTCAATTTCCCGAAATTAACGCCGAACGTCGGCAAAAGCCGTTTCTTATTGGCTTGTTAGGAGGAGACATAGAGATTTATTTTTACAACGAAGTTAACGAAGCAGAAGCGCGAATAAATTGGGAAAGGCGCTGCCAAAAATTACACCTCGATAATCTTTATATTGCCTACTTTCGCGATCGCATTACTTCAATAGACGTATATGAGAAGCATTTGCCAGAATTTGCTCGCCTAGATTTCCCTTACAAAGTGGCATTTACCTCTCAGCCCCATTCAATAGCTAACACAGTACATTTGCCTGGTTACGAAAATGATAGCTACGAGCTATTTAAAATATCGGCAAAAACGTTTAACGTCCTAGCCTGGTTGAATAAAAAATACGGTCGTGACTTCTCCGCATATATTCTGTAGCATATTGCCTTTCGATTGGAGAAGAAGCATTTATCAACGGTTACGCTTACGTGCGATCGACTGACGCAAAATTTTCAACAAATTCTGATTGTTGACAGAAGAAGTTAGAGAAGTGTTCTGGCTGTGGACTCGTTTGTGAAGCAAAACCTGTCGAACGACTTCATGAGCAATCTTGGCATCTTTGGCTCTAGAATACCAGTCAACATCTTCAGCAACATGATAGTCGCAATTGAAGCTACCTACGGTGGCGAAAACTTCTCGTCTTGCCATTAAAGTTTCCATAATGAACCCCGCATGCTCTCCTGTTAATAGTTCGGGGCGAAATCCAGCAGGAAGGTCTGCTCCTGGTTCTAGAAAAAATTTGACGAGAGCAACGCAAAATTCAAGTTCGGGATGCTGCTGTAGATATGATAACTGGGTGCTTAACTTATCGGGTGTCCAGCGATCGTCATGGGAAATGAAGGCAATATGTTCTCCTCTTGCCTCGTTTATTCCCAGATTATAGGCATCTGCTATTCCTGTACCCTGCTGCCTGACATAGCGGAGTTGGTAAGAGCGAGCGATCGCCTCAGTACGGTCTTTTGAATTGCCGTCAATGAGAATTAGCTCGTAGTTTCGATAATCTTGCTGTAAGACGCTTTCAATTGCCGAGCTAAGGTATTTTTCGCCATTTTTTACAGCTAAAATGACGCTGACTAAAGACGAGTTAGACTGGTTATCTAAAATTTTCACTACTGTTTCGGTGCTTATAAAAAAAGAAAGTTAGATTACTTGACCTTATTGCTGCCAAAGATTAATTAAACAACTGAGCGATCGCTCGAACTGGTTTGACAAAATAGTAGAGCCAATCCCAACGTGGGGGTAGCTCGATAAATTTACGGTCTAAAGCATTGGGAACAAATATTTTGTACAGGGGATCCAAAACATGGCCGAACAGATAATGCCAACTGCAAATCAGGCGGTCTTGCCATCTCTCCATGACTTGCAGATAAAACCAATAGCTATGTATTGTATATTCTTCGACACAAGGATAATCGGCTTTGCCCCGTAGTTTTCGCATGACTACATCGGCCAATGCTGTAATCTGGCGATCGCTTTTAAGTCGGGAATGAACTTGTTCGGGCAGTTTTGCCGACAACAAATGATGCGCTAAATAGCAACCCAGCAGTAGCATTCTGTGGCAGCCAAGAGACTGAGACTTTACAAATAAATATTGCCAATTAAGCTTGTCATGACGATCGATTAGCTCCGCCACATCGCAGATCCAAATTATTCGTTCCCAGAAACTTTTGGCACCGTGAATGCAGAGATAAATGAGATTATCTTCAAGCTGCAAGGTTTCAACATCTTGCCCTAAAAGAGTAACTTTTTGCAGTCGCGTCCAAACATAGTCCAGATTGGCAGTCAGAGTGAATAAATGCCCTGCAATCAAGCGGGTGTGAAGATCGATCTCGATCGATCCATTCTGACTTAGAAAAGAGGACTCACCAGTCCTACGGATGAAAGCCAGTTCTTGAGTTTCGTTCAAAAACCAGTCGTATTCTGGCTGATATCCCCGCTCGATTATGATTTTTCTTGCCCGAACATAATTTGTTTCTTCGATCAGCAGATCGAGGTCGCCGAATTCTCGTAATGCTAAACTACCGTAGACCGAACTGGACAAAACCGCACCTTTAAAAGGAATCGCTTTGATTTGCGATCGCCTGAAGGAGTCCACGACTTCATTTAACTCTCTAGTTTGAAGCGTATTTTTCTTTAAATTGTCAAAAAACTTTTTTTGTAGTTGATGCCGTATGTCTGCTGGAAGATAGGAACTGTCCTTTAAATTCCAGTAAGCTAGCGGTGCCAATCCATTGCGAGCAGCAGTTGAAATCAATCGTTCCCAATCAATCTGTTGCTGAAGCAATGTCTCTCGTCTAGGAATACTTTCGGGATCGAGTTGAGTACGAGCGCAAATAATTAGTAGTTCAAAGATAATATCGGTTGATGCTGACTCTTCAATAGTTATCGGTTGTTTGACACTAGTTGTGTTCATTTAAAAAAGTATTTATTTTAAGAATTATAGACAATGCTTAGCTTTCAATTAAAGCTGTTCATAGCTCGAATTTATTTTAAAAAATTCGAGCCTAATATTACAAGTATAAAAACACAATTTGCATTTAGCTACACTAATGTTATATAGTAATTTACTAATTAAAAATTTAAACTTTCGTTATTTTATTTTATTTATTAAAGAAAGCGTACTATGACTATTAATCGAGAGAAAATAGCGGTCAATTTGCCTAATATTGTTAGCGAAGCGATTGATGGTGAGGTAGTAATTGTTAATTTGGTTAAAGGCGATTATTATAGTCTTTTCAAAACTGCTGCCGATATTTGGAGTTCGATCGAAAGGGGTACAACTCGCTCCGATATTGTGGAAAGTTTGCAGCATAACTATGATTGTTCCGATGTTGATTTGGCAGCGGAGGTAGATCGCTTTATTACCAAACTCGATGCAGAAGGATTAATTGCGATCTCTGAAAGTGACGAATCGTTACCCGCTCTTGAATTAAACGAGTCGACACAAACAGCTAAATTCGAACCTCCCGCAATTGAAAAGTTTACCGACATGGAAGAACTATTGTTGCTCGATCCAATTCACGAAGCAGACGAAGAAAAGGGTTGGCCCAATGCCAAGCAAACGGCATAGAAATCGGTCGAGAACATAAAGTATGGAAAGTCCTCTTGTTAGCGTCATAATTCCCGTCTACAACTGCGAGCGATATTTGGCAGCAGCAATTGAAAGTGTTTTAGGTCAAACTTACCAGCCTATTGAAGTTATCGTAGTCAACGATGGCTCTAGCGATCGTAGCGGAGCGGTAGCGAAGAGTTTTGGCAAGGCGATCGTCTATGCCGAGATCGAACATAGTGGTGGGGCAACGGCTCTCAATCGCGGTGTTGAACTGAGTCAGGGAGAGTATTTAGCATTTCTCGATGCTGACGATCTTTGGGTCGGGGATAAATTAACTTGGCAAATGTCGGCTCTAGCGAGCAGTTCGCAATTAGAAGCTGTCTTCGGTCACATAGAGCAGTTTGTTAGCCCCGAAATCGATTCAGACAGCAGCAATTTCGTTGTACAAACGAAAGTTAGCCCTGGCTATCACAAAGACACCCTGTTAATTAAACAGAAAAGTTTTGCGCGGATTGGCAACTTCAATCCTGAATTCGAAACGATTGACTTTATCGAATGGTATTTACGGGCTGTCGAAGGAGAGCTAAATAGTTTGATGCTGTCACAAATAGTCGCTAACAGACGTTTGCACCAGACTAATACAACTCTAAGTCGTCCTCAGTATCGAGTTGAATATGCTCGCGTGTTAAAAGCCTCTCTAGATCGGCGACGTAAGCTGAACCAGGTTTCAGCGAAGAACAATGCTTGACGTTATGGAAAGACTAAAGCAATTAGGCGTTCGGCGGCTGGGAATTTATTACCTGAGCCGAGAACAAAAACTATTATTGCAGGCTGCGGGATTACAGGGACAGGCTGGGATTAACGCTTGGGAAGAGTGGCAAGACTTGGTAGATATTGAAGATTTAGATCCCGCGTCTAACGCTCTGCTGTGTCAACTCTATCGTAACCTTGTTGCCAATCAAGTTCAGCATCGGCATCTGGCAAAGCTAAAAGGCATCTATAAACGCAACTGGTATAGCAATCAACTTCAGTGGCAAAAGCTGCAAAGTATAATAGCTGCCTTAAGCTCCAAGCAGATCGAAGCAATGGTTTTAGACGAAATTGCCCTCACAGAACAATACGATCGCGATCGGGGTTCTCGTCCCCTGCATCAAATAAATCTTTTAATCCAGCCCGAACAGCTTGAATTAGCGATCGCAATCCTCGAACAATTGGGTTGGAAATCAACCAGTGAAAAAACTAGCAGCACAGATTTGTGGCTGCGGTTCGAGGATAATGCTGGCACTCGACTCTGCCTGTGGGGAAATCTATTCCACGATTCACTATTTCCTGCCGTCTGCGTGGCCAAACAGCTTGGGAAAGATGCTGTTCCCTGTGATATTGGCGGAGGTACGACAAGCCTAAGTCCGAGTAATTCGCTGCTGCGTTTGAGTACGAGAATTTTTCAGCGAGATAGCCATGTTCAGCTAATTCCTCTGCTGGATGCCATGACAGTCTGTAAGCATGAGTCGATTGACTGGATCGATGCGATCGCTAAAGCCCAGAGCTATCGATGCATTTTACCTCTGAGAAATCTGCTGCTGCTCCTAGAGCAACTTTACGGATTGGAAGTGCCACCCTGGGTAATCTCGGCTCTATATCAAATTCCCCCATCCAACGTCGAACTATTAAAATATCAAGTTTTAGCTACCAACAAAAAAACGCTGCTCAAAAGCTGGTTGGTGCAACCCTTAGCCGACCTAAAAACGGCTATTTACCGATTTAATACTAACTAATTTATAATCTATTGTTGTGAACCTCAAATGAACCCTTATCCCGAACGAGAACGAGACTTAATCGATTATTTTCAGACTTTTGCCCGTGGTTTTCAACGAGCGCAAACGGCAGCAGATTCTCAGGATTATTTTTTGAACTTGGGGGGATATACAATTTGCCTGAGATTTGCAGGGACTGCTTTAATTTCTCAGATTCTTCCCGCCCTGGCACACCTCAAGACCGAACCAGTTTCCAAGCCAGACCTAACTATTTGTCTGTGGGACAGCGCTTCGACAGAGACACCTTTGCCCTTGTTGGCTTCAAGCTTAGTTGAGTTGGTTCGCACAAATTTCTGGCAGTTCCTCGATACTCGCATGGAAATTAAGGGTTATAACAGCGATCGCTTTTTTAGCGTTTTTAACGTGGGTTCCAACCTGCTGAGCATTCTCGATACTCAAGAGAATGTAGCTCTCTACTGGACTGAAGATGCTCAAAGCTTACCCTACTGGGATCGCGGTTCGCCCCTGCGAGGCATTATTAACTGGTGGGCGAGCCAAAGGAATTTGCAGTTCGTTCATGCAGGTGCAGTCGGCACCGAAACAGGAGCAGTTTTGCTAGCGGGCAAAGGTGGTTCGGGAAAATCTAGCACTGCTTTATCCTGCTTGGATAGCGATCTACTCTACCTGAGCGATGATTATTGTGTCGTCGGTACAGACCCTCAACCTCAAGTTTTCAGCCTTTACAATACTGCCAAACTAAAGGGCAAAGAAGACTTAGCCAGGTTTCCCCATCTAGCATCTCGATTTAATAATTTAGATCGCCTGGATGAAGAAAAAGCGATGATTTTCGTTCGGGATCATTTTCCCGCCAAAATTATTAACCAGCTACCGATTAAAGCTATTCTCGTTCCTCAAGTTACGGGCAAACCAGACACCAAAGTAAGTCGAACATCCGCCATGATTGCTCTTAAGGCTCTAGCTCCCAGTACTATCTTCCAGCTACCAAAAACAGGTCAGCTAGCCTTTGCTCGCATGTCTCGTTTGGTCAGAGAAGTTCCCGCCTACGTCTTGGAATTAGGTACGGACATCCCACAGATTCCTCAAACTATTGCCCAGCTTTTGTCAGAATTATAGAAGAATTATATGTTCAAGCTCAAAAGCGCGTTTATCCTAATCTGGCAGGCTGCTCCCAATTGGGCGATCGCTAGAGTTGTAATATTAATCTTGCAGGGAATTTTACCCCTAGCATCTTTATACTTAACGAAATTAATTGTCGATGTTTTAGCTGCTAGCACCAGTGTCGAGGATAAAACTGCGGTTTTCGAGCAAATTATCTTATTTCTGGTTTTATTGGGAGTTGCTACTCTCATTATTGGCATTGCCACCTCATTGGGAGAAATGGTGAATGCTGCCCAGTCACAACGAGTAGTAGACCATGTCGAGAGTACTCTATATCACAAGGCGATCGACATTGACATCGAATATTACGAAAATCCTCACTATCACGATATTCTCCAGCGGGCGCAACGAGAAGCACCCTACCGACCCAATCTGATTCTCCAGCACGTAACCAACGTCGTCCAAAACTTAATCTCCCTAGTGGCGATGGCTGGTTTGCTGCTGTCTCTAAACTGGATGGTAGCGGGCATTTTATTTTCGGCTTCTATTCCTGCCATGCTCGTCAGGTTCAAGTATGCGGGTATGATGTATCGCTGGCAGCGACGCAGAACCGAAGTGCAGAGAAGAGCTAGCTATTTTGGTTGGTTGCTGAGTACAGACCGCATCGCCAAAGAAATTCGTTTGTATGGTGTGGGCAAGGTATTTATTGATAGGTTTTTGCAACTCAAGCAGGAGCTATACCACGAACAATTGCAAATTATCAAAAAGCGATCGGCTGCAAATCTGGCTATTCAGGTGATTTCAGGCATCTTACTCTTGACTGCTTATGGTTTTATTATCTACCAAACTGTTTCGGGTGCATTAAAGCTGGGAGATCTAGTTCTCTACCATCAAGCTTTTAAACGGGGACAAGAATCTTTATCTCAGCTAATCGTCAACTTATCGCAGCTTTACGAGGATAACTTGTTTTTAGCCAATCTTGATGAATTTTTAGCTTTGAAACCAAAATTAATCGAGCCAGTTAACTCCTATCCCGTTCCCCGTCCTATTCAACAAGGCATTGTCTTTAAAGACGTTAGCTTTTCCTATCCCAATACATCGCGAACCGCCCTCAAAAATATCAATCTGACGATTAAGCCAGGAGAAACAATTGCTTTAGTCGGCGAAAACGGTTCGGGCAAAACCACTTTAGTTAAGCTTCTCTGTCGTCTGTATGACATTTCTAGCGGTAGTATTACCATCGATGGAACTGACTTTAGAGAGATCGATAGCAGAGAATTACAGCGTCATATCAGCGTTATTTTTCAGGATTTTGCTCGCTATAATCTTTCGGCAACAGACAATATTTGGCTGGGTAATGCGACTCTAGACCCCAAAGATCGGCGCATTAAGGAGGCTGCTCGTCGCGCTGGCGCAGATGAGGTGATACAAAGCTTAGAACATGGCTATCAGCACATTTTGGGCAAGCAGTTTGGTGGTGGAGACGAACTAAGCGGGGGACAATGGCAAAAAATTGCTTTGGCGCGGGCGTTTCTCAGAGATTCTCAGGTCATCGTTCTCGATGAGCCTACCAGCGCAATGGATCCGAAAGCTGAAGAACGAGTCTTTCGTAAGTTCCGCGAACTGATCGCAAATCAAGCAGCGGTTTTGGTTACTCATCGTCTATCTACCGTAACTATGGCAGATTGCATCTATGTCATGGCTAATGGCTCTATCGTCGAAAGTGGCAATCATCAGCAGCTCATGACGTTAAACGGTATCTATGCCGAATTATTTGAAATTCAGGCGCGTAATTATCGCTTCTCATCACAGTCGACCTTATGAATTCAATCAGCTCAAAATTGCGATCGCCAGTATCGAAGATTTTAAACTCGAACAGACTGAAACCATGGAAGCGTAAAACTAAAATCGCTTTTTATCGCAGTCAAATTACTTTCAATAAGCGCAATCATAACGCCTATTACCTCTTGGGTAAAGTTCGGTTCGAGCAGCGAAAATTTGCCATGGCAGTCGCTAATTTAGAAACGGCAACATCTCAAGATTCTTTCACCCACATTGCAACCAATCCCAATCTTGCCGATTGTTATTACTGTTTAGGCAGAAGTCTCTACGAGCTAGGTTGTTCTGATAAAGCGATCGCAGCTTACCAAAAATCCATCGAACTACAGCCCCAGTTTTTTGGAAATTATTACCATCTCAGCGTAATCTATTTTAAGCAGGAACGCTGGAAGGAGACAATTGCCTATTCGCAACTAGCGATCGAACTCAATCCCCAGTTTTCTTGGTCTTACTATCATTTAGGATATGCCCAATTACAGTTGGAACGATGGCAAAAAGCGATCGATACTTTAAAGTCGGTTCATCAAATTCAAACCGCGTCATCACTATTCCTACAACCTACTAGCTCAAGCTTTAGATAAGCTCGACGGTAATTTAGCATCACCAGTTTCCAATTTTTCTCAGTTTGCTGACTTAAGTCACAAGCTAATTTCGGCAACTCATCCCTGGTTCAAACCAGAACCTAGATCGCTGCAAAACAAACAGCCTCATTTTCTAATTATTGGACAACAGAAATGTGGTACGACTTCCCTCTATCATTATTTAATTCAGCATCCATTATGCCTGTAGTTTAGACTAACGGAAAGGCTAAAACAGAAAATAAAAAGAGAATGAAGGGCAAGTAGGGAGAAAATGAAAATAACAACAAAATTCAAACTCTCCCCATTATGGAATATGACCGATAT
>Ga0115031_1004415_pt1 | contig 10399 bp, 13 predicted proteins | sample Maine_Asex4_meta_FD_87301 | JGI IMG/M metagenome (GOLD analysis project Ga0115031, IMG submission 87301) | Marine algal microbial communities from Maine, USA - Maine_Asex4_metaG | ecosystem: Host-associated > Algae > Red algae > Unclassified | place: Maine, USA | collected 2015-01-05 | reverse complement strand
GCCGCCGCCACCCCCGCCGCCGCCCCCGCCGCCGCCCCCGCCCCCGCCCCCGCCACCGCGGGGGCACGCCGCGCTCGGTCGCGCCCCGCTCGGGCGCGCCCCGATCAGCGGCAGTTTTTTGGGGGGGGGGGTGCGGCGTGCGCTTCTTTCGGCGGGCCCCCACGGGTGCTGGTCGGGGGCGGTGGGGGCCCGCTTTGGGCGCGCCGCCGCCGCCGCCGCCGCCGCTGCCGTTGTGCGTTTGTCGCCACGGTGCCCCCCCACTCCCCCGTGACACCGTCACTTGCGGCTCCGACGCCGACGCCGGCCCCATCTGCAGCAGCATCAACGGGAGTGGCATCGTCTCCTGGAGCAGCATCGACAACGACGTCTGCCCGCTGCGCTGGCCGCCATCGCACCGCCCCTACCGCGTCGATTGTGACGGCGTCTGTCGAGCAGTCGCAGATGGAGCGGCTTGGCGGTTTCGTTGCGGCAACGGCAGGGATCCCGCTTGCGCCCGCTCGCGCCATTCAGGCAGCAGGAACGTGTCTCCTTTCCCTTCAGGCCCTTGCTCTGTTTACTTCCCGTGGGGCTCTCCCACTTCCGGGGGCGTTGCAGCGGCACGTCCTGTTTGTAATTCTACAGCGTCAACGCCGACTCGGGAAGAACGCCGGAAAGCCGATGCGGACTTGGAGGAGGCCTGCAACGCACCAACCTTCGATGCAATGCTGCGTCTCCTGCGTGCCTCGTCTTCGCAAGGTACGCAAGATCCATTCGCCACACCTCCTCCTCCTGGCGTTGCCGGCGCAGGCGAATCGACCCCGGCGCGCGCAAACGGTGCAGTACGCCCGCGTCCAAATGATGACCACGCCGCTGATGAACGTGTGGCGGACTTGGATGGCGACGCTGCCGCTCATCCAGGTGGACTCCAAGACGATGCCAACCGTGGCACCGTGGACCGGCAGCCCGTGCTTGAATTGCGGCCACTCCCTATCATTGAGTCGGTGGAGCCGCCCGGGATTTTCTGGCCGTCCAAGAAGGCGGTTGACAGCTTGCTGTCGCTGTTGGCGGTTGATACTCGCCCTGCGTTCCGCCTGCGAGAGATGTTCAGGGGCGTCATCGCCGGGTTGGCGTCGCGGCATAACTGCTCCATCAGGAGCATCCAAGATGTCTTGACGCCCTGGTGGCGGTTCCGGTTTGCGGCGGTCGGCGAGTCCGCCGCCAATCCCGGCTCTACTGGGACCATGCGTGTGAACGTGCCCAAGCGCTTGCTCCTGCCGACCAAGCGCAGCCGGACGGACACTTCCATTGTGACGGAGGCGATAACCCTCTACGCGTTGCTGATCTCTGCGGGGGTAATCGACCACATCGTGGCGGCTCTTTTGCTGCTCCACGACAAGGAGGAGAGCACGCAGGTCACGATGACCAACTACGTGTACCTGGCCGAGAAGGCGGCGGCTGCGGCGAAGCTCACGGCATCCACCTGCGGACACGGGCGGAAACGCAACTACCGCGGATCTCCCGCTGCTGTGGCAGCGGCGCCGTCAGCCGCCCGCATTGCTCCAGGTGCATCGGTTTCGGCACCGGCTTGGCCTTGCTCATTTCCGCCTACGCTTCCACACCCACCACAGCAGAGCATCATCAAGACCTTGGGGGAGCTCCCCGCCCGTGTGTCAACGACAGCCAAGTGTAAGGCCAGGGCTTCTACCTCTGGCAGAACGTCTCCCTCTCGTCAACGCTCGCTGACGCCGTCTCGACAGGCGGTGGCCGTCCGCACGGCCGCACGAGTGGCGGCCACACGTGCTGCCGGCGTGGAGCTTGCCGCAGCCACAGTATTGCCGCATGCAGCGGGCGAGTCGATGGCGGGCGCATCTGTGCCTCAGCCCCTGCCGGGCGAAAAGGCCAACCCGACAGCTCCCAAGCGGCGCCGCGTCACCATAGGCGCTGGTGGGCGCGCTGACTCCCGGCAGTCAAATGGCTTGTTGACCGAGGCGAGCTCGGACGAGCAGGAGGGGGCCGGCATTGGCGAGCCCTGCACGACATCCGGTTCCTGCATTTTGCTGAGCCGCGCTGGGTCCCCAGTGGCCAGCGCGGACGTGGACTTTGAGCGGCGCACTCTTCACTGACAGGATGCTCCCCTTTACCTCGTCGTCGTGAAGGTCGGGACTGTGCTTTCACCCAGGACCATGTACCGTCACGAGCGGGAGTTTCTCAAGGAAAGACCGTCCACAGGCATCATGATGGCGATGCAAGAGCTTGCGAGGTACTTCATTGTGTGGGAGAAGGATGGGGTGGTGGTGAACACGATGATGTGAGCGCGGGGGCTGGTCATGTAGCGCCTGTTTCTGTTTCTGAGTTAACTGTAGAGGACGTGAGCACGGGAGTTGCTGGTGCCTACGTCAACACGAGAATGGTCTATGTTTTACACTTCGAGACGCTGACCTAAAAAAGATGCGTTTCTGGCTCCTCAGTAGAGTATCACCGACAGAAGCGTACTGGGAACGAGGGATCACAAAGAAAAAGAGCCGCCAACCGTCAAAGCAGAATGCAGTTCCAAGCAGCTGCTTTTTCTTTGCCTGTGCTGAAGCATCGTCGGCCGCCGCCCAGATACCGACCTCTATGCAAGGGCTCTCGCGGGCGCCGCGTCGACGACGGCCTCCACCTCTACAGTTCACGGCACCACCCACCGAACTTTGATGCAGCTGCCCCCCCTTGCCGTACATCACTTGTGACCTCACTACTGAGTGCAGAAACCGCGAGCATACCTGTCTTCTTTCATCAGAATCCCGTGCCTGAGACGGCCAGGACAAGCGTCGCGATCCGCCCTGGCCTTTGGCAAAGCACCTGCTCGAACGCAAGACCAGGTGGGATCTGGATCGAAATCGCTGCCCCGCTGGCCAGCTAGCTGCCGGAGATGCAAGGACATAGATGTCCGCGGACCGTCCAGAACTGTGAGGCGCTGGCCAGTTGTGTCACGCTTTCAAGGCCACACGATGCACGCCGATTGGCTTGTGGGAAGCAATCTGAAATCACATCGTGCGGCTGACAGTGGGTAATTTCGTGCCGGTTCACTGCAGCACGTGCAGACTTAGGAGAAGACGCAGCAGAAAATGGGGGGGTGGGTCTGTCCTACGGAGCCCTACGAAGCCCTATACGACCTGCCATATACCTCAACGACCGGCATCAATGACCCGTTGACTCTGGCCTTGCTGCACGATGGCTCATTGATATGACCTAGGTGCCGTGAGGTGGCTGCGTGGTGAAGGGGACATGCTAGCACCTGCGGGTGGCATCACGGATCCAAACGGTGGCTCGTTCGGGTTGGTGTTGCAGCCTGTCGGGTTTCCTCGAATGTACGTTTTTGGGAGCACACAGCGCCGGGGGACACTTTCAGATTGAGAACATAGCAAGAGCACGACTGACTTGCATCGCCAGGAGTTGGACTTCGTTGTACCGTGAGCCTATTTCACATACATTGATCGAGCGCACCGGGCTGCGCCTCAGAAAGCAATGGCATGGGCCACTTGCATGAGGGCGTCTGGGCTGCCGTCGCGAACAGATATCATTGTGAGACTGGTCAAGCGTCTCCAACACTGCATGAAGCCCTCATCGGATGAGACTGTCGTGTGTCAAAGTCTGAGTCTGACGGGTGGATGTGCTCTTGTCATTTGCTTGCTGTACCTCCCAGCTGCGTTCCCACGTGCGTCTGAAGTGGCAGCGCTGGAATGCATGGATTTCTCTACACGACAAGATCACCCGTAGTGACGCACCACTCGTGGTTGATGAGCCGTACCGTCAGCGGGGACTGGTCTTCGTAGGTCACCGTGCAGGGGCACATGAGCACGAACGGTTGGCTCCGCGGGAGAACCCGGGTGAGCTGTCCTTGTTCGATCGCACTGCAGTCTCTTCGCTTTGTACGCATTCGGCCTGCCGCGTCCCTCTGTACTGCGACACATGTCGCCACACTCGGCCAGCCTCCGTTATGAAGCGACTGCGTGGAGCAGGATCACAGTGTTCATGGTATGGGCGACCGGCCGTCCCCTGGTTCTGAGAGGGCCTTCCCCTTTGGTGATTGTCCATTAAGTCCTACAGCAATGCAGCGTCCCAATACCACATTCCACCAGGACCTGGGCATGTAAGCGGGGCGCATCCCATTGTGGCAAGAGGCACACGCGACAGAGGATATGACACGGCCGCCTCGTTGGGGTCAGTCACCCCTGTTGGCGTGCAGCGCCGCGGTGCCTCAGGGCTTCTGACATCCGCCACCATCATCGGCGTCCTCCACCGCCGCCCGGCTTATCGTCCACTACGGTGGTCCCTCACCGTCGTAGTCCCTGTTCCCAACACCCCCCCCTTTGCCTACGCTAGCCGCCATGTCGACGGATGCCCATGCCGGTGACGCCGTGGTCGTGGACAGCGACCCGACGCCCTGCCATTCGTCGTGGCCACTGTAGCTCCCCGACGACCTCCACAATGCCATTGCCGAGCGGATCTCGGACCTCCTCATGGGGCCGCCCGCCGCGGAGGGTACTGGCCATCCCCCCCGTCGGCGAAGACGCCGTGTTCCACGGCCGTCTCGGGCCCGTACCAAGCCGGAGGTTGTCAAGTCGTCTTCCAAGCTGTCGGAGGAGCTTGGCGCGTAAGACCTGTTTGGTGCTATCGGCGCCAGTGGCGCCGGTGCGGACGGAGACCAAGGAGCGGCGGCGCCAGTCGCTGGCGCCGACGAGGTGGAAGTGCGCCCGGGCGCCTTGCTCGCCATCGACAAATAGGCCAACCTGATGGCCATCGAGCTCGTCGTGGTGTTGTCTAACTCGCAGCGGTCGCCGGGCTCACTGTCGCCCATCTACCGCTTGGCGGCCGTCCGTGGCGGCGCCGCCATCGTGTTGGTCGAGGCCGAGAAGGTGGGGCTGACGTGGATGACGCGCTCCCGCGGCAAGGCCGTCTTCCTGTGCTCCTGCGGCGGGCGGGGCAGGGCGGAGTCGCTGGAGGTGCGGCAATGGCTGATCACATCTACCAATTGCTTCCACGCCCGCGCACTGCGCAAGGCCTTTGAGCTGCTTGTTGCTCACTTCAGAGAGGTGTCGGTCGACGCCCTGCTGCAGCGGTACACGGCGCTCGACAACTCCCGTACGTTGGCAACCGCCGAGAAGCAGTTCTTCTACGCGACCAAGTCGCAGAAGAAGCGGAGCCTGTTTGCAGTACTCTGTGCCGGGACGTGGAGCTCTGTTGGCATCCGGCCGCGCGTCGGAAAGAAGGGCACCAAGCGGAGGCGGATTATGCGTGCCTCCTGCACGCGACTGAGTTTCATTGACCACTGGATGTGCAAGCATGCCAAGGCCGTCAACGTCTGGTGCGCCGAGGCGCGGCAGGCTGCTGAGGTCGCGGGCGGCGTTGGCGCCCCCGCGATGATTGAGAAAGCCGACGTCGTCTTGGTTGACCCTCTTGGCCGGCGACGGCAGCCGGTGCGCTCCCCCGCGGCGCAGGCGGCCGCTCAAGCCGATACCGACGCGCGCTTCTCAGACGAGTCGCGGTGGCGCGCCGCGCGCAACATGCTGCCCTGCGCGGGGGAGCTGGACGTGTGTGAGCGGTACGACCTGGTTGTGGACTCAGGAACCGAAGTTGGAATCCCGCGACTCGAGGGGATGTTGTACGAGGAAAGGTGCTTTTAGTGCAGCGCTGGGTACTCAGCGTCGGGCATCAAGAACACGGGCGGCACCTTGCACACCCTGCGTGGCCGCATCGCCGTCGGTATGCATCATTGGGAGTGCCCTTGAGGGACGGTCGTGCAGTTCGATGGCGCGCAGCACGGCCTGTTTGCATCAACCACCCAGACGGTCTTCACCCGGACGCTGGTCGACGTCGTCTCCCAGATGGTCTTTAGGGGTCACAGCACCCTCTCTTCGGCCGCTGGCGTTTTATGCTTCTTGCTTGAGACAACCAAGGTGCTGCCGGCTGGGTCCCACAGCCTCAGTCGGCAGACTCTATCGTCGGTCGTCCACCGCTTCTAGCCCACCCTCATTGTACCCGAGTCCCTCTTCCGTTGTCTTCGCTGCTACTCGACCCCGCAGCGGCCGTACAAGGCGCTCATCCAGGACGGGCAGGTCATCTCGGTGGTGCAGAACCAGTCGGAGCCGTTACTGCGGGTCACCACGGCCCTGACGGTGACGCGGATGGACACCGACACCGGGTTCTGCCTCCACCTCGTCGCCACGTGGTCGGCCGTGCGCAAGCGCTGCCGTGCCCCAATTGAGGAGACCGTGCGCCTCATCAAGGATGAGTTTAAGGCACTCACACAATTGATTGTTTCATCCGCGCAGCCCCCCGCGGACGCTGTCGCTAATAGCATCGTGTCCACCCCGACGACGGTATGGTGGGAATGTGGTTCGCTCTTCTTCTCCTTTTTAGAGATCAAAGAGGTTGTGCGGCAGCCCACTGGCCAAGCTGTCGTTGGCGGGGGAGATGGCAACGATCGTGACGTGGACGAGGAGCCCCTTGAAGTGAGCGCGTCGGTCCCTGTCCTGCAGCTACGGGCTGCCGTCGCAGCGCGCCGTGGCGTCACGGTGTACGAATGCCGCGTGGTGGACGACGCCGTGGGCGAGACGGAGGACGCCTCTGTCACCCGGGAGCGATGGGGTGTAGTGCGGCACCTCATTAACACGTTTCTGGCCGAGCCTCTGGTGGGCGCGTTCACGGGATTAAACCGTGAAAACATCAAGGGCCTGGCCAAGGCGATGATACTGTCGGGCGGAACCCCCGAGTGGCAGCAAGCTTGTGGCCCTTTTTCAGGCTGTTTGCCGGCGACGACGATGCGGACCCGCTCGCCGTGCAGGCCACTGGCGAGCTCCTCCTGTTTACCGACGGCGTCGACGCGCTGTGGGAGACGCAGTGGCGGTCCAAGGTGTCCGAGCAGGCGCTCGCGTTTGAGGCGCAGTGGTGGGTCACGTCGGTGGCCAAGTACGACGCGTGGGCCGCGTTGCAGCCCGGCGCCGCCCGCCCACAATCGCTGCTCAGCTCCTATCCGTTCTCCGCCAGGCGGGCGGCGGCTCAAGCGTTGGAGACGCGGACAGGCCATGTATTTCCGGACCTGGACGCCGTACGGCCGTTCATCATCGACTCAAAGGCCGACAAGATCAACGCCGAGCGCACGGCCAAGGCGGTGGCCACTCCGGGCGCTTTGGAGCGTGAGCTCAACCGTGTGCTCGGGGCGGACGACTTCCGCCACGCGTCTATCTCGTCGGATGTCTTCATGGCGGGGGTGGAGAACTTTCTGTGCCCTTGGGGGTTGCTCATCGGCTTCGAATTTGTTGACAGGGCCGAGAGCCCGGCGCACGTGCTCGCCGCGCTCGTCTAGCGCTTGCACCTTTTGCCCAAGGTCGTCTATTTTGACACGGCGTGCCAACTCGCGCGCAACGCGCATCGCCGTCTGCCTTGGCTGCTCAACATCTCCGAGTGCGCCTGCTCCGTCGACCGCTTGCACAATGTCGGCGACCAGCATAAGTTCTCGTGCATCTTTGACGCGAACAAGTTCCCCTCCCGGTCGGTCAAGCACCGCACAGCGTGCGCCGAAAGCCGACACTCGCAAAAAAGGCGTTCAAGACGCACCTCACCCACCTGCGGCAGGACCACTTCATTGTGCAGATGAGGACCCTCGCCGAGGTCATCAACGTGCGCGTCGTGATGAGGAGCGCCTTGGGCAAGGAGACGAACCATCGACTAATGGCCCACTTCTACCACAGCAAGGTCGTTAAGCATTGCGAGCGAAGGGTGTGCCGGTGCGCAAACTGGGTCGCCCGGGAAGCCGAGGCCCCTGTGGCGCAGCCCACCAACGACGGGGATGGTGACAGTGGGGACGATGGGGCTGCCGCTGGTGAGGTAGCAGGTGGTGGCGTCGGCGTTAGGGACGGCACTGAGAGTGGCGGCGCCGGCCGCAGGCATGAGATGGTTGACGATGCTCATGGTCGTATTGAGAGCGGCGAGGGTGGGGAAGTTACTGTCGGTACCGATGCGGGGAGTGTCCGTGCGGAGGGAGGTTTGGACGATCTGGCGGTAGTAGACGGTCCACCACTACCGGCTGGTGTTGAGGTTGCCAGTGCCGATGGGAGAGAGAGCAGCGACGGCACTGACTCACAGTCGTCGGCGTGAAAGAGTGAGAGGAGCGAGGCATAGACAATTTGCTACTTTGTTCACTCCCGTTGAACCGAGGGCACCACCGGTGACCTCGAATTCCTGGAATAAAAGGTACAGATACAGCCATATGCCGCTCGTGTCATCGACCGGCTTTGTGAGACAAACACCTGGCCATGACAAGGTCCGCGCAAACGGTGGCATGCGCCACCGACCGCGGTGCTAGCTGCAATGTAGCCCGCCTAAAATGGCACTCGCGGCGGTGACGGCCCCCCTCTGCGGCACACGCGGCCGTGTCTCGCGCGGGCGGTGTCAGAGCCGATAGGGGGGCCCAGCTCCAAAAAAAAAAGAGACGAGGGGACGGATGGGTGCAACGAGGCGGCAGTGACAACGAGCGTACGGCAAGCGAGGGAAAAGAAGCGCTACCAGCGCGAGTGACGCCAGCCGCAGGCCCTACCGCGACGGATGCGAAGCCCGCTACAGTTCCCACCGCAGCGAATCCGCCGGTAGCCGCAGGCCCCGCTGCGACGGATCAACTGGTGGGGCGGCACCCGCCAGAGCACCAGCGGCCACAGAGTGGTCGCGCACAGAGACGGCGCCAACAGGAGGAGCAAAAGAGCAGCAGTCGCTGCCAAACCAAGTGAGGTGCCGGGGTGGCCGACAGTGTGATGGGTGCGGTTGTGGGAGCGGGGGTGCCGCCCCCATCCAGGAAGAGGCGGCGGTGGTGACTGTGGCGAAGCCGGTGAAGCAAGCGGGGTAAGGGGGCCGCCGGATGCACCAGGCAGATGGCGTCAGCGGCCGGGGCGAGGGTGGGGGGAGGGAGCGAGCAGCGGCGGTGCCCGTAATGGTGGCGGCAGGAGCCGCGGTCGCAGGGGGTGTGGCCCGACCGTGGCCAAAAGCAAGTGCGTCGCAGGGGTAGCGGTTGGGTTAAGGACAGGGGGGTAGGCGTACAAGGATCGCCCCCGGGAAGGGGGCAAGAGCTGGGAAGCGGGCACAAGATCTAGCGACGGGGACGGGAGGCGGTGCGAGCGGCCGCGGGGACGGCGTCCTGGGCACCCCAGGAAGGGGGTCCTGGGGCACATGTATGCCCGGTTCGAATTTCGCGGGCATTTTTCGGGCACCGGGGTGGCGTGCCATGCTGGATGAACGCCGGTAGCGGGGCCGACCAGAAGCGCTGCAGTTGCAGTCATACTTATTCTCCTCGGTCCAGATGGGATGCGCTCCGGCGCTGGGACAGAATCTGCCGGCACCGAGTAGCAGCGCATCATTCTCCCCCGATCACGAGCGTGCTGGCATGCCGTCACGTTTCACTGCAGAATGTCCCAGGTGCCCCGCGACGTGTCTGTGAACGGTCACGTTTCATGGACACGTGGTCGCTAGACCCTCTCTCTGAGCTCCATTCGGTACAACGACGCCATTGGACGCCGTGGAATCCGCATGACCCGAGCGGCGCCCTCATTCGCACTCCCCTTAACGACGCCCTCAACGACGCCCTGGGCGTTCTAAGCAACCCTATCTGAAACGCAGAGAAAGTCCCTCGATATAAGTGTATGTGTGCATCACTACACTTTGAGAGCACCCTGTCCTAAAGGCCAGAGAACGGCGCTTCAGTCAACCGCCAAACGAAAGTATTGTAAAAATGTTTGCGTCGAAAACCAGCTATGATGGCCCGCCAGGTTTGTTCCACAAAACAATGTGGCGTCCCAACAGAGCCAAAACGGCGTTGAGGAGGGCAGCGCGTCTGGCGGCACCCGCGTGCGCAACCTCCCGCGACGCCGCCCACCCACACCCACCGGCGACGTGCATCGGCGCACGTACCGCGCCACCTCATCGGCCGCTGCCGGCAGTGCTCGTACCCACCCCCCCCCCCCCCCCCCCCGCCCCCCGCCCCGGCGGGCGGGGCTGCTCCCCCCGCGCCCCCGCGCCGGCCCGGTCCCACATACAAATGACGACCGCAGGGCGGACAAGGTGGCCGCGGGGGCGGCGACGGGCGGCGCAAACGCCGGCGGTGGCGGGGCCATACCACCGGGAGGGGGGGAAAGGGGCGGAACACGCAGGCCGCGGACGCGACGCACCACACCGACGGCAGCCGCCAGCGACGGGGGGTGGGGGGGGGGCGAGCACTGCCGGCAGCGGGCGCGGAGGTGGGGCGGTGCGTGCGCCGCGGCGCGCCGCGGGGGGGGGTGGGGGGGGGGGGGGGGGGGGGGGGGGGGGGACGAGCACGGCCGGCAGCGGCCGATGAGGTGGCGCGGTACGTGCGCCGATGCACGTCGCCGGTGGGTGTGGGTGGGCGGCGTCG
>Ga0115031_1004409_pt1 | contig 10404 bp, 20 predicted proteins | sample Maine_Asex4_meta_FD_87301 | JGI IMG/M metagenome (GOLD analysis project Ga0115031, IMG submission 87301) | Marine algal microbial communities from Maine, USA - Maine_Asex4_metaG | ecosystem: Host-associated > Algae > Red algae > Unclassified | place: Maine, USA | collected 2015-01-05 | reverse complement strand
TCTTTATAACCGCCGAACTTATTTAGAGGATTACGTAGAAACTGATAAAGGAGAGCTACGGGATTATGTTTGCGTGGCTGAGATATTTTGCGAATGCTTAGGCAATGAGCGTAGCAGTATGACTAGGTACAATACCAAAGACATAAACATAATAATGAGACAACTTGATGGGTGGACGGAATCTAAGTCTACCAAAAACTTTGGAGTTTACGGAAAACAAAAATATTATTCACGAAATTTAGATTAATTATATGGAATCTGAAAAATTACTAGAGCGAAAGCTAGCGGCCAAAGTAAAACAAAATTTAAGCGGTATTGCCATAAAATTAAACTCAATTAGTTTTAATGGATTACCGGACCGGATGTGCTTAATACCAGGCGGGCGTATATTTTTTGTTGAAGTAAAAACTACTAACCAAAAACCTCGTAAAATTCAGTCTGTGGTTCATTCTAAGCTTCGTAGGCTAGGTTTTAAAGTCTATGTAATAGATTCATCAACACAAATACAAAAATTAATAGAGGAGTATGAAAGTAGTTAGTACAAACAGGTTTCCTGAAATGAAAAAGTGCTTAGAAGCTTTTGCAAGAACTAAGTCCGCGTTATTCATACAGTATTTAGGTGACGACTATTTTATGCCAGATACTTTTTATATATCAAAAAATAGAAACTCATTAGCTATTACAAATACTGGGTGTGTGTGTATTTATAACGCTACTTTTGATGATTTTTATAGATTAAGAAATCTTATAAAAAATAATTGGACCGATGATATTTGGTCTAATATTGAAGACGAACTAGAAAAAAGTAAAAAATGATTTTGTACCAACATCAAATGCACAACTACCAAAATGGGGCTGTTGACCATGTTATAGGTAATACCCATGCCGGCCTTATGATGGAAATGGGGCTGGGCAAAACGGTTTCTAGCTTAACTGCTATAAAATACTTAATGTATGAGGAGCTTGAGATAAATAAAACTTTAGTTGTAGCTCCTAAAAATGTTGCTGAAAATGTTTGGAGTGCTGAAAAAGATAAATGGGACCATCTTAAAGGTTTAAAAATTTCCAGAGTAATTGGATCACCAAAACAACGGCTAGCAGCTCTTAAAGAAGAGGCTGATATTTATGTACTTGGTCGGGACAACGTTTGTTGGATATGCGGCTTGTATGGTGGATCTATGTTACCTTTTGATATGCTTGTTATAGATGAATCTTCATCTTTTAAAAATCACAAATCTTTGAGATTTAAAGCGCTTAGAAAAGTTCAACCTAGCTTTAAAAGAGTTTTAATACTTACCGGAACTCCTGCGCCAAATGGCCTTATAGACCTTTGGTCACAAATTTATTTACTTGATAGAGGTGAACGACTTGGAAAATTTATAGGAGATTATAGAGCGCAATATTTTAAAGCAGGAATGCGTAATGGCCCTGTAGTTTATAATTACCGGATTCGTAAAGACGCAAAAGAAGCTATCCATGATAAAGTTTCAGATATTTGTATGAGTATGAAGTCTGAGGATTATTTAACTTTACCGGGCCGGATTAACAACTACATAGATATTGTACTGCCACCTAAAATTAAAAAGCAATATGATGATTTTGAAGAGGAGCAGGTTTTAGAAATATTTGCTGACCATGTAGAAGGAGAGCCTATTTCTGCAGTTAACGCAGCAGCGCTGTCAAATAAATTATTGCAGTTTGCAAATGGTGCTGTTTATGACGAAGATAAAAATTGGCATGTAGTCCACGATTTAAAAATAGAAGCTGCTAAGCAAATTGTCGAACAGTCTGGGGGTAGACCGGTTTTAATCGCCTACACTTATAAGCATGATAAATACAGGTTAATAGAGGCTTTAAAAAAATACAAACCGGTCGCGTTAACTTCCGGTAAAAATTCCGGTAAAATTATAAAGGATTGGAACGCTGGAAAAATTCCTATAATGATTACTCACCCAGCCTCCGCAGGTCACGGGTTAAACCTCCAAGCTGGTGGAAATATTATTGTTTGGTTTGGTCAAACTTGGTCGCTAGAATTATATCAACAGTTTAACGCCCGCCTTGACCGACAAGGACAAGAGGAGGTAGTTATGATTCATCATCTAAAAGCGGTAGATACAATAGATGAAAAAGTAATAAAAGCATTAGCTGGTAAGACGGACACCCAAGAAAGCTTTATGCAAGCTATTAAATCTAAAATAAAGAAATATCTTAAATTTTAGTCTTTCTTTAGCGTTTCCTTAACGCTTTAAACTAGATAATATGCTTATCTTTACATTATCAATAACAAACTAAAAATAACTTTTATTATGAAAAATCAAGATTTAGTTCTTTACATAGAATGGTGCGTTGAAAATGGCTGGTACGGAGAAAGATACCGGTACATTTTAAAATTAGATGAACTTATTACTTCTAAGTCTAAGCTTAATAAGTACAAGTCTCCCATGCGAAAATTTATGAAAAATGAATTAAAAGAAAATCCACATAGTCCTATCTATAGAAATGATGATTCTTTTTTGCTTGATATAAAAGAAAGAGCAGAGCTAAAAGAGTATATCTATACCGGAGCGGGACCTTCGTTTTCTTGGAAGCATTTAGAAGTAACATTGGAAGACTTAAAACCTTTTATTAAAACTCCTGAAGAAAAAGAAGCTCGCCGGTTAGAAATAATAGAAGAGAAAAAAGAAAAAGCTCGCTATAATAGAATGCGTAAGTATTCAATCAAGCGTAGACGATAAATTAAATTTTAGTCTTTACATTATCAATAACAAACTAAAAATAAAAAATTATGTCTTTACCAAAAATATGTCATAAAAGAGTATATGAGTCTCCTATAAATGTAATTTTACAAAATGGTACAAAAGGTTTTGTAGAAGTAACACATCCGAATAGTAGCGGCCGCGTTACGGTATTTCTTAGGTGGGGCGATGGAGGAGTACAAGCCAGCTCTTTTAATCTAAGTAATTTTTTAAATGCTGCTGTGTATTTGGCGTATAAGTACCCAAAAATTACTATTGTAAATAAATTTTAGTCTTTCTTTAGCGTTTCCTTAGCGCTTTAAACTAGATAATATGCTTATCTTTACATTATCAATAACAAACTAAAAATAAATTATCATGACACCATCTATTATTATCTCTACAAACACCCCCAAACGAAGCTTACAGACAACTAATTACTAGCGCAGAGCTTTACAAGCAGTTCAACGAAATTAGACACACCTATCAGCTTCCTGCTGCACCTACAAGCAAAGATTTTGACGCTCAAACTTTATTCGCTTTAAATCAAATGTTTTCTAAGTAGTCCATATAGCCACCTGAGTACCATTCAGGTGGCTAACTTCAATAACAATAGGAAGACAAAAGTATTTTTAAAATACTTTTGGATCCATAATAAAAATAAATTATCATGACAAATCTAGTAGCAATAAAAGAGGCTGAAGTAGCTAATTTTATATTTGCCGGAAAGGCTTTATTTACCATAAAGTCTCAGATTTCCGGGGAACACCTAACTCTAAAAATATCCAAAAACAAAAAAATAGAGGGTTTGTATTACGTAAAGGTAGCTTATTCTTACCTTGAATTTAACTACATAGGCTGTATAAAAATAGTTAATGGTCGGTATCTCTACTACCCTAAAAATGAGTCCTCCTTCTCTAAGTCAGTAAAAACCATTAATTGGCTTATTAAGATCCTAAATTCAGGAGTTTCAATTTACCCTAAAGCTGACTTCTTACACCATACTAAGTGCTGTAAGTGTGGCCGGGTATTAACAGAACCTTTGTCTATAACCTTGGGTATTGGACCAAAGTGTAGAAATTAATTTAAAAAAAACTAAGAAAAAGTTTTCATAAGTCAATAAATGTTGTATCTTTACAGTATCAACATGAAGACAAAAACACTTTTAAAAAGTGTTTGCGGATTCAAATTCAATAACAAACTAAAAATAATTTAAAATGACAAAATCTGAAATATTTAAACAAGCACACGCAACTGCAAGAACCATCATTGAGCTTTCATTTAGAAAAGGATTAGTTTATGCTGAAATTTTCAGAGATGCTTTAAAGAATTTGTACAAGTCAATCAAGGACGAAGCTGAAAGAGTTTTATTGCTTAGTACGGAATCTGGCAGGATTATTGATTTCCAAAGACGGTACGCACGTCATTCTTGCACTGATTAAATAACAAATTAAAATAAATTAAAATGGATAATTTAACTTTTGACCAAATTATAATGCGTTTACAGATTTTACGTAATGATATACAACAAGATTTAGAAGACGAAAAAATTATTTGTACAAAAATAAGTACTACCGCTAATGATGTGCATAATATTACTATGGCTCTTAATCATTTAAGCAATATAAATCCTAAATCTTTAGTTTTTAATCACATACTTAAAACCTGTTCTTAATGGATAATATTCTAAAAAAAGCTAACGAAATTGTTAATCTTAGGTCTGAAGAAAAAGAGCGCCAATACGGTCCATTCGGTGAAACCATGGAAAATATGCGGGATATTTTTAATGCTATGACTGGTAATACCTGTACTACTGAGGATATGTATGCGGCCATGATTGCTATGAAATTGGCTCGGCAACGATTCGCCTATAAGCAAGACAATCTACTTGATGCCGCCGCCTATATTGGAGCTTTAGATAACTTTCATAAATCCAAAAAATAATGGCTGTAATAGATAAAATATACGATGACGTATGTATGACTGTTTTACAAGACGGTTTCACCTACCAAGATAAAAGTCGTAGCAATATTGATATGCTACAAGTATCAAATTATTCTTTTAGCTATTTCATGTCGGATGGTTTTCCACTACTGACTACTAAAAAAATATTCTGGAAAACAGTAGCTCATGAATTTATTTGGATGCTTAGTGGTTCTGAGTATATTAATTACCTTCGCGATAACGGCGTAAAAATTTGGGATAAAGATGTAGCTAATTTTAATATAATCCCTAGAGTAGCTGGATTACGGGCTCCTACTTATGCTGGACCTATTTATGGATGCCAATGGAGAAAATGGAATAAATCTGAAACAGATAGCTTTTTAGATACTATAGACCAATTAAAAAGTCTTTTAGTTAATTTAAAAGAAAATCCGTTTAATCGTAGGCATATTGTTACTGCTTGGAACCCTAGTGACCTACATAGAATGTGCTTACCTCCGTGTCATTGGTCCTTTGAGGTATTACCTAAAAAAATTAATTCCGACAAAATGGCTTTTGATTTAAAGTGGCACCAAAGATCTGTAGATACTTTTTTAGGTTTACCGTTTGATATAGCTCTATATGCTTTTATGGGCAAACTAATTGAGCTACAAACAGGGTACCAGTTCCATACTCTTATAGCGGATCTAAGTAATGTACATTTTTACGGCCCGCACATACCTTTAATAAAGCAACAATTAAAAAAACGTAGGCATAGACCTGCAAGCTTTAATTTTGATTCTAGCACTACTTTTGATAACATTAATATAAACCGCTTCAATTTATATAATTATGTGTCTGAGGCCTCTATAAAGGCTCAGATGTATGCTAAAACATTGTAATCATGAAAGAAATTCTAAAAAGAAATGGCAAGCTAGATTTTACTCTTGTTGGTCAAAATGGAAACGCTTTTAACTTACTTGGCATTTTCAAAAGGGCCGCAAAAAAAGCTGACTGGCCTCAAGAAGATATTATAGCCGTATTAAATGAAGGCACAAGTGGCGACTATAATAACCTACTTAGAACCTTAATGTTTTTTCAAAACTAAATTATTATCTAAATTTAAAATTATGAAAATCACCAAAGTTAAAAACGTAAAAACACCTACTAGAGGTACTTCTAAAAGTGCCGGCTTAGATTTCTACGTGCCTAATGGCCGACAGCCATACCACAAATCTACTAGCTTAATTGTTTACCCTAGACAGTCTGTAAATATTCCGTCAGGTATTATTGCAGACGTACCACCAGGGTTCGCTCTGATAGCCTTCAACAAGTCTGGAGTAGCTTTAAAGAAAGGCCTACAAGTAGGAGCCTGTGTAGTTGACGAAGACTACCAAGGCGAAATTCATCTGCATGTAACTAATATTGGAAGCACCGAAGTAAGAATAGATGCAGGTGAAAAGCTTGTGCAATTTTTACTAATACCGGTAAGTTATGCAGGTATAGAGGTAGTGGAATCTAAAGAAATGTTATTTGGTCATGTGTCTGAAAGAGCCGAAGGAGGTTTTGGATCTACCGGTAGCTAAAATTATTTTTATTTGTTATTGAATGCTAAGTGGCTGGTTTCCAAGTAATTGGACTCCAGCCATCTTTTTTATTGAAAATAATCTTAAAAAAAACTAAGAAAAAGTTTTCATAAGTCAATAAATGCTGTATCTTTACAGTATCAATAACAAACTAAAAATAATTTAAGATGACAACTTTACAAATAATTGCAAATCGAATCCAAGTTCTTAAACCAAACCTTAATAAATTCGATTTAGAAGCTAAATTACAAATAGTAGAATTAGTATTAAATAATTGCGAAAATGTAAGCCAGTCTATTTCTTTTAATTATGATTGTTTTAAGCAAGCACCGGGAGCTACTATTGGTTTAGTTTCTTTAACAGTAAATACTTATATTTCTAATTTATAAAATCAATAAAAAACTAAAAATAATTTATCATGAAAATCTATTTCAGAACTAACGAGCAAAGGCACCTATTTATAAACGAGCTATCCGGTCAAATTTCTGATGGTATGTGGGAAAATGCAAGGCCACATAACCATTGGGAAGTTTGGTGTGATGCTGATACTTTTGTAGACGCAAACAATCCAAGAATAGAGCTGGAAATTAGCGACCGCGTACCAAAGAAAAATTATAACTTTCCACAAAAAGCTTTGCTTGATATTATCGGCGACCGGATGATAAATATTGTTAAGCTAGCTAAGTTTGGTTGTAACCATACAATTACCCGAGAGTTTAATGAAATTTATCCTGCAATGTTTGACACCATTACAAATGGAGCTAACCCTTTTTGGATCCGTAAAATGGACCTATTTACAGAAAATTTTGTAACAAAAGAACACTACCAAGAAATTTTAGACTGTATTGACTACGATCTAAAGGCCTTACGTAAGGATTTAAAAGAAATTAAAGAGCTATTTAAAAGCGAACATCAGTACGCTAAAAAATCATAGTTTGTTATTATAGGAGGCTGCAGCGATACCTTGTCAGTTGCTTGCAGTCTCTATTTTTTAACTTTGTAAAAGTAGTGTTATGTATAAAGGTGATATAAAAAATTTTCCGGTTGAAATAGTGGAGCGGATGCTTTGGCACCAAGTTGACCAAGGCAATAAACGAAATGTTTCGGTGTTTGAAAAAGCATCTACAAAAGGTTTTAGCTGTATGGGATTTACTTGGGAGTTTACTATTGAAGGATTTAATTTTTGGAGTAGAGTTATTAGAAATAAAAATTTTCAAATATTTTTTAATAAATACCCTAAGCAAAAGCCCTTAGTAGATAAAAAGTATTTAATATCTTTTGATTATTCTTTAGCCGAATCAAAAAAAGTTTTAACTACTTATAATATAAAATCTAAAGAATTTACTGATTCAATGCGTAAGTTACGAATAGTTTCTAGGCGATATAAAAAGTCTTTAGAATACCTTAAAAAGCCACGGTACGGAGTTAATTTTGATTGGCTACTTTCTAGTATGCAAAAACATAAAAACGCTGTATATAACGGAGAAGTAGATTTTGAAGCTTTAGAAGATTTTATAGAAGATTTTATTGATTTTAAATTTGACGCCATAAAACCCTTATATTAACATGAGTAAAATAAAAGCTATGTGTCCATCATGTAATGGCGGGCGTAAATTGAAACAAAATTCTAAAACCGGCCGTATAATAAAATGTGCAACTTGTAAAGGTTCCGGAGTAATTTATAAAATAAAAAGTAATGGAAAATAAATTAGAAAACTTCCCTTTAGCAATAATTCAAAAAATGCTTTACTATCAAGAATTTTACGGAAATCAAAAAAGCGAAATTGCTTTTCAAAATAACCCAAGCGCTAATAAAAAGCAAGGTGGTTTTGATTGGAAATTTACAAAAGAAGGGTATGGATTTTGGAGAGAAGTTATTGCGCTAGAAAATTTCGATTTATTTTTTAAAAATTTTTATCCTAAAGTAATGTGGGTATCTGATAATAACGGACCAGAGTATAAGCGGGTAGTTTTCATGAAAAAAAATGATAAATATTTAGCTTGGGGCACCGCTGAAAATTTAGACGATTCTGAAAATTATACTGCCGTTGTGGGTTGGGAATACGCAAGAGAATATTATCCGATAAAAATATACAGTAGTTCTGAAATAGTAAACGTTAGGCGGTACCTTAAAAAGAAAAAAACTTGGTACCAGCTTGCGGTTATTAGTCAAGTTGATACCACGTCTAAAGCTGTCTGTGGTCGTGTTATTGGTACCACTTATATAAAATACCAGCTTACTAAAAATAACCCACTCAGTGAGACCGCATGGTCTCAGGAGGAAGTTGAACTACTAACCCCCGAGCTTAAAGAGTCTTTAATAGCTATGGAATACTCAATTATTTAATTATGAAAAAGAAAAAACTTGTTAAACAGTCTAACAAAAAAATTATAAAGTCTTATAAGGCTATTCTTAAATCTAAAAAATTGCTACAATTATGAATTACACCAGAAAAGACTTTATGGCAGTTAGGGACCATAGCGGTTGTGCTTTAAATGTAATAGCGTTTATCCTATTTTTAATTTTGTTTATAAAATATATATTATCATGAAAGATCAAATAAATCCTGACCACTACAAGCAATACCCTGTTGAAGTCATTGATATGATGATTAGGATATGGGGTCCAGAAGCCGCTACGCAATATTGTATAATGACTGCTTTTAAATACCGAATGCGCCTTGGCCATAAAGATAGTATGGAGCAAGAAATTAAAAAAGAAAAATGGTATCTTAGCAAAGCTGCTAGTCTCGAAAAGCTTATCGACACTGCTGATGGTATTTCTAGGAATGTGGGTAGCTATGCCAAGGAGTTAAATAGTAGTAACGTCTGCAACAAAACATATACCTTAATAGAAAACGCTGAGTTCGGCAATTCTATTTGCCGCGACTGTGGATGTAAAATATCAGCTCACGAAATTAATTATCCAAAGCAGGTTAGTTCTATTAATTTAGACGCTATTAAGCCGTGCACCTATAAAGTATTGGCTTCTGTTAAAGCAGAAAAAGGCGACCAAATCTGTACTAACTGCGGCTATAAATTTTCAGAACACCAAACTTTAGAAATATGACTTTTACTGTTCCTGACGAAATGTCTTACGCTATGTATATTTTAAGAAAAAATATTTGTAGAATTACCAGCTGTTCTAAAATTGAAGCTTGCAAGTCTATAGAAAATTTAAAAGTAATAGCCAACGGCGACCCCGATTTAGTTTGGAGTATTTTAATAAACTCTTTTAGAATATCTAAGCAACTTGCGTTAAATACAATTATCCAACTTAGAATGGATGATAATGGTGACGTTCAAACTTTTAAATTCAAGGGTTTTAAAATAGCTATAATGGGTAAATTTGGCTCTACTCAATATACTTTTTTAATCCATAAAGAAGGTAACCCTTACCCAGTTCTGCTTTTTGATTATACGCAAAAGCAAAAGGGGTTAACTCCTAAAATATATAAGTGCCACCAACTAGGTAATTTCATCAACAAAGAACAAATATTTAACGTATGAGAATAGCAGCCTTTTTTATATCAATTTATGTCCTAAAAGATATTGGCTTTACTTGGCCAGCGTTAAATAGTTTTGAAGATTTTTTAATGTCTATACTGCTATCAATTTGGATTACTATAGCGCTATGTATGGATATTTCAAAGAGCCTAGAACACTTTGAAAAATTAAAGCAATGAAAAAATTCTATTACGATTTGGAGACTACTGGAACCAACCCTGGTCAGCACTCTGTACATCAGATTTCTGCTATTATTGAGATAGGCGGGGTTGTCAAAGAAAAATTAAACTTTAAAGTGGCGCCGCATATAAAGTGTAAAATTAATGTTGACGCTATGACCGTTTGTGGAGTGACTGAGGAGCAAATAAGATCTTACGAACCTATGGGCCTAGTTTTTAGCAAATTAGAAGCTACTCTTTCTGGATATGTTGACCGCTTTAATAAGAGAGACAAGTTCCATTTAATAGGATATAACAATAGATCTTTCGACGATGTGTTTTTCCGGAAGTGGTTCCAGCATAATGGCAGCGCATTTTTTGGATCTTATTTTTGGGCAGATTCGCAGGATGTTTTGACTCTAGCAAGTCGTATATTAGCACCTATGAGAGCTGAGATGCCGAGCTTTAAACTCAAGCGGGTTGCTGAGACCCTCG
>Ga0115031_1004408_pt1 | contig 10406 bp, 11 predicted proteins | sample Maine_Asex4_meta_FD_87301 | JGI IMG/M metagenome (GOLD analysis project Ga0115031, IMG submission 87301) | Marine algal microbial communities from Maine, USA - Maine_Asex4_metaG | ecosystem: Host-associated > Algae > Red algae > Unclassified | place: Maine, USA | collected 2015-01-05 | reverse complement strand
TTGGACAGTGCATTCTTCAGGGCCTGGACGGGAGTTCAAGTCTCACCGAGAGTTGTTTTTTTATTCCAGGCACGTAAGTGCAATACCTCGGCCTTCAGGGTGGTGGCGCGCTCGGCGACGCATAGATACCGGGTACGCCGGCCGGCTCCATGGCCGCGAGTACGCACGGGGGCACGTACAGCCACGTTGCCGTGGCGGGGGGGGCGTGGGGCGGGAAAAGGGGTGCCGCCGCCGCCGCCGCAGCGGCAGCGGCCCGCCGGCGTGGTGCAGCGCCTACGGGCGGGGCCGTCACACCGCCGCGCAGCGCACCTGCGCGCGGCCGACACGGCGCACGGGCGAGCGGATGGGATCGACCACCGCGCGACCGGGCGCCTCTAACCGCACCGGTAGATGGCGTCAGCAACATCTGACGCGCCGCCGCCACAGAAGCCGGCGCGCAGGCACGATCACCCGCGGGTCATCGTGGGCGCTTCGAGCCCCGGAAGTCGGTCGCCGTGCACAATTCCGGGCGGTGGGGGGGGGGCAGGGGGGCAGGCGCCCTGCGCAACGGGCCGAAAACCGTCGTCAAGAGCACGTCTGCTTTTGGGTGTTCTGGGACGAACAGATAATCTGCAAACCGCCCTGGGGCTCTGTCAGGGCTGCTTCTTTCCAGAAAGGGCGCCAAAACCATCTGTTCGCCGGGATAGATGCATCTCCACTCGTGAAGAGAGAGACACAGCATAAGACGTATACACTTCACCCTTCCAGGAAGAGAGAGAGACGGAGAAGCATATATGGCCCTGCTAGCAGGCGCAATGTGTGGAGTGAGGAACGATTCCTGTTCTCGCAAACACAAATATGCAAGGACCTCGCATGGGATGGCCTCTGAGAGCCTGTCAAGGGGGGTCGATCTATTTTTTGCGCAGGAATTCTGTTTCTTGATACAGGAACACGGGCCTCCAAGAGGCTCAAAACAGGCAAAAACAGACGTGCTTTTGACGACGGTTCTGGGCTCGCTGCGCTGTGACCCCTGTGGCAGGACAGTCCTTCTGAGCCACGTAACTCTATTCGCTTTTAGCGTCATCGCGACCCTTCCAACGCTGACACGCCCTCAGATCCCTGGTCAGAGCATGAGGACACGAATGCAGACAGTGACCTCTGAAACGGAGAGCAAGTCCCACGTTCTAAGTATATAAGTGCATCACTACACATTGAGAGCACCCTGTCCCAAAGGCGAGGGAATTCCCACAGATGCACTACAGAGAATCTCCATGACTGCCAGACCGTCTCGCAATTGTCTGCAAGTCACGGGTCACGCTTTCCTGTGGCTTTCGTGGTTCGAACAGGGAACCAGGGGTTGGCCAAACGACTCGAGGCGTCTCCAAACAGGCCTGTTTGAGCGTCTCCACCAATGGCTTCAACCGTCCAAACAGCCAAACGTGGCACCGTTTGGCCGTTTGGACGGTTGGAGCACTGGTGGCTGGGATTCGCTCCCAAACTAGGGTGTGACGGGGCTGTGACGGCCCATAAATAGACCAGGTCACCTTTTCTATTCCTTTAATGCATCTCGGGAGCTCATCCTGGAGGAATGGAATGTAATGTTGCCCGCACAGATTGCCCGCCGGTCTGCCTGAAGGCGGATTGCCTGCCCAAAAGGGCCAACACTGAGCTCAGACGCCAGCCTGATGACGTTCAGCCTGTTGCTGACAACGAACAGTTCGACGTGTCTTCTCTAGTAGCCATGATGGCCAACACAACGCTGCAGCGCGAGTTCGAGAGCGTAAGCGGTCAAGACCATGCGCAGGTGAGGCGTCGTTGGGTGTTGGCTGAGACTGATGTTAAGGCCGTTGATGAGACGGTTGACGTGGTTTTGGCTGGGGCGGACGATGAAGAGTGATGAGGCATGGTGGGTTGGGACGAGGCACACTCTTTCGTGATCAGGTTCGAAGCCTAGAAAATTTGGATTTCATCTCGTCCGAGTTCCGCGTAAATGCTGTCTTTCGTGCTTCTCTGTCTTCCCAGTAGTATTGAAAGCACCTCACGGCAGTCGATCGCACTTCGAGCGAGAGGAACCTCAGTACTGTCAGCAACTATAAACAAATGGCGATGGATATAACCGAATAATGACTGTACGTCTGTGGGACTACTGGCGTGCCACAAAAGAGGTCCACCGCCAGAGACGTCGAGGCGAGCCAAAGTTTGAGACGTGATCTGCTTAGTTTTGGCTCTGCGTTTGGAGAGCCAGTGACAGCGCCACACGTTGTGCAGACGTGGCCGTTGGGTTGGACGGTTGGCTCCAGTGGTGTAGATGCTCTAAAGGTATATCTCATGCACTAAAACCTGTCCCAAAAACGTTGTGGGAGCGTCGGAAATGGACCTCCAGGAGCCAAAGTCTCTCAGATGACAGATGTGGGAGTTCTGACGGTACTCCGAAGAAAAGGGGCTGTGAATACGAGAAGCGCCTGAATGCGCGGGGTTGGGAGACACTGATGAAGCGCTGCGTCCAGATTCGAGCTCAGCAATAGCCGTTGCAACAATGATCCGGCAGATAAATACAGTCCACTCAAATTGATAGAGCGGATCAAGCCGGCTGGCTTGCATGAGACGGAAAAAAAGCAGGCAATGAAACAGTAGCCCCCCGCTTCGTAATCTGTGCGACCAGCGAGTGTCATGAAACGACACGGCCGAGTCCAAGGGCCGGCGCGGTCCCGACTGACAGCGCTTCCGCAATGCTCAAGTTCGACTTCTGACTGGCTGTGAGGCTCGTCATTTACACGCTTACAACTTTCCCTGGTCGAGCACGCCTCACATGCCCCCACTGTGGAAGCATGGCGTCAACGAGGGCGCAAAATGTACCGCAAAACCGGCACCGCACTTTTTCTGCTCGCACGACAGAGCTCCAAAATGCAGTCCACACATCGGAACGGCGCGCATAGACTGAAAGCTTGCGAGTTGGTGGTTTTTGCTATAACGGGACATTCGGCATTGGGTGCGTTAGAGCACACCCAACAACGTCTCCCCCAAGTTCTGAAACCCCAAACGGAATATGCCACGTTTGCTTACGTGGAGGGCGGTGAGCGGCCACCCAATTTTCTTATCCAAGAGGGCCCTCTGTCCTCCTGGAGTTACCGGAAACATAGGATACATGATCACCAGATGGGGAAAGCAAGATGGGGGGTGCGCTCCCAGCAACGTTCGTCCCCAAGTGGTCGAAATTCGTGCATATCGTGAAGCGGTCTCGATGCCAAGACACACCGGATGAAAAGGCTGCCGTGCGGCAGAGATCGTGAGACAAAGTGTCTATGATCCCAGTGGAACCTTCCAAATCGCGTCAATAAAAGAAACTTTTGGCACACACGTCTGAAATAGAGAGACACGAATCGTGAACATCGGACCAAGTGGTCGCACCACGCGTCCAGAGTCAGCACAGCGGGAGAAACTTGGCACACTTGTCTCAGACCCGGGTCTCACGGGACACAACAGAGGTGCTGGGGTTGGTCGAGGTTCCCTCAACGGGTGCGTGATGTGATGCGCTGTCGTGACAAGCCCGAGTCGGGAACCGCGCGGTCCGTCCCGAAGTGCCTTTCGGGTGCTTTCAAAAGCAACGGTGGCCGACGCCATTCGTTGGACCAGGCGTCGGCAGGCCCTGGAGGCGGGCTGGTGCAAAACTCCATTGGGGCAGTGTTGCTGGTCCGACGCCAAAAAACTGGTCCGATCCCGCATCCAGTCTCACGATTTGTTTACTTGACATAGGGAATTCTTGAGAAGTTTGTAGTCATATGGAGCATCGTCATTGGCTTGCGGAATTGTCTAGAAAACCTCAGGTGGGAGGCGGATTCGATGCGGCGAGGAGTCGGCCGGCCCGTGATCAGATTGTGTTGCTTCCTGTGTCCTGTGTGCCCCCCTCCCGCCCAATCGGTCATTTGGGGCCACCTCGTGACCACTGCGGATTGGAAGGGGGTAGGTGGAGGGCGCGCGGGGCACCGCAGGCGGTGTGCATTGCGGCTGGGGAGGCGTCACCCGGGTTTCGTGTCGCACCTCGGGCGCACTCAAAGAATCCTCGTGTGTTTCGGGCCCGCTGTGGGCCTGCGCCCTGCCCCGCCCCCTCGTCCAGCGCGCACGAGGGGTCCCCCGGGCACGGTCGAGCACTGGCGCAGCTTGCGGGGGCGCGCCGCCCTCACGCCCTCTAGCCCAACGACCGCGTGCGCGACACTGATTACGTGCTTGCCGCCGGCGTGCCTGAGAGGGAGACGCCGGCGGCTCCTCCCCCTCCCCTTGCCTCACTCGTGCTGATTCTCTCCTTCTTGCCTCTCGCGCGCGCCTGTTGCAACCGACACGCCGCCGGCGTCCCGCGAGCTCCGGCGGCGCGCCCGTGTGCTCCTGCCACCGCTCCCCCCTTGTCCCCGTCTCCATCCCCGGCCTTCAAAAGCCGGCCTTCTTCCTCCCCCCCCTTTCCGATCATGACCCGCAAGCCGGACCGAGAGCGCATTACGGAGCGTCGCCGCGACCAGCGTCGTCGTCATCAAGAGCGGCTCGCCGTCCTCGCGCGGTGCACGTGCTCTTGCCATCTCGCGGGCTGCTCACCGTGCTCAACGTCGGCCCCACCACGCGGGGGGCCCGCGCTTCCTGTCTCTAGTAGCTGTGCGCCGCCGGCTGGCCAAGGACCGCCTGTAGCCGGCGGCGCCTGGGTGCCGCCACGCAACCCTACACCGAACCAGGGCGGCGGCAATTGCGCCGGGGGGGCGGGACGGTCGTCACTGCCGACGCGCGGCAGCTGGGGGCCGCGACCAAGCACCAATCCTAATCAAGGTGGCGAACAATTTGGCGGGGGAGCGGGACGGCCGTGTCTGCCACCGCGTGACGAGTGGGTGCCGCCGGCTCCCTGGCAGGACAATCAAGCCGACGGCCGTTGGGAGCAACCGCCCGACGGTAGCGGCAGACATGGCGGTCGGGGGTGGGATACAGGCGGCCGTCGAGTTTCTCCTCGCCACTGTGGCTGGGCGTCGCCGGCTGGTCGGTCGTCCCAAGCCGGTGGCCAGTGGGACACGCCGTTCCATCGGGACCACGAGTACGGCGGCCGGGGACGGGACTCGCGGGACAGGGACGGATCTCCGCGCCGCAACGTGTGGGCGCCGCCGGGCTGTCAAGGTTGTAGCATATCTCTGCTCCCAATTGCCAATTGGCCACAAGTAGCCTCCTTGACGGGCCAAAGCCCATGTATTGTGGGAATTGGCCTGTGGCACGCCCTTTGGGGGGTTACTTCCGCATTGGTCATTTTTTATTGTTTGTTTGCTTGCCTGTCTTATCTGATCGCCGGCACTCATTACGATCGCTTGTGATCGGACGGTCGATCGACCAGTGCCCTCGCTTATATTAAATCACCATGGGTCCGGGGTCGCCGTCGTGAACACCACCCGGCTCCCCATCGGATGCCCTGCAACAAAAGGTCGTTCTTCCTCGCCGCGACGGCGATAGAACTCGCTCTGTTGCTTGGCTACGGTCGGTCCCGATACACTGGTAATTGCACCAACGTTATTCATACCACATCCGGTGGAGCAGCAGGGGATACCCTCGCCTTCATCGTGCCTCGCGGCACGGTGTTCCCGAGAACTTTCTCGCTGCCTCGTGGCATTGTGACGGTGTCAATACGATCGCTTGGCACGCGGGGTGAAAGCCATCGACTTGTGGGCGTGGTGCCGGGGGCATCACGGTTGAGATCTTCGACGTTGGCGCGCAGGGCGTTATCCAAGTTGGAACACTTTGTTCAAGTCCCAGTATGTCTACTGGTCGTACCGGCGGCACTCGGCGAGCCAGAGACGGCAAGTTGCCAGCTGGCTACCGGCCGCCGGCCGGGGGACAAGGCACTCCTGCCGCATCCGACGCCCCAACGGACGGTGCTCCTACTCCTCCCATCCCTGCGGAACAAGCCGCCTCCGGGCAGATGCAGGTGGTGGAGAGCCTGAAGGCGGCCGTTGAAGCACTTAAAGGACGCCTAGCGGCCCAAGAATAGACGAACGATTCTCTGGCGCGAGCCAATGACAAGTTGGTCGACGACGTCGAGGCCCTGCGCAAGGTCGATTCCCACGAGGAGGAACGCCGTGTGGCTAAGTCTCGCCGCTAGTCGGGCGACAACACCAAGAATGTCAAGAAGACAAGCAAGGTGGCTAAAGACAAGCCTGTACGCAAGGACGATCCGGCTAACGCCGCGCCTTCCTCATCTTGCGATGATTCTGCCTCTGGGTCAAGCCCGAAGTCGTCGGACGACGACAACTCCAACGCGACGAACACGTCCTCTTCGGACGATGGCCGCGGGCCGCCAGGCCCGCCGTCGCCCCCAAGTGGGTCCTCGCCGAGCGACAGCTCGAGCGAGTCGGACCCGACCGCGCGCAAGCGCCCCGCGACCCCCACCAAATGGAAGGAGCGACTTGAAAATGCCGATAGGATCAAGGTGGTCCGCCCGGATAATAGCCGCTTCAAGACACTCCTGGACTGCAGGACGTACTTCCTGATGCGCCATCAACTGAAGTATACGCCTAAGGAGGCACAACGGTCGCATGGTCTCAACAAACGTTTAGACGGAGCGTTCCATGGGCAACAGCCATTCATGGGAGCCCTGCTCTTGGGCATCTTCACGTTCTTAATGACCTTTCGCCGCGCGTGCGACGCGGCTGGGCTGACGCACGATCAAGCTCTTCCGTTCATGGTCTTTCGACTAGCCGGCAACGCCAAGATGGCCTTGTCCGGCGCGCTTAACAGCATCCTCGGACGTAAGCGTTATGCCATCAGTACATACGGAGATGCCGTCAACTAGTTTCTTTCGAAGTATGCGACACACGCAACTATGGCTAACGCCTACCAAGACATCATTGCGATGAAGCAACAAGATAACGAGGCGCCCACGGCCTTTGGTCACCGTGTGGAAACGCAATGCGACCTCCTGAACGATTTGTTCGACATCCAAGACGTTAAGGACGTCTTCATCACTGGTCTTTCGGACTTTGTGCAAGCGCACGTGCGGGTCTTGAATGACCAATTTTCGGATCAGACTTTTTTCCGAGACGGTCGCTACCGCCCAGATGTACTGGGACGGCACCAACAAGCTGCGCTTGCAGCTAAAGATGACCCGCCCAACGGCAATTAGAGTCACTTACACGACACAGGACCAGCGGACCACAACGGAACGACCGTTAACACCGGTTCGCACCCCGCCGCCCCCGCGGGCCGCCGTCCCCCAAGCCAATCCGGCTGACGTCTGTTACAATTGTAACAAGCCGGGGAACTTCGTGGCACAGTGTGCCGAACCATATCGCCCTCGCGAGCGTCGCCAACCGCCTATCGGCGTTCATGCCATTGCCGACGGTATTGCTGTCTTCCCAATTTTGGCCGATGCCGTCGATGTCAAGAGGGGTGATCAACTGTGCGAAGCTGTTTCTCAGCCATCCACTCAGCCGGATAAAGTGGTTCGACCAATGGGCAGTTGATCAAGACCCTGTATTGACTTCGACCATATCGGCCAAAATTGGGAAGACAGCAATAACGTCGAAGAAGACGAGATCGAGCATCCGGCCGACGCCGTCGAGGACTCGAAAAACGCCTAGGCCGGGTGCCCGACTTGGGGTTGCCCGGCGGAACGCGAAAGCGTACGGTGACAAGATTGTTGCGCCGTGCCTTACGGCACTACGAGATCGCCGCCACGCTTGGCCCGTGCATGCGTGTGATGCGGAGCTGCCGCCCTGTACTTGACACGGGCGCCGGGGTGAACATAGTGCGAACTAGTGTCCTCCCTGCGAACTGGATGGCTTACGCCGAGGAGTTGACCACGCTTCCGCGCATCCGAGATGCGAACAACAATCGTCTCGTGACGAAGTATGCCATACATCTGTATGTAGACACCGGAGGTGTACGTCTATTTGAACGATTCCTCATTTCCGACAACTTGTCAGTCCCGTGCATCCTTGGCACCGAGTTCATTGAACAAAACGTTGAGGCGATCTTGCCGCGTTTGCGTAAAATCGTCTGGCAGGAACACGTGCGCTGCACGGAAGAACTGCCTCGGCCAACGCTGATCTTGGCGTGTCTAAATGACAGTGCCTGGGACCGCCATTGGCGAAACAAACCCGCGAGGGTGCGAGCCTGTAAACATGCCCGTGTCGACGGACAACAAGAGGAGTGGATCATGGCCACATGTGACACCCCTGGTATGGTTACCATCACACCGAACGCTCGGTTATGCCGACATAAGTCAATGGCGGTCGCCCGTGGTCTTGGCATCGTCAAGCCCGACGAACCCTTCTTAGTCAAGTTATGCAACTTCGGCAAGGACCAAGTCATTGTTCGCAAGAACTCAGCATTGGGGTTTGCAGAACCCTACCAAAGGCCGATGTTGTCCGCCGTCTATGATGACAACAATTCAAAAGATAGAACTGATACTTCATCGGACGACGCGAATCGTGACCCACTTGAGGACCTCGACCTCAGTGAGGCTCCCGAGAACCTGCAAAAGCATATTCGAGACATGCTCAAGACGCATTCGTCGATGTGGGATGGAACCCTTGGCGTCATCCGTGCTACGGAGCACGCCATCATCACTCCTCCAGACGCTCTGCCCATACGGGCTCAACCCTACCGGACCGGGCAGTTCAAACGGCAGATCATCGCTGATCAGATCAACAATATGTTGAAGCTCAACGTCATTGCCCCTAGCCATAGTGCTTGGGCAAGCCCCGTGGTAATTGTACCAAAGAAGAACGGCAAGGCCCGATTCTGTGTCGACTATCGCCTGTTAAACAACATCACCAAGAAGGATGCTTATCCCTTGCCTCGGATGGAAGACTTCCTTGACTCCTTGGGAGATGCCCAGGTGTTCACGTCTCTCGAATGCACCGCGGGGTACTGGCAAGTGCCCATACGCAAGGACGACCAAGAGAAGACGGCGTTCACAACGCATTGTGGTATATACCACTGGTTATCAATGCCTTTCGTCTTGACGAACGCGCCCGCTACCCTTCAGCGCGTGTTGGATGTTATCCTCTCGGGCTTGAAGTGGCAGATAAGCCTTGTCCACTTAGACGATGTCATCATCTTCTCCGCAAACGCGGAGTAACACGTCAAAGACGTTGATATGGTTCTTCACCGTCTGCGCGAAGCCGGGGTTACCCTAAACTTGGAAAATTGCACATGGTTCTCCGACGAAGTCGAGTACCTCGGACACATTGTCCGCTCCGGGCAGCTGCATATGCGTAACAAGAACGAGGATGCTCTGAAGCACCCCAAGTTCCCAACGACAAAGACCCAGCTGAAAAGCTTCTTGGGCATGTGCAACGTCTATCGACGTTTTTTCAAGGACATTTCCAAACGAGCGAAGCCCCTGAACGCCCTGACTAGGGCCGAGATCCCACCGGATCTACCACCACCGACGGACGTGGCCATCGCCGCCTTCGAAGACCTTCGCAACGGACTGTTGTGCCCACCGGTACTTGCCTTGCCAAAAGCCAATCGGAAGCTCGTCGTTGACGTTGACGCATGCGCCGACCAAGTTGGGTGTACCCTCCTGCAGGAGGAGCCGGGCGAACTGCTTCATCCTGTCGGATATTGGTGCCGAGGACTCACTGCTGCAGATCGAAACTACTCCACAACGGAGCGCGAATGCGTCGGCGTCGTGTGGGCTGTCTTCAAGTTGAGGCACCTCCTCGATGGGCAACGGTTCCTCATCCGAACGGATCACCAAGCTTTTAGATGGATCTACAGTACGACTGTCTTGAGCGGACGCTTGATGCGATGGCGAATTTGCCTCTCCGAATACACATTCGATATGGTTTATAAACCAGGTGCATCGCACCACTTGCCCGACTTTCTGTCGCGCGCCTCTACGGTGGCGCCGCCAGAAGATACCCATGATGATATACCTTGCCTGGCATTGGCCGAGACGGCCAACGGCTTAAGGACGGGGAGATACACGGGTACCGACACACCGGAACCGGTGAAGTTCGCCGATGTTGTCGAAGCACAACAAACAGACGACTTCTGTGTCAAGATGTCCACTCGCGTGGAGCGCGGAACGGCCAAGGCCTTCTTCCGCGACGAGCATCACGCTCTGTATCGCCGGATGTCTTCCGGCGACCAATTAGTTATACCAAAATCGTGACTCGAACGCGTCTTGACGCTCGAGCACCACGCCACAGTGGCAGCCCATTCCGGTATGAACCGGATGTATTACACCATGCGAAAGGCATTTTACTGGACTTCGATGGTAACGGACATCCACACCTCCATCACCAAGCGCACGACTTGTGCCCAAAATCGCGTCGCCTTGCGGCGACACACCACGCCCTTGACGCTGTTCCCGGCTACTGAGCCTCTCACGGAGCTGTCCGTTGACATCTTTGGGCCCATCCCGGCCTCCAAGAAGGGCAATCGCTTCATCTTGG
>Ga0115031_1004405_pt1 | contig 10408 bp, 6 predicted proteins | sample Maine_Asex4_meta_FD_87301 | JGI IMG/M metagenome (GOLD analysis project Ga0115031, IMG submission 87301) | Marine algal microbial communities from Maine, USA - Maine_Asex4_metaG | ecosystem: Host-associated > Algae > Red algae > Unclassified | place: Maine, USA | collected 2015-01-05 | reverse complement strand
GACTGGAAAAGAGATGATGAAATAGGACAGCTCATAGATAATTATAACAAGATGGTGGTCAAGCTAGAGGAGAGCGCAGAAATTCTTGCAAAGAAGGAGCGAGATAGTGCTTGGCGTGAAATGGCCAAACAAGTTGCGCATGAAATAAAGAATCCACTGACGCCAATGAAGCTGAGCATTCAGTACCTGGAAAAAGCCATCAAAAGAGAACCATCTGAAGCAATACCTATTAGTAGAAAGATATCAAGGACTATGCTGGAACAGATTGACAATCTAACGGGTATTGCGGATGCGTTTGGAAATTTTGCGAAACTACCTAAGACTTCTAATGTTAAAATAGAACTGAATAATGTCGTCGATGTCGTCCACAATCTCTTTAGAAAAAGAGAGGATATGGAGATAAATCTTTCTGTGCCCATCGACCCTGTCTACGTCCACGCAGACAAGCACCAGTTGATAAGGATTCTTAACAATCTTGTCAAGAATGCCATCGAAGCCATTCCTTCTTCACGCAAAGGGAGGGTGGATGTTTCTCTGACTGTCCACAACAAAAAAGCGCTTATCAAGGTGACAGATAATGGAGCGGGGATACCAGAAGACATGTACGAGAAAGTCTTCCAGCCCAAATTCACTACCAAGGATTCGGGTTCTGGCCTCGGCCTGGCCATCGCTGCGAATATGATAGAATCCATGAATGGCCGACTCTACTTTGAGTCCACAATCGGCATATCCACTACTTTCTTCATAGAATTAGACATATTAAGACATCCTATATATGCAGATTCTGCCGAAAGAATTACCTTAGAGTAGTACCGTCCAGATTGAACAAAGGGCGGTCCTGATTGTAATTCTATTAGTATGAATATTATAGTGAATATAGGCATAGTCTTAGGAACCGTAGCCGCTATGGAATTTGTGGCCTGGTTTGCTCATAAGTACCTAATGCATGGTCTTCTGTGGCGCTGGCATGAGGACCATCATCAGCCACATCTCAAAGACGGCTTTTTCGAAAAAAATGACAGATTTTTCTTTGTATTTGCGGTGCCTTCTGCATTCTGCTATATGGCTGGAACTTTCTGGGATGGGATGGGTTTCCTCTTATTCATAGGAATAGGCATATCCATATATGGTCTTATCTATTTCTTGATCCATGACGTCTACATACACCAGCGATTCAAATGGTTCAGACAATTGGATAGTAAATACTCGAAGGCCATTCTGAGAGCGCATGGTGCACATCACGCCGTCCAGACCAAAGAAGATTGCGAATCATTCGGTCTCCTTATCATCAATCCAAAGTTCTTTAAAAAGCGTAAAGAGTGGAAGGTAGAGAATAACAAGATTTATAAATAAAGTAGCTTCACAAAAAAAGCCCGAAGCTAGGCTCCGGGCTTTGGTCATCACAATAAAGTAAACATCTTTATTTTATATTAAGCATCTTGATTACTGAAGTCGCAGATCCAGCGATGACCTTACAATAAATAATGCCTGCACTCAAATCCTCAGCACCAATTTTGACTTGATTAAGACCTTTTGCACCTTCTGCATATGTCTTTTTTACTATAGTACCATCTGGCTGATAAAAGACTATCTCCACTTCCGTATCATTCATCAACTCATATCTGACAAAGGTATGATCCATAAATGGATTAGGGTTATTCTGCAATAATTTCAAGAATATATCATTTTGATGGCCTAAGCTGATACCAGTCTTATCCAATGTTTCTGCCATATAGGCTTCATTGGCAAATGAGGCATCCATACTGATCAATGCAGAAATTTTATCCGATTGTTTCGCCCTGAAAGTAAGGGTCATGATGCCATCCTCTCCGTTTGTGGATTCGTGCTGACTGATAGCCAAATGAGCATCCTCATAATGGAAATTCTGATCAGAAAAGCCAGAACCACTTAATCCTATAAAGTCCAGTTGTGGAATGAATAATCCCATTTGGAATCCTTGAAGCTTGGAACTTGATTCTACTTTGACTTCAAATTCTTCTCCTGCATTCACTATTCTATCCGTGAATGAAAAATTCAAACTTTGCCTTGCAATAGTCGGCTCTACACTCATGCGCAACAGCACATCTTTATTCAGATCCCCTATTTTAACACCTATGAAATCTTCTGATTGCATATCTGCAGCAAGTCCTGTGACAAAAATGGATTCCTTATAATTCCAAGGGTCCGTAACAGTAAGAACCTGATCAGCATCCAATAATTTCCAGCTGTTATTCTGTGGCAAATCAGTATAAATTCCTAAAATTAATTTTCTTAATTCCACAAGGTCTATACCATTGATCTTATTATCTCCATTGATATCGGCAGCAATATAATCATAAGGGGAGTCAAAGCTTTCTATACCAAGAATATGTCTCTGAATCATAATTAGATCCAAAGTACTTACACCATTCAGGTAATCTTCCTGAGACCCTCCTGATATTTCGTAATCCATCGTAGGTGTATTATCCGGATAAACATATTGTCCTTGAGAATCTGTCATCACTGTCTTAGGATAGTTGGGCATATTCGCCATTAATTGAGTCCTCATATTCCCTATCACCTCACCTGCAGGAGTAGAAATATTTCCTCCGATCATCGCACCTCCAGCATTGTCTGAAATTCTTAATGTCACCGTACAAAAATCAATATTCTGACATTCATCCCATACGTAAATTGGTATTTCCAGAATACCATCCTTATCCTCATCATCCGCCGTGGTGAATATCTTTCCACTACTTTTCAATCCAGGCTCCCATCTATGGACATCGCCTCCATAACTATCGATATCTTCATATTCCCCTGCACCTGTCACTCCGCACTCTTGCACGTCAGTGTCCACTTCTGATGCGTCATAGAACCAATAAGTTCCGTCGTACCACAGCAAATCATTTGCACTTCTATATTCTGCATCGCACCTCGGTGGAGGTGGCACATCCGTAAACGTAAATAACAAGTCTGTCTGTTCAGCACAATTATCGAAACTTGATTGATTAAAATCAATTGCCCATAACTCCACTTCACCATTGGTCATTACAGCCGTACTCAGATTAAGGCAATAGGGTGTAGGCGCTTTTTGATCCTCTATGACAAAGTAAGTCCTGATTTTATTTACATTGCGGCAACCGTCATCGATTATCCAATTTATTCTGTGTTGTTTCTTGCTCGCAATTATGCCATCTGGTAACACAACTTTTAATTGATCACCTGAAGTTGTCTTTTCCAAATAAAAAGGATTAGGCTCTCCACTAGGCAATTCTCTCGGATAAGCCGAACTGTAAATGTATTCCACCTGGAAATCATCATCTATGTCCACTTCAACTTCCCACGATAACCATGGCGCATCACAAGTGGCTTCATCTATTCCGATGGCAGTCAAGACGACACCGTTACTCATACAATTCTCATCAGCTACATACACTTGAACCTCTTCAGTGATTACCTGCGGAATTGTATTATCTACCACATTGACTATCTGCGTATGTGTATACTTTCCTTCTCCAGATGTCATGTCATAAGTACACCAATCAATTACAGAAAATTCGTTGATGATCTGTGCACAAGAATTTCCTTCTATTCTGAAAGTATCACTATCCAGCGTGAAACCTACCAGATTACACTTCACAGACATGAATACAGGCTCTCCAGTCTCGACGTCAACACAATCGACTGTCACATCATCTGGAAACTGAATAGTGCTGGGATCGAAAACTTCATCTATCGGTTCCACGACCAACCATTGTACGCATTGATCAAATTCTCTTTTTATGGCACCAAATCCACAAGCAGGATTATAGGCTTCCACTTCCACACCTGTATAACCAGGAACATTACCAGTTGTGGGTGCTTTTCTACTGGGCCGTGTATTATCACGAATCACCAAGGTATCCACAATTGCCGGCGTAGAACTGCAACTTGTATAGCTTATGGGAATGCCTCCAGTATTACTGAAATCATGATAATCCGTAGTACAACTGACAACCATATCAGGTGGACAGACTAGTACACCACCTTTTCCTTCCAGTCTGACAGTGGTCCAGAGCTCATTGGTATTCCCTAACCAGTCCATTACTCTGAACTGTACGTCTATCAATTGAAATTCCTGACCTTGCAGGTCAGTACAACAGAAACTTACATGATCTCCCCACAAAGTATCTTGAGGGTTACAGAAGGTCTTACCTCTTCTTATCTCAACAGTTACTGGCCCACAGGCATCATAACTTTGATTGTCAACATCATAGGCGTGAAGCTTTCCAGTGCCCACTCCTAATTCTGTATAAGTGAGATCCAGTACTATGTTTTCTATAGTAACTGCAACAGGAGGAGTCGCATCCAGTATTTGCAGGCTCACATACTCCTTAGTCGTGTTGCCACAACAATCTGAAGATTCATACATGACCTGATAAATTCCAGGAGGCACGGCACTGATGAGGTACCCGTCCAAGGTATTGCCCGTTATGATATTGGCCTGATCTACCAGTTGAACTTTGTATGTCAAATTCTCATCACAGTTATCTCTAAGGTGTTCTGGTCGTGGCACATGGACATCAGCCGCACATTGCCATGGATCGACACTGGCTGTAATATCCTTGACCAATATTTCTGGTGCTATACCATCAGCGACTTCAATATTCTGCACGTATTCAAACAAATCTCCGTTGCACCAATTCATAATCGTCCACGTCCTTGAAATCTTGATATTTCCGCTACAAGCCACCGCACAAGCTTCAAAAATATAATCACTATAGAAGACATTCAGATTACAGATCTTGTCGATTATAGGTTGTGGATGTAATGGATAACACATGGCAGACATTTCTCCCCCGCCTGCCACCTCGCAAGTACCTAAACCTGGCATATAATAATGTGGATATCCATAAGGAATACCCTCATTATGCTCTATCACACAATCCACATCCACTTCTGGCTCAGCACCATCTCCATCAGAATCCATATCCAAAGTTGCTGGATCATCAAAGTAGGCTGCAATATCTGCAGGTGTGATACCGTGGTGGCAACTAGGTATGGTTATATGATTAATAGGTAATAATATGTGATTTTCTATAAGTGTGCCATCACCTTCCACAACTATGGGTGCTCCGACAGTATCATAAAATTCAAATGGCTTAAAGGCATAGTATTGCTTGCATTGGAGGCTTTCGGGACCGTGTGGTGTACTGTAGGCTACAGTCCACGTTCTGACCATACGCTTATCAATACCACATTCACCATTCACGAAGCCATCCACATAAGAGGCAGTGACGGCTTGGCCGCAATTGTCACTTACATGCTTATTAATAAAGGTCTGTGGATCAGAGACTATGATCTTATCTAGCAGTTCTGTAGCGTAGCCTATCTTACCAGAGAATTTGTCATAGGCACTGAACAATTCATAACTTGGACATCTCAGCATGCAAGAAGGGTCAGTAACTGTAGGATCACTGCAAGGACCACAATCTAAAACAGGTTTAGCCTTGTCTTCTATGGTGATATCACCCCAGCAATGATTGCCATTGGTTGTGTCAGTGACCTTGAAAGTGAGGGTATGGCCTAGAAAGGCTGAGGCGTCAGAGCTCAGATCCACTAAAGTGTTGCCTGAATAAAACCCAAAGGTCAATATACTCAGGTCATAAGTGCCTTGTATAAGGACATCTACAGTAATGTCCAGATCACAGCCACTCCCTACGGAGGCGACGAGATGACCATTGCAGTTAAGCTGAGATGCATACGCAGATGAGCTGAGAGGCACATAGGCCATCAGCAGAATGAGGGTAGCCCTCATCAGGTTGGGAAATCGGTACATAATGTTCAAATTATTGGGACTGCTAACATATAGGAGAAAAGTGAGTTAACTCTCTAATTACCAGTAATTTATGAGGGTATTTATTGGATACTGAATAATCCATATGGCTAAGTGACCCAGCAATAACGACTTACGAAATGTTAAAAAACATATTAATAAAAAACTCAGAGCTGATTAAGACAAGAATGTGACAGGAAAAGAGGCTATCATATTAGAAATAATTTGACTGTGATAAATAGCGGTAAAAACAAGAGCTGAAATGTGGTGTGGAAATTATTAAATAGCATATCTTTGCCGTCCGCTTCAAAGGTGGAGTGGGTGAGTGGCTGAAACCACTGGTTTGCTAAATCAGCGTACTGGGAAACCGGTACCGGGGGTTCGAATCCCTCCTCCACCGCTTTTTAAGCTAAAGACATATTCTCGGGGCGTGGCGCAGTCCGGTTAGCGCACCTGGTTTGGGACCAGGGGGCCGGAGGTTCGAATCCTCTCGCCCCGACTTAAAACCTAGTAATACTGTAGTATTGCTGGGTTTTTTTGTGCCCAGGGGTCGTTTAAGGGGTCATTTTAGTACAGGAATTAAGAATTCGGCAAACCTCGTGCAATACATTTAATAGGAGATACTAACCCGCTTAGATAAGTTGAGTGATGTAATTAAGCAGAAGGTGGTCTGGCTTTATTGTTAGCTATTGATATAAATACATAGAGAATATAAACAAGGGTGGCACCGCCAAAAATTGTTCCTTCTAAAGTATGACCCATAGTTATCAACCAATAAGAAAACCAAATCAGAAGTGCAGCTAAGGCAAAAGCAGCAATAACAGCTAGAATTTTTATACCGTGTAGAAATAGTTGCTCTCTCTTATTAAGTTTGATATACTCATCATCCAACTTGTGTCTGTGGTCTTGCTCCTTTGATGCTGCTATTTTCAGGTAATCAATAATTCCAGAATCTAGGGTTTTGTATTGAGCCAATTCTTCTGGTGAAGGAAGAATATGATCATCCATCTGCTCTTGAGCAACATAACCCTTCTTTGTTTTTGATAATTGTCTTTTCCTACTGGCCAACTATCGAGTTTTGATTCTTTGAGTTGTCAGAATGGTATATACGGGTTGCAGTCTTGTAGTCTTTTAAAACTTTAGTAAAGTCCTCGCTATATCTTCTCCGGTCCATTCCCATATTACTAACTCTTCTACGTTTATAGTAATAGTCTTTCTGAAATTCTCTATAACTAGCCAAATTAGACTTGGACCTGCCCTGAAAAATCAGTCGTAGATCATACCAAATACTTGAGCGTCTTTGTTTTAAGTTATTTGCCATAGTTTCTTTACTAAACAGATGCTAAACAATACATGTTCCAAGAATAACGTATTTATAAATAAAAATATTCGTTTTTTCGATTTTGAGACATAGTCCTACGATTAAAACAACTGAAATGGCGAATCTAGATACCTAGGCTCCGAGTCAATAATGGTAGACTAGACCTAGCATTATGAGATTTCTTTGAGTGCAATTGTCATTTCCCGTGGCCTCTTGTACTAATTTACGAATTGATTAGAGGAAAATCACATTCCACATTTTTTTATATTTCGTTGATTTTAAGTAGGACTTGCCAATCCTTACTACCCTAAATCCTCGAAAACGGCCTCAGAAATATTTTCTCCGACCAATTCAAAAGCCAGCAGGCAAGTAGCCCGAAGGTCAGTAAACACTTCCTTCTTGAGCTTGATGGCTGGTAAGAACTGTATAAAATCGCTGGTACTCACTAAATATGGATCGTCCAGTTGCTCAAGCATTAATTCCAATATGGTAAGCCGTCCAGCCCTCGTATTGTCTCGAAACTCTATAAAGCTGATGATATGCCCATAGGCTTCAGTATTGCTGGGTTTTTTTGTGTCTAAGGGGTCATCTAAAGGTTCATTTTACTGTCAACAAATTGTTCTGTATTGTTCAATAAGTATTTGCCGATAGAAACAGCAACAATATCTGATACAAACAAAAGCGCCATCATTCCCAGCAATGAAAATAACCAGGTATGGCTCCCCCAAAATCTAGAAGGCCAATTAATATTCAGAAAAACCCTTTACTTGAATTCAGGCTTCAATTCTGTTGATATTGGGATATCGTTAATATTCCTACGCAATATTTAGTAACCTTGATACAGAGTAAGGCGTCTCCAGGATTCTGGACCGAGAAAATTCTTATTGGTTAGCGTATTAATTCATGGCCCTACCATAACTTTTCCAATTCTCAGGAACAGCACCGCCCCAATATGGCGTTGTAGTCTTATTTACTACTATAACCTCAGCCACTTATGCCTAAAAAGATGAAAAAAGAGGGCAAACCCTCTGTCCACGACGAATTATCAGGATTCGACATCAAAATCAACACCTTCGGAGAGATGACCACCAATTTTGACATAGACAAACTCAATGGCTTTCTGGACGTGAATGTAGAAGACAAAAAACTGGTGGATAGGGTAACAGATCAAGAGGAATAAAGACAATAGACTTATTTAATGGTACAATTTTAGTACGTATCTTAAGGATTTCTCGTTATCTATTCGATGCAGCAAATAGCTACATATATATATCTGATTATGATGGGCTTAATGCCCATGAGCAGCTATTGCACTGTCACCAGTATGGGATCACCCGAAAACTGCTCCATTATTAGTTTCTTAGAGCTAGGCTCAGACACGATACCTCCCGTCTTTACACAAGTTCCTAGAGATACTTCCGTCAATTGTTCCTCAGATCTGTTAGAGCTGTTATCCAGTTGGTATATCAGACAAGCTGGAGCTGAGGCAGATAATGGCTCTGCAACTATATTCAGTACTGTTTCATTGGCGCAAGCCCAGGATTCACTTACAGAACTACTAGCAACTCTCTGCAAGCCTGATGATGCTTTGACGTTGAGCTTTTTTGCATTGGATAGCTGTGGAAATAGGAGTTTAGAAACCTTGGAGGCTAAATTCATAATATTTGATCTTATTCCTCCCAATATTTCCATACCAGCACAAGACAAAGAAGTTTTCTGTAACGAATTTACTGTTGACTCGCTTCAGCAGTGGATAGATACTCAAGGTGGTGCCTTAGCAACGGAAAGCTGCGGTACATTCACCTGGACGAATTACGTGTGGTCTGATGACGTTAATAATTCTGGTTTTCAATCTTTTCAAGATTCCACTGATATCCGTATACGACGAGCCAATTGCAGCTGGTCAGTAGAAGTCACATTCTTTCTCGAAGACGGTTGTGGAAATGATAATTTTACTGCTGCGACTTTCAACGTGATAGCAGATATTATAGGTCCTCATATCGTGAAGGCCCTAGCTGATACTATACTCTTATGCGATCAGGCTATACCCAACGACCAACCTGTCATATGGGACGGTTGCGATGGGCGGCTGAGTCTATCTCAATCAGATTCTCTAGTTAGATCAAATTCATCAGAATGTGATCAATTCGAATATCAATTGATAAGAACATGGACTACTCAAGATGCTTGTGGTAATGTTCTGGTGGACTCAAGAAATTTTTTCATTGTCGATACCCTACCCCCGACTTTGACCTTGGATCAGACCATTGCTATTGATTGTAATTTACCACCAGAAGAATACGATCGTTTCATAGAGACGGATGATAACTGTGGGTCCGTAGATGTAAATTTTCGTGACTCCATTACTTTCAATTCTCTTTGCCAGAACCAATTCATCAGGACTTGGATCGTAACTGATCCTTGTGGGAATAAAGACTCTCTGAACCAAACCATCCAGGTACAGGACTTTTCTGGACCCGAATTTATAAATCCGCCTATTGATGTCAGAATCGAATGTAACCAGACTATAATAGAAGAAGAATTTATGGACTGGATAACAGAGCATCTTGGACGTGGGGCCATTGACAATTGCAATGCTGTTATTCTTAAGGCATTGCCTGCCGACAATTATACTGACACAGTTATTATCAATGCCACCCCCGAAGTAAGATTTGAAGACTTGAGCTGTGGCCAATCAGATAGCATAGGCCTCTTGAATAAAATAGCAGTGACCTTTATCGCTTATGACATTTGTGGAAATATCACTCGAGAAGATGCCAGTTTCTCCATCGTAGATAATGAGGCTCCTGTAATTCAGAATTGCCCCACTGATTTCGACTTGCAAGTGGGCTCTGGCCTATGTGCTGCCGAATATTTATTACTGCTACCAGCGTTTTCAGACAATTGTCTAGCTACAGATGAAGCTAACTGGACCATCGATGTGGACGGTAATATTTTTTCAAATATAGATCCACAAGGACTTCAGATTTCTCTGGGAATAGGTAATCATATAATCAGTTATCAATTAACTGACTGTGGCAATAATACGGCTGCATGCGTACAAGAAATAAATGTCTTCGATAATACAGCTCCAGAACTTTCCTGTGTCGACTCCCTAACTTTATATGTTACAGAATCAGAATGCGAAATAGAAATTGATCTACCACAGTTAACTGGATTTACGGACAACTGCTTCGGTGCCTCGGCTTACAATCGCACCATGCCGGATCCAGAAGGCTTTTTATCCTTCTCATTCAGCACCTCAGACAACGCATATAAAGCGATGGATT
>Ga0115031_1004404_pt1 | contig 10411 bp, 9 predicted proteins | sample Maine_Asex4_meta_FD_87301 | JGI IMG/M metagenome (GOLD analysis project Ga0115031, IMG submission 87301) | Marine algal microbial communities from Maine, USA - Maine_Asex4_metaG | ecosystem: Host-associated > Algae > Red algae > Unclassified | place: Maine, USA | collected 2015-01-05 | reverse complement strand
TCGGGAAGAGAACTATGGTCCTGCATTAATAGGTGCTTTCGGGGAAGAGGTAGTTGCCGGAGCCGTATTGTTTGACGTGAACTGTGCCGTATGCCACGGAGAAAGCTTTGCCAAGCCATCGATCGACAAGGCCAATAACGGTCTTGCGATGGAGTATACCGATAAGGGATTCGGGGCCACTTTTCCCAGCTCTGCGCTCAACGGTATGTTCAAAGTTCCCTTTCTGAGAAACATTGAAGTCTCCGGACCTTACATGCACGATGGCCGAATCGCAACATTGCGCGAAGTTATTAACCATTATAGCGAGGGTATCCAGGCTCATCCGCAGCTTGGCTCCCAGCTAAGAGATCAGAACACTCGAGGACCCCTACGAATGAACTTCTCCGAAGCTGAAAAAGATGCCCTGATCGCCTACCTGAAATTGGCAACGGACGAAACGCTGACGGAGCGGGAGTATTTGCGCGATCCGTGGCGGGAGTAGGTGGTATTTTGGTATTTTGGTTCTTTGGTTCTTTGGTTCTTTGGGCTACCGCTTGTTGGAGAAGGTAGCCCAAAGAACCAAAGAACCAAAATACTAATCACTCCCCCACATAGTGGTCATCCAGCCGCCGCTCCTGCGGATCATTGAGTTTATCGACGGACTTGGCGACGAGCATAGCGACCGTTGCGTCACCCGTCACGTTAGCCACGGTACGGCACATATCGAGTGGGCGATCAACGGCAAAGATGAGGGCCAGGCCCGCTTCCGGGATACCCGCCTGACCGAGTACGATGACGAGCATCACCATGCCTGCGCCGGGTACGGCGGCGGAGCCGATGCTGGCCGCCAGTGCCGTGGTGATGATGCCCAGTTGGGTCATCAAATCCAGATCCATGCCGTAGGCCTGGGCGATGAAAACCGCCGCAACGGCTTGATAAAGGCTGGTACCATCCATATTAATCGTAGCCCCGATGGGTAGCACGAAGCTGGTCACTTCTTCGTCTACACCCAGGTGTTCCTCTACCCTTTCCATGGTAACCGGCAGCGTAGCGGCACTGGAGCTGGTGGAAAAAGCCAGCAGCTGGGCCGGGCTGATGCCGTTGAAGAAAAACTTCATCCCCTTGCCGGTAAAAACTCTGACCAGGGTCGGATAAACCAGGAAGATCATAATTCCCAGGCCACCCAAAACACAGAGGGAGTAGTACAGCAAAGCTTTGAATAAGTCAGCACTTGGGGCTTCTACCACCAGCGCGGCGAGGAGTGCAAAAACTCCGTAGGGCGCAGCAATCATGATGAGGTCGATCAGTTTGAGGACCACCTCATTGACGCCATCGAAGAAATCTTTGACGGGCTGGGCCTTTTTGGGATCGATCAGAATCAGACCAATGCCGAAACAGATCACGAAAAAGATGACTTGCAGCATGTTACCATTGCTGCTGGCGGCGCCGACGATGTTGTCGGGCACCAGGTCAACGAGTGCCTGTAGCGGGCCGGCTTCCCGTTGGGCTTCGGCGTCCATGATGCGCTTGCCGGCGTCAGCGGCAAAGTCGTTGAGGAGGCTGTCGCGGGTAGATTCGTCGAGCCCGCGGCCGGGGCCGACCATGTTGACAATGCCGAGGCCGATGACGATGGCCAGGACGGTGGTTCCGACGTAGATGGCGATCGTCCGGCCACCCATGGCGGAGAGCTTGGAGATGTCCTTCAGGTCGGTAATTCCCTTAATGAGGCTGGCCACAATCAGCGGAATCGCGATCAGCTTGAGGCTATTGATGAAGATGGTGCCGAAGGGTTTGATCCAGTCTTTCACAAAATCGCCCCACCCTAGTTGATTAGCGAGTACGCCGAAGAGAATTCCGGCAGCCATGCCGAGGAGGATTTGCCAATGGAGTGCCAGCTTTTTCATGTTATGCCTGATTTAGGAGGGGAAAGATAGAAACTCAGGGTTGGACCGGGCATATATCGGAGCCTAAATCAATAAAAGCCCGGCAAAGAAGGATTTCGTATCCCGCTTTCTGGCTAAATCGTGCTTTGTCTTCCGGAGGATAGGGGCGCGGGACCGCAGGTGCAATGGCCCCCGGTTGGCGCTCCGCGCCATCCCCCAAAGGGGGTGGGTTAGAAGAGCAGAGGGGGATGGATTGCGCTCTGACATAAATTCCCGCATGGCCAGGACTTGCCCCCGCCCCTGCCATAGCGAGGGAGTAACGGTGCGTTTGGCGTCTTACTAAGCTACTACCTTAATGCCGTTTAGTGTTGCCTCTGGCTGTGAGCGATCATTAGGCTCCTCATCGGGTTCCGTCTCCTTGATTTCGGGGCCTTCAGTCTGTCCCATTTTCGGCATCCCTTCCCGGACCTTATCAAAGAAATCAGGAGATGGTGCGTAGCTCGTCCATCCACCATCAACAAGCAGTGTTTGTCCGGTTATATGACGGGATACGGGTCTGAGCAGGAAGCCAACCGTTGCGGCGACGTCTTCGGGTTTGCCAACCTTACCGTTGGGGTTGAGCATGGCCCAGATTCCGGCATAATCAGGTTCTTCTTCCATGGTTCTTTCCGTAAGTGTCGCACCAGGAGAAACACAGTTGATGCTAATTCCCAGAGGCCCTAGCGGCAGGGTTAATTGTTTGGCCAGCATACTGATTCCGGCTTTTGACATACCGTAAGCCGCCAGATTATTATAAGCCCGGGCACCAACGTTTGAGCCAATCAAGACAATATTACCCCCACTACCCTGCTCTTTCATCTTTGCGGCTGCGGCCTGGGCGAGAAAGAAAGTACCCCGTAAATTCAGGTTTACTACCTTTTCAAAGCTCTCGGGAGTAAATTCAAAAAAGTCTCCAAATTCCGTAAGCCCGGCGTTGGCGACGACCATTTCCAGGCGGCTGTTGGGTATCTCGGCAGCAAAATCTACCATCTTACGGATAAAATCAACGTCTCCTGCATCACCGGGGTAGGCATGAGCGAGCTTGGCATCAGTAGCTTTATTAAGCTTTAAAGCAGCTTGCGCAGCAGCCTTAGGATTAACGTCATTTACAATAACGTTAGCCCCTTCACGAATAAGGTGCTCGGCAATTGCATAACCAATTCCGTTGCCGGAGCCGGTAACGATGGCGGTCTTGTTGGAAAAGGGCTGAAAAATCATGCTTGGTAAATTTGAATAATGCATTGCTCGATACCCGTCTATAAGAGATAGAAGCGCAAAAATGTTTCATTTAAATACGCGTACCAACACCTTTCAGACGCGTAAGTATTTTGTTAAGTCACCATCCGACAATGACAACTTGCCGTAAATCCCTAAATAAACACTGGCAAGAAGCCCCATCAGCTGTCCGTTCTTCGGTTTGCCTGAAAAAGGATAATTTGCGGCCACTTATTTTTACTATTTCTTCTGCCTTCGGGAATACCTCCTCCAGAAATCATTTTGTATGCAAAATTACCTGTCGTTGTTAGGCCATATTCTGGCCGAGGGAACCGTCAAAAATGACCGCACGGGAACCGGTACCAGATCCGTATTTGGCTACCAGATGCGCTTTGATCTGCGTAAGGGCTTCCCGATACTAACGACTAAGAAAGTTCATTGGAAAAGCATCGTTCATGAGCTCATCTGGTTCATCCGGGGAGACACCAACCTGAGGTACCTTGTGCAAAATGGCGTAAGGATCTGGAACGAGTGGCCGTTCCAGTATTACCTGCAGCAAAACGGAATGGCGGATAGCCTCCCGAAACACAGCCCGGAATGGAAAGCGGAGATGAAAACCTTTGTGCAACGGATCATCGATGATGCAGGTTTTGCTGAAAAATGGGGAGAGTTGGGTCCGGTATACGGGCGTCAGTGGCGAAACTTCAACGGTGTTGATCAACTCGTTGGGGTAATTGAATCGATCAAAAACAATCCGGACAGCCGCCGGCATATCGTCACCGCCTGGAACCCGGCAGACATTCCGGAAATGGCCAAAGCCGGTCTCCCGCCCTGCCATACGATGTTTCAGTTTTACGTGGCGGAAGGAAGGCTCAGCTGCCAACTCTACCAACGCTCGGCCGATACTTTCCTGGGCGTCCCCTTCAACATTGCCTCCTACGCGCTGCTGATCCATCTGGTAGCACGGGAGTGTGGGCTTGAAGTCGGAGATTTTGTGCATACGCTGGGAGACGCTCACCTCTACAGCAACCACCTGGAACAGACCAGGGAACAACTGTCCCGCACGCCCGGCAAACTCCCTACCTTACGGATCAGCGATACTGCTCCGGGGATTTTTGAGATCGGATTCGATGATATTGAGCTGGTGGGCTATGATCCGCAGCCGGGGATCAGGGCTCCGATTGCGGTGTGACAAATAAGTCGTACTATCCAGAGATCAAGGAAATGTCTACAACGTAAATTACGGTATCTATGTATTATGTATAGTGATGAAGTAGATATCATCGTCATCGATGGAGACATGGAGGCAAATGCAATAAGATCATGCTTAGAAAATTGGTCAGTAAAAGTCAATACCTTTTGGATAGGTCAACCAAACCACATAGCTGAAGTGCTAAACAATCAGAATGAACGGTCGAAACACATACTGTTAAGCGGTCATGGCTCTGAAGCTGGTTTCGAACTTGCCGAACTATCCCAAGAACTCGAAAAGCAACAACTCTTTAAGCGAAGTATGTCTTCCAATGACATAAAAAAGCACCTTTCATTCGATGATAGCGTAGTACTGTCAACCGCTTGCATGACCGGAACGCCCCAAATTAGCAACGCCTTCTTTGATTCCGGTGCTAGCTACTATTTAGCACCAGATGGATATCCTGATGGAAGTGCAGCCCTATACTTTGTCCTTAGCTTTTACTACAATCTTTTTTATGGCAAACTGAGCATTGAAGAAAGCCATGGCGTGGCTAGTCGTCATGATGCTGAAACTCAGCTGTTCAAACTATACAAAAACGACGAAAAATAGTAGCCTGGTTACTCCCCGGCCTCCAGCCGAGCGACCAGATTACGGACCGTTTTTGCCGGCCCACCGGTCATTACCTCTTTGCGTAACCAATTGGGCAGTCCGGCGCCAGCTGCCGTTCTGACGGTACAGCTGATATCGATTCCTCCGTGGGCGTTGGGAGCGATAATCCAGATGGCAGAGTAAAGGCCGATACGATCGACGCCCTTGTTTGGCGGGATGGCCTCCGGATCGGCCTGGATGGTACGCGTGAGTATACCTGTTTGCGGGTCAATTAGCTGTGAAATAGTGCCTACTACTTCCCGATCACCGAAGGGGAAAGGCATATCAATACGAGAGTAATAGGTATAAGCATTGGCATCACCACCCGGGAGCACATAAGCTTCGGAACAGCGATGTACCCACTCAGGGTACTGGGGGGCATCATCGATCGTTGCCAGGGCTTGACTGACGGTTGCCTGAGCAGAGGTGGTGACGCGGACGCTCATTTCATCGTTTGCTTCGGAACGAACATAAACTTTCACGCCGCCATCGTCGGCACGAAGCTCGAATGAACCCTGCCCTATTACCTGCCCTTGCACCAGCGTCAGCGCAAAAAAGGTCAGGAAAACGGAAAAAAAACTCTTATGTGTCATAAATACACGTTAAAGGATAGCTCAAGTTTTAATAAGGTTGCTTACATTTCGAAAAATTAATACGATGCAAAAATTCACACTCTATATTATTTGTCTGGCCCTGTGTCTGCCGCTTCTGGCCCAGGATGGCTTCGCTCCGCTTTTCAACGGCAAAAACCTGGAAGGATGGGAATCATACGGCGGTACTGCCCCCTTTATTGCCGAAGGAGAGGCAATATTAGGAACTGCGGTGATGAACACCCCAAATACTTTCCTCTGCACGGAGAAAGAGTACGGCGATTTTGTGCTGGAAATGGAATTCAAGAACGAAGCCCCGCTCAATTCCGGCGTTATGGCCCGTGGGCAGTGGCGGCAAGTCAAAGACATTCGCAGAATCTTTGGTTACCAGGTGGAAATCGATCCTAGTGAACGGGCCTACACTGCCGGCATTTACGACGAACAAAGACGCGGATGGGTTTACCCGTTACACTACAATCCTCCGGCCAGAATGGGATTCCTGCACGGCGCCTGGAATAAGCTGCGGATTGAATTTACGGGCAACACCCTGAAAACCTTCCTCAACGGTAAGCCCGTCGCTAACCTGGTGGATGACATGGACGCCAAGGGCATGATCTGCCTTCAGGTACACAGCGTAAACAAAGAACTGGCCGGTAAAGAAATGCGCTGGCGCAACATCCGCATCAAGGAAAATCCTACACCTGCTGATATGATGGCAGGGCCAGCTGCACCGCAGGTTAACCTGGTGCCCAACACCATAACGGACAGTGAGCGCCGACAAGGTTGGCGGATGCTATGGGACGGTAAAACCACCCAGGGCTGGCGGGGAGCAAAACTAGATGGCTTCCCCGAAAAAGGTTGGGAAATTACGGACGGTGAGCTGAACGTCTTATCCAGTGATGGCGGCGAGAGCAGCAATGGCGGAGACATCATTACCACGGATCACTTCAGTGATTTTGAGCTACAGTTTGAGTTCAAACCCACTAAAGGAGCCAACTCAGGTGTTAAGTACTTCGTTGACCCTAAGCTAAATAAGGGAGCTGGCTCAGCCATCGGGCTGGAGTTTCAGATTCTGGATAATGCCGTTCACCCTGACGCCAAAATGGGCGTTGCCGGTAACCGTACCGCAGGGTCATTATATGACCTTATTACCGCCAAAGTGCTGGATACTCCCCGAAGAGTAGAAACCAAAATCAATGGCTGGAACCGGGGCCGAATTGTCGTTCGCGGCGGCCACGTGGAGCACTGGCTCAATGGCTATAAGGTTGTAGAATACGACCGCTTTAGTCAGATGTTTGGTGCCCTGGTGGCCTACAGCAAATACAAGGACTGGGAGAATTTTGGCCGCTGGCCGGCTGGTCCCATTCTGCTGCAGGACCACGGCGATGCCGTTTCCTTCCGATCAATAAAGATCCGGGAATTTTAATAAGTCAATCCTACACTACTGGGCAAATGAATAAGGCCCCTACGATAACCGAGAGCCAGCAATTTCATTTTACCGTTATAACTAAAAAATCATGCCAACAAGAAGAAAATTTATCCGCAATGCTGCCCTGGCCAGTGCAGGGGCAGCCATCGGGATGCCCGCCTATTCCCGTAATTCCATCATCGGTGCCAACCGCCAAATCAGTGTAGCCGTTTTCGGTACCAATAGCCGGGGCAATTCTTTGACGGGAACTTTTACCAACGCAAAAGATTGTCTGGTATACGGCATTGGCGACGTAGACACCCGCGCCGTTGCAAAAGGACAAAAAACGGTCATGGAGGCTACCGGCCGTAAGCCGAAGGGCAATCAGGACTTCCGTCGCTTCCTGGATGACCGGGACGTTGACGCAGTGGTAATTGCCACGCCGGATCACTGGCACGCGCCCATGGCCATCATGGCCCTCGAAGCAGGCAAACACGTGTACCTCGAAAAGCCCTGCAGCCATAACCCACACGAAGGCGAAATGCTGATCGCCAAGCAACAGAAGGAAGGCAAATTGGTGCAGATGGGTAACCAGACCCGAAGCTCGGTTTCCCTCAACAAGATCGTTAAGGAAATCCACGATGGCCTGATCGGTAAAGCCTACGCTGGTAAAGCCTGGTACAGCAATACCCGTGGCGGTATTGGCATCGGTAAGGAGGTACGTAAGCCGGAGTGGCTTGATTGGGACCTCTGGCAGGGCCCCGCTCCCCGGCAGGAATTCACCGATAACCTGGTACACTACAACTGGCACTGGTTCTGGAAGTACGGGACGGGTGAACTGTTGAACAACGGAACGCACGAGATTGACATGTGCCGTTGGGCGCTTGACGTCCACTACCCGACCCGCGTGAGCAGCACCGGCGGTCGATACCAGTTCAATGACGACTGGGAAGCTTTCGATACCCAGCTGGCCAGCTATGAATTCGAAGACGAGAAGACCATTCACTGGGAAGGAAAGAGTTGTAACGGCATGCCCATTTACAACCGCGGCCGTGGTTCCATGATTCACGGAACGGAAGGAAGTGTTTTGATGGATCGCAATGGCTACGTTGTCTATGATCTGAAGGGCCAGGAGATCCGCCAGGAAAGAGAAGGCGGTAGCAGTGTCAGTATGGGCACCACCGGCGGCGGTAGCCTTGATGACCGTCACATCCGCAATTTTATCTCGGCGATTAACAATGATGAAGCGCTCAACAGCCCCATCGATGACGCCAACCCAAGCGTCACAATATGTCACCTGGGCAACATTGCCCAGCGACTCAAAATGGACCTCCACACGGATCCTGAAACCGGAATGCCTAAGGAAAAAGAGGCTATGTCGATGTGGAAGCGTGAATACGAACGGGGATGGGAGCCCAAAGCGTAAGCACTATCCGGGGCTTATAATGTAGCCCAACGATGTTTACCCCTGCTTCCTTGCTCTACACTCGGGGCTTACTCAGCGACCTTTCATAGCAAGAAGACCGTAAGCATTTAATGCTTACGGTCTTTAATTGCAGGATCGGTGCCCGGGTTTTGAACCCGTCCGGCAAGGCCAGAGACCACTAGTGGCCCAGCCAGAAAGTCCTGTTGCACCCAAGTCTAGCCATCGCGGCACTGAATTGCCCGATCGAAAGCCGCCCATAGCTCTGGCTATGAACGACTTCCGCCCGCTTATTCAGCACCACGCTGCCGTCGACTTAGTTCAACGATACTTACCGGCTGGGCCACCAGAAGCATATTTGCTTTGCAGTACCGCAAAACTTCGTACTCAGCTGCGCTCAGTGGAACTGCCGTGATGAGCAGGATAGCCTTCGATTCACGCATACAGATCGCGAAAACGCAGCATTCCGTAAGGAGAACTACTGGCAAAATAGTCAGCTGAAAAACAAGTCATGCTTGGTTTTCGCCGGGCTTACCATGCTCTTTATCTCTCACTAAGATGCAATACAGAGCGGCAGATACACTTTGTAGAACACACTCGATATCGCCTGAATTTGCCCGCTGGTTTTACTGCAATGACTGCGCCCCGAAGTGGCGGTCCCTCACTCCCCTAAACCAAATTCATATGTTCGAAAAATTAATTGCCCCACTGTATAATTCCAACCGAACACTCAGTAAAGAGTTGTTGGACGAAATGCGGTGCCACGCAAAGATGATTTCTCTCAAAAAGAATGACGTGCTCGTCTCTATCGGTAGCAGGCACGAATCTGTTTACATCACGGTAAAAGGTAGCCTCATCAAATACCTCATTACCCATGAAGGTAACAAGATTCCGGTCTGGTTTTACTTCGATGAAGTATATGACGTTGCGCTGTGCCCCGACAGTTATTTTCTGGGGCGACCGACAAAATATGAAATAAGGGCGCTGGAAGATGCCTTGGTATTCAGGTTCAATAAACACAACATAGATAAATGGCTGCGGAACTATCCTGAGTTCAATCGCTTTTATCTAACGGACGTGGTTGCCGCTTCCGTGGCCGCCGAAGAAATGAGGGCTTATCAGCTGGTGCATCGACCCTTGGAGTTTTTAAATTATCTGGACCGTAAGTACCCCGTATTCAGGAAGCGCCTTTCCAGCAAGAATATTGCGCGCTTCATCGGCGTCAGTCCGGAGTGGTACAGTAAGCTAAAAAGACGGATGTGAGGATGTGGGAATGTGACACTATCGGGCAAGTGCCATACTGCATTGGTAGACTACCTCGTCAGCCCACACCCGAACAAGGTAAATCCCGGAAGGTAAATTTCCTGTATTCTCAACCCGCAGCTCTCTCTCTCCGACGGAGACGGCCAAAGACACTTGCCGGACGGCTCGCCCATCGGCGGCATAAATCCGGACCTTCACCGTATTGGAAGATTCGAGGGCGACCGGTAGCCGAAGTGTAAAAGGCCGACGCACGGGGTTAGGAAAAAGCAAGAGCTCCTCGTTGGCGTCAGTGATAACCGGACAAGTTGCAGAGCCCGACTCACCAATTATAAGCCGGGTGATCAAAACGGTGTCCCTGTTTATGCCGGGTAAAACATCCCGGAAGATGCCCGCTTCGTTGCGGAAATCGTTCTCCAGAAAAAGACTTTCGCCCGGGCAAATTTTCTTCGTGTCAAGGGTTCGCAGGCGGGCTTCCTCGCCCTGGCGAATTTCATAGTGTTGGTCACCGGCCAAACCTGAAAGCAGTTGCCGACCTCCGGGTCGGGGCCAGTGAATGACGACACTGTCCGCCACTTCATGCCGCCCCAGGCCAAATGAAAGTTGTTGGCTACTAGAGGACAAATAACTTCCCCCACTACTGAGTTCCTGGATTTGCCTTCGCGCTCCTGCAAATACCTCCACCATTGCACCGATCGCGCTGCGATTACTGCTCACCCCCACCAGAGAGAAGGACAGCCAGTGATGGTCAGCCGGGCCTTCATTCCAATA
>Ga0115031_1004402_pt1 | contig 10417 bp, 10 predicted proteins | sample Maine_Asex4_meta_FD_87301 | JGI IMG/M metagenome (GOLD analysis project Ga0115031, IMG submission 87301) | Marine algal microbial communities from Maine, USA - Maine_Asex4_metaG | ecosystem: Host-associated > Algae > Red algae > Unclassified | place: Maine, USA | collected 2015-01-05 | reverse complement strand
TCCCCCTTTCCCCCCCCCCCCCCCCCCCCCCCCCCCCCCCCCCCCCCCCCCCGCCCGCCCCCCCGCCGCGGCGGCCGGCCGCCGGCGGGGCGCGCGCCCACGCCGTCTGCCCGCCCGCCCCGTGGCATCCCCTGCGTCGGGGTCGGGGGCAACGTCAGGCATCAAAACGCGCGCGTGTCCCGCCAGCCCTCTGGCCCTGTATGTAGGCGCCTACGGTCCCCTCGAGCGTCTCTCCTCTCTCCGCCCCCCCCCCACCCCGCTCCAGCCTGCGCCAGCAGGCTGTGACTGGGTGCGCCACCCCCTACTCCCACGTAGGACGTCTGCGTGCGGGCAGCGGCAGCAGCAGCGGCGCGGCTCGGCGGTGCGGGTCGCCCGGCTAGTCGCTGGCTGGCGCCCGGGCTACAAGACCAGCCAGAGCCGTCTGCTGAGCCGTCTGCTGAGCCATCACCACACCGCACCCGGCAGGGTGGTGTCTCTCGCTCCTGCCTGCCTCTCACCCGCCCTGCCCCTTTGCTTCAGCTCTGCCGTGGGCGACGTGGCGGGCCAGCCCCCCTCGCCGCCATGTGTGGCATCATTGCCATTTTTGACCGGGAGGGCTCCCCCCTCCTGGTTGAGTCCACCGTCAAGGCCCTGTCGCAGCGCATGACGACCCGCGGCCCCGACCACTCGGCCGTCTACTGTCAGCCGACGTACGCGCTCGGCCATGAACGGCTGAGCATCATGGACCCGACGCCGACGGCTAACCAGCCGCTCGTCGGCTCTGCCCTCCACACGACCTTTGGTGGCCTGTCGGCGGTCGTCAATGGGGAGATTTACAACTTTAAGGAGCTGCTCGGCGACCCCAAGGTCGCCGCCCTGGGCGTCCCGCCAAGCACGGGCAGCGACAGCGAGGTGGTGTTGCATCTGGCCCGCGCCTACGGGCCTGACCCGGCGGCCTGGGTGCCCCTCCTGCACGGCATGTTTGCCCTGGTCCTCGTCGACGAGGCCACGGGTGAGTACGTGGCCGCCCGTGACAGCGTCGGCATCAAGCCGCTGTACTTTGGGACGACCAAGAGCGGGCGGCAGATGTTTGCGAGTGAGCTCAAGGCCATCCATGACCACTGCGACAGCGTGCAGCTCTTCCCGCCAGGCCACTACTACACCAAGGCGACGGGATTTGTCAAGTTCTACTCGCCGCCGTGGGACGCGGACGACGCGGACCTGCCGCCAGTGACTGACGACGAGGTGCGGGGCGGGCTGATTGAGGCCGTCCGCCTGCGCATGATGAGCGACGTGCCCTATGGGGCGCTGTTGAGCGGTGGACTGGACAGCTGCATCACGTGCAGGTACGTGAGGGGGGGAGGAGGGTGTAGGCGGGCAGACGAACGGGTGCCGTGGGTGGGAGCTGCTCTCGAGGGCCGGGATGCTGTCTCGATGACAACTCCTCTGTGCCGCTCGCTTTGGGTCTGTGGAACCATGCCTCCTTGCTAGCGCCTGGTACTGACCCGCGCGTCTCGTTATCCCTCGTTGATGCTCCTCTGTGGCGTTGGGTGTGGTCCCCGAATCATGTCCGACCTGCTATTAAAACTCACAGCGTGATGAAGAAGCTGGCCGAGGAGCAAGGCCTGGACTTCCACTCGACGGATGTGCCGAAGGGCAAGCTCTTCCACACCTTTACGGTCGGCATGGGCAACTCGCCCGACATTATGGCCGCCCGGGCCATGGCGAAGGTGCTCGGCACGGAGCACCACGAGCGCATTTTCACGGCTGAGGAGGCGCTGGCGCTCATCCCCACCATCGTGTACCGCTCCGAGACGTACGAGCCGGAGCTGCTGCGGTCGTGCATTCCCAACTACTTCCTGGCCGAGCTGGCCTCCAAGTACGTCAAGATGGTGCTCACCGGCGAGGGCGCCGACGAGCTCTTCTCGGGCTATCAATACTTCTTTGACGCCCCATCGGACGATGGCGGCAAGGCATTGCAGAAGGAGAATCGTCGCATTTTTAGCCACCTCCACCAGGCCAACCTGCTCCGCGCCGACCGGATGACGATGAGCCACGGGCTTGAGGCGCGTGTCCCGTTTTTGGACACGACCTTTGTCGACATTGTACGTTGTTCCTGGCGCTGCCGCTGTCTCCCTCGCTTGTGTCAGCTTGCGGTCGGGCCAGTTGTGTGCGGTGTGGTGAACCGAACAGTCACATGTGCTGACGCTGTTTGCCTCGCTCAACTTTCCACGGTTTTCTATATCATCTGGTGACTCTCTGTGCTGTTGTCTGCGTCGTCACTTGGTACGTTCCATTCTGGCTGTTTACCCCGGCAGGCCATGCGGATAGACCCAGACCGCAAGGTCATCAAGGACGGGCGTATCGAGAAGCAGATGCTGCGGGACCTCTTCTCATCTGCCGAGTATGCCCTGCCGAGTGCGCTGCTGTACCGGACAAAGGCCATGCAATGCGAGGGCGTCGGCAGCAACTGGGTGGAGGCCATTCAGAGCCACTGTGAGTCACTGGTCAGCGACGAGGAGTTTGAGGCGGCGCAGGCCAAGACCAACCCGCCCGCCACCAAGGAAGAGGCGTACTACCGGGGGATATTCGACGAGATGTACCCGCGCATGGACCACTTTGTGCACGTCTGGGAGGGCGGCTGCCGCTCGGGGGGGGCAGCGTGGGCGTCCAAGGCGTACACGCGGGCGGGGCTGGTCGACCCCCACAGCGTCAACCACGAGCTGCAGGCGCCGCTGTGAGGTTGACACGGCCGGCAGGTCGGACACGTCTGCCTCTGCGCGTCTGTGGGTGCACGTGACAAGCTGTTGCTTCTCCTCCCACTTCCTTTTTTTTGTGTCGTGTGTATATTGGCGCACGTTTGTTGAGGGCTGCGAACGCAGGCCGTTGTTCTTGTTGTGTGATGTGGTGCTGGGCACAGCCCTGTCGATTCTGTTCTGCGTGATGCTTTGGCTCGCACCCAGCCGGGCTGTCGGCTGGCATATGTTGGCCATCACCACTTAAGCAGCGTTGTGTTTGACTTGGCCGCGGCACACTGCCGACGGTTTTGGGCGGTTGCCAAGAGGGTGACCACCTCCCCTCGTGCCGCCTCTACACCACTGGTGCTCGAAAGTCGCCCCGGAAGCCGCTGGGATTGCAGCCGTTGTGAGCCGACAGCGCCTGCCAACTCTCTGTTCGTGGGGACTTGCTCGTTGCAGCCCCTCTTTGCTGCCAAACTGTTGAGGTGCAGTGTGTGTCCAGTGCGGAACGGTCCGCGAGGTGGGGGTGGTTCAAGAGATACTGCCGAGGCCCGGCAGCAGGTACACTCACGACGAAGGAGGGCATTCGGGCAGAGTGGGAACATACCAGTGCTGAAAGCAGTGCCATGCACCTCTACAGCCTGGTCGCTTGGCACGAACAACCTGACAACGAGCCCGAGGAAGGAGAGGGGAAGGCATTGAGCAGTAGCAAAAAGTCACTTGCAGTGAATCGGTTGCGTAACAAAGAACGAGCCGCACCGAGCCTGTGGTCGGCTCACGGCCAGTCCCTCCGTGACACAACCCTACTCGGGACAGCCGCCGACATGCGACCGGGCGGAGAGAGTGCAAGGTAGTGAAGTGCCACTGACCTCCAGGACCAGGCGCAAGCATCACGCACCCGCTGCAACTCATTTTGCCAGCCCGCGGCTCACCCACATTCACTCCAAGGGTCATCATTTCCGGCGGCCACGCTACGGCTTGGCTGTCTCGGCCCGCTTGTCAGTGTACTTGCTGTAGGTCGAAACTTGCACGAAGACGTCCGCGGCCACCTCGGCAATGAGCTGCTTCACCCCTGCCCGGTCGCGCAGCAGTGCCGCATTCGCAGCGGCAGCCTCGGCCTTGCGCGCGGCCACCGCCTTGGCAGCGGGCGTCTTGGCCTTGGCGACGGCCGCGGCGGCGGTCGCCGCGACAGCCTCGGCCTCGTCGGCCGCCCGCGCCGCCCGTGCCGCGTCGGCCGAGCGGGCGACCATTGTGGCCCTGGCCGCCGCAACGGCCTTGGCGGCCACCTTGGCGTCCCGCCTGGGGTCCGCCGGCGGCGGCTCGAGGAGCTTGTACGTTAGCTTGCGAATGACTTCGGCCGTTGCGCGGATATCTTCGGCAACCGCGCGGGTGCCTTCGGCCATGCCGCGGACGCCCTCAGCGACGCCGCGCTGCGATTCGGCAACGCCCCGGCCCGCTTCGGCGAGCGCACGGAGGATGGCGGCGGCGGCGCGCCGCATTTCCGCTTCCGCCCGCCCGATTTCCGCCGCCGCCCGCTGCTGCTCAGCGTTTGCCGTCTCGGACACCACCTCCGCATTCTCCCGGATGAGCATGAGCACCGCGTTGGCCTCCGCGTCGATCGCCGCATAGTCGGGCGACCCGTCGGGCAGCAGGTACTTTGTCAAACTGCGGGTCGGGGTCTTGGTCTCGACCGAAGCGGTCTTGACCGCCGTGTCGGCAAGCTCCTCCGTCACCACCGCCAGCGCGCGGGTGCGCTCTGCCTTGGCGCGCATCGCCTCCATGCGCGCGCGCTCCTTCTCAGCGACCGCGCGGGTCGTTTCGGCCATGGCGCGGCCAATCTCGTTCTTTGCGCGGCCAATCTCGTCCAGGGCGCGCCGGATCTCGGCGTCGGCACGGCCGATTTCGGCCTGTGCCCGCGCCATCTCCTTGGCCTCGTGCGAGCGGGACGGCAGAGGGGACGGGCGGGGCCTGGCCGCGGGTTTCTTGGGCGCGGGCTTGGCCGCTGGTTTCTTGGGTGCGGTCTTGACAACCGGCTTGCGCGCAGGCTTGGTAGCCGGCTTGGCTGCGGGCTTGGTAGCCGGCTTGGCTGCGGGCTTGGCAACCGGCTTGCGCGCAGGCTTGGCAGCCGGCTTGGCTGCGGGCTTGGTAGCCGGCTTAGCTGCGGGCTTGGCAACCGGCTTGCGCGCGGGCTTGGAGGCCGGCTTGGCTGCGGGCTTGGCAGCCGGCTTGGTCACGGTCTTGGCAGCAGATTTGGCCGCCGGCGCGCCGTATGTCCGCCGTGCGGCGGCCCCCGGAATCGGTGCCGGCTGCTTCCTCACCGCCACGCGGGCGGCGGCATCAAGGTCCGGCATGGCGGCAGCGGCGGCGGCGATGGCGGCGACCAGTGCGACAGCGGCGGAGGCGGCGGCGGCGACGGTGGCCAGCCGACGACCGGGCCGCCTCGAGGGCGACGCCATGGTGATGGGGACCGGCGACAGCGGGGGATGGTGCGCGGACGAGTGTGGGAAGGGGGGACAGAAGGTGGCGTGGGGAATAGAGTGAGGGGATGGTTGGGGACGGGGGGCGGAGGGGAGGTGGGGAGAAGATTGCTGACAAATAGGGGGTGGGCGTGCGCCTCGTCAATGGGGACGGGCGGGCGGGATGGGGCACGCGCGGTGGATTGCGGGGCAGCATCTGGACGCTCAGACGTCGAGGCGATCCACGATCCACCCCGCAGCGGGGGCGACCGCGGCAGTTGCAGACGCACGCGGCAGTGCCCGTCGGGCGCTGGGGTGAGTCGACCGCTGCGGCGTGGCCACGGCACTCGCCGTGCGCGCCGCGGCGGCCGCAACGGCCGCTGCCGCGCCGCGGTGGCGGCGCAGCGGCCGCTTCTGGCGCCGCCGACGCGCCCCCGCGCCAGTGCATCCGGGCCCGCGGCGGGGCGGGGCTCGTGTGCGCAGCGGGGGGTAGAGCGTACCGCCTGAGCACGCCCGGCCGCAACGCCCCGTCTGCTCGCCTCTGGTTGCAGCCATCTGGTGGCGTGGGGGGGGACGGGCCGAGTACAGTAAAGCGGGGTGGGGGGCACGCGACGTCAAAGGGCACCGCACCCGCCCGGCGGGTCACGTCCACCCGCGCGTCGGGGTCCAGTGCGGGGGGGAGCGCCACGCCACCCACACTGGGGGCCGCGGTGGCGGTGGCAGTGTGCCGCTGCCGCTGCCAGTCGCCGCGCGACGGCTTTGGCAGCGGCACGAGGGCGGGCGCCGACGCAGATCCCTCACTCGTGTGCGCGGCGGCTGGACGCTGGATGGCGGCCGCCGCTACAGCTGTCAGGGCGGCAGTCGAGAGGTGGGGGGCGACACCTGTCGGGAGGCACGCAACGACGCGGAAAAGTCCCGGGCACCCAAGATCAATCACTCCAGCCAAATCTGCGTGTGTAGCGAGACTGTGCGTCGATCGAGGCCGCGCTTCGGCCATGATCGGTCGATCATGGCAGGTGCGATCTGGCTGGAGGGATTGTCATTGAACACCTCGACGGTCAGCCACCCACGAGTGTGGTGGAGCCGACGCCAAGAGCAAAGAGCCGGATGCAACCGCGACCGCCGATGGATGGGGCTTCCACCGGGTGCGCCGCCCGCCAGGGGCACCCAACGAGCCGCTCCTGCACTGGTTGCATCATCGTCTGCCCGCTGCCGCGGCGCCTTCTCGTCGGTCGCTCCGCCCGCCGTACGGTCCGCGCTGTTGCGTCAGTTCGTTCACCGGCCTTCCCGCTGACGGGATCGCGGTCCGTGCGCACCCAGTCGTGCCGGGCGGGTGCTACCCCCCCGCCGCGCCGGCCGGCCGACTCACAGCCGTGACGTGTGTCAGCGATCCCTTGCCGCTGCCGCAGGCACTCGCAGGCGGCGACGGTTGGGGCCCGCGAAAGTCCCCACCGTACGCTCCGCCACCCCACCTCCCCGCAGCCGCCGGACGGTGCGTTGGCGGGCGTGCGCCGCCCGCCACCACGGTCGGGGAGGCGTCGGCGGCGGTCACGCTGGCGACTGCACCGGGGATTGTCGGGCGGTGCGCCGACCGCCACGGTCGTTGCGGCGTGTCAAAGGCCGTGACGCGCGCAACGCCCATCGCGAGGGGGGGTGGCGGACGGGTGGCTTGTATTGTACAGCGCCACGACGCGTGGCGGAAAGGGGGCGACGGTCGAGCGGGGGTTCCTGTTGACAGCGTCACCAGCGGCGTCCGCGCCCGCGCAGCACACGCAGCGCAATTCTGCTGCTGTCACATCGACGTAGGGTCCCACGTGATTGCTACGACGGACGCACGTGGTAAACAGTCGCACGGGTGGTGCGCAACAAACTCAGTTGTTGGCAAGGAGACTGGTACAGACGAGTTCCTCGGCTGGAAGATGCAGGCAATTAGTCGTCTACAGTACCGCGTTTCTCGTGCCGCTCCTTCTACGTGAGCAACTCACCTGCGCAAAAGTACACAAGAAGGCATGAGTATGTCAGACGAAGACATGAGCTGAGCTCAGTGCGTCTCTGTGGTGCAGATGTGGCATCAAATTTCGCGTAGCCTGCCCCTTTGCTTTCGCGAGAATGCAACGAAGACAGCATGGCACCGTGGCGTGAGTACCATGGAAGAGGCTCTCACTTGCCCTGCTTGCTCTGCGACTGACTCGGTATGAGGCACGTGGGTACTTGCGTCTCGTACATTGCCGTTCACCTCGCTGAAAGAATCAGGTCCGGTCGCCTGACACGATATGAGCACGTGCACTACAGTCGGTCTCTCAAGAACCCGACTATCACGTTCCAGCATTGAGAAAAGGGCTGGGTACGTAACTGAGAGAGGTTCCCACACACCCCCTCAGACTCTGGTCCTCCCCCCATTCCGCCGTGCTTCATGGTGCAGGCAAATCGCAGACGTGCAAAGAGAATGCATGCGAGATATGACGGCACAGCTCGATGACACGTTGCCCGTCGACGCCGTTGCACATGAATGGTGGAACGTAACGGCAGGACTCCGGCTCTGCAAGCCCGGCGGGGCTGGCACTCGCCAGTTCAGAAAACGAGGTCGGACTCCTTCGTCATCAGGCCGACAATGGGACACCCCGCAGCCCAATGTGCGCTTGCCAAGTGCTGACTCCACTCAAGAACAACAAGCAATGGTAAAGTCAAGGACGACAAAAGTGCACGGCCCTGCCGACAAAAGGACAAAAAGTGTAGCCCACGACCTACACTCACGCGATATCTACAAGAGGCACAACAAAAAGATCCCTGGTGCGCCCCGCCCGCCCAGCCAGTCACGTGGACAACCAGTCATGTGGAGAATGGGGTGCGCATCTTCAGGTCATCCAGCTCCCCGCCGTCGAGCTCCCCGACAGCCTCCCCCTCCTCCGCCTCCTTTGCCGCAGCCCGCCGCAGGGAGACGCCACTGACCGCCAAAGACACTGACACTTGCGCCTTGAGCGCGGCGTTCTCCACCCGCACCTCCTCAACGGTGGCCTGCAGCGCGGCAATCGTCGCGTCGGCCTCCCGCAGCGATGCCTCCAGGGCGGCCATGTACGCCCGCCGGTGGATGCGGCTCGCCGCCGCCGAGTTGCGGTTCATCTGCAGGCGTCGCGTGTACTTGGCCGCGTTGGACACCTCGCCGAGGTCCTCCCCCCCGCGGCTACTCGCGCCGCTCGACGTGCCGCCCGCCTTGGCCGCCGCCGCCGCCGCGCCGCCGGCGGTGGCAGAGTCGGCGCCAACGCCCACTGCCACGGAAGCGGCTTCCGCGACAGTCTTGGCCTTGAAGGCGAGGCGGGCGGCTTCGGCCACGGCCTCGGCGTGTTGAAGGGAGCCGTCGGGGCGGCCACGACGCTTCTTGACGGCGCCCTCAGCCACCCCTAGCATCATCTTGCGGGCCGACACCGCCGCGGCAGGCGGCATAGCGAAGGTGGAGGCCAACGCGGCGGCGCGCGGCGCTTTCCGCCGCACTGTACGGGTGGCAGCCGCCGCAAAGGGGGGAGCGACCGCCACGGCGGGCGGGGCGGGCGAGGCGGGCGGGGCGGCGGCGGTGGCGGCGACAGCGGCGGCGGCGGCGGCGGCGATAGCGCTGGCCGACCAGTCGGTCGGACCGACCGCCGCCCAGGCGGGCACCAGCTCGGGCGGCGGCGGCGGCGGCGGCGGCGGCGGCGTCGCCGCAACTCCCGGCAGGTGCGCGTCGTCATCGTCAACGGGCGCGCCTTGCAGGAACGTGTCGACGAGCGACGGCGGTTGTGTAAAATGAAGCAGGCCTTCCACAGCAGTACCGTCGTCGCCATTGTCGGCGGCGGGGTCGACCAGGGGCGCCGAGCCGACGGGGCCAAACGGGTCTGGCCACGGGGACGACATGGCGGCGGCGGGGTGGGAACGGCTTGACGACGACGGCGGGAGGGCAGGGGGGTGCGGAGAGCGGGGTGTGGGTGGGATGGGGACGACAGCGGTGCGTGCCTGCACGCTCGTACCGCGAGAACGGGAGGGACTAGTAGGGGGGAGGGGGTGCCCAACAAAACACGCGACGTCGAACGGCGGCGGGGTGCACCAAGCACGGGACAATGCGGGGCGGGTGGGGGGCGCGCGCGTCCGTCACGGGCCGTGCACCAGGTTCGTTCAAGGGGCAGAGACAGCAAGGCGGCGGAGCCGAGGTGGAAACCGGGGGCAATGGGGGGGCCTCTGTGTGGGGCGGAGGTCGAGGTGCGTCGTTGTGTCGGGGCTCAACGCCCCACGGGGCCCGGCGGCACCGCTCTTCTAGCCGACTGCGACGTTCGGGCCCCTGCCCCGTGGAGGGCCTGCGCACGTGCGGCCCGCCGCGGCGGGCCTCGACGCCGACGGCGCGGTGCCCCGCAGTTGCACCGGTCGGCGGCCGCCATGCCCCAGCCGCCGCCGAGTGGCAGGGTGACAAGGACACGGAACGCCCTGGACGGGGTCAAAAACGTGGGGGGGGCTGTCCCAACCCGGATGGCCCCCGTGCTTCGGTCGCCGTGCCGACGCGCTCGACGTCCTACTTTTCGCGCTCGAAGCTAGTGACCGTCGGCCAATGGGCGTGCCCCAAATGTGTCGGGGCCGCCGCCGTATCGGGCAGCTGATTGGCTGTCCGTCTTATATGGCGGCGGCTCGCCTGAACCGGCGTTGCTCACAGAGAGAAGACCACGCCTCACGGGGGGCGCTGGCGCGGGATCTGGATCGCTCGGCAGTCGCGCCCGCGGCCGGCGGCCAATCGGTCGCTCTGCGCGGCGCGTGATGGCGGCGACCGCCGGTTGCACGAGCCACGCCACTGGCAGCACGGGGTGGGGTCGACACTGCGCAAGAGGCGTGTGGGGAGGTGGTCGACACGGAGCACCCGTGGTGGTGGCGGGCTCGGCAGGATGCGCCGTGCTCAACGGCGTTGCCGGCGCATCCCGTCCGACCCCAACCTCGGCGGCGGCAATGGCGGCAACCCCAACGTATGGTTGGCATACCGCCCTCCGAACGATGGCACGGTGCTCGTCGTCCCACCCGACGGCCTGCTAGGACGGCGGAGCTTGGGTCGATTGGCACCCCCTTGGCATGACAACATTGTCGGCTTTGACTTCCAATGTTGCCCGCGCCACAGATGTTGCGACGTTACCATCCCCCGCCACTGCCCCGACGGTGCGTCGACAACCCGCGGTTGCCCCCCCCCCCCCCCCCCCCCCCCCCCCCCCCCCCCCCCGCCCCCCCCCCCCCCCCCCC
>Ga0115031_1004395_pt1 | contig 10427 bp, 17 predicted proteins | sample Maine_Asex4_meta_FD_87301 | JGI IMG/M metagenome (GOLD analysis project Ga0115031, IMG submission 87301) | Marine algal microbial communities from Maine, USA - Maine_Asex4_metaG | ecosystem: Host-associated > Algae > Red algae > Unclassified | place: Maine, USA | collected 2015-01-05 | reverse complement strand
GGGGGGGGGGGCGTCACCGCGGACAAGTCCATGTCGTGTCGTCGAGGTCACGGGAAGGAGTGTGTCAAGGGGGGGGTGGGGGGCAGGCGTGGCAGGCGAAGCGCGGGGAAGGGCGAGAGGCGTTCCGGTAGGTGGCCGAGGTCGTGTGGGCGCGGACGAGCGCGCGCAGGATGCCGGACGAGAGCGCAATGTCGAGGGCGTCGTTAGGGGCAGTGGGAGCGTACGTGGGCTTGGACAGCGCGTCAGAGGAGTTGTGGTCGACGTGGACTGGGTGCAGTGCGCGGAGGGTGCCATTCAGCAGCGCGTGTCGTAGCATAAAATGGTCATTCTTGCACGTCATGTCGGTGGGGTCCTTGAAGGACGTGATTAGGTCGTAGGCAGCGGACGAGTCCGTGTCAGCAGCCATGGGCACTCGGCGGGCGAGGAGCTCTTGCAGAAGGAGGCGGACATCGAGGGCGGCGGCCACGGCGTCGGCGTGGGCGAGGAGTTCGCCGGCGCAGGAGCCGAGTTACTTGCGGTCGGGGTGGTGGGATCCCAGTGCAGGAGAGAGAAGCGGAGGGAGGAATCGACGAGGGCAACGAGGTGGCCAATTTTGCGCTTGAAGAGAGGTGAGACGGCCGAGCCGGAGTAGTCGGCGAAGACGGCGACTTGCAGGGAGGCTAGGTCCAGCTTGGGGTAGTGGAGGGCAATGGGCCGGCGGGCGAGCATGGCCAGCGCAGCGGGCCCAAAACCGTCGTAAAGAGTACGTCTGCTTTTGCGTGTTTTGGGACAAACGAATTCTCTGCAAACCGCCCTGGGGCTCTGTCAAGGCTGGTTTTTTCCAGAAAGGGCGCCAAAATCATCTGTTCGCCGGGATAGATGCATCTCCACTCGTACAAAGAGAGACACAGCATAAGACGTTTACACTTCACCCTTCCAGAAAGAGAGAGAAACGGAGAAGCATCTATGGCTATGCTAGCAGGCGCAAGGTGTGGAGTAAGGAACGATTTCTGTTCTCTCAAGTACAAATATGCAACGACCTCGCATGAAATGGCCTCTGAGAGCCTGTCAAGGGGGGTCGATCTGTTTTTTGCACAGGAATTCTGTTTCTTTAAACAGAAACACCGGCCTCCAAGAGGCTCAAAACAGGCGACAACAGACGTGCTTTTGACGACGGTTCTGGGCCCGCTGCGCAGGGTGTTGTTGGCATGGCGGGCGTCGGCGCCGGTGGGGCCGGGCAAGTTGGCGAGTTGCGTGGCGTTGGTGAGCCCGTCGGGGCGGGCGACGCGGCCGACCCAGAGGAGCTTGGCGGCCAGGGAGTGGAGCGATTTGGGTTCGGCGAAAGGGGACGAGAGCGTTGGCGAGAGCGAGAGCAAGGTGATGGTGGAGGCGTACGGGCCGGCGCCGCAGTGGATGCCGTCGGCGTCGGTGAGGGCAAAGATGCCTGAAAATTGGATGGTGCCGTGGCCGGGACGGTGGGTGAAGTAGCGTTTGAGGATGGCGTTGACGGTGGAAAGAAATGGAGCATCGCCGGCGTTGAGGGTGTCGTCGGCGTAGGTAGAAATGGCGCCGTGGAGGGGCACCAGGTAGCTGGTTCCGAAAGCAGAGCTGAGGATGATGTTGGGGATGGTGAGGAGGCGCCACTGGGTGTTAAAGTGGAACTGGCGGCCAGAGTCGTTCTTGCCGTAAATGGCGCGGTGGAACGCCCAGACGGTGTTGTCGGGTTCGCCGGCCTCGGGGGGTGCCCAGACAAAGACGGGCTCGGCGAGCCGGTCGCTCTGCAGGTAGGCGCGAAGAAAGTTCTAGGTGTGGAGGGTGAAGGACATGAGAACAGATGCGGCGACGATGGTGCGGATGGCGCGTTGGGGTGTGACGGGGGAGGTTGCGACGGTGGTGACCTTGTGCTAGTCGCGGTTGTCGGCGACGCGAAAGCGGGCGCGTTCCGCCGGGTTGCCATTGCCGAGATCGGCATTGTGGGTGACCCACCACAGGTTATGGAGGACTGTTTTGTTGTCGGTGACGCGGGAGGAGGGGGGTGGTCTTGCAGTCGACGGCGTCAAAGACGGCCTGCTCGGTGGCCTTGGCGGAGTCTCAGCGGGGATGGGAGGGGGAAACGGGGTGAGAGGCGGAGGCGAGGAAGACGCGGGAGTGGTCGGGGAGTGCGGAGGGGGCCGCTGAGGCCGGCGTGTGCGTTCGGATGGGGGCATGCGAGGCCGAGACGGGGCAGGCATGCGAAACAGGGGACGGGGAAGAGCGGCGGGACACAAAGGGCTTGGTGCGGGACTCGTGGGAGGAACAGATGCGGCCGTTGTGACGGACGTATACGGTCTTGTCGTTAAGAGAGTGTGCAGAGCCGCGGAGCCACCTTTGGCGTTCGCGGTGGAACCATACATTTTGGTCGACCTCGTAGGACGAATCGATGGTGCCCAGGTGGGAGAGAGCGCCGCGGAGGCGGTCGGCAGCGGTGCAGGATTCCATGGTGCCGCGGGCTGTTGGGATGGCGCGTTGGCGGGCGGCAATGAAGGTGTCAAAGTGGTGGTCGTCGCCGATGAGGAGGCGTGGGGCCTCCCCAGTGATGGCAGCAGTTGGCGAGGAGCCGTGGGCGCGAGAGGCGTCGTTACGGGCTTTGTAGGTCATAGCAAAGGTCAGGTTGATGGCGAGGCTGGGCGCTTCTGCGGTGATGCGGATGTAGGCGTATCGGATTGGGCCGTGGTGGCGCTCATTGCGGCCAATGCCCCAGGGGGCCTCTCTGAGAATGGGGCGCCAGTGGACGCTCATGGAGTGGAGGGCGTTATTGAACGAGTTGTTCTCGGCTTCGGTTCCGTGGTCGGTCAGACGATTCCGGGGCAGCCTCAGACGGACAGCTAGGTCAGGTACGGGAGGGCGAAGGTGTGAGTGCCGTGCATGGAAGGGACCAGGCGGCCGAGGCCGAAGTCTGTGTGGAGGCTCGTGATGTCCTGCACCTTAGGCAGGTCGGCGCGCAATTGGAGCTTGTCCAGAGCAATGATGCGGTTGAACGTGAGCGAACGGGGAGGGACGGCGTGGCGGGGGCGGCGGGGCAGGTAGACCAATTGCAGGCAGGGCAAACAGGAGCGGGAAATCTCGCGGAGGGTGGCTACGTCGGTGGGCGTGAAGGGAGTGGGCGGGAATGCGTGCAGGAGGGCGTCGACGCTAGCGTGTCCGAACTGGCGGTGGGCGAGGGCGAGTTCGAAGCGAGTGTAGAAAGTGGGCGTGGCGGGCGGCGTCGGGGGCGGGAGTAGTATCAGGTGGAAGCGTTGAATGCGGCAGAGGACAGGACGGCGGGCGCGACCGAAGAGGATGGGTTTTTGGGCAGCTTCGATGATCATGTTGAGCCGCTTGTGTGACTGGTGGCCGAGGAGGACGGGAACGGCGGCGTGGCGGTTGATGTGGACGTCGGGGATGTCTAACGAGAGGGCGCGGCCGGACGTGTCGGTGCTGGTAATGCGCAGGGACAGGCGGCCGATTCGAAGCGGGACGTAGTTTCCGAGAACGCAGCGCGTGGTGTTCGGCTTGAGGGGGGAGGTAGCGACTTGGGGGCGGCGGAGAAGCTAAGAGTCGCCGACAATGTCGCTGGGGGTACCAATGTCGGCGATGGCAGCTGAGACGTCGGACTCGGGCGCGGAGTAAACGGCGGAGACGGGATGGACGGGGAGGGGCCAGACGTTGACGTAGTTGACCGGGTCAACCGGGGGCGGGTTCTCGGCGGCGGGGGGCCGGGGGGCTGGTGCGCGAGCGCGGGAGGAGGGTTGAGGTGGATGTAGGGGAGGCGAGAAGGGCGCCGGCCGGTGCTGCAGGAGGGACGGTGCGGGCGAAGTGGTCGGTGCCGCGGCAGATGCCGCAGGGGTTGGCTGGGCCGGGGCAGCTGCAGGGGAGGGTGGGGCAAGTATCGGTACCCTAGGGTCGGTGGGCTCCGTCGCGGAAGCGACGGAGGACGCAGAAGATCTAGTTGGGTGCGGAGTCGTCAGGAAAGGAGGTATCGACGGTCCAGGTGTCGGATGGGGACGGGGCAGGCGGTGCCGTGGGCGTGGTGGTCAGGAAAGCGATGACGGCCGGGGCGTCGGGGGCAGGCGGGGCAGGGAGGGAGGCGGGAGAGAGGATGCGGGGCGGGCGGGTGGCGACGAGGAGCTTAGATTGGGCGGAGAGGTCGTGCCCACTGAGTGACTGAGTGGCGCACTCAGTCGGATTTATTTGGAACTGACAGGCGCTTCCGATGAGGTCTGTCAAGGCTCATGCATCAGCACCCATCAGCCGCACACTCCCACCGCATCTTCCACCCCGCCATCTTTTGGCCCCGCGTCCTGCGCGTGTTCGCTTGCCCCCCCTTTACGGTTCCGTGGACCGCACTCGCGGACGTGCCGCTGTACGTGGCGGCGGTCATGCTGTGCATGACCGTTGTCCCGGCGTCGTCCTTCGGCCGGGCGCTGTGACCCGCGCTTATGGAGGCGCTCTTGTAAGTGGTGGCGTTGGCGCTATGGTGTCCCCCCCTCCCGTTCCACATTGCCGTGGCAAGGGGGGCCTTCGGCGGGAAAGGGGGTGCCGCTGCTGCAACCGCAGCGGCGGCGGACCGCCAGCGTCGCGCGACGCCCACGGTAGGGGCCGTCACTCCGCCGCGCAGCGCACCTGCGCACGGCGGGCACGGCGGCTGGCGCACAGGTGGGCGTGTGGGACCGACCACCGCGCGACGCGGCGCCTCTGGTCATCGTGGGCGCGTCGAAACCCGGAAGTCGCGGCGCGCGGTCGCCAGGCGCAACTCGGGGCGGTGGGGGGCCACAGGGGGGCAGGCGCCGTCTCGGCCCTGTGACCCTTGTGGCAGGACATTCCTTCTTCGCCACGTAACTCCATTCGCTGTTATTGCTGCTCCCCGAACTTTGTCCTGGGGGAAAGAGACAGCGACTGACGGTGAATGACAGCACTCTATTGGTCTAAAACGACAATAAGAAGGCATTCGTGAAAGCGAGCCCCCGAGCCTCTTGCGGGCACCGAGCCATCATGCTTCGCGTACCTGCAGGCCCTGCGTGCTCTTGAGCCACCTGATCACAGCTGCACAGTTGAAGCAGCTTTCTGGTCAGTTTAACTTTGATACCTTTTCGAGGCGGCCCGCGCCGCGAGAAGGGGGCTTCCAGCAGCCTCTGGGACCCTCTTACTGACCCCCACACGGACCCTTCCCCGGTCAAACCCGGCCTCGACGCTCGAACTTTCCTACCCCTACCCGAAAATGTCAGAATGGCGCATTCTTCCCCTTCAGGCCGCCTTCGAGCTCGTCTTCGAAATGTTCTGGAAAGCAAAGAGACCGGAGGCCATAGGGACGGTTGGGCAGCGGCTGCAGCGGCAGCCGATGGCCGGCATGGACCTCTGACCGACGCAACAGCCGTCGACGGCGTTCGAGTCTGCGACGGAGCACCGATGGCCGCCGCCGAGAATTTTCGGGATTCAACATCCTCCCTTTTGAACGCTACCTTCCTCACTTTTTGCAATTCTGCAGCCGCAGCCCCCACTCCGCCGCCTTCTGGTCCTGTCCCACCGCCTGATGCTCCCGTCCCACCGCCTGATGCTCCCGTCCCGTCGCCTGATGCTCCCGACCCGTCGCCTGATGCTCCCGCCCCATCGCCTGATGCTCCGGCCCCATCGCCTGATGCTCCCACCCTGTCGCCTGATGCACCCGCCCCGTCGCCTGATGCACCCGCCCCGTCGCCTAATGCTCCCGCCCGGTCGCCTGCTGCCCCGACCCCCTTTCTTTCTGCCCCCGCCCCGCCGCCATATGCTCTCGCCCCGCAGCCTGCTGTCTCCGCCCCGTCGCCTGCTGCCACTTCCTTGACGTATGCTATCACCGCCTCGACGCTTGCTGTGACTTCTTCGACGCATGAAGAAACTCGGACCAGTTCTGGCTGTCGCCCGCCGCCTGCTACGAAGCCCCCGCGGCCTGATCCTCCGCCGCGTGCGGCCACGTCTTCCCCAAGAGACTTGCGCGACCCATCTCACTCGTTCGCGTCGCACTGGGCGAGTATGGATGTCAGAAAAGCTAGCTCCCGCGCTGGGAGCGCACCTGCCGCGTCGGCACGCCCCGCTTCTACTGCAGTAGAATGCTCAGGCGAATAGGAAATGAGGAGGGCTGTCAAAGAAGCCAGTCTTAGGGCCGAGTAATCGTATGTTCTCTCAGCACATATATAGTGCGCGACGTGCCTCTGTGTATTCTTGTCCTGTCGCTTCTTGCGTGGAGGTGAGGCATGTCGTGCTTCTCATTCGTCCGTACTGGTGCACTAGATTGGTGTCTTTGGCTTTTAGGCGTCATGTGCGGACGAGTGATTCGATTTCTTTCGATTAATACCCTCTACTGCCCCGTGCGACTCCCTACTGACACGTGATGCCCTCGTACAGCCCCGTGCTGTCCGCTTACTGCCCTCTTTATCCCCCAGTCCTGCCCCATGCTGCCCTTATACTGCCCCTGCGCTCAGCCATTCCAAACTGTAGACCTTTAGGTCCGGCCGAAAGTGGCCAGCTCAGCACGGTGACGATACCTCGGCTCCTGCTGGCACTTTGACCAAGTAATAAACACCTAAGGCCTCTGGTTCACACAATCTACTATGCGACTTCATGGCCTCGGTCTCAGTGGAAGACGGTGACAACGCACTAACGTAGTACGTTTACGGCGTCGTGGTGCTCTTTGAGCGTCCTTCAGGGAGATGAAGTACATTGATTGCCCTGCTGTCGGCGCATATTGCCGCAAAGAACTGCTTCGTCTGGACATGTTTCGCCCAAGAGATGGCCGGACAGACAGCTCAGTCACTGCCAAAGACATGAGCCCCCACGGCTAAGCGCCGTCGCAGAGGCAGATCCTCGGCGGATGCCGACGACGCTGACGCTACTGGCCATTGTTTGGATTGAAAGCCAACGGTCACTGTCATCCTGGTGTCGACCAGAAATCTGTCGCCTCGGGTGCGGCCAGCGGCAAAAGCCACTGGGAGTGCCATGACGAGCAAAGAAGCGCGGCAGAGGGGCAGGAGGCGCCAGCCACGGACCCAGGCGACCTGCAGCTGCCTCACCAAGCGTATGAACAGAGAGGTTCTGGCGCCGTCCACCATCAACGACGTGTACCACTCACGAGAGTCCCTCGGCTTGCTTCTGTCGGCCGTCGTTATTGAGGTGGCCAAAGTCGACAAGAAGGACGCTGCAAAGCTCCTGATGAAGAACGTCTCGATCTTCTCGGCCAGCAAATTGAGGCTCCCAAGCTCCAAGAGTTTTCATCCGTTGCTATGTACGACGTGTAACGATTCAGGTTTTAACTTCAAAGACTGAAGCGCTCGAGCATGGACAGCGGGCAGTGGTTACCGTGTTACATCCAAGGCGGAGCTCAGGAGGTCCATATATGGCCAAGGGTACCTCCGGGGTGCCAACGGGCGTCGGGGAGTCCTAAAAGTCTTCCTGGATGTGATTTACCACTGTGGTGGGGACACAGACAAGTACACCTTTCTGTACGGGTATGATGGAGACGCACTCGCCTCGACGGTGCTCGCCACGGTGGCCATCGTGCTCATCAGAGTACGTTCTTGGCGCCATGCGTGGAGAATTTTCTGTGGATTTGGTGTGGCAAAGGCATTGAAGGGGGTGCCATCGAGGTACTGACCGATACTGACGGGCACGAGTAGCGACTGGGCTTCTTTCGTGTATCATCTTTGTGGCTCGTGTGACTGTGGCCCTTGCAGATTACTTTGTAATTTGAGGGAGAGTACCTTTCTGCGGACGGCACGAAGGTGAACGATTGCGTGATGCAAGTCGAGAAACAGAAATCCGGGCGCGCGGACTTGGAGAAAGAGTTGGCATACCTGCACGTGCCGGTTGATGAGTCAGGAGACCTCTGCGCAAGGCTCTCCAAGACAACCCAGGACGAGGAAGAGCCGGAAACCATTCCCCACTCCCCGAAGAAGAAGAGCCCCCCACTACAGTAGCGTCGGTGCCGACGACAAGGACCTTTCTGACAGCGAGTATGAAAGTCTGAGACAGATTGTGCGCAACTGGGGGGAGGTGGCGGAGGAGCTCGTGGAATTCGACGGAGATGGCGACGAGGAGGAGGTCCACGGTGGCGGGGCGCGCAACGGCGATGGTCACGCGCCGAAACGCTGTGGTGCAGGCGGTGATAGAGACGCGGACAGTGGGGCCAGCGATGAGGTGGGGGGTGGGGAGTGCGGCGGTGCACGTGGTTGTGGTGCCGCCGACGATGCGCCGCCGGGCGGTGGGGCAGGTGTTGGCGGTGGCGGCGTGGATATGCTTCCGGACGGCGGGGAAGACAGTGGCGGTGGCTGTGGCAGTGGGGGCGACTAGGAAGACGGAGGTCTCTGGAAGAAAGGGCGGAAAGGCTTCAGCTTTCCGCCGTTGCCCTCGGTGCCGCCTCAGCAGCAGGCCTGCTCTCCGCACAATATACAGCCACTCAACCGCCTTATACGACTTGAAGTGATTCTAAACAATTTACAGCCCACGGGCTTGAAAGAGGGGCACTGTCGCTCGGGTCGCCACGATCTCGGCACCCACGACCTCTGCGACGCTATCCGTCATAGCCCACTTGTGTTGAGCCATGTTCGAGTCCTTCCACACGCCTGAAATCGGTTGCCACAGGTAGGATACTACAAGGGGCGGTCGGGCGGAGGTCGTGCCTAAAATTGCAGCAGCTGCACCTCTGCCAGCCGCCGTCGGCCCAGAAGCGGCGTGCTGCCGACCGTGGAACTTGCGCAGTGGGCCCTGAACCGTCGCCAACATCACGTCTGTCGTTGTCTGACATGAGCCTCTTTGCGGCCCGTGTTCCCGTTTGAAGAAACAGAATTACTGCGCAAGAACCATATCAACCCCTCTTGACAGGCTCTCCGAGGCCATCCAATTCGTGCTCCTTGCATATTTGTGTTCGTGAGAGTAGAAAACATGCCTCACCCTACCACTGGCGCCTGCTAGCAGGGCCGTCGATGCTTCTCCGTCCCCCGTTTTTTCTAGAAGGGGAAAGTGCCTACGTCTCACGCTGTGTCTCTCTTTTTACGAGTGGAGATGCATCTATCCCGGCGAACATATGATTTTGGCGCCCTTTCTGAGACGAATCACCATTGACAGAGCCCCAGGGCGGTTTGCACATTTGCTGTTCGCGCCAAAACACCCACAAAGCAGACGTGCTTTTGATGACGGTTCTGGGACCGCCGCGCTGGAAGTAGCCGACGAAGGAAGCCAGCGCCGACAGGCAGTGCGAAAGGGAGATGGTCGGGAGCGTCAGCGACGTTCCAGGTCGCCACCTCGCTGGCGCCCAGATACTATTTAAAAAGCTCAATAAATGCGTGAGATCGGGTCGGTATTAATCGTCAATTATTCGCAGATTAATGCTTTGGATAAAACGTACCGACATAATCGCTGCCATCCATGATCCTCAGTGGATATAGCCAGGCAAGTTATATTTTAGTACCGACTTGACGACTTGTCAGTAGGACTGGAAGAACTACGTATTGGTAGCTCTGGCTTTGCCACTGGATTGGTCCTTACTTCCAGTGTCACGTCAACGTCGAGGCGACAGTGCATACAGAGCACGCCACAGAACACGCTCCACCTTCACTGTGGCGGCAGCAGGCGCAGACTGTCTGTCCGCTGCGGTCCCCCGCACGATGGCAGGCACGACACCGCCGCCTGGGTGGGCGGGCCAGGTAGCCACGGGTGCTGCCCCCACGCCGGCCGTGGGCGTGCCCCGTCGCACACGGCCGCCACGACCGAGAGTGACCCCCCCTGAATTCAGGTGAGCAGGGGCGGTCGCGGGCACGCGTCCCGCGGAACAACGCGGCTGGGCACGGCCCGGTCATCGGGCGACGCAGGTGCGCCTGTGCTCGGCCCGCTCACCCGACGTTGCGGGGGGCAAGCACATCGTGGGGGGTGAGCGGAGCGGTTTGACTGTCGATCCAGCCGTGTCAGGCACCGGCGGTCGTGGCTGCCGTCTTTGCGGCCGGCCGGCCGATTCTACCCGACCGGCCGCCTGCCGCCACCGCCGCTACCGTCTACTGTCGTCCGACCTTGTTGCCGGTTTACCAGATGTGGGCGCCCCCCCCCCCCCCTTCCCCCCCCCACACAACCCCTTTCCACGAAACATTCCCGTCTTCGGCGCGCCGAGGCTGTGAGACCTGCCGTCACGCCCCGTCTTGCCTTTGTCATGAATGCGACGTCTACCTATGGTTCTGACGTAGCCGCCAAGGGCGCTGGTGGCGGGGGCGGGGATGGTGACTTCAGGGGCGGGAGCAGTGGCGGTGGCGGTGGCGGTGGCGGCGGCGGCGGCGGTGGCGGGGGGGGGGGGGGGGGGGGGGGCGCCAGGCGGGGTCCGCGCCGGAGGGCGGGGGGCGTTTCGGGGCGGTGCGGGGGGATGCAGCGGGCCGAAACGCGGGTGGTCCCGTCGCCGGGAGGGGCGACGGGCTTCG
>Ga0115031_1004390_pt1 | contig 10430 bp, 13 predicted proteins | sample Maine_Asex4_meta_FD_87301 | JGI IMG/M metagenome (GOLD analysis project Ga0115031, IMG submission 87301) | Marine algal microbial communities from Maine, USA - Maine_Asex4_metaG | ecosystem: Host-associated > Algae > Red algae > Unclassified | place: Maine, USA | collected 2015-01-05 | reverse complement strand
TGGGGGGGGGGGGGGGGGGGGGGGGGGGGGTGGGGGGGGGGGGGGGGGGGGCTGTGGTTAGCTGTTGGTGGCGTGACGCTCTGCTCCTCTTCATGCGAAGACCTTTAGCCGTTCGCGTGCGCTCGTCAATTCCGGTGGCAGAGCGCTTCGCACGACACGCGCGCGGTTGAGTAGAGAGTGGTCAACTGTCTGTGCCATCGGGTTCGTTCGGTCGTGCTTGACCTGCCGAAGGGTGCCGCGAGGTGGCCGTAGAGGTCGATCGCCGCAGCGGTATCTTGTAATCGGCCTGTGTGGCTGTGTGTCCGTTTGGCGTGTGCAGCACAATTTACGTGAACACCGGGAGTCAGAACACAGATGTATCCTTCACTCAACGTTGACAGTCTCCATGCTCAGCTCTCGCACAAACTGCTTCAGCACCGCAATAACAGGTAGAGCCTCTAGCCCCAACTCCCGCGCACACTGCACCAAGTTCTCTTCAACCTCACCGCTAGTCAGAGCGCCCGACGTCACGCCTGCCCCGTTAAAGAATCGCTTGATGGCAAACAGCGTCAGTGTGTCTCACACTTGTGTCCGAAAAAGTGGGTCTGTCTGCTGCGTGTACTTGATGGTGGCCATACGCAGCTGTGCCCCGCTCCATGTGAAGAACGGGTTGGCGGACCCAAGAACCTCTGTCGTCGCGCCGCCGCCCCGCGACACGCCGACCTTTTTCAGCACGCAACCCATCGCCGCGTTCAGCGCGGGCGAGTACTTCCGTTGCGTCGACAGTGCCGCATCGATGCGCGTGTCGGTTGATTACCAGTCCCCGGCAAGCGAGCCGTCGGCAATATCACCAGGAGGGGGATTAACGGACGCTGCGGCGGAAGAGTGGCTCAAGTCGGACACGAAGGCGCCCACAATGCGCGCCGCAGCGCGCGATGCGCCCTCGTCCATGGCCGCGGCGACTCCTGCCTCCGCCGTCCGGGTGCTTGGGGATGACGACGCGCCACCCAGATCTGTCAGGCCTACCAGGGGGGCTTGTGCAGCGTGCGTCGCGAACTGCGTGCCGCTGGAGTTGCCGGAGGAGCGAATCGTCGCCAGACCCCGCTTGGCGGACGTGCGCAGTTTCTTCTGCTGCACGGCTGTGAGCGGCAGCTTCTTCATGAGGACGCGCACATGAGCTTGCAGCTCGTCCATATCCAGCATTGGGCACGCAAGAGTCGGTGTGCCCTTCTCGGGGATGGGGGCCTTCACGGAAGACGCGGTGTGACCCTTGTTACCGCACTAGCACTCCGTGCTACACGTCGTACAAATCGTCTGTTGGCACACGCATGCGTGCACGGGATTCTTGATAATGGGGCATCGCCCGGCGTCATGATCAGTCAACGCGCATCCACAACACGTACAAGACACCGACGCGTCCACTGCACGGCAAAAAAAAAAAAAAACGGTGAGCATCCGAAAACATGAAGCCAAGTGATTAGCGAGAGGTCAAACAAGGCACAGGACTGCGCAAGGAGACCGACGTGTCGGTACGGCAGATTGGGCCTGCTAGCCTCACTGGTAAAGAGTGAAATAAGGTTCGCCGCCACGTACCATCGTGGGCGGAAGACTCCATGACAGCAGGATGTGCTGGAATCATGCGACAGGTGGTGGCAGTCGCTACGAGCACACCTCGTGGTCGAGCATGGACGACGCGTCGCGATCCGGTTCCTGGCACGCACGGACGACGACGGATCGGCGACGATCTTGTCGCTTCCTTGAGCGACCACAATGGCTGTGGTGCAGGTTGAATGGGGCCCCATAGGAATTCGGATGATTGAACTGACCAACACGGACTTGCGTGTGAATGCCTGCATTTGACGAGCACGAAAATGTCTGAAAGCGATTCAACTTTCGTTAGGACATTCATGTATTTCGATTATGCTCTGCTACCGCTTACTCCGCAACCGCCAATTTTTGGAGGTCAGCAATAATATATTGTGATAGTAGAGGCTTTTGGAAGACTTTTCATTGGCACCATTGTGGGGACTTTGTGGGGATTCAGTACCATGGCCAAAAAATAATCATTGCCACAAAAGGCATTCTGACTTTTGGCCAGTCAACTGACGTCAGATTGTGTGAAGCCGCCTGCAGTTGTCTGCAATCGCAATGCGGGACACGCATACCAACCTCTGTATTCTCACCCCGCGATGCCGACCGGCACCATCGACTCGCACGCACTGCCCACAGGTGCCACCTGTCACGCCAACGATGGTCGCTATCGCCGACTACTCGGTTCGTCGTCTCCAACGTTAGCGACGTCACCCCCGTCGCGAGTTGCTCGTGCGTCTTCACGGTGGTGAGGACCTTGTTGAGATGGGCGAGGTGGTGCTTCGCTTCTTCGCGCGTGCGGCCAGACCTCTCCCGTAGTTTGTCGCGATCGAGGGCCGTATTTTGTTCTACTTTCAAGTTGGAACGGGAGCGGGGGACACGCATAGCGCCGATGCCACCACGTACAGGAGCGCGTCCACGAGCGCGGGCCACAGCACTCGGCCGAAGTACGACGCTGGGACGAGGGTCACGCACCGCATGACAGCCGCCACGTACAGCGGCACGTGCGCGAGCACGGGCCACGGAACCGTACAGCGGGGGCAAACGAATACGCGGCGGACGCGGGGCCAGGAGGTGGCGGGGGGGGGGGTGCGGGGGGAGTGTGCGGCTGATGGGTGCTGGTGCGTGAGCCGAGGAAGACCTCATCAGAGGCGCCTGTCAGTTCCAAATAAATCCGACTGAGTGCACCACGTTACATGGACCAAGTCTACACGGTGCTTCCCACAGAGGAGGCCAAGTCGTCGGCAGGGACCCCCGTCACACGAGAAATGGGCTTTTAACGGTGGGATTGAGCGTTTGTGATCGTCGAAGTGTCCTACGTGGAGCCCGAGATGCCTGCAAAGCTCCCCACAACTAGTTGCCAAAAGTCTCTTGTCATGCAAATATCGCGCTACGCAATGCACGACCTGCTCGCGCCTCGCGCCCCACGCCGCAACCACACGCCCTTCCCCGACGCCGCCTACGCACGGGCATCCGCCACGCTTCGTCCACACACACCCCCATAACAGCCACCACTCCTCCTTCTCAGCCTCACAATCAGCCTCACCCTTCTGCTGCCCGTCCTCCTCTTCTGCGCCAGCCCCGTTGTTTTGGTTGAAGCCGAGGTGCCGGTAGAAGCTCAGATCCTCGGTTTCGTCGCTATCCGGGTTCAAGTCCGTGGCCATGCGACGCTTTGGTCGGCGCTGCATCTCCGCCAGTCTGCTCAGCTCCCGACGCCGCTTGCAACGGCTGTTTTTGGCCTGGATATTATGGATGGACTTAGCCGGAAGGCACAGCGCCGCCCAGTGATCCTAGGCCTCTGCGAGCGCCGGCACGGCGCGTTCGAGGTACAACGTAGCCCTTGCCTTGACCAGGCTGGTCTGCTTCCGAAAGGTGATTCGTTAAACAGGACCGTACTGTCGGTGGCACCAGGGACTTCAGAACCGTCACATCCGTAGTCGTGAGACCCAAAAAAGCGCTCTGATATGGATTTTCGTCCATAAGCTTTTTCTGCTGTCAAGGGACCTTGAAGAGAGAAGGCGCTCCGCCGGCGGCACAACAACCACCACCGCCTCCACCACCACCGCCATCACCATCGCCACCACCACCACCACCGCCGCCGCTACCACCACCACGACCGCCACCGCCATGACGATGGTGAGTGCCAGCACCACGACCAAGACGAGCGTCCCCGCCGCCCCGACCGCCCCGACCGCCCCGACCACTTGCTGTTTACATCGTGTGACTGGGAATGTGTGAATCAATGCATCACAACTCATGCAATGAAATGGACAAGATGGAAAGAATAGGCAAGAAGAAAGAGGCGCTTGTATAAGTTAGGAGGTGGGCACGAGCGCGCATGGAATGTTTGTCTCTGCACGGCGTTCATTTCCACCATTGCAGAGTACGCGGGGATCATTGAAAAATGTAGCGCGCACACAAGTACATGTAAGGCAGGCACGCTCGGCGAGAGCGTACCACGAGCGTCGATAAACGATCAGATATCGATGCCTGCGGCCTGCAGAGTGCAGCACAGAGGCACTCTTTCTCACGCCTGCATCCAATGGGCCGGTCGGGGCATCCCTTTGGGCGACGTTCTTGGATTCTTATCAATAACTATCTGGGCACGGCTGCCCCAGCAGCCTAAACAGCTGCAGCGGTAGCTCTCAACGGCAGCCCCACAGGCAGTCCCCACCTGCTGTTCTCACCGGCAGCCCCCACAGGCAACCCCCACCTGCTGTTCTCACCGGCAGCCCCCACAGGCACCCCCCACAGGAGGCCCCCACAGGCACCCCCAAAAGGCAGCCACCACAGGCAGCCTCCACAGGCAACCCCCTCCACCTGCGCCCACAGGCAGCCCCCACCGGCGGCCCAGCAGACCGCTCCTGCCGGATCAGCTTCTCTGGTCTGCTCTCTGCGACTGGATATATCATAGACTTTCAAATAGCTTTGCAGTCTGTTCTGTTGGCTGCCGCAGGCGGTTTTTGTCCCCACGAAGCAATTTTTGCACGCCAGCTCACTGTAGTTGTGTCAGCGGCGACACCGGCGGCGGCGGTGGCTGCAACAGTGGCGGTGGTCGTCGCCGCCGCGTCCGTAGATCCGACAGCGGTGGCGGCGGATCCGAAGGAATCGGTGCATTCGATTGGTTCCTATTGCCAGCCAGCCAGCCGGCGCCAGTCGTGGCCACTGCCGGCCACCTGATCATTTGCCATGGGATCTTCTGGGTGCCCTCTTTCCGCAGTACGCTGCTGCGCCAGCCACGTAGCGTCCCGCTGTTCTGCCCCCCCCCTTCCGCCTTCGCGCTCTCGCTGCTGCGAACATGTGTTATTATCTTCACGTCGTGATGGTGTCACACACGGGCGCGACGTACCGCTGCGACTGTGACAGATGCTTTATTAACCATGCCTGGAAGCCCGAGGCTGTATGGCGCTTAACTTTCTTCAAGAACAAACACGCTGCTGGGACGCCTGGTAGTCACACGGCACCCTATTGCGCAATTCCTCCCGCCGGCGCTGTCCTAGGGAAGTCACCTCCTGCCACCGCGGCCGGCGTGACGGCACCAACTGTTTCCGCCGCCCGTGTAGCGGCCCACACATAAGGTGGTGCCACGCATTTTGCCGCGCGTGGTGACGCGGGTAGTACCGCGCACGCCGACGGCGGCTCGCGTGCTGCCGCGCGTGGTGCCGCGGGTACTGTAGCGCAGGCCGGCGGCGGCACGGCTCGGTACGCGGGGGACGTCGCCATTGCCGCTGCAAGCGGTGTCACGGCGCGCACCGCGGATGGTGCCGCGGCCAGCACCGTGGGTGGTGCCGCGGCGAGCAACCTGCGTGGTGTCGGGCTCGGTTGCGCGGGTAGAGCCGCACGCGGTGCCGCGGGTGGAGCCGCTCGCCGCGCCGCGGGTGTAGGCGCGCCTTGTACTGCGGGTGGTGCCGCGCGCGCCACCGCCTCCCCGGATGGCTCCACGGAGGGTGTATCGGGCGACTATGCGGACGGGGAGGGGGACGGGGCGGGCGACCGGACGGGCGACCGGACGGGTAACGACACGGTCACGAGGCGGACGGCGAGGCGGGAGCTGATACAAGCGACCGAATGGGCAACGAGACGGGCCACGAGATGGACGGCGGGGCGGGCGACAAGACGGCGAGCGGGGGGAGCGGCTGGGTGTTCGGCTATCCGGATGACGGGGAGGGCAATGGCGTGTGCCACGAGACCGATAACGGGGCCGGCGACAAGACGGACGACAGCGCGGGAGAGGCGATGGAACACGGAGCAAGCGACGGGATGGAAGAGGGGGCGAGCGATGAGACGGAAGACAGGTCGCGCGTCGGGACGGATGACGGCGTGGGAGATGAGAGCAGTGACGAGGAAGTGAGCCTGGTCGCCGCCCGCGTGCGGGTGCGGGTCTATGTGGCGGACCTTAGTTTACTAGGCGTCAACGGGGTGGCTGTCTCAACGGAGCAGTTCCGATGGGCAGTTGACGATTTCGTTGGCTACGTTTTCACACAAGAGCATGGGTTGACGCGCGAGGCGCACACGGCGTACCTGAAGCAGCGCGGCAGCTTCAGACGTTTTTTTTACACCTCACTTGGTGCATGAGTACGTGAAGCGGACCGTGCCCCTGGCGTTGTTGTCCATCGCGTGCTGTCCCAAGGGATGCATGGCCTTCTCCCTGTGGGACGACAAGACGCGGGTGTGCCGGCTCTGCGGTGCACGAAGGTACAAGACGGACGGAGTCCCCGCTCTCATCATATCATACTCGCCGCTGACACCGTGGTTGCGCATGCTCCTCGCGGAACCACTTCTATCTATGTGAATGGCAGAGACCATGGCACTCGCGCGACGGCGCGCGGCCACACCTCGGGGCGTCTGTAAGTACTAGGACTTTCACGATGGCGACAATTTTCTCTGTTTGGGTGTTACGAACGACATCAACTAAAACACCGACGTTGTGCTGAGCGCGGCCATCGATGCAGCGGAGTTTTTGCGGAAAATCAGAGAATAGATGGTGCCAGTCGTGTTCACGGTGTTGAGCTTGCCTCCGGGCGTGAGGTTCAAGATCGTTTGCATGCTCCTAGTCCTGATCACACGCAGACCCGAGGAGCCGTTTGCTATGGACTCCTTCTCTTAGCTGGCGCTCCACGAGCTGGACGGTCTGGCCTTCGGTGTCGACAAGGTGCACATCCATGGCCGGAACGGCGCGCGCAAGGTCAAAGCCGTGCTCCTCGGAATCACGACCGAAGCGCCTAGCGGCGATAAGGCCGTGGACATGGTGGGGCACAGCGGACGCGTCGGTGCTCGGCTTCGCCCGCTCGAGAGAGTGCTATCGCCTAGTGGCACACACCATTACTTCCTACCGATGGATCCAAGGACGGGCTCGCCGCTGTTCGCGGTGTCGGCAACGCCCATGTCGGTCCGCGCAGCGCCACCATCCAGTCACAAGCGGAAGCTGTGGTGGCCATGCGCAGCGCCTTTCGGGCGGCAGCGCACGTCGCGCGCATAATGCGGTCCACCGGCGTCCCGGGGTGGTCAGCCCTTTTCACGCCCGGGCCAGAGGGGCGCACCACCTACCCAAAGATGGCGTTCTCGAGGGCACTTGGCCCCACGGCGGCGGCGCCCTACGACCCCATGCATTTGCTCCTATACAACGTCGCCCCGCAACAATGGAGGCAATTTCACGGAGTGTTGGCGGCCGTGCCTGGTGTTTGCGACAATTTCGTCGTCAGCGCCAAGGTGCTGTCGGAGATTGGGGGTGAGTACCGCGCGGTAGCCGCCACGGGGCCGACTCACCAAGCGCGGGCGTTGCGCGACATCATCAAGCGCTACCGCTCAATCAAGGGGGTCGACTGGTAGTTTTTCCTTCTTTCCGGTGCGAAGGTGGTGCTCTACGGGCGCGTGCCAGACACCTTGTACAACATGACCATGTGCTCAATCATCGCCGTCTGGTTGCTGCTTCACCCGAGCATCGTCGACACCAAGGACCTCGAGAAGGCCGAGAGCGAGATTGTCAAGTTTCTCCAGCCCAAGTACGCTGACATCTACCGCAGCCAGCTGCGCCCGATATCCTCTGCCCCTCACAATAGCGGTGGACTGACGACACGCTGGCCTCCTCCCTGTCGGTTCTTGTCGTGGACGTTGCCGCCGCCTAGCGGTCTGCTGTACACTTGCGGCCGCGACCGCCGTGCTCTATGCCATGGCTTGTTCTCCGAACTTTCCATCTTGTCTCCCGGGAGAACAAGCAGGTCGAGCGTGAGAACACATCAGCGCGATCGTCCAAGCTGGTCGCCGCCGTCTTCACTGCCATTAACGGTGGGGTTTCCGACTGCGCTCTCTTCATCCACTGTGGGTACAAGGCGCCGCGGTACAGTACGTGCGCACGTACCAGTGATGTTATCGTGCGGGGAGTTTTCAGAGGTTGCTTGAGCTCTCGCTATTGGCTTCGTCACTGTCCGTCGCATGCGGTTGCTGCGCTGGTCTCGCCTGATTTATGAGCTGCCTTTGATGGCACCTCTCTAGCGTGCACTCCTGGGTTGCTCCACAACATATGCTTCCTGCCTACACATGCTGGATGCCGTTTGCATTTCGCCTTGACCTTTTTCTATTCGTCATCGCCAGAGCTTCACTGGACATCAGAATCGCTTTTGAGGGCGCCCACACCGGTATCGTCTCACATCTGTTGGTGTGCGGTCCATACTTGCGAATTGGGTGACGCAACCCGCCGGAAGTGTCCTTCAGCCTGGTGCACACATGCAGCTGAACTATCTCCACCAACCCTCCCTCCTTGCTGTCCCACTGCCTGTCAGCAGCGCCGTGTTTGTGGAGCACACAGTGATATTCTCATTCCTCGCCTGTTGACGGCGAGCGGCAAATCCTCTGCCTTCCCCAGCGCCACCGCCTGTCACATTTGTACTGCTCACCACATTGCTGCCAACGCGATGGCCAGGTTCCACGGCGTGGATTCCACGCCCACCCTCGCTAGTCAGCTCGTTTGCGGCGATAGTGCCCGCGGCGGCGTGACCGCTCCTCAACACGCCCGACGCCCTTCCCGCGCTGATGGTCCTCGACGACGATGCAGAGTTGCTGACGGGTAGCGTGCCGGCCGCCATGGTCACCCCACGCGTGGCGATGGCGGCGGTGGCAGCAATGTAAGGGGGTGGCGACGGTGGGGGCAGGGGGTGCGGCGACATCTCCAGGAGGGGGCGTCGGGTGCCGGCGGCAGAGGGAGCGCTGAGGCCGGCACCTGGAACGGTCTTTGGTTTCCGGCTCCGCCACGAACTGCCCCGATGCCTACCAGTGCTGGTCCCCACCCCGCCGGTCACGTGGCGTCGGTCGGCGGAACCGCTCTCGGGGCGGCTCGCCCACCGTCGACGCTGGCGTGGCGCAGTGGTGCCCACCCGGCGCCTTCGGCTCATCCCTGGCCAACCGCGTGGCCGTCGGACTGCCCCTGTCGTGCGGTGCAGGACACCGTGAGCGTTTGGCGCGGCCGAGGCGCGTCGCTCACCCGACGAGCGGGATTTTTGCCTACGGGCAGCCGCGCGTGTCGAGCTTGCCGACATCTGTCTGCCGCGACGCAACCGCTCACAAAGCCGCCCCGCCCAAGCCCCCACCCCGCGCACGACGCGATGGCGGTCGCAGCGTTGGAAGCGCGGCGGCTGCGACGGCCGGCTGGGCAGGCGCTCGCCGTGACAAAGTCGTTTGGTGTGCCTCGAGAGCGCGACAGAGATCCAGTTTCGATGCTGAATTGATTGCGCTTTGTTTTTGTTCTCTCTGCAGAGTGTCGAGGTGGTCTGATGAAGTACAGTCATTATTCGCTTATGTGCCATTCACTTGGAGAGCATGCTCTACAAGTGAATGGCCCCTCTAGATCCTCAGGACCACGATCTCTCGCGATCTCGGACTGAAAGAGGGTGCTACTTTTGTGGCGCACCCCTGGCATGAAAACGCATATCGACTGTATCGAGGTGGTCTGATGGAGCGAGCACTGAGGCCCGTTCCGTGACATGGATCCGGGTTTGTGTTGCGCGTTTGTTACGCCACAAACCCGGCGTCACACCGGTCAGAGCATTCCGGGACATCAGGCAGGATATGGGTATGTGATGTCAATGAATGTAAATACACAAGATAATTCATTATCTCGACTCCAATCTCAATCGTCCGCGGCTTTCTGTCCGCCCGCTGGCGCACATGTGTAGCAACATTGCTGATCGGCACGGGCGCTGTGGCGCGCACCGTGTGGCGACACGCACCACCGCGGGTGGAGGCAGTGACGAGAGGGGCGCCGCGTGCGGGCCGTGAGGTAGCATGGACTCGTGTGGGGACTCGGACGACGAGGCCTTTTTTGTGAGCATGCACCTTGCGGCTGCTGTTGCGTCCGAGAAGGGGCATGCCCAGGGGCCCTTGCGTGAGGGGCATCGTGCACTCGGTAGCTTTGAGAGGGTGCGTGCAGCCTGCGGCCCTCTCTTTCACAGAGCTGTGCGGATGTCAGAGCCTTGCTTCTTTTTGCTAGTTGACACGCTACGCCCATACTTGTCCACCTCTCCGCATACCCTATCCCCCCCTTTGCTCTTGTTTCTGGCCTTGCGCTACTATGCGGGAGGAAGCTACCTCGACGTGTGTGCCGTTTCCGGGGTGTCCAGCTCAGCATTCTACGAAGCTGTGTGGACATTCACTGACGCGGTACTAGGCACCCCCGACACCGCGGCACCCTCTGCGTCAGCTCACACAGCTGCATCTCCGGTTGGCGTCTGACGCGGGATGGCCCCCGGCCCTACGGGAAATGCCGGATCGAAAAAGCTCGACATCCTAAGAGCGGGCCAATCAGTTTCGCGCATTTGCTCCTGTGACCCAACCGGGATCACCTCGGATGGAGTTGAAGACCTGACTCG
>Ga0115031_1004389_pt1 | contig 10431 bp, 11 predicted proteins | sample Maine_Asex4_meta_FD_87301 | JGI IMG/M metagenome (GOLD analysis project Ga0115031, IMG submission 87301) | Marine algal microbial communities from Maine, USA - Maine_Asex4_metaG | ecosystem: Host-associated > Algae > Red algae > Unclassified | place: Maine, USA | collected 2015-01-05 | reverse complement strand
GTCAATGGGCATGACGTCTTGTACGACGGGGCGGGCGACGGGCTGTTTGCTGCAACCCAGGAGATAGTTTACGCGCGCATCTTCTTGGACCTGGTGCTGGAGCTGTGCGTCATTGCGCGGTCGACCATGGCGGCGGCATGCCAGTACCTGACGGGTCTGCTGAGGAACACGGCCGCCTATGGAGAGGGCGAGCCTGGTCAAGCCCGGCAGCTGCTGTCTGACGCCACAGGCGAATTCTCGGACACGCTGGTTGTGCCGGCCGCGGCCTTCAAGTGCCACCACTGTGGCCGGGAGGAGGCGGCCGGCGGGCCGTTCAAGTGCATTGTTTGTGATGGGCAGATGCTCTCGGTGCTCCAAGCGCACGTCAAGGAGATGATTCGGCCGAGCGGCAACGCGCCGCGGGTCGACTTCTCCATCCTTTTCGCGTGTGCGATACGGACGTCATCAATGAGGGGGCTGGTGCGCCGCCGCGTCCGGGCCAAGCCGGACGAGGGAGTCGAGCTGACCATTGCTGAATCGCGCGCGTGGCCCCAATTTTTGGCTGCCGCAGACGAGACGCCTCCCGCAGCCCCACCGCTGCCCACGGCCGATGGGGTGATGCAGCGCGCGTCGATCGACGACGAGCGGGCGCTCCGGTGGTCTGCGGCCCAAGTCGTCAAGCACTTTTTTGCGGTGCACGGCCGCGGCGATGCTGGGGCTCCAGCTGTGCAAGCCGCGCCGGCCGCTGCGCTCGCTCCCCCCCTGCAAGCTGCCGCCAACGAGGACAACGCCACTTCCGCGGACGAGTACGATGACGGGGACCTGGTGAGCGGCCAAGACACCAGTGGCAGCGATGACGTCGACAGCGGCACCAGCGACGAGGAGACCGCCCAAGCCGATGTGGACGGCGGCAGTGGAGACTCGGTTGGCGACGTCACCGACGACGGCGGCAGCGGGATGGAGCTCGAGGGCGCCGCTGCGGAAGTCGAGGAGACCGGTGCGGCGGACAGCATCCCGAGTGCAGCGGTGCTACCCTCCATCGGAGCCTCGGCGCTCGACGTCACTCCGCCTCCTGCGCCGCGCTCCCCATCGTCGTCTCCGTCTGCGGCGGGGTCTGGCTCTTCATCGTCCTCTTCATCTCCCCCTCCAACGAGACGCCGTCGAGGTACCGCAGGTGCCGCCCGCGTAAGGCGACCTATCCGGCGGTCGAGGCGTTGGTCAGGCACCAGTGTTGGTAGTGACGCGTGGCGGCTAGAGAAGGGGGAGATTGAGGAGGAGCCGGATGTGAGAAACGCCAGCGAAGACCCAGTCGCCGTCAATCGGGCGGATGCGCTGTCGCCGCTGACCTTGCGCGCCATCAAGGCGACGGCTGACGCCATTGTCGCTCCGTCCGACGGCGTCGCCACTGTGCTGGTCAAGATCGGTCCCATCCCGCTGCAGCTAGAGGACTTCCTGCTCACGGTGCCGCAGCAGTGGTTTAACGACGAGCTCGTCAACGCGTACGTCGAGCTGCTGCGCGTCCGCCAGCTCAAGTTTGCGTCGTCCGTACGTCCGAAGCCGCACATCATCTTTTCTAACTCGTTCTTCTTCGACAAGCTCACCGAGAAAGGCCGCTTCAACTACGAGGCGGTGCGGCGTTGGACAAGAAAAGAGGTCGTGCTCAAGGCACACAAGATCTTCATCCCTGTCAACGTCACCGATGCACACTGGTTCTTGGCGGTGGTGGTCCCGGCTTCGGGGCGCGTCGAGCTCTACGACTCCATCGGCCGGGCGCAGGAGCACATGGGCAAGAATCTTGCGCGGTGGGCCAAGAAGGAGGCCTCCGTGGACGGCTTGCCCAACAGAGCTTGGAGCGTCGTAACGATGCCTTGCCGCATACAAGAAAACAATGACGATTGCGGCGTTTTCATGTGCCGGCACATGGAACTCATCTCCAAGGGCGAGGCGGTCGTTGGTTGGGGCGGGAGCTCTTCGTACCATCGCCGTCGGATAGCAGCTGAGTTGCTGTCCGGTTCCCTGTAAACCGTTTGCATGCTGCCTCTCTTTGTCATCGTGCCGTCGCCTTGTCCAGCATGAAAACGACTCTATTAACCTTATATGTGCTCGCTACTGCAACGGCCGCCAGCCGGATGGGCGCCATCAAGATCTCTTTGACAATAGCATCGATCCAGAAGTCGACGGGTGCAACAGTTGGTCGCTCAGCAAAGATAAAAAAGCAATAATAAAACACTCCTCCCCCTATTAGCTGGTCGACTTGGTCTCTATGAGCTTGTCAACTTCGGCGCCATCGGCCACCTCACCTCCGCAGGCGGCCACCGCCCCGTTGGCGGCGGTCGGCTCGGCGTGGACGGCCGCGGTGGCGGTAGCCGCCTATTATGTCGCCACCACCGCCGCCTCGTCACCACCGCCTCCGCCGTGTCGGTCGACCGGACGTCGGCAGGCGCTTCAGAGGTGACGAGCTTGTTGCCGTTGGCAGTCTCCGTCGTTTGGTGGGCACCGTCCCATTGACGCCGGTTGGCTGGGCGTGGACGGCGGCGGTGGCGGGTGCCGCCTCGTCCGTCGGCGCGACCGGCGCCCCGTCGCGACCGCCTCCGCCGCGTCGGCGGAATGCACGTCGGTGGCCGCGACAGAGGCGATCAGCGTGTCGTCGTTGGTCGCCTTCGTCTTTCTGGTAGCCACCGCCCCGTCGGCGTCGGTCGGCTCCTCGCGGACGGCGGCGGTGGCGGGTGCCGCCTTGTCCGTCGCCACCACTGCCGCCCCGTCAGACGCCCGAGCGTCGGCGGGCGAGACAGACATGAGCAGTATGCCGTCTTTGTCCAATCAACCCGTCTTCGAGGCCACCGCCTCGTCCGCGACCGTTGCGCCGACCCCACGGCCACCTCCTCGTTCGCACCCCTTGTCTTGACGCTGACCGCTGCAGCTGTAGTGACCACCACATCCGTGGCCGTCCCTACTGCCACGTCTGCCGGCTCCGCGTCGGTGCGTAAGGCCGACGAAACGGGCGTGTGGCTTCGGCCCCCTCGCCCGACTCGACGACCACGGCCGCGCCGGCGCCCGTTGGTGCGGCGCAGGCAGCGGCGGCGGCGGTCGCCGCCACGTTTGGCGCCCCTGCACCGCCACTTCCGCAAACTGCGCGTCAATGGGCGCCGCAGACACGAAGAGACACTGGCCGTTGGCCGCCTGGGCCACCGGTGCGAAACCGGCCACCAGCTTGCCGCCAACGGCCGGGGCGGGCGGTCGCGGCCAGGTCCGTGTCGGCCACTAGCCCTGCGCCGGCCGGCCGCACTTTGGAGGGTGCGGGACACGAAAACGGCACGCTGCTGCAGACCGTGTCCCTCTTGTTGGCGGCATCCACCATGTTGACGTCACTCGGCTTGACGCCGATGGCGGCGGCGGTGGCAGCTTCCAAGTCCATAGCCACCACCGCTGTCGCGACAGCCGACAGAGAGGTGTAGGTCGCGGCAGTCACAACCAGCAGCTCACCCTTGGCCGTATCCCCCGTGTTGGGCGCCATTGCACCTTCGGCGACGGTCGGCCAGCCGCCACTGGTGTCGGTTGCTCCTGCCAGCTCGTCGCGATGTACTTGTGGGGCCCCTTTACGGGGATCGACGCGGTACGGCATCGGAGCCCATGATCACACGCCCCTTTTCCGGAATGCCCGTCATTTTTCCGAGTAATCGCCGAATGTCGGTCAGACATGCAGACTTAGTAGTTGATATTCTCAGCACTCTAAGTCGATAGCAGACCACTCAAGTTCCTCAAAGCACTCGTACTTCACCGAGGACAGTGAGATCTCCTGGCGAGCTCACGTGATTCATGCATTTCGCCGTCGCAACCGCCACCATATGCATAGAAGGGCAGTCGAAGGCAGCCATAGCGTGGGGTGGAGAGGACCCGGATCACTGTCGTCAGACGGGTGATCTGTGGACCGCTGATGCTGCGAGGCCGTGCCCTTTGCCCAAACTGTGCTCGCGGCGTCCTTTCGCAGCTGGAGGCTTTCCAGTGCGTCCGTTGGTCCGATCTGGAGACCCCTCCTGTAACCCCGATCGCACAGCTCCAGTGTCGGACAACGGCGCGATCCTGAAGCGTGGAATATCTTCGGCAGACGATGCCTGTAAGCGACTGCGCTCCCTTGATGCTTGGATCATGCAGTCACCAGGCCCCCGATCAGTCCGCAGACGGTGCGCCTGTCTCGGAGGCTTCTCTCGCGGTCAGAGCCTTGACGCTCCTGGCACCTGTCCTGGGCGCTTCGGTGCCTTCCCCCGAGTTGTGCTTGCCAGGCGGGGTCCCAGCGGGCCACCATCTACTGGCATGGCAACGGCTCTCTCGCGCACCGGTGTGACTCGAGACGTATGCTCCTGGCTTCAACGCACCGGTGGCGTGCTCTGGCGTCCGGTTTGCTGCCTCTGCACCCCCCCCCCCTCCTTTGCTTGGAGGTCTGGCTGTCCACCCGCTCTGCATGGATTGTGGCGGCAGCTGCCGCGACGATGGTCTGGCGTTCCCTCAATGGCCAGGTGCCGTAGCAGTGCGCTCCCTCCTGCCCCCATAAGCGCCTCACCCTCCTCCGCCGACGCGTACGTCGCTGTCGGGACGAGAGAGGGGGGCGACGGCGCCCTGCAGCTGGTAGACGTGTCGGAGGCGTTGCGGACGGCCGAAGCGGCGACCGGCACCGCCGCCATCGGCACCACGTCGAACGACGTCGACGAGGCGACAGGCGTCAGCACCGGCGAGGCGTCCGACGTCATCCTTCCGGTCGCCTTTGCCGCGGCGGTCAACGGCAGCCTGTCGGTTGCCTCCGCCAGGGCGGTCGACGCCCCGCCTGCCAGCTTGTTGGCGGCGTTGTGGACGGCCGTAGGGGCGACCGCCACCGCCGCCGTCGGCACCACGTCGACTGACGCCGACGAGGCGACCGGCGTCAACACCGTCGAGGCGTCCTACTGTAGCCTGCCAGTCGCCCCTGCCACGGCGCTCGACGCGCAGTCGGTCTGTGAGTCGGCGGGTTTGAAGACGGCCGCAGCGGCGACCGCCACCGCCGCCGTCGGCACCGCGCCAGACGACTCCGACGAGGCGAGAGAGGTCAAGACAGGAGACGCGGACGACGGCACCCTGCTCGCAGCCTCTGCCTCGCCGGCCGATGCCCCGCCTGCCGACGTGTCGGCGGCGTTCTGGACGGCCGTAGCGGCGACGGGCACCGCCGCCGTCGGCACCACGTTGTCCGTGGTAGACGAGGCGGCAGACGTCAACACCGGGGAGGCGTCGGACTGCAGCCCACCGGTCGCCTCTTCCTTGCTGGCAGAAGCGCAGCCTTTTGACGCGTGTAAGCGACTGAGGACGGCCGCAGCGGCGACAGCAACCGCCGCCGTCGGCGCCACGTCGACCCCCGCCGACGAGTTGGAAGGCCTCAAGACTGGGGAGGCGGTCAACGGCACCCTGCGTGTCGCATCTACCTCGCCGGCCGACGCGCAGCCAGTCGACGCGCTGCCGGCCTGCGCAGCGGTAGGGTGGGCGTCGCACGTGGCGGCGACCACGGCCCCCGCTGACGGTGCCACGCCGACCGCCGCGCTCGAGACGGTGGTCGGCCGCGAAGGCAAGGCGGCAAACTGCAACCTGGCCATCTCTCCAGCCGCGGCGGCCAACGTCCAGCCAGCCGAAGCGGTGGTGGGTTGGGGTAGACGCGGCCTCGACCACCGTCGCCGCTGTTTTTGCCAAGCCAATCGCCGCAGACCACGCGGTGGCCACGAACCAAGAGCCGGCGGGCGACACCAAAGTTCTGGTCCCATATGCTGCGGGCGCCGACGTGGAGCCGGCCGACGCGGTAGCGGTGGTCGGGACAGACGAGGCGGGAACCGCCGACGCCGCTATCTCCGCCAAGCCGACGGACGCCAGTTTGGTGGTGGATGCATGCGACCAACAGGCGTGCTTGGGCACGCTTACGGTCTCGTAAGCCACCCCCGGCAACGAGCAGCTGGTAGACGCGTCGCTGTTGGAGGGGTGCGGCGGTTACCGCGTCACCGCTGGCGCGAAGCCGACTGTAAAGTACGAGGCGCACAGGTTGTGCTCGTCGGGTGTGTGATGGCGGATCCCGTCGCTCTCGATGCTGCGGGTGGCGATGGCGGCGCGGCGCGGGCATCGAGCGACTTCATTTTCGCTACCGTCGCGTCGGTTTTCCCGCCCACCGACGACGCTGATCTGGAGCTGGACCGGTGGCGCAAGGTGCGCGTCTTCGTGTCGGCGTTTTTGGCGGAGCCGGTGCTCAACATGTTCAGCGGATGCGACATGCTGGACGTGGAGGTCTTGGCGCGGGCCCTGATCGCTGGCGTGCGCAGTGAGTTTTGGCTCGACTACCTCGATTGTGTCCAGGGCGTCGTCTTCGTCTGGCAGTTCCTGTTGCTGATAAGCGACCAGATGGACGCGTCGCCAGCGCTAAGCCGCTCTGTTGGTGAGCTCCTCTTCTTCGCATGCCGCACGGACGCGCAGGCGCTGGTGCTTTGGGAGTCCAGGGCCGGCGAGGACGCCAAGAAGTTCAAGGACGAGTGGGCGGACGCCTCGGTTGAGAAGCACGAGGCGTGACTGCTGAGCCAGGGCGTCCGCGACGCGGAAACGCACGTGGTCGCAGTCGGACCGAGCGCGGCCCGCGTCACTGAGCAAGCCAACGAGCTGCGCTCCGGCCAGGCTTGGCCTGGCCGAAAGGCGGTTCGCGCCTTCCTTGAGGACTACACGGCCGAGCGGCAGCGGAAGAAGGCGGCTGACAAGCGAGCGGCCGACAAGGCGGGCGGCAAGAAGGGTGGCAAGAACGGCGGCAAGAAGGACGGCAAGGGCGGGGAAAATGCCGGCAAGAAGAAGGAGCGCAAGGCCTGGGATGAGGATGACTGCCGTCACCACTTTCCCGACAATGTCCTGCGCGCACCTGGGGTCCTCACGTTCATGTGTGGTTGCGGTTACATTGTCGGCTTCGAGCTACTGCGGGAAACGAAGAGCCCGGCTCACGTCGTGTAGTCTTTGTCGCAACGGTTTGTAAAGCTCCCTCGAGTCGTTTATTTTGACACTGCTTGCCAAGCACAGCGCAACGCCCTTCGACGTGTGCCGTGGCTCCTGCATCAGTCCCTGACGGCCTGGTTCGTGGACCGCTTTCACCGTGTTGGCCACAACTGCTCGCCGGTATTCAACGCCGACCAGTACCCGGTGCTGTCCCAGGGGCACGACACATCGGGTGCCGAGAGGCAGCACTCCATCAAGAAGAAGTACAAGAACGCCCTCACCTACATGACGCAGCGGCGCTTCATCGTTCGCTCCCGCTATATTGCGGCCCACAACAACATCCGCTTGTCTCAGAGGCGACAAGCCCGCAAACTCAACGCCGCCGGCCGTCTTCCGGGCGAGGCCAAGACGTCGAAGGAGATCCAACATCACCCAGTCGAAACGTATTTCCACTGGAATATCGTACAGCACTGTGAGCGTGAAGGGTGCAACTGTCGTGGGGGGGAGATAGGGCAGGGTGAGGCGTTTGGGCTCGAGACCAAGTCATAGCAACAAAACGTTTTCCCCGGGTGTTCAACATGCTCCCATGTTCATGAAGAAGGAACCGTTGAACTAGAAGGACTCTAGCGGGATGCCGGCGGCTTGCAGGAGGTGTAGCAGTCCGCGAGGGCCGCAACCGCGCCGCACGGAAAGGCCAACGCCCGAAAGCCACGGACCACCCACCCTAACACCCACCACCCATCGCCCGCTACCGATGGCCCGCGCTCGTGCCGACCGCGCACGCGTCGGGGTCGCCGCCACCGACCGCCGGCGGGGGCGGCGGCCAGCGGTGGGGGCGGCGCCAGCGGCGGGGGCGGCGGCAAGCGGAAACGGAGGCAGTCCGGGGCGGGGGCGGCGCCAACGACGGAAACAGCGGCCAGGGGCGGGGGCGGTGCCAGCGGCGGGGGCGGCGACAGCAGGGGTGGCGGCCGCCCATCACACCGCCTCACCTTTTCGGAGGAGGAATCAACAACTGTACACTGCTGAGGTCGTCGACAGGTGTATACAGCACGACAGTGCGGGCACAGGGCAGAGGCATCCAGCACGCCTTCGGCGCAGGCACTCAACTAGGCCCGGAATGCGGCTGTGGAGAATTCTTCCGACGAGAGGGGCACAAGACAACGTATGCTCTGCTTCTGCGGATGTATCCTAACTGTTGGCCTGGCCGTGACTGAGCGAAAAGGTGTTACTCTTTTTGCATGTCCCCGGGGCCCCCTCTGCCCACTTTGTTCTTCTCGAAATATCTGCAAACGTCCGCAGGCTGACCCCTCCAGCGGCGCGCCCGGGCAGATGTCCGCACGCTACCCACTTCAACAGCACGTCTCGCACTCACTACCTCCTGCCGGCGCGTGCGCCCCCGCGCGGTAGCACCGACTCAAATCGCCACTATCATCGCGCCCGTGCAGACTCTTGCTTCCATCGCGGCACGGCATTCACTGAAGTGCGGCCGCGACAGCTCGCGCTCGTCGCCTCGCGCCGCCACGCCCCGCGAAGAGCGGATGCCTCCCTTTAGAGGCAGTGCGCACGACCATTCGCCCGGACCAGCGCGCGCCCCTGCGCAACACACGTGCCGGCGTGTGCCGTGCCGCCGCAACGGGCACCCCCACGCTGGCTGCCGCGTGGGCGCCACCGCCCTGGGGCACCAAAACGTCGCAGTGTCCGAGCAGCGGATGTGCCGTGATGAAAGTCGCATACGGCCTGGAACGGCGGCCAATGGAGCACGTAAGAGCCGGTGACGTTGCCGTGCCGGCGGATTGGGTGGGTTCCTTTGTGGGCGAAGGAATACCTACGATCCGCCGGCACGCCGCCGTCATCTGGGCATACGGGCTCCATTGGCTGAGCTTGCCAGTACGCGACGTCATGCCATGCAGAGAGTGTCAGACTCAGGTAATTCTGCAGAGAGACGCGAACAGCCCAGAGAACACAAGGCCACAGGCGAGTGAGCATGCGCCAGCAGCGCAGAAAGCAGCATGCCACTGGCTGGTGGATATGTACTGGGGAGCTGCAGCCGTAACCGTTCGGGAAGGAGACGCACTCCTGGAGAATGGTGGAGAGAAACGGCAGTGGGAGGCTGCAAGATTCTCCTCGCAATGCTGCCCTGCCGTCCCTCGTGACCCGGCCTCAGCTGGTTGGATCAGCTGGTTGCAAAGATCGCCGACGAGCACAGCAATGACCTTAAGATATTACTCAAAAGCCAGCAGTTTCTGTCAGTACAGTGAGTTATGGCCATAAGATCGGGGGTTTTTTTGGCAAGGCCCTGGCAGTTGTTCACAGTAACCCCCCTTGACGACCTGGAAACGCGGGTCTTTTTCGGATGGCTGGCGATCTTATTGCGAGAAATCACTGAAACTCTAGATCTCGATCGGGAAGAATTTTGATCTCACACGGTTAGATCCTGGCGTCGTCTTGAGTGCGGGCCTCATTGGCGGAAGAGGCTCCAGGTAGAATCTGTATCTGACACACCATTGCCGAAGTTCGATCGCAACCATGAACTTTTTAAGACTTGCTGCCGAAGCTTGCATGCCAATACCTGTTCAGTTGCATGTGAGCCGGTCGTCCACCACCGGTTTCCTGCCCCTCCAGTTCCTGTTCTCATCAGGTCAGGCGGGTGGGGAGGAGGTGGCCACAACGTCGGCACCCCATCCACGACACACACGCTGATTTTCGCAACGCGTACAGCGCGCCAGAATGGCCTTGCAGATCGCCTCTGTGGCAGCGTTTACATTGAGTGTCACCCCGCTGCGCAATTCGATGTCCTCCTGCTGCCCCCAGAGGGTGCTCTCTTGTGGTGTTGGCCTGATGAAAGGCCACGGGGATCCACGCAGCACCTTGGGGGCTCCACGCGGCAGTGTGGAGGCCCCCAGCGGCTTCTTTTGGCAGGACCCTCCAGGACCCTTTCTGGAACCCGCCCTGGTGCGCCTCAGCGCCACTCTCGTGGTCTTGGTGGCGGCCAGCCCATTCCCCCACATCACCGGTCTGTGACCACCCGACAGGTGCTCCGCAGTGGCGTGCCACCGTCACGACGGCACGGACCCGACCTCTTCCGTTTGTGAGGGACAGCACTTTTTTTCTGCCTCTCCCGCTTCCCGGTACGGTCTCCCGGCGGCCCTATTGACTTTGGCGGCGGCCCTGAACGACGTGTAAACCATCCCATGTGTGTACTCCCGCTGGGACTACCGCCACCATGCATGGTAACTCTCCATGCTTTCCCCACCCCTTTTTTTTGCCTGAATACCCGATCCTCCCCCCCTTCCTACCCCCCCCCCCCCCCCTCCCCCCCCCCCCCCCCCCCTTTCTTTCCTTTTTTTTTTTTGTTCCTGTTTTTTTTTTGTTTTTTTTTTTTTTTTGTTTATTTTTGTTTTTTTTTTTTTTTGTTTTTTTTTGAGTTCTTTTTTGTGTTTGTTTGGATCTTTGAGTTTAGTTCTTGTGAATTTT
>Ga0115031_1004386_pt1 | contig 10433 bp, 7 predicted proteins | sample Maine_Asex4_meta_FD_87301 | JGI IMG/M metagenome (GOLD analysis project Ga0115031, IMG submission 87301) | Marine algal microbial communities from Maine, USA - Maine_Asex4_metaG | ecosystem: Host-associated > Algae > Red algae > Unclassified | place: Maine, USA | collected 2015-01-05 | reverse complement strand
TCAGCTTCGACGTCAGAATCAATACCAAGTATCGATGGTCGAACGGTGCGGCGCCTGGACGCTACGACATCGGTACCGTCGTCGGCCACGAGGTAGGACACGGCCTCGGCTTGAACCACACGCCGGTCTCGTCGGAGCTCATGTACTTCCAGATCCAGCAGGCGGTCGTAAAGCCACTCGGTGCGGGCGACCGCAGCGGTGTCGGAGCTCTCTATCCTTTGCCCGCCGGTTTGCTCCAGGCTAGTGCGTTCTCTCAAAATTCGATCTCAACACCGGGTGGCAGCGAACCCCAGGATGCGTTCGGCGATGTGATTGCGTCCGGCGATTTTGACAACGATGGTTTTGATGATGCAGCCGTTGCTGCTCCGTTCGAGAACGGTGGTTCCGGTTCGGTGACTATTCTTTACGGCGCTAGTGATGGTCTATCGTACGAACGAGCGACATACCTCACCGCGGCGGGCGGTGGCTTTGGTTCAGCGCTCGCAACGGCAGACTTTGATCGTGATGGAATAGCAGATCTCGCCATTGGCTCCCCGAATGAAGACGCTGGAAGTGGTCGAGTGCGCATCTTTAGGGGTGGTTTCGGCGGACTAATACCGTCGCCGGTAGCGATATTCTCTCAGTCGTCCCCAGGCGTTGCAGGTGGCATTGAGGTGGGTGATCGGTTCGGAGCTGAACTTGCTTCAGGTGATTTCGACGCCGATGGCCGCGTCGATGATTTGGCGATTGGCGTTCCAGGTGAGGGCCTGAGTGGGGGTGCTTCGGCTGGGGCTGTGCATGTGTTGTATGGCGGTCCGGGTGGCGTTTCGGGTTCGGGTTCGGATGTGTTTTCTCAGAGTTCGCCGGGGGTGCCGGGAGGTGCTGAGGCCAATGATGCTTTTGGTGAGTCGTTGGCGGCTGGTGATTTTGATGGTGATGGCGATGATGATTTGGCGATTGGCGTTCCAGGTGAAGGCCTGAGTGGGGGTGCCTCGGCTGGAGCTATACACGTCTTCTTAGGCCACCCGTCTGGCCTCTCTGGCATCGATTCAGTTGTTGGCGCTCAAAGTTCTCCAGGTGTTCCAGGAGGTGCCGAGACTGGAGACCGCTTCGGTTCGGCTCTGGTTTTCGGGGACTTTGACGGCGACGCTGATGCCGATCTGGCGGTCGGAGCGGGCGGCGAATCGCTGAGTGGGAGCTCGGCCGCAGGTGCGCTATACGAGTTGCCACTTAGCTGACAGGTGGGTGCAAGTCACCTGGACGACTATCACAGGGGTCACCCCCTATGAGAGCGACGCAGTCTTGCTTGTTTTCCGCTAGACGCAAGGCTTCGCGAGCGGCTTGGGCTATTGCAGCTGGTACTGTCAGCCAATTAGCGCCCAGGAGCATAAGTCAGTGGTCAATGTGAATTCTCCATCAGTCGTTGGTCTCACGATCCGAGGTGGCTGGTGAGCAAACAAAATGCTGATGATCGCTATGCCGATGCTTTGGAGTTGGTGCAGTTCGGTCAGTACCAGCAGGCAGACCGGTTGCTTCTAGAAACTCTCGAAGGGTCACCAAAAGCAGCCCAATCGGTCTATCTCTTAGGCATTACCCGCCTAATGCTGGGGCAACCGTTGGTTGCCGACCATCTCATTGCCTCGGCGTATCGCCGCAAGGCTTGGATTCGCGAGGACGCACTTGAGTTCGACAACGTCGCAGCGGTTCTTCGCCAGCAGGTAGAGGAACGACCAGATTGGGATTGGGCCCGGTATGCGACAGAGCACCAGCGGTTCTTTAGCTATGGTCTTTCTCTCGACAACCTAGTGATGCTGGGCCATCTAGGTGCAGACACAACGTTTGTACAGGTAGGCGCTAACGACGGGATTAGCGGAGACCCAATTCATCGACACATCGTCGAAAATGGGTGGCGTGGTGTTGTTATCGAACCCCAACCGGTCCCGTTCGCCGCACTCAAGAACACATATGGCAACTGCGAGGGGGTCACGTTCGAGAATAGCGCGGTGGCTGATGTCGAGGAAGGCTTCGTTGACTTGTATGTGGGTGAGAAATCTACGCTGGCAACAACGGTTCGTGGTCGCAACTCCCTTGACCGCACAGAAACTGCCGTTCGCACGTTGCGAGTGCGTGCCCGTCGCATCGAGGACATTCTGGTCGAGCATGGTGTCGCGGACTTTGATCTCTATCAGATTGATACTGAAGGAGCCGACTACCAGATATTGGCCGGCACAGATTTCAACCTATTTACGCCATCTGTTGTTCAATTCGAGTTCTACTGTCTTCCCATTGCGGAAAGGCGCGCCAGCTTCGAGTTGCTCGCGGCTCATGGGTATGCGTATCGGGTGCTTGGGCGCGATTTGATTGCGGTTAGGCTGGATGCAGCCACCAGCTACGACTTCGGCATTATTGACACTTGGAGCTGAACAAGATGCGAGGCGGAAGCGTTACATCCTTAGTCAAGAAAGTGTTGCCGCCGCGATACTGGAGTACCGCTGTGGTCCTGAGGGAACGCAGCCGGGATCGTGGGAAACAACTCATGGCGCAGCGGCATAGCGTTACGTCGAACGACGCTCAGCCCCTTCCTGCGTTGGCCGGAAATCGTGCATTGCGCATGTATCGCAATACGCCGGTCGTATCAGAGCCTCTCGGGTCGCAATCAGTGGCTGATCTCGTTAGCCGAAACGCTGCTCGAGTGTCCCGTGCCTGTCTTGCTGCCGGGCTAGATCACTTCGCTGTGTCTCTCGACGCCGTGCAACGACACGTCTTGGCGATGTATCCCTTAGACCACTTCGATCTTCTGAGCTTTGCGGACACCTTCGATCCAACTGAGGGTTATTATCTTTTTTTCCGCACAGGGGGGCGGTGGGAGTCTCACCTACTCGGAGCGCCGTTGGCTCCCGACCTAGGCGCCAGCGTTGTCAGTAACAGACTCTTTTTTGTCGGACAGTTTGGCCATGTGGGTGAGCACGTCATCGTTGGTCCGGGGGCAGCGACGCGTGTCGAGCTGTGGGAGTTCGAGCCCGTCGAGGGTGAAGATGAATCATGGATTGGTCACGATCAGTCGTCAGCACCTTCGGTAAGGATAGACAAGGCGACGTTCGAGCCGGTCTCGGTTGGAGGTTCCATGATCTCAACGCCCACTGAGTTTGGCCTTTTCAATAGCCAGCGGATCGATACGATCGGCTTTCCAATCGATGTGGTGTACACGTGGGTGGACGACGAAGATCCAGATTGGCGACGAGAGCGCGCTGCCTATTTGCCCAAAGCTCAGACTGCCGTCGATGCGTCGATGGAGCGATATCGGAGCTTCGATGAGCTCCGATACTCGATGCGTTCGCTCCAGATGTACCTTCCATTTGTGAATCACGTGTTCCTCGTCACTGCGGGGCACGTACCGAGTTGGTTAGACGCGAACTATTCCAAGCTGACGGTCGTGACTCACAGCGAGATTTTCCTCGACCCCTCGGACCTGCCGACCTTTAACTCTCATTCCATCGAATCACAACTTCACCGAATCCCTGGCCTAAGCGAACACTACTTATATGTCAACGACGATGTGATCTTCGGGAAACCACAAGACCCCCGGACCTATTTCTCAGGCAATGGCCAGAGCCGGTTTTTCTGGTCTACCGCACCTGTGCCGCAGTGGGCCGGGTCTCAGAGCCCTTTGATCGATGAGATAGCGCTCAACGCGAGAGATCTGCTGATTGAACACTTTGGTGTGCGCGTAACAAATAAGTTCCGACACACGGCGCACCCGCAGATTCGATCAGTTCTTGAGGAAATGGAGCAGAGGTTCCCGGAGCTGTGGGCGCAGGTCGCCGCGAGCAGATTCCGAGCGCGCACCGATGTGAGCCTCGCAGTATCGCTCTTCCACCACTATTCCTTCGCCACGGGACGTTCTCTACCTGGTCAGCTTGCATACGACTATTTCTCGGTCGATCATCGACTTGATCAGCGTCTCCAGAACTTCCGACCCAACGAGGTGGACAGCTTCTGCATGAACGATGTGAGCGATGACTCCGAGCTGTGGGCGAAGGCGCAGCGTACGGCGAGTCGGTTCCTTGATTCTTGGTATCCCTACGCGAGTCCATTCGAGCGACGTTCCTAGCTCGCTGAGTCGTACGCGTCAAGTACGGAGCCGACATCGCTGTCCAGACGCATCACGCCACGTTCGATCCAGATTACGCGACTACACGTGCGACGAATCTCGTTGAGATTGTGCGTAACCATAAGCACAGTGCCCGCCTGATCTCGGATCTCGTTGATTCGATCAAGACTTCGTTCGCGAAACCGGCGGTCCCCTACGGCAAGCGCCTCGTCGATCAAGAGAATATCTGGAACATGCAGGGTTGCAATCGAGAACAGCAACCGAGCGCGCATCCCCGAGGAGTACGTGTTCATGGGGCGAGCCATTGCGTCGCCAAGACCAGAAAACTCTGCGATGCCATCCATACTGGACTCGACAAACTCGCGATCTAGGCCCATCGCCAATCCGCCGAGCATTACATTGCGATAGCCAGACAGGGCAGGCTTCAGGGCTCCCGCAACGCCGAGCAGATGCGTCTCACCGCGAACCCGAATTCGTCCGGACTCAAGCGACTGGAGTCCCGCAACCGCTCGCAGAAGCGTCGATTTGCCGGAGCCGTTCGAACCAACAATTCCTACTGCCTCGCCGACTTTGACTTCGAACGAAACATCTTGCACGGCATGCACCTCGATTGCACGCCGTTTTCGCAACCCGCCAGCGACGAAGCCCTGCGCAGTGCTGTGCCTTTCCTCGTAGACCCGATAGCGGATATCGACATGCTCGGCCGAGATGGCGGTAAGAGGCCCCGCGCTGATAGGCGATCTCAGCGAGCCATGATGAGGCGCTTCAGCCACGGGCGTAGCGTTCTTCGCCGGCGCGAAACCAAACAAATCCGAGCATGAAAGTCAAAATAGTCCATGCAGCAATAGACGCGACATGTGCAGGCTCTGTCGCCGAGCCGAACACTATCCACCGTGCCACCGTGACAAAGCTATACATCGGATTCAGTGTGAAAAGCAGCTCGATGGCTCCACTGCCGTTGGCATAAGCATCGACGCTGAAGATTACCCCAGACGCGTAGAGCAACAGGCGGAAAAAGAATGGAAGGATCTGGATTGTGTCACGAAAATGCGTCGTCATTCGTGCAGCGATCATTGCACAACCGAGGTTGAAGACCATTTGCACGGACACAAGCAGCGGCAAGAGAAACCACTGCCAGCGGAAGCCATCCGTCAGCAGACCTACACTGTAAATGACAACTAGGCTGGACCAGAATGCGGCAGCCTCAGTGGCTGTCGAAGTCATAGGAAGGATGACTCGCGGGAACTTTAGCGCCTTGATCAAGCTGAGGTTTGTGACGATTGACTTTGCTCCATCGACAGTCGAACGTTGGGTGAACTGAAAAATGAAGAGCCCGACAGTCAGAAACAGAATGAAGTTGTTTGAGCTCCGGTCGCCCACATCGAGCAGTAATCCGAAGATGATGAAGTAGACACCGATCTGCAGCAGCGGATTCAGCAGGTGCCAAAGATTGCCGAGCACGTCGTTCACCTGGCGTCGCCGTAGCTCGCTGCTGGCAACGTAGGCCACGTAACTTCGACGAGCCCAAACTTCTCGTATGTATGGCAGAAGCTTGGCCGATTCGTGGACATCGCGTAAGACGGACGCGTGATGCGATTCGGCACTCGACATGAGACCTGAGCTTACCCAGTGCTGTTAAGGCCGACGTGTAGGGCCGTGGAACTGTTCGAAAAAGATATGCTGGGCTTATGGCACCTGGCGAGCTTGGGCCGTGTTAGCCATTGGTTGGGTAGTGCTGACTATGGGTGATCGGCCGCTGCAACTTCGAGCTGCGATCGACTCACTACGTCAGAGTCAGTCTGACCTGGATCATGTTTTGGTTGTTCAGAATGGGGCAGGCGGGGCCGATCCGACCAACGGTTCGACGCAGGAAAGCTATTGCGAACTACCAATTAACATTGGGGTCCCGGGCGGACGCGCGAGGGGCGTTTGCTTGACCGATCAGCCTTTGGTTGGCTTTCTCGATGACGATGCGGAACTGCAAGGTGATGCGGCAGCCAGAGTTCGACGAGAGTTCGAGCGCGATCCGGGGCTGGCTGTGGTTGCCATGAGGATCGTGGATGAGAACGGCGAAACGACACGACGACACGTACCCCGCATCGGCACGCGGCGAGCGGCTGTCTCGGGTCCCGTCGGCACATTCCTTGGCGGAGCGTGCGTTTTTCGCCGGTCGGCGTATGAGCAAGCGGGTGGCTACTACGGAGACCTCTTCTATGGTCACGAAGAGCTCGAGCTGAGCTGGCGGCTCATCGATGCTGACTGGAAGATCAAATATCTTGCCGAAGCCGTGGTTGTGCATCCACGATCCGCGATTTCACGTCACACCGATGGCTGGCGTAACACGGGGCGGAATCGGGTTCTCATCGCGCGACGCACCTTGCCTTGGATCGTTGCCGGGCCGCACACACTTTTTTGGTTGGTGGTCGGCAGCCTACGAACGCCGGACCGCGCCTGTCGAACCCACTTCCTGGCAGGGTGGCGCGAGGGTTGGACAACTCCGGTTGACCGCCGTCCGATCAAGTGGCGGACTGTCTGGCGGTTGTCTCGCACAGGACGTCCTCCGATCGTCTGAGAGACCCATCGATCTTGATCAGGCGTACGCAGTACTATTCGCAATATGCCAGCACAGCCAGCGAGGTTCCGAAACCTCCTCGAGCGACTTTGCACTGACCGCCGCATGCCACCCGTCACGAGCTTTCTCATTCGCTCACGACTGAGAAACAGGGTCTCGCTGGCAGTCGAGCTACTGCTTTCGAACCTGCGCCCCACCAGAGGGATCTCGCAAGGTACAGACGACCTTCTCGTCAATGTCGGCGCGGTGAAGATGGTTGCCGCTGCCGCTGTGAGTTCATCGTGCACCCAACTCACCCACGAAAACGCCGACTTCCTAGTCAACGCTCTCGAAGGCGTTGGGATCAGACCTTTTTTGGTCGACTACAGCGGCCAATCGTTGTCGTTCGGCATCGACTTAGCGCATCGGGCGGACGCGTTGACAGCTTTGGAGGCGTGTTCGGATTCTCCGGGATGGTACTTGCACTGGTTTGACGGTCCGGGGTCAGGCACCGTGTCGTTGACTACTGCGTCTCGTAGTGCTCGGGTACGAAACGCGCGACAGTGGCGAATCTACCGCCTGGTTGCGTTAGGGGAGCGAGGACTGGGCTATGAACAAGCGGCTGAAGTCACGTTCTGGGAACTTGGGTCTTCGGGCGCAATGGAGCTTGTGGGCACCCGCGGACTCGAGCGGTTCGATCCGCGGAGCACCCCAACAATAGAGACCGTTGAAGGATTCGATTATCCCGGCAACACCGGATTCCCTGTAGAGAAGGACCTGGCGCGCTTCTCCGAACCAGTGGACATCGTCCTCACCTGGGTAGACGGAAGCGAAGAAGCATGGAAGCGTGACTTCAACCTTTGGAGAGATAGGGGTGGCCCGACCATAAGCGACTCTGCAATAGCGCAGGCCCGCTTTGCACACCATGACGAACTGCGATACGCCCTTCGTTCAATCTGGCTGTACTGCGGGTGGGCACGCAACATCTACCTGGTGACAGCTGACCAGACACCGATTTGGTTACGCGAGAACGCAGGCGTCACTCTCGTGTCCCATCGAGACATCCTTCCGGCTACTGCGCTCCCAACCTTCAACTCTCACGCCATCGAGGCTGCGTTGCATCGGATTCCAGGGCTGGCAGAGCACTTCGTGTATTTCAACGATGATGTGATGGCCGGCCGTGCTCTGCGTCCCGAGACCTTCTTCAGCCCCAACGGCCTCGCCAAGTCATTTCCCAGCCGGGCGCGCACACCATCGATCCACCATCCAGACTCGCCGAGCTTCGATGCTGCGGCTATGCGCGGAAACGAACTGCTCGACTCAGCCGTTGGCAAAGTCGCAACTCACAAGCCTGATCACGTTCCACATCCACAGAGACGCAGCACGAGCGAGGACTTATCGGATCGTTTTAACGACGAAGTGAACGCAACCATGCACAGCAAGTTTCGATCGCAGCAAGACATCAGTGTGGCCGCATCGTTTGCACAGCACTATGGAGTGGCGCTTGGAACATCGATCTTCGGGGAGATAACTTCGTGCTACACGAGTCTCAGCTCGGACCGGCTTCCCTGGTATCTCGATGAGATAGAGATGACGCGATCATACGACTCGTTTTGCATAAACGAGTCCGGTGTCCACACGGCTGACAAATCGCACAACCAGGCTCTCGCTGCCGCATTTCTTGAGCGGTATTTTCCCGTCTCTGCACCGTGGGAGAACGGTTTGTGACGTCGACGCTTCGACAACTGGCAGCGCGGTCGAGAGGTTCAGGTGACTTTGCGTCGTCACACGTCCTGAGAGTCCTACGCCGATCCGGTTCGGCCCGCAAGGCGTTGACGGCCCTTGACAACCCGCAGCGCCACCATCGGGAGCAATGGATGCAGTCCACTCGAGAGCGTCATGACGATTATCGGAAGGCGATTTCTCTTCCTCGATTTTCTGTAGTCATCGTCTGTGTTTCTAATCGCCCTGCCATGGTCAGCAATGTCATCGACAACGTGCTGCGCCAAGCAGGCTTGATTGACAAGCCAGACGTGCGGTTTGTTGCAAACTCAGACGCCTTGACTGACGAGATGCTGGGCCAGGTCCAAACTGCTCTCTCCGCCAAGTTCTCGTTCGAGTCGCATCGATTGAATGAGATGGACTCTTTAGGCGCAGGTCTGAACCTCGCTATGCGGAGCTCTGACGCCCGGTTCGTCGCCAAGTTCGATGATGATGACTATTACGGACCAAATTACCTGGCTGACATGTTGCGCGCTCATACCTACTCTGGGGCGGCGGTCGTGGGCAAACACTCGTACTTCGCGCACCTGGAGGCGACCGACCAACTCGTATTGCGTTTCCCCTATCGAGAGTTCCGGTATTCGCGCACTGTCGCTGGGGGAACGCTCGTTATCGACCGTGATCAGACTGGCGAGCAAGACTTCGACAACACATCACTGGGAGAGGACAGGGCCTTTTTGGCGCAGGTGCACCGCCGTCGCCTGACGGTATTTGCGGCCGACCGCTTCAACTTTTTGCAGTCGCGGGCATCGGACAATACATGGAAGCTCTCAGATGCGGACTTCGCCAAGGACTGTCTATTGATTGGTTCTGGCAGGGCCCTCGAAGCGGTCGATCTATAGTCGTCTCAGACCGGTCGCGCCAGGCATTCAATCTTGCAGTTCCGCCCTGAGTCCGTCGGCAACCGCGAGCGCCTCGGCGATGGTGACGTCCATGTCCATGTAGCGGTAGGTGCCGAGCCGCCCGACAAAAGTCACGTTCTTGGTTGCTGTTGCGCGCGCTTCGTAGCTCTCGAGTAGCTCCTTGTCGTCGACCAGGCGTACGGGGTAATACGGGATGTCGTCGGGGCCATGCTCGCGACTGAACTCGCGAAAGCACACGGTCTTGTCGTGGGTCTCCGCCGGGGCAAAATGCTTGTGCTCGGTGATGCGAGTGAACGGCACCTGCTCGTCGCCGTAGTTCATGACGGGCGTGCCTTGGAAGTCGCCGTCGACGACGAACTCTTCGAAGTCGAGGGTGCGGTAGCCGAGTCGACCGAGGTCGTAGTCGAAGAACGCGTCGAGTGGACCGCTCCAAACCACATGGTCGTACTCCGTCGCCGACGCCGGGTCGAGCCCAGTACTCAAGGAGACCTGAATGCCGGGGTGATCCAGAATCGCCTGCACGATCGGCGTGTATCCATCGGCCGGGATGGCCTGGTGGGGATGATTGAAGTACGAGTCCTCGTAGTTGAACCGAAGCGGCAGCCGTTTCAGAATCGAAGCCGGGAGCGCAGCAGGCGACACGCCCCACTGTTTTCGGGTGTATCCCTCGAAGAAGAGTTCGTAGAGCCGGCGGCCGATCATGGTCAACGCCTGCTCTTCGAAGTTCTCGGGTTCGTGTCCCAGCTCGAGCGCCTCGGTGCCGGTGATGAACTCGTGCGCCTCGGTCGGCGAAAGTGCTGTGCCATAGACCTGATTGATCGTGTGCAGGTTCACTGGAAGGCTGAAAACGGTTCCCTCGACCGTGGTCTTGACCTTGTGGTTGTATTCGACCATCTCGCCGAAGCGATTGATGTAGTCCCACACTCGCTCGTTGTCGGTGTGAAAGATATGCGGGCCATAACGATGGACGAGCACGCCGGTCTCGTGGCGTTCGGTATGGCAGTTGCCCCCGACATGATCACGGGTGTCGAAGACATGGCACTGGTGGCCCGCTTCGGCCAATTCGCGTGCGATTACCGCTCCGGAGAAACCCGCGCCCGCGATACCTATCGATGCCATGTGTCGAGGGTAACCACGTTGAGAACTC
>Ga0115031_1004385_pt1 | contig 10435 bp, 8 predicted proteins | sample Maine_Asex4_meta_FD_87301 | JGI IMG/M metagenome (GOLD analysis project Ga0115031, IMG submission 87301) | Marine algal microbial communities from Maine, USA - Maine_Asex4_metaG | ecosystem: Host-associated > Algae > Red algae > Unclassified | place: Maine, USA | collected 2015-01-05 | reverse complement strand
GGGGGGGGGGGGGGGGGGGGGGGGGGGGGGGGGGGGGGGGGGGGGGGGGGGGGGGGGGGGGGGGGGGGGGGGGGGGGGGGGGGCTGCTGTGCCGGCGAGATGCGGATTGTTGACGGCCTCCGGCCGTCGACCGCTGAATATCACCCTCGGATTCGGCACATATTCTCGCTCGCAATCCACCACCGCTTTCCGAATCCAAGCTAAGAAGTCTGCAATCCAATTTCTGTAGTTCTTTAGGGACGTGAACTGGCACACTTGCTTCGATCTCACATCACACAGAAGCGGAATTCCCTGCGCAGCCCCTCAACCTCGAATCCGTGTCCAACTGACGAGATCAACCTCTGCTGCTCTCTGACACAAAGCGAGCCGGTGCCTAACCCAATTGGCAGGTGGCCCGGCCCATCCGGCACTGTCTGGCGGCACGTGCTTCTGACGCGTCGCGCGCGTCTCGTCCCTTTGTGAAAACAGTGGGAACCAGAGTCGAGAAGGCGCTGTTGAAGAGCTGCACCGGCCTTACATCCCCCCCTGAGCGTGTAAGATGTTGTGTACTTTGTTGATTGTCCTTTGTGAAGAGTAACCCGATCAAGCCCTACCATTGGCATACGCACGATGGGTCTCAGAAGGAGTTCACAGTCAACTGTACTGGCCATTATTAAGCCGATACCGATGCAGTAATCAATGCAAGAGGTCTCGGCAGTGAGCTTTTGTTCCCACCACGTGTGAGAGCGCCGTTGACTCCCCCGCCATGGGGGCAATACTGGAGAGAAGCATATCCATTTTGTACCTTTGCTGGCCTTGGCCGGGCTTTCATGGTCGCGGAATTCTGGAAAGACGTTTCTACGCTATCGCGCCCAGTCGCACGACTGCGGTGTATTGTCTGGAATCGATCATCTCGAGCTTGTGTCGCCGATGGTTCCCGGATGTTTTCGTAGGTCCGTGTACGTTGACTCTTTCATTGTAAAACTTTAGACTTGTCACATGTGCCGGTCGCTGCTGATGCCGCCGATGTGCCGGATGATATGAGGAACGACCGTAGACGTACGAAGAAAGAGTTCTTCTAGCTGTTCTAGTCATATTTTGAGCATGAGAAGCTACAGAATTGGTCTCTGCAGCTGGGTGCTTCTCTATCCCTCCAGACTCTTCCCGATTTCTCACTCTATGCCAATCCGGAACGGGCTCTGACCAATTTCTGGTGCAGACACCAAATGGTCTGATCTGGCTTCTCATCAAAATGCACTTTTTCTCGGCCGACTGCGAGCGTCACCGACCATTCCATCACCACCGCCCATGTCAACCAGCGGCCCCATAGGTCGTCAAAACATCCCTACAGCACTGATGAGACGCATTCTGTCGCTGGGCCACGTCGAGTTGGCGGCTGCAGGGTCACTAGCGGGCACTTTATTTCACAATATTTGTTCAGTGCGAGGGCGGCGTGCAAGGAAATCCTCTATCTCACCAGCCTGTAGTCGTCGCCGCCTGAGGCCCGTTAGCAGCACGTTTCGCAGTTCCTCGGGGCCCGCAGAACCGGTGTGCATTATGTGCCAAAGAACATGTGGGCCTCCGACAGACCGTTACTGTATTTACAAGACACGCGAGCAAAGTATACTTTCAGTGCGATTAAATTGATAATCAGTACTGGCCGGCACCTTCGTGGTGGCCACCTTCTTCACAGCAGCTCGCACCGCGATGTACCCTCCCATTTGGCAGACTACGGCTGCGGCGCCCTTCACTATCGCATCTGCGGCCATGTCTGGCGGGCGTGGGCTTTTTGTTTCTCCATCCCATGTTGTTAATGCCCTTTCTTCTCTTGAGGACGTACACGCCCGCTACGGCGGTTGTTTTTCCCGCGCCATGCGCATGCCGGCAGACGCCGTTGTCGAACTGGTTTACGTTAGGCGCCTGCGTCTTCCGCGTCGCGGACTGTCTCCTGTGTGCCGTACAGCTCTGGCCTTGCGGTACTTAGGTGGCTGTAGCTACGTGGACATCTGTGTAGTAATTGGCGTGCACCCCGCCACGCTGTACCGGTTTTTGTGAGAGGTGATTGACGCCATCAATACAACCCTCTTCCCTGGACATGCAAGTCCAGCTGAGCTGCCATCAACGCCGCCTGGATTATGCAGGAGGCTTCCAACGGCGCCGCTGATCGCCCTTTGGCAACGTGGTTGGCACATTGGACGGCGTGGCGGTTGGCCAGGAGCAGCCTCTGGCTGCAGACGTGCAGTGTGTGGCAGATTAATACAGTTGGAAGGGCTTCTACGCATTCAACGCACAAGCACTATGTGCCGCGGATTACAAGATTCGATGGATGAGCTGTATGAGCCCGGGCGCCTGCCATGACTCGACGGCTTTTGCCAAGACGCGCCTCGGGCAAATTCTACTAGACTCGACACAGGAGCTCACAGCGGCCTTGATGAACACCGGCTCCTGTCTTCTGGCTGACGAGGCCTATGCGGCAAGCGAGGTATTGGCTGTGCCGTGGCCGGGCTCTGGGCGGAGGGACCAAGGGAAGGATTCTTACAACTTCTACCAGTCCTCTAGTCGTATCCACATTGAACAAGCTTTTCGGATGCTCTCGTGGCGTTGGGGTGTATTTTGGCGCCCATTGCGTGTTCCTTTTGCGAAGAGACCGAGTTTGGTGCGGGCGTGGTTTTTCTTGCACAACTTTTGACGCGGGCATGCCACCGCGCGCGAATAAGTGCTTTCGCGGTGGGGGACGGACTCAGTGGGGTGTGGCGCATCGCCTGCTCCAACCGATACCGTGGGACCCAACCAGCGCGGGCGGCGCCGGGACTGCGAGCGCTTCAGCCTCAGGGTCAGGATGACCCGAAGAGTGGAGGAGAGAGGTTTGTTGCGTCCTGGAGTGGGGAGCATGTTTTGAATCAATGAGCACTACAAACAATCTCTCGCCTCACGCTATCACAATGCGGTACAAGACAGTCACACACACTATTGTCTAAAGGAAACTCTCAGACTCATCATCTCGAGTGCCGTCTCCATCCCCACCCTCACTCCCACAGGCATCGGCTGTAAAGCCCACGCTGCTCCCACCGTGGCCAATACTTCCGGGTACGTCCTTCTCAGCCGCGGGAAACAAGATGCGGTCCAACTTCCGCTCAACAGCTTCAATAAATCTTGGATGGACATCGGCAGCCCTTAAGTTCTTCAGCGTCTCCGACAGGGTGGCCAGCTCGCCGACACTCGTCTGCTTCACGATGGAGTCCGCCATCGTCGTGGAATTTTCGGTAAGGGTTGCGAATGTGCCGCTGTCATCCACCCGTCTGCGCTTGCCACTGTTGGTGGACAGCGCACGAGTGCCCTGCCCAACCTGGCGCGGAAGGTCACTTTCAACCCCAGCGCTGCCGATATCTGGACTCGCCAACTTCAGCACCACGTCGTTGACCTTGAACAGATGGGAACAATAATCCAGAAGTGTGTCACCACGTGAAAAAGACCCGCAAAGGGTGACGTTGTTTTGACCTGAGCTTGAGTACCTCTTGTACATAGGCCAGAAAGACGAAGTAAGCTGACCAACCGTCCAAAATATCAGGTGCAGTAGCCAGAAGAGCAATAGAGTGCGGTGTGCAATACTTATGTTAGATATGTACTCAGCCTCTGCCATCGAGTTCGCTTCACAACAATCAGTATCAACATAAGATAAGAAAACGTGCTCAAGCGTACCTCTAACCATTTGGCCTCTAACGTCTCGCCGGTGCGAACATGAGAATGCGAGTTGGGATTGATGCCCCCATCTGTACACTCGGTAGGCACATCGAACAAGTCGGAGCTGTTGAAGATAGAGGCCACGATAACCACCCAAACAGCCCTGCTGTTGCCGTGACATCACTCCACGTGACGTCACGACCCCAGCAGCCACATCTGGCCGACACAGAATGTGGGCGAGAGGCACCCTCTCGTGCTTCATAAAGTTGGCGGCCCGACCAGCCGACGACCCCGAGCTACTCGGGAGCGGGCAGCCCGCGCTGACGGGCCCCGAATCGTCGGGGAAAGCGGCATCAGGTGCCACCTTCGATCTTGAAAAGGGGCGTGGCGCACCCGCACCCAACGAGAGGCTCGACGATGCAGCCTCCCTTTCACCAGCAGGCGCCGTCCAGCCAGCTTGATCGCCGGCCTCAGCGGGCGTGCCGCCGAGAGCGGCAGGGTGGATCTCCCGGTTGGCCCCCAGGCCCGACCAGTCGTCCCCTGCCACAGCCGACGATGGGGCCAGAGCGTGGTTGTTGCGAGGTAGCCAGGACTCCGAGGTACCCGGGGTCGGCAATGACCCCGGAGCGGGGGGCATATCGTCGGCACGGCCACTCAAAGCCACCCCGTGTGCCCTGCACCGCTCAACCAACGCCGGTTTGAGCCCGTTCGACGGAAAGCCTCATTCTTTCAGTATCCATAGCAGCCGTTCGACGGTAATACACTAGAAGCCATGGGTGGTTGGTAAGCCGAGGAAAGGGATGTGGTTGTTGGTGGGGGAAACCAAGAGAATGGGTTCGGGGTGACGAGGAGAAGAGAGTGGTTCGCAAGACGGGCTGGTGCAGTCAACGCCGGTGACGCAGACAGAAATGGCGCGTGCATGTACACAAATTGGTCGTCACCGAAAGCATTTATGATATTCAACTCTTGCTCATTCGCTAGAACTACGTGCAGCGAGGTACAGCGCGGTGCATCCCGGTGTTGTCAACATATGCGGCGCGGCCGCGTACGTTGACAAATCGGGGATGCACCGGGCAGCAGGGCAGCCCGCGGCGACCGTCACAAGCCAATAGGAGCTTCAAATCGCGGGTCCATCTTCTTCGAAAGCGGTCTGCGAAAGAGCCTGAGATTGTGTCATAAAACATCTGACGGCAGAGGTTCCAGGCTGCGTCCGAGGCAAGCGCGCACGCTTTTGCCATTGCCGAGGTCTGCGGGCGCCAGTACAGGGCGTGCCTATGCGCCTTAGTGGGTGAAGTCGACCGCAAGTCAAGGTGGCTGAGCGTGACAGCGTCTCATTGAAAGTTATGGAGCAGCGTGCTCATTTATGAGTGCTGCATCACGATTCGCGTCGCGCCGCAAATGCAACCCCCCAGCAGGAGCCCATATATGAGGAGTAGGGCACCCGCACTTCCAATTTTAGATGTCGACAAAATCGATCGTCTATATCGTTGGCGACTGTGGCTTGAAGCGACTGGTTCTAAGTTTTGCGCCGACCGAACGGAGCCACGCTTTTAAGCCGCTTCTTTTCAGCCGTCGTCCAACGGAGGTTCACAAAGTGATCGATGTGGATGGCAATCGGACGTAGGTATGGTCTCTACGGCTCAGCGTGGGAACTTAATGCACGTGATTGGGAACTGCAAGCATCCTTGTCCGAATTGACTCCCCTCGAGGCCAAGAGATGCCAATGTCGTGCAAAGCGTTTGCAGTGCTAACAACTGCATGCATGTGTTCCGCCCTTCAGTTCACTCCCCCCCTTTCTGTTCGCCATCATGCATTTTCTTCTTGTTCAGGGCTACAAGGACTACAGCGGAGAATACCATGGTGGCAATCAAAGGGCCAGTCTGGGCCTACCAGTGCGCCACATACAGTGGCCTTTTCGCTCAAGCTCAAGGAGGGCACAAACTGGGCTGAGTGGCGAGCAGAAGCGTTGAAGGATTCACTTGGAACCCCTCGCCATCGTGTGGCTCAGCCTTTTGCTATCCGATGTAGATAGGGCAGCTGCAATACTTGTTCGTCAAGGCTATGTTGATCAGCCAAGCGCGTGGCTGTTGATAATGAGGCATCCAGTGTTAAGGACCGCTTCCTTTCCCACGATTCTGTTCCTCTTTTCTTCAAGAGAACACGTCTGCCACTGTCGGCACCCATCGCACGCCTCTTCCCCCCCCCCCACATTCATTTTGGACGCTGCTTATCCTCCCTCTCCAACTTTTGCGATGCCCGCAGTCAACCTCGCCGAGGAATGCCTCTGCACGTCGTGCGCCTCGGCAGGGCTCGAGGTACATCGCGCACGACAGGGGGGGCAGGCAGCGCTGCGGGCAGTCTCTGAGACTGACGCACGCACCCGCCAGCGGGAGATGCAGATGCAAACGACTGCTCGTCACCTTCACCCCACCCCGGCTCTTGACGTTCATGCTGCCCCCCCCCTCACCTCACCAGTGCTTCAGGCTGACGAGGTTGCAAGCTGTCAGGCATCCCTCGATTATTTATTTTCGGACGGGGTCGAGCGCTCGCCGAATGGGCCCATAGTGATGCGGATTGCGCCTGCCATTCTCGTGAGGCGCCACAAAGACCGCATCCACCTGCAGCACGGAAACGGGCGGTTTCATGTGTATTTTCGTCAGGTCTCGCATCGGAAGGTTTCGGTGAGAAAGAGCCAGTGGAACAAGCGCAAGGCGGCCGTGAGGCGACAGCTAGTTACTGCTGGCACCAAGTGTGGGGCGGGTGACGCATTTTCCGGCTGTGCGGGCCGGCTCCGGAAGGAGATCACACTGTCAGTGCGGGAGCAGGTCGAGTTGGTCTGTGAGCTGCGCCTAATCTGGTTCATTTTTCGAACGATCAAAAGGGCGCTCGGTGGTTGCCAGAGCGAGCTGACCAGGCGCCGCGTGCTCCATGCTGCCAAACGGGACATGGCGCGGTCAGCAGCTAAGATCGCTGTTGTGAAATTCACGGGTGCTGACCCAACGGATGGTGCACTGGCAGTACAGGAGCGCGCAACTGCCTGATGTGACAATAGGCAATTCGTTGAGCGTTTTGCGTACCATCCCGACCATGATGGCCATTCACACTCTCAACATTAACGAGCTCCTCCGTCATGGGCTGGTTGTGCCTGAGGAGCGACAACCGGTACGATTAGTGCTGTCCAGCGACCACGAGGCGCAGTGCACGTTGGCGGGGCACGAAGGCCCCAATGGGACCATGCCGTGCAACCAGGGCAAGACCAGGAGTTCGCCGACAAAGGCCCATGCAACCCTTGACGCGAAAAACAGGACGCTGCACGTCGTGTTGCGGCCTTGGCATCTGCGACATGCTGATCAGTACGCCATTTGGTCGACGCCGAGGGCCCGTTCCGCACAGGAAGATCATCTTTCAGTAACTTGGCGCACACTGCTATCACCTCATCCGCGTCAAATTGTGCCAAAACTTCGTCACATCACTCTTGGGATCAACTTGTGGATGCTTCGACTGGGCGTGGAGGTATTGCTGATCCCCGAACGTCTTTCGTGGGGACAGAGATAGAGACTGACTCTGATATATATCATAAGAGCACGCTAACTGTCTAGAACAACAGTAAAAAGGCATCGAAGCCATTTGCCAGCCCGCATTCGGTGCCAGGACCTTGCATCCATCAGAAGTCAATGTTTGCTCTCGCTGGATTCGCTTTTCTTGGCACGGAGCAAGCTGCCCTGGCGAGATCCTGAGATTTTCCACTGTCTCTTTGCCACAAGTGCAGAAAAAAAAGGAGCTGATGTTGCTTTCCAAGCTTTATGGGCACATGTGAGCAATCAGAAGCCTTAAGTCAGTTCCAGGGGGACATCTGGTTGGTGGAGAGAGTCTGTCCGCACGTCAGTATCGGTCCACCAGGACAAAATTCGGGGATCAGCAATAGTCAGTGGGTGCCGCCACCGAAGTGCGGCGTCCGACTTTGCGTGCCCACTGGCTGAGTTGCTGTCAGCGGAGTTTCGCGGGCATCGGGTACCATACCACGGTGGCCCCGTCATCGGACGTCATTGCCACGCAATCGGGGAGCGCCGCGATGATGTTTCCGCTACACTAGAGCAGGGAGTCGACGGGGTGGAGGCGGAGTGCGTCCAGTACGCACCACAGTACATCCAGACGTTTGAAGACGCATGGAAGAGGTGAACCACGGTCCGGACGGATCCGTGCTACACTTGCAAATAACTACCTGACTACCGCTATTAGAGACATTTTCCGAGCTTATGGTGACAGATTTCATGGTGACCAATGGTGCGTCGTATGTATTGCTGTTTGCCCGATTTTGGCCGATGCCAAGCGCTACGCAAGCAACAGCAGGACTTTACACATCAACAATAACTTTTCTGATTTTCGTGTAACTCCGCTGACTGCGTCAAACGTTGAGCGTGGAGGATTTGCTCTCAAAATTGAGATAGACAGGTCGGAAGCCCCCGGCTGACGGCGTCGGCGCCGTCGTCGCCATCCGTCGTCCCCTGCACCCACAACGCTTCTTTATCCGTGTCTTCATTGTCCCCGTCGGGCGGTACTCACGTGGCCGTGTGCGAAGAGATTCATTATGGCATCGGAATCATCAGGTGCCGTACCTGCTGCTGGATGTGCGCCCAGAGGTACGCTCGAGCATGCCCCGCCACGTCATGGGGAGATGATGTGGGAGAAAGCCTCTTTTTCTGGTCTCTTCGTACACCTCTTTTCGTTGCCGTGAATGCACCACTTTGGCGGGAACGATATGCTGAATTGGTGTACTTCACGGCGTCGACAATTGCTTTCTCGGTGACTCCATCTGCGCTGCCTGTCATTCTTTTTTTGGAGGTCCAGGTCTCCGAAAGTGCGGTGTGTGCCGCCTGGCCGGACACAAATCGGATCGCTGCCCAATCAAGCACGAAAGTAACGTGTGATGCAGGTGTGGTCAATGTTGGTGTTCGCGGTGCTCAACGGCGTGAAAGGTCTGCGATGCTGTGGACCGCGAGGCGGACAGCGTGGACCAGATGACTGAGGGGAGATCGGCGCTGAAGTGGTCGTGCCCTGAGCACGGCAAAAACCCCACGTGAGCACGAGTGGAGGACAAGCTCAAGGACCAACCGCCGACGGCTCGGGCGCGAACTGACGCCGCACGTGGCCAAAATTGAGCGCTGGCCGAGGTGCGTCCGACCAATGGGCGGCGAATCCGAGTCCCAGAGGCGCAGTCGCAGATTATCAACTCAACGGGCTTGGGCGGGGCGTCGGCGTCTGCGGCAGTCCGCATTGCGGGGGCCGTGGCGGCGGTCACGCAAGCCGATGGGGCACCGAGGCAGGCTGCACGAATGCTGGGGGCGTTTGCGTCCAATGCGCAAGGTGAATCGGCTGGCGCCGTGGGATAGTCTATTCCGGGCGCACTGGGCACCATCGAGCTGGACGGGTGCCGAGAGACAGCTGTCGATGCTCTGCAATTGCCCTAAGGAGTGCGGTAAAGTATCCGGCCGCGACAAGATCGAATCAGCGGCTTCAATACCCCGAGGCGGGGCTGCGCGGTGTCGGCACGAGAGCTGCGGAAGAGATGCTTGACAGCTCCAACCCATGTTTTGGGGTGAAGGGCAGGGACCTCAAGCGCGCGGCGCACCGCTACGTCTGCCTTTATGCAGGCAGGGAGCTTGCCAAGGTGAATATGGCTCTCGCGGCGTTCATAGGAAAGGGAAGGGTGTAAATGGGCGCTTCTGTGATGAGGAGTGAGCTGACTTGCGCGCATGTCTTCGATGAGGTGCTGGCATTTCCGGCGAGGGTGGGGTTGGAAGTGTCTTCGGTGCCAGCGTCGCTGCGACAGTTTATTGTTAAAATGCGACAGGGGGACGACATGAGACGCTTCTACACTTACAGGACTGCGCGCCCGAGCTCAGCAGGGTGTGCAACGTCGGACTTAAGCGTCCTCCACCTTTCTTGTCCCCAAGACGCTGCAAGCGCCGCCACCACAAGAGATGCGAAAGGGCGTTTTCCAGGGGCAACGTCGAGGGGCCTTCACGGCCCAAAGTCGCCGACAGCGCCAACGTGGCCGCCCGCCAACGCCATCCCCCCCCCCCCCCCCCCCCCCCCCCCCCCCCCCCCCCCGCCATGCAAACCCCTGCCCCCCCCCCCGCCCCAAGGAGGCCCCCCCCCCCCCCACCCCCCCCCCCCCCCCCCCCCCCCATCAGCCCACTCCTCAACCCCGGACATGTGAAACCATGTCTCCCTCCACGCAGCAGAGAGTAGCCGCCACCGCACACCAGATCAGCAGCCCGGCGGCCGTGCGGCGGCGCGGCGGCTGCGGCAAGTGGGCGGCGGCAAGGCGGCGGCGGAAAAGCGGCGCTGCGGCGGCGCGGTGGGGCTGCTGGTGCGCGAAGGCTGTTGGTGCGGTCGTCAGCTGAGGGAAGCGGGTTTGCGAGCGGCGTTGGCGGCGGCTGGGGTGCTGTAAAAGCTCGCTCTACCGCCGCATCCGTCATGCGGCGGCTGGCGCCGCGGCGTTGGCAGCGCGATCGCTGTCGCGCAGCCGCCGTCGCACATTGAGTCGGCAGCGCGGCGGCGTCGGGGCGGCGCGGCGGCGGCGGCACTGCCGCGGCGGTGGCGGCGGTGGCCGCTAAGTGGTGACGGCAAGGCGCGGGGTGGCCGTTGGTGCGCGAAAGCCGCAGATGCGGTCGTCGGCGGGGGGGGGGGGGGAAGGGGGGGGGGTCGGCCGGGGGGGGGGTGTTTAAAAGCCCCCCCCCCCCCCCCCCCCCCAAAAGAGGTGGTTCCCCCC
>Ga0115031_1004383_pt1 | contig 10437 bp, 11 predicted proteins | sample Maine_Asex4_meta_FD_87301 | JGI IMG/M metagenome (GOLD analysis project Ga0115031, IMG submission 87301) | Marine algal microbial communities from Maine, USA - Maine_Asex4_metaG | ecosystem: Host-associated > Algae > Red algae > Unclassified | place: Maine, USA | collected 2015-01-05 | reverse complement strand
TTGATTTGGTGAGTGATTCGATTTGGTGCGAGGGCGTGGGCGTCGGTGTGGGCGCGAGAGGGGGGAGCACTTGGGCCGGTGGGGACTATTTGAGAGGTGCTCTCGGTTGGGAGAGGCGGGCAATCCTTAGGAGAACCAACAAAGCACGTTCGCACACACACACACAAGCTCAAGCCACTCAACCACTTCACCGTGGTCCCCCAACCCCTATCCCCACTGCGTTTCAACAGGGTGGCGCTGGGAGGCGCGGGACCTTCCTATGGCCGCTTCGCCGAGGTTCATCTTCATCAGCACCAGCCATCGAACAATAGCGCACGTAACTCCGCCCACATGAAGGTCAGTAACCGCGCTACGCAAACCGCGTTGCGTGACACGCGTACCACCGAGCACCCTCCCACCTCGACCGGCTCCTCATGGTCAGCGTACCCTCAAAAAAAACGCTGCTCTTCCTTCAGCCCCTACCCCCTGCATCGCCCACGCTCCGTCCAGGGGCCGCAACCTCACCGATCCACAGCACCACGTCGTCAGCCGGCAATCCCGTCGACAGACGCGCTGCGCCGGTCGACCAAAGGCAACGGGAACGGCCGCGACCGCTCGAGCAGCCACGCTCTCCGCGACCACACAACCCCCCATTCGAACAATCAAAAGGAAAACGCTCTCTCAGGCCTCTGAAGCCACCTTCTCGACAAGTCACAAATTCTTACGCGAGCGTGACCACGTCCGTCTCGGTCAACCCGCCCCCACGACCCCATAAACACAGCATGTTGCATGCGTGCCGGCGGCGGGAGCCTGGCACGACGGCCGGCGTGATTGGGCCGGCCGAGGTGGCGGTTCGGCGGTCAAAGGGGTGGTGTGAGAGGTTTTGCGTGCGGTGCGGGACGCCAGAGTCATTCGACAGCGGCATCATCATGGCCGAGGTGGCGGTAGCGAACGAAGTGTGAGGGGTGTGTGCCTGCGTTCTGAGGTACGTCAAAGAAGAGGCGGATGAAGCCAGTGGGTCAGTATCCGGTTGTAAGCGCGCCAAGGCTTTGAGAAGGCTGTTGCGCATCCTTTTCAGTGGTTGCCAGTGCCGGGGGTACGCGGGGAATGCGTGAAACGCGGACACTAACACACCTTGGATACAAACCCCGCTTTTCTGTGCCTTCTTGTACGATAATTGTGTTTCTGATGGTACCACTGAACTCGGCAGGGGCGGAAATGCCAGGATCCGCGGCAAGCGCTTGCCGTCGGTCCGCCCGCAACGAGATGTTGCTTGCGTACCGGCCGCGGGAGCCTGGCACGACGGCCGGCGTGATTGAGTCGGCCGAGGTGGCGGTTCGGCGGTCGGAGCGGCAGTGTGAGGGACTGTGTGTGCGGTGTGGGACGCCAGAGTGATGCGCCAGAGGCATCATGACGGCCGTGGAGGCGATGGCGGACGGAGTGTGAGGTGTGTGTGCTTGCATTCTGAGGTACAACAGAGAGCGTGCGGATGGCGCCAGTGAGTCGATGGCCGGTTTTGCACGCACCGAGGCTTCGACGAGGCCGTTGCACATCCCCTTCAGTGGTTGCCGGTGCCGGGGGAACGCGGGGAATGCGTGAAACGCGGACACTAACACACCTTGGATACAGACCCCGCTTTTCTGTGCCTTCCTGTATGATAATTGTGTTTCTGATGGTACAACTGAACTCGGCAGGGGAGGAAGCGCCAGGATCCGCGGCAAGCGCTCGCCGCCGGTCCGCACGCAACATGATTTTACATACGGGACGGCGGCGGGAGCCTGGCACAACGGTCGGTGTGATTGAGCCGGCCGTGGTGGCGGTTCGGTGGGCAAACGGGCGGTGTGAGGGGTTGTGTGTGCGGTGAGCGACGCCAGAGAGATGCGACAGAGGCGCCAAAACGGCCGAGGTGGCCGTGGCGAGCGCAGTGTGAGGTGTGTATGCCTGCATTCTGAGGTACGTCAGAGAGAATGCGGATGGCGCCAGTGGGTCAGTGGCCGGTTTTGAGCGCACCGAGGCTTTGAGGAGGCCGTTGCACATCTTTTTCAATGGTTGCCGATCCCGGGAGCACGCAGGGAATGCTTAAAACGCGGACACTCTCATACCTTGGATACAAACCCCGCATTTCTGTGCCTTCCTGTATGATAATTGAGTTTCTGATGGTACCACTGAACTCGGCCGTGGCGGAAACGCCCGGATCCGAGTCGAGGGCTCGCCGCCGGTCCGCTTGCAACGACATGTTGCATGCGGGCCGGCGGCGGGAGCCTGGCACGACGGCCGGTGTGATTGGGCCGGCCGAGGTGGCGGTTCGGCGGTCGGAGCGGCGGTGTCAGGGATTGTGTGTGCGGTGTGGGACGCCAGAGTGGTGCGACAGAGGCATCATGACGGCCGTGGTGGCGGTGGCGAACGCAGTGTGAGACGTTGCGCGTTCTCGATGTCCCGGATACGCAAAATCGAACGCGGGCCAATGAGAGTGCAAACTTGAACAATCACGTCGATCTTGGCTCGAATACGTCGCATGCGGATCGCGTGGCACGAACTTGCAACCATGGGAAGGGAAGCCACGCGGTCATTGCCGACTTCAGTCCGACGACGCCACCTGTTCGACAATGAGACTGCTCTGGGTCTTTATCATGCCGTTCACGGACGCAGAGTGACGAAGGCATTGCTTCTCTCTGGTTTCGACAGGCACGAGGAATGGGCATGGCCATGTCTCCACCGTCGCCATCTACGCGCGGGCCTGCCGCCGCACCCTCACAGCGGCAACGGCGGGAGCTACTTCCGCCACCGGACGCAGCTACCGTGACGACGCCGCGGCCGACTTGCTCTGCCTCACGCCGCACCTGGTGGCCGCCCTGGCGTCGGTGCCCGACATGGCTTCCCGTGGCGGCGGCCGTTGGCGTTGGTGAGGGCGCATTGCGCGGCCCATTGCCCGCGGGCATGTTGTGAGGCACGGATAAGTCCCCCCCCCTATCCGCTTCCCCTGCCCCGCCGTCGGCGCTCAGGCGCTCGGCGGCCGCCGCCAGCGCCACGGTTGTCGCGGTGGACTTGACGACGCACCCCCGCCGACGCCACTGCTCTCCACCGCCCGCCGCCGCCGCGGCCACGCGCACGGCCACCAGGCCCACGACGGCTGGCTACCACGCCGCCAGCCGCGGCCAGACGCTGCCGTTACCGACACCGCTGCGTAGCAGCGTGATGACCACCGTGGCGGCCACGTCGGCCGCGCGAGCGGCCGCGGACGCGGAAAGCGGCCGTCCCCGCCGAGGCCGACACCTGGGCGCCATCTCTCCATCGCCCGGCGGTGGCGACAGCCGCCGAGGACAGCAGCGGTAGGGCGACGGCAGCGGCTATCGCCATGTTGCTGACCGCCGGCCACACGGCCACCGTGGAGGAAATGCGTGGCGCGTACTGCTGAAGCGCGTGTAGAGTGTGGCAGCCGCGTCGGAGCGGGCGCCGCCGTTGCATTGTCTTTAAACTCGGCCACCCTGCCGCCGGCGGGCGCGTGGAGCGTGCCCGTATGCGTGCCCGTATACTGGCGTTATGGAGCGCGTGGCTGAATCGACGGCCAAGTGCACGGGCGTAGACAAGCTCCCGCCCGACACCCGCGGCGGCGGCCTCGCCTTGCCACAGTTTCCCGAGACTCGGGATCTCTCGTAGTCCCTGACGCGGAGGATGCAGAAAAGGAGATGTGTGCGTACACGGGGAAACGATTTGTATCTATTCACGTGGTCCAAACACACCCCGAGACGAACGCGCAGAAGCCTCAAATCCACACATCAGTCGGCTACCGGGAACCTGACTGCATTAACAGAAACAAGCGCTCCACACGGCCCGTTCATAGGCACCGACTGGCCCACCGACTCAGAAGCCCGGCTGCTGGTCACGGGTCGTCCACGGATAGAACACGTGAATGAAATATCGCGAGGCCCGTCGCTCCGCCGGCGTGTCCGGCTGGTTGCTCGGCGTGGCGCGCGGACCGAGGCGTTCTTCGAGGTCGCACCAGTCCACCTGGACGTCCTCCGCACAAAGGATGCGGGCGGCGTCAACCAGCTCCAGACCCGGGTAGGAGTCTTCGTCATGCGATAACTCCCACGCCAGACGGACGCACCCATACCGCGTCAGCGCACACCCGCGCAGGCTCGGCACGCGGCGCATACGCTGCACTACCACGCAGCTGCAGGCCTCGCCGTTCAGAGAGCGCAGAGCGAGGCGCATGCGGCCCCAGCAGAGGTCGCCGTCATTGTCCTCATATCGAACAAAAGAGTACCATGGCTTGCCAAAGAAGATGTCCGCTGCACATAGGTGCTGCAGCACTGGCGGGGCGCCCCTCTCGAAACGCTCCATGACACGGACAGTGCGATGCTGTGTGACCCAGGCGGTGTCGTGCAGGCGCAGAACCGCGCCCAAGTTTGCCAAATCGGGGATGCGGCACAGAACGGTGACAGCCGCGCGCTGCGCACGGCCCGTGAACGTGAGGTCCGACGTCTGCGTAGGCGGGGCAGGGGCCTGGCTGTGGCCGCCGTCTTCCTCGGAAAGGACGCCGCTACCTTCGTCATCGGCTGCCTCGCACAGCTCCTTGATGACCGCCGATTGCGTCTCCTCGCATCGCATCATCTGAAGAGCAACACCGGGGCCACGCTCGTTGCTGCGCTTAAACATGTGCTTGCAGCTGCCGTGCAGCTTCTCGTCGACCGACATGTCGCCCTCCCAGAGTTTGTCACGGTTCCGCAGCTCTTCGCCCAGGTGTTGTACGAGGCGGTGCAGCTTAGTCGTGTTTACGTGCCCGTACAACGTCTGGATGAAGTCGACGCCGAACTCTTTGGCGGCCTCGTCAATGTCGTTGACGTCCGCCTCAGTGACGACAGTCGCATTAGCAACGTTGTCACCAAACAGCATACCACCCACGCGCGCCTCCTGGCAGAACAACACCAGGTACGCCTCGTGCAGGGGCATATCGCAGAAGTGCTCCGCGTACGCACTGGCAGAGGCCACATCCATTTTGGGCAAAGCGCCGACCGAGTCGTCGGCGACGGCCAAGTCGTCGCCTGGCACGGCCACCCAGCCGTCATCAAAGGCGCTGCTATCAACGCCCGCGGAGCCGCCGGAAGATGCACTGGCGACACTGCTGTCGTCATCGCTGGACGTCTCGCCCGTCGTGCTGCCCTTCCCGCCCGGGGCTTTGGGCATCCGCCTAGTTGGTGCCACTGGGACGCCATCCAATGGTGCTGCGGCGAATTCCCCTGAGTCGGGCACGCCGGTGAGCCCGGCCACCATGAAGGGCCAGGAGATGAAAATGTGCCGCCGGCTGCGACCGGTCATTGTGGCTTGCGGCTCCGAGGTCGGTACAAAACAACTGCATAAAGGAATAGGTTCATCCGAAGCCGAGCCAAGTGCGATAGTAGAGAGTGTGCGTCAGGTCAGTTCTCTTGTCAGCTCCCTGTGGACCACTTAGCACACGGGCGCATCCGGCCGGCAGGCGTTGCGCTCAACGCGTCGCCGCCTCGGGACACGTTGGAGAAGAGACCGCGGCCCGCACACCGCCCGAAGAGTGCCCCCCCCCTGCCTACAGCGGCAACGCAAGAGCATACTCTGGTGCAGACGGTGTCACCTTGCAGTTGCGGCCCAGCTCAAATCCGCGCAGGTTGAGGATGTCCAGTGTGTCTTGCACCGTGCCTAGACGCACAAGACCTCTGCCTGCGCAAAGGGCACGCAGTACGGCCGGCAGGCGCTGAGCCAGCAGCCGGAGGATACCAAGCTTCCAAAAATTCAGCAAGTCGAACGAGACGACGAAGTACAGGTTGTAAGCGCCCGTACCGAGACCGTGGACTGCACCCAGGGCGGGCACAAATGCGAGCGCGCTGTGCTCGCGACCGAGGGCGCGGCGCCGACTCGCGCGCGCGTCCTCCGCGCGCACGACAGCAGCCGCCATCTGCGCATTGAGAGTTGTGACAACATCGCGATCGACAGCGAGTACTCCCAGAAGACCGCCGCTCACATTCTTGTCCTCCTTGCAACGCGAGCAGAAGTACCGGCATCGATTCCCCATGAGCGCCAACATGTTACGCTCCTCCACTTGATCAACAACCAAGCCCAAAACTCGCGGCACGAGCATGACGGAGCCGTGCCCGGCCACCGGCGCCGTGACGCCTTCTTCACTTGCGCGCGTTAAGGCACGCAGTGACACCGCCAGGGAGCGCCGGAGCAGGTAGTTGCGCATGACGCTCACGGCAAGCCTCGCGGCCGCGCTTTGCTCGACCGCCTTCGAAATGTGCTGAAGGTAGCCGACCGTCTGCCACTGGCCACCGCCGTCAAGCACGTTAGGGAAGTCGACGCGTAGAGCGAAAATGTAGTGCGCGCCGCTCCACGACACGAGTGCGTCGTTCGCATGTAGCTGGACCGCCAGGACCCGCGCGTCGGGCCCATGGATGCGCCGCGCCTGACGGCTATCTTGCACGTACAGGTCCGCGTCCATTGCATGTCCAAAGCCCCCGGCTGGAAACGGCGGTCGCAGAGAGTGATGGGTTGCGCAAGCGCCTCGTGCGGCACGGTGCCGCCCGATCCAAGATGAAGTGGAGCTCAGTCCGGAGCCGACCGCGTCTTACAGAGCCAAGCAGCGCAACGAACAATGCAAGATCCCCGGGTCTACGGCCCCGAGAACGACAAAGCGCCGCACCGGACCTACCAAGATCCCTATCCGTAGCTTAACGGGAACACGGAGACACGCGGAGCGACACGGCGCGATGACGCGCGACCCATTCACCGGTGCGCACCGATTGGAGAGTGACCGTCACTCACCGCATCGTCCACAATGTCCCCACTTGCGGATTGCCTTGTGTGGACCACGGGCGAAAGCAGACGATGCCCCGTCCAAGTCGAAACATTCTCTTTGGCCGAAAGAGCTTGAGGAGAAAGCGCGCGCGCCAGCCCTGCCGGTCAGATCTGCAACAGTGGCCTGCGTAAATTAGTCGCTGACGGGGCTCTGCCAAATTGTGGACCATGGCAGCAGGAGTTTTGACGTGGTCTTTATCATCTCATAATTTCCCGGCGGTTTCGGAAGCCCTGTCCAAATAGATGAAGAGCAGGGGGCTCACCTGTCGGTGTCCCAAATAACCGGCGTCTTTGTCCAATAGCATGGTGTCTCTGAGCAAAGTGGCATCCTCGAACTTGGGCTCGAATCAATGTGCACAATTCGAGCGCCCAAGAACGACACTTTCGCGAATATTCTTTCTGCTTCGATGGCGATTGTGCACATCGTCATCCGCTTTTTTTCGAGGGGAGGGAATCGCTGTTCTCCACATTCGTCAGCACCTTGCGGTTGCTGCTCGTCCTCCGATCACCGAGACTGAGCCCGCCAGCCCGCCTCGTCCTCGATCCTTGTCTGCGCCCCCGCTCCAGTGCTGTGCGCAGAGGATCTCGCCATGCCGCTTCGTTGCTGTCACCCCTCATCCGCTTACGTCTGCTCACTGGCAAGAAGGTTCCTGCAGCCCGCCGACGCATCCATGTCGCTGCTCCGCTCCCTCCTGGCCTCTGCTGACTGACCTCGTGCCGGCCCTCGAGCATTTGTGCTGCATTGAGCGAGCGAGAACCGATCTGCATCACTTCCCCCCCCCCACTATTGTCTCGTGCGCAAGCCCCGCATGCGATGCTGCAGAGTGCCAAGAGGCCGGCGCAGATCTGTCTTTGTCGCCGACGCCGTGTGTGGTACTTTCATTCGATGTGTGGCTCTTGCATGTGCGTGTGCATAAATTGAAATGGTGGGTGCCTGTGGACCTCCCTCGTACGAGTGCGTTGTGAGTTCCCACGCGGCCGTGCACTACGAGGTTGTCGGCCACGCGGGCGCCTGCGAGCGCTGCGCACCGGCGTGTGGGCAAGGCATCCCAGCGAACGCTCCGACCTGGTGCGCTGGCAGGGTACACAAGCTGCCGCACCCAGTTCTTGAGCCCATCCTGAAGCTCGACCATCCCATCTTTCTCCACCTTGCATTTGCTTGCACCTACCCTATCCATGCCTCTTGGTCCCCTTCTCCTTTGATTCGTGGTCTTTGAGCTTCTTTACGGTACTTCTCGCCGCCATGTCCGCGCTGTACGGCTTTGCGCGTGCCGGCTCCCTAGCCTACGTCAACAACGACCAAGATGACTCGGTGGCACCGAACAGGGCTCGGCCTACTCGGGTGATGAGTGGGCTGCAGTACGCGGCGGAGGTTGCGGCTCGCCTTTCCCCCGCCAGGCACGGCCCCACAACGCCGGCGCTCTACACGCAGGAGGGTCATCACGCGCCGCCGCTGTTCAACGCGTCTGCTTCGTGGCTGCGCCATCATGCTTCCGAGTCGTCCGGCGCTACTTCGCCCACGTCGACAGCTGTGCGCCAGTCGCCATCGCGCGTGGCGCGACGCGCAGTTGCTGTGGCGACGCCGCGCGGGCACAGCGGCGGTGCTGGCTTTTCTTCCAGCGTGGTAGCTGGAGGGCACTCGCTGCCGCCCTTGGAGGCCACGGCCTCGGCGGACGCCCTTTGGGTGTCACTGGCTCTTTTCAAGACGCGTTGGCGTCGCCAGCGGCGCCCGCTGCTGCGCCGCCCTCCCACGCGCGGCGTGGCCTCGATGACGACAGCAACGACGATGAGTGGGACCAGGAAGGTGACGACGAGAGCACCCCGTGCGCTGCGCCAGGCACCACCGTGCCACAGCAAATGGCCGCCTCAAGCAGACCCATGAACGAGAAACGTCGCGGCGCAGCAACGCCTGGTTGCTCCCCGCCGCGCCAACCGTCGGCACATGGCGGCGGACCACCGGGCGACGGTGGGGCTGGCGCTGGCGCCAACCAGGCCATCGCTGGTGGGGCAGGCTCCGGCGGTGGAAGCCGCGGGGCTCGCACGCGCGGCACGACGTCGCCTACGGGACGTGCCGGCGCTTCTTCCGGGATTGCCGCGCCGCTGCCTGACGGTGGAGGCGCGTTGCCACGCTTGCGTGCGAGTCCGGCGGCGGCCAGCGGCGGCAGTCCTTCTGTGCGTGCCGGCGCTATGCTGCCTACGGGAAGGGCTGGAAACAGCTCGTCGGCCGCACCTGCGACCGCCGCGCACGTGGGTGACATGATCCGTTCGACCTCATGCGGCTTTGCCGGCGTGCGCCGTGAAATCACGGAGCAGCGCGACGAGGTGGCCATACTGAACAGCCAGCTACGCGCCGGTACCAAGAAAGGTGATGACATTGCCGTGCTCGCGGACCGATTGACCGCGTCGCTGATCTTCCAACGCGGCACGCTTGTTGCGATCTCCGGCGACGTGAGCACGGTGCTGACGTTGGTGACCGCTGACCGCGCGGCTGCTGTCGCGCCTGGGACGGGCGTGGCCCTGGACGGTGCTGCGGCTACTCTGGCTCGTGGCGTGGCCGCTCGGTCTGCTTTGGCGACGGAGCAGCACGATTCTCGGTGGGTTCTCGACCTCAAGGTATGTATTCACTCAGGCGCTTGCGCAGCAGACATGTCCATGTCGGCTCGAGTGTCCGAAATTGTACACCTTGCTCTTCGTTAGATGTGACGATCTGGAGAGGCCGGCTTCTCATGAGCCTGCCCAGCCCCACGCGCGCTGTTCGCTTCCGCAACTCACGTCAGTGCTCGCTCATGGCTCCGTATCAATGTAAGAGTGGTTGCGCTTCAAATTACCTGCTGCAGCCATAGGTTGTAGAGTTCCTACTTACCAAGCTCGAGGCGCCACGCGGTGCGGCGGACGTGTGAGTCGACATTGCCGCTATCGACGTCTTTATGAAGAACTGGACAGCGGAGCGCTTCAACATAGACGTGCGCGAAGCGGACGACTTGTTAGCGCGTCGCTGGTGCCTGCCTCAGCGGCAGCCTCGTGACACTGCCGGGCCGCAGGCGGCGTCTCCGCCTACGACTCGCGACGGAGCATCGGCCGTGCCTTCCCGCCGCAACACAACGATGGCGTATTGGTACCTCGCAGGCCCGTCTCGCACTCTTACCAGCGTGTTGGTAACAAGGCGGTCTCCGCTTTTTCTGCTTTTGTCAACGACCAGGCGGACATCGGTACCCTGCGACGCGCCCGTGGCACGCAGACATAGTACGAGGTGGTCTTTGAATCGCAAGAGGCGAACATGCTGCTCATGCATAACGCGTTCATGACGGAGCCTGTCTACCGCGACGGTCTCATCCGAGCGCTCCGCGTCGTTTTCTCTGTGCTCGGAGTTGTAGGTCGCTTCTCTGAGCCCGGCGGCGGCGTGGCAGGCAACAACGACGTAATTGCTTGCTTGACGGCGCACGTGGCGCTGGTGACGATGAAGATCAGGTCCCACCTCAAGAGGCGGGCGGCGAGCCAGTCGGATGACGAGGGCGCGGTGGAGACGTCGCCGGGCCTGAACGCGGGCCACAGGTCGGAGTGGGTCGAGGAGCTCTCCGTCGTGCGCAACCTGTTCGTAGCACAAGGCTCTCGTAGCAGCAACGGCTTGCG
>Ga0115031_1004381_pt1 | contig 10438 bp, 14 predicted proteins | sample Maine_Asex4_meta_FD_87301 | JGI IMG/M metagenome (GOLD analysis project Ga0115031, IMG submission 87301) | Marine algal microbial communities from Maine, USA - Maine_Asex4_metaG | ecosystem: Host-associated > Algae > Red algae > Unclassified | place: Maine, USA | collected 2015-01-05 | reverse complement strand
TATTTATCTGAATTTAATGCAGACATCAAGCCTTTTTTAATATTTTAGATTGATCCAAACCTATTTTCTGCTTGAGTTTTAGGATTTTAATGCGTAGCCCCTGTCTTGTACCCCCCTTCGATCTAAGTGAATTAAATGCTTGACAGCTTACTGTTCGTACAAAATTTCTTCAAAACAAACCTGTCCTACTTCTACTAAAACTGCTTCAGCTTTTTTGTTATCACGGGAATTAATAGTTAACTGTTTAAACTCTTCTAATTGATATTGGCTTTGAAACTTGTTAAGCGTACAGTCACAAAGGCTTTTTGCTTCTTCTTCTCCTAACCCCTCTCCCATAGAAGTTTGAAGACATTCGGTTGCATATTCTTGCCGAAACTCCTCTGGATATTGAGTAGAATTGTTAGACTCAGTCGAGCTTTGAGCTATCGCTGCACTGCCGAAAGTTAAGAGAGACAAAGCTAATAAAGAAGAGGAAAAATGTTGCATAGCGATCGCAATATTATAAAGTTGAATTGGAATAACCATCCCATAGTAATCTATTCTTTTCGGCTGATTTATTCTACTGTTTGCACCGACAAATTTTCTTCTAATTGAATCAATTCATCTCTATGGGCTGTTACGCTAACCAAATTAGGACTGCCTGCGCGAGACACAACTCGTAGCAAGATTTCTTCCCAGCGTCCTGCTTTACGCCAGTAAAAGACGCCAGCTAGAGGAGAAAGGATCAGTAAAAGCCAGACTAATCTATTGGCATCAGGAAATAGCAAAAATAAAACTAAAGCCAAGCAAGAGAAGCCAACAACAGCTAGCAGGGTTAACAATACGGCTAAAAACAAACTAGGTTGTACAAATCCTTTAAAAGTAATTTGTTTACTTTCTGGATCTACTGTGGTGAGTTGATAAGCTCTTGATTCAAAGTATTCTTGTAGCTTTTTTAATAAAATATCTTCTGTTTGGGAGGGAACAAGTTGAATTTGTTTGGTACGATCCTTTACCGAAGCTCGAATAAAAAAGAATAGCCCAATCATCATCAGCAGTGTCAGGAAAAAGGTTGAAGGAATAACTGGTAAATTCACGTTGATAAAATTTGTTTAATTATGATGATAGTACTTTTGAATATAGATCAATAAAGGGTAATTACACTATTATTTATTGTTCATTATCAATGGTTAGTTGTTGAACTGATGTTTGAGACTCATGAGAAAATAATCCCAACATAGGTGCCAAGATAGCCCCTGCAATAAATCCCCCCGCATGAGCCCAATAAGCTACGCCTCCACTCTCCATACCTACGTTGGCGGTGACTTCTAAGGAGGTAAATCCATTAAAAGCTTGTTCTAAAAACCAAAAGCCGAGGAAATAAACCGCAGGTATTCTAAACAAAGGAAAGAAGAAGCCTAAGGGTACTAAAGTGACAATTTTTGCTTGAGGAAACTTTAAGATGTATGCTCCCATAACTCCTGCGATCGCGCCACTCGCTCCTAAAGATGGTACAGTTGACATGGCGGAGAAGAACCATTGAGCTAATACAGCTAAAACCCCACAGGATAAATAGAAAAACAGGTATTTTGCTCTACCTAACTGCTCTTCTACATTGTTACCAAATATCCATAAAAACAGCATATTAAAAGCAATATGAGTAAAACCTGCATGAAGAAACTGTGAGGTAATCGGCGTAATTATTTCGGGTATATTTTGATGAACATTAATTCCATTGAAGCTGGCGGTTAATTCCTGGGGTACAACAGCAAATAAGTGGAAAAATATGTCTAGTTGATTGGAGTTTAAGTTTAATTCATAGACAAACACCAAAATATTAATGGCGATTAAGAGATAAGTAATATAAGGCGTTATTTTAACGGGGTTTTCGTCTTTTAAAGGAACCATTGGAAATAAGGGATGAGGGATGAGGGATGAAAGATAAGGAGTTAAATACTCACTTCGTTTAAACAATCTTTATTTTGTTCAATCTCAGTAATATTAGATAAAGTGGTTTGGGCAATGTTATTTAAAGCATCAACCGTGAAAAAAGCCTGATGTCCTGTAATAATTACGTTGGGAAAGGTAAGCAATCTTTCAAATAGATCATCTTGGATAATTTCCCCTGACATATCTTCAAAGAAAATATCGCTTTCTTGTTCGTAAACATCTAAAGCTAAGTATCCAATTTGCTTGCTTTTCAGCCCTTTAATCACTGCTTGAGTATCAATTAATCCTCCTCGACTGGTATTAACCAACATCACTCCAGTTTTCATCATTGATATAGCCTTGTCATCAATCAAATGGTGGGTTTGTTCTGTCAAAGGGCAGTGTAAACTGATGATGTCTGACTGCTGTAGCAACTTTTCTAGAGCTACATATTCACCATAATTATAGGCAAATTCCTCATTAGGATAAAGATCGTAAGCCAGTACGCAACAGCCAAAACCGTGAAGTATTTTACCTGCAAGACGACCTATTTTACCCGTACCAACAATACCTACAGTACGTCCATGAAGGTCAAAACCTAAAAGCCCATTGAGGGCAAAATTTCCTTCTCTGGCGCGATTATATGCCCGATGAATCTTACGATTGAGAGTTAGAATAAGTGCGATCGCGTGTTCTGCCACAGCATAGGGAGAATATGCAGGGACTCTAACTACAACCATGCCTAATTTTTGGGCTGCATCAAGGTCAACATTGTTATAGCCTGCACATCTTAGAGCAATTAATCGGATACCCTGTTGATGTAGAGTGTTAATTACACTTGCATCAAGGCGATCGTTAACAAATACACAGACAGCTTCAAACCCTGTCGCCAAATCTACTGTTTCAGAATTTAGATTGGGTGTAAAGAACTTCAATTCGTGATTATGTTCTTGATTTGCCTGCTGTAAAAATTTTTTATCGTAGGGTTTAGCACTAAAAACTGCAACTTTCATTAATTCACAAGCTGTATAATTAAACTTGGTTGATCATACAAAAAAGGCATACCGTTCATCGGTAAGCCTCAGCATGTTTTGAGAGAAAAGGCATGCCTTTTCTTTACCTGTTAGAAAAAAGGTTGTTATCTCATCCCTTAATCCTGATTCCAATCAGGAATTTCTTTCTGACGCGATCGCGCTACTACCAAAGCATTGTCACTAACGTCTTGAGTCACGATTGAACCCGCTGCAACGGTAACGTTTTCTCCCAGGGTTACTGGAGCAACCAAGACGCTGTTAGAGCCTGTTTTAGAGCCTTTTTTGATGATTGTGGAATGTTTGTTCTTGCCATCATAGTTGGCAGTGATTGTTCCTGCACCAATATTAACTCTCTCTTCTAAAGTTGCATTACCGATATAGGATAGGTGTGCTACCTTCGTATTGGACTCAATAGTGCTTTTCTTGATCTCAACAAAATTACCTACACGACAACTTTCGCCTAATTTAACATCTCCCCGTAGGTGAGCATAAGGACCTACTGTAGTATTGTGAGATATTTCCGAGCCAGTGACTACAGAATATGCCACCGTAACGTTATTACCAATAATACTGTCTTCAATTAAGCTACCAGGACCTATACGACTGCCAGTAGCGATTTTAGTATTGCCTCGAAGATGGGTTTGAGGTTCTAAAATAACATCAGGCTCTAGTTCTACAGTTTCATCGATAGTAATACTATCGGGGTTAATCATTGTCACCCCTGCTTTCATCCAATTGTCCTTGATTCTCGCCTGAAGAAATCATAAGCCTCAGATAGTTGCTGGCGATCGTTAATACCGTTGGTTTCGCGATAATCTTCAGCATCAAAAGCCATTACAGGGTCGAGATAATCAACCACTTCGGTTAAATAATACTCTGCCTGGTCGTTATCGGTTGATAATTTGGGCAGTGCGCCCGCTAGTTTTTGCCAATCAAAGCAATAGATTCCTGCATTGACTCGACGATTTTGTTTTTGCGCTACATTACAATCACGATCTTCAATGATATGACTGACTAAATTATCGGCGTTGCAAAACACTCTGCCATAACCTTGGGGGTTGGGTAAATTTGCCGTTAACAGGGTTGCTGCATTTTTCTTAGCTTGGTGAGTTTCCACCATATCTTTTAAAGTTTCAGGACGTAACAAAGGTGCATCGCCATTTAAAACTAATAGATCTCCCGTATAACCTTCAAGGCTAGACATTATCTGCTGTACTGCATGACCAGTACCCAACTGTTCTTTTTGTTCGACAAATTCGACTCCCTGACGATGACTCAAGGCTTGTTTAACTTTTTCTCCCTGATAACCAATGATGATAATTTGCTTATCTAAATCCAATAAACTACAGCTATCAAGTACTCGTTCAACCAAAGATCGTCCTGCAACCAAATGTAAAACTTTTGGTAAATCGGACTTCATACGAGTGCCACGCCCTGCTGCCAAGATTGCTACCGCTACCATGTTTCTTTAAGGTTAGTTACTACTAATTTCGATTGGAGTATAGCTTCTCAGGGTATAAGAGTGCAAAGATAATCAAGTGTTTTATTTTAACAAAAACAGCCTTTAACTATGCTTAATTTCAAATACTCTAGTTTGATTAATGCAGACGTAGAAACAGTCTGGCAATTTCATGAAAGACAAGATATTCTTAATCTTCTGACTCCTCCTTGGCAGCCTGTCACAATCATACGCCGTGAAGGTGGTTTGGAAGTAGGGGCAATCAGCGAATTTCGGCTATCCTTGGCAGGTATTCCTATACCTTGGATTGCTACTCACATTGAATGTGAAACTAATCGCCTTTTTGTTGATCGCCAGACCACTGGACCAATGGAATCTTGGACACATCGCCATGAGTTTGTGGCAGAAGGCGGTCAGACAAGGCTGACTGATGCAATCTCTTATGAGATTCCAGGAGGTTTGCTAGCTGAATTTATTTTAGGCTGGTGGGTGGATGCGAGGCTAACTGATATGTTTCGCTATCGTCATCAAGTTACTAAAGAAAAATGCGAATCAAATGTTTTATCTTAAAAATTAAAATATTAAATAACTTTAATATTTGGTAATTTAATTTTTGCTTCTAGATAAAAATACTGAAACTATGACTCTTATCTAAGTGGAACAACCGAGGCGTAATTACGTCTTTAAATTTAATATAATTAATTAATATACTTAATTTATTGATTTACAGTTAGTTTTATTTTTACGCCTTAAGCTAATTAAGCTTATAAATATAATGGCAATATTTAATTTATCAGCTATACAGACAATTACTTCATCAAAATTTCTGATAATCATCAATACTTTGTTGTTAAACATAACCATGTTGTCAATTTGTCCTCAAATTGCCATGGCGCAAATTGATGATAAGTCAACTCAAACCAATCAAACAATTGAAGGTCAGTCTGGTGGTTTAATTGATAGTCAAGGATGCGGTTTTATTGCAGATAGTCCTAACCATCAAATTAATTTTGACCAAAGAATTGACTACATGCGGTTGACAGTTCAAGCAGATGGCGGTCAACCTACTTTGCTCGTATTAGGTCCAAATTCGGGAGATAGTTTTTGTGTATTGGGAGATGAAATATCGGGACTTAAACCTGAAATATCTGGTGTCTGGGAAGCAGGTAATTATCAGATTTATATAGGAGATCGCCAAGGTAATCAACATCAGTTTGTCCTAGACATTTCCACTGATAATTAGTAGCTAATTAATCGCTTATCAGTTTCCTTCTTCAATAGTTTTAACCGACACTTCCACCGCATCTACATCTATTGTACCTGGAGGTGTCATGCGAGAAAAGCGATCGCCTTCAACCTGTAAGCTTTCTCCACAGCTAGGACAGTTAAAGTCAGTGTTTTTAAATCCAGTAAATTCATAGTTACACACTGGACACTGTGCCTGCGTTAGCTTTCGTTTTAGCCACCACTGGAGTATCCCAAAACCAATTATAGGTACTACAAACAAAAGAGCAATTATAACCAAGAATCCACTGAGTACTCCCCCTAAGCCAATTTTCCCGACAACCAAGGCAAAAAGAATTAAGCTTACCCAGCAGCCAAGACCAGAAGTATTGTATTGAAGTAGTTTATTAAAACGCTCATTCACTGTTATTAACCGTACATCTACTGTATTTTGTCTTCTAATTTTAGTTTAACTTTTGATTAAACAGGAAATCGCAGCCACACTTCGTATTAATTAAAATGTGACTGCGATTTATGATTTAAAAACCTAATATTACTAAGCTACTGGCTTATATGCTGTCCAATATTTACTCACAAAGTGGTTTTCCACCTGAAGATTGATAAATCCAGCTTCTGTTAGGCGATCTTCTAGACTATCGGTAGTATAGTGACGATAGTAAGGTTCGTGAAAGATAGAGGGGAAGTTATTCATCATCTCTGTAAAATCGGGAGAATCCATTGCTTGGATCGAGTCACAGATGACAAATACTCCACCAGGCTGCAATACGCGATATGCCTCATCAATTACGGCTTGCCTTGCCGATGCGGGTAATTCATGGAATAGAAACACCGAACTAAGTCCGTGGAAATAGTTATCTTGATAAGGCAAGGCTTCGGCATTAGATTGCAGTAGTTGGGGTAATTCTCCAGGAATCTCAGAAAGCATTTGATTTGCTTTACGTAAATAAGCAGGAGACAAATCTGCACCAAATAAAGCTGCCTTGGGCAATGTTCCACGAAGCATCCGCAAAGTACGCCCTGTACCGCAAGCGGCATCTAATACTTTTATCTGTTGGGGAGGGACGGCTGCAAAAGCCTGTAATCCCTGTTTGAGAGGGGCAAGGATACGACGACGCATAGCATCGGCTGCACCATTAAATAAAATTTCCACCTGCAAATCATAGAGATTTGCCGACATATCACTTAGATAGCCGTCTGTTTGGTAGTGGAAGTTTTGGAGATAATAGTCAGGATAGCCCGTTCTATCTATCTTTTTATCAAATTTTTGAAATTCTTTCTTTTGTAGACGATCCCAAATTTTGACCATATCCAGGCATAATTCTGGATAATAGCGAAAAAAATCAGACCAAGGATTGTCAAATAGTAGGCTACTAGGATAAACTCCGTTTTGAGCATCTTGCCAATCTTTTTCTTCTAAAGATTTTAATTTTACCTGAAGCTTTTCAAACACTTCAGGGGAGAGAGGGGTATTTTTAGTAGCTTGTTCTGGGACAACTGTATTAGTAAGGCGATCGCTTACTAGTTTATGAAGAAAGCCAAATGCTTTCTTACCTTCTTGAAAGCCCTGATAGGCTAGTTTGGTGACTTCATCAGGGACAAATTGATCTAGATTTGGAGTTGATTGCATGAATATTGATAGAAATGATAGCGATATGTCAGACTATAAAATAACTGACAATACATTTAAGTTTTACTGTGTTTTGTTTACTTATATAAAGTATAGTAAGTTTGCTCTGATAAAATAAACATTGAGCAAAAAAAAGACCACTTTTTTATCAGCGGTCGTTTAAATCTGGATAATAATCCCCTTAGTTTTTTCGGATTAGTCTATATATTGCACAACATTTTCAGTGGGAAAGCGAACTTTAGGATCGCTGGCATGCTTGTCATCATCGGCGCGATACCCCGCACAACAAAGTACTACCGCACTATATCCTTTACTGCTTAAATCCAAAATTTCATCGTATTTGGAGGGGATAAAACCTTCCATCGGTAGGGTATCAATTTCCATCATTGCCGCACAGTTTAAGAAAACACCTAAAGCGAGATAAACTTGTTTGGCTGCCCATTTGTTGATATCTAAGGGAAATGGAGGCTCTTTGAGATAGCCTTTGACCATGTTGGAAAACCCGTCTAGTTTTTCAATAGGTACTTGCTGTACCTCTGCCATTCTTTTAACATAGCGATCGACATAATCAGGATCGAGGTCTTTTTTGATGGCAAAAACTACTAAATGAGAAGCATCCACTACAGGTTTTTGCCCCCAAGACGCTTCTACTAGTTTTTGACGGACTTCGGGGTTGCGAATTACAAAAAACTGCCATGGCTGTAAGCCGAAAGAAGAAGGAGACAAGACCAAACTTTGTTCTAAAGTTTTCCAAGTAGCCTCATCAATCTTTTTACTCGGATCGAACTTTTTAGTCGCATAACGCCAGTTAAGCTGTTTTAGAGTTTGTTCTGGACTCAAAGGTGCATCAGTCATAGTTAGGAGATTACTAATTAAATGTATTGTTCTACTGGTTAGTTTAAGTCGAGAGAAAACCAACGACATAGCCTATAAAAAATAATTACAGGCTTTTGTTACAGTCAAGGTAGATTTAAACAAAGGTTTAAGACCTTTTGCTTAAAAAACCCAAATTTTTTATTTTTGCACAGCAACTAACGAAACACCAATAATAACCAACACAGTTCCTCCTATACGCAAAGGACTAGCTGGGTATTTAGTAAGCCCAATTAAACCAAAATGATCTAAAAATAGTCCTGCAATCATCTGTCCTGCAATTGTCAATCCTAATGTCGCACCTGCGCCAATTTGAGGTGCAGCAAAGATAGTTGACCAGACATACAAAGTTCCCAGACAGCCTCCTACCCACATCCACCAAGATGTATCAGTCAGAGAAGTTCCAGCAGGGATAGGATAACGAGCATAAAAGCAAATCAAAAGCGATGTCAGCGTACCAGCCAAATATGAAATAAATGTAACCTGCATTGGTTGACCGACATAACCTTTTAAAAGTGCATTTAGAGCAACTTGAATAGGTAGAATAGCACCACCAATAAGTGCTGCGATCAAATAAATACTTTTAGGATTCATCAGAGATTACCGCCACAGCATCAATTTCAAACAGCATTCGGTCACTTGCCAATCTGGGTACGGGAATTAAAGTACTAGCTGGTTTATCAATACTTCTCGGTTAAGCCAAAAATGTTCTAAAGTAAGGTTAATCACTAGCAAAATTAGGTGTTAAGCGTTGCAGCTCAAAGAATTTTCTTTGATTAATCCGAAGTTAGAAGCTTCATCAGTATTTCAGGCAATAGAAACAGTCATTCAACCAGAAATAATTGAAGCAGCTTTGAAGAAGACCAATAGCTTGGAGTCACGTAAAAGAAAGCTGACATCAAGTCTAGTAGTGTGCTTAGTAATTGCCATGAGTTACTGGTCATCTGATTCAATGACGGCAGTTTTGAAAAACTTAGTCAATGGATTAAACAAACAATGGACAAAATTGGGACAATCTTGGAAAACACCTGTCTCCTCATCAATTACTGAAGCCAGGCAAAGATTAGGATGTCAAGTAATGAGCCAGCTATTTGATTCAGTTGCCAAACCGTTGGCAAATTCTGAAACACCAGGAGCATTCTTGGGAGGACTAAGAGTAATGGCAGTAGATGGAACATTACTAGACGTGCCAGATAGCGAGGCTAATGCCAAGGTGTTTGGATATCCAGGAAGTCGAAAGGGAACAAAGGCTGCTTTTCCTAAAGTTCGCGTGGTCTTACTGATTGAAGCAGGAACACACTTAATCACGGATGCTTTGATGTGTCCGTATCGAATTGGAGAAAGAGTCAGAGCCTTAAAATTACTGCGTTCAGTCAACGAATCGATGCTCTTGATGTGGGATAGAGGATTTCATTCTTATCAAATGGTCAATGCTACATCAACTCAAGGGTGTCAATATTTAGGCAGAGTTCCGAAGAACGTTAAGTTTCCAGCTCACAAAGTCTTCGACGATGGTTCTTATTTAAGTTGGATTAATCCTGACCGCACCCTCGCCAGTCGCTTCAACGGGTCATAGACCCGCAACGCGCTGGCTCGCAAATCGAAGAAAAAAGGCTTAACCAAAATTCTAATTAGAGTGATTGAGTACACCATTGAGACTGATGACGAACTGAAAACTTACCGTTTGATTACCAGCTTGATGGATTTAGCCTTATTTCCTGCATTATTGTTGGCAGAAGAATATCATCAGCGATGGGAAATCGAAAATACCATCGATGAGCTTAAAACTCATCTTTTGGGGCGTAAAACTCCGATTCGTTCTCTCAAACCTCGTGAAGTTGTTCAAGAAATTTATGGCTGGCTCTTGGGTCATTATGCTATTCGCTCTTTGATGTTTCAAGCTTCCCAGCAAGGAAATATTTCTCCTTTACGCTTGGGTTTTACGGGTACTCTCAAAGTTATTCGTCGGGCTATTCCTAATTTTCAAGACCTCAAAAAAGAGCAGTTACCCTTTTTTTCTCGCGGTTGATTCAGGATATTCTTGCTGAACAAATTCCTCCCAGACAAGGCAGAAATAATCCCAGAGTGGTCAAGAAAACTCGTTCTAAATTTCCGAACAAAAAACCGATTCATCGAAAAACCTCAGTTAGCTCAAAAAAACCTAATTTTATGATTTTAAACTCTGTCTAAGGCTTAACCGAGAAGTATTGGAACATCGTCAACCAAAATTTGTAGCTAAAAATCCCAGTGCTTCAGTGCCAGTATTAGAACTTGATGACGGAACAACTATTG
>Ga0115031_1004379_pt1 | contig 10439 bp, 9 predicted proteins | sample Maine_Asex4_meta_FD_87301 | JGI IMG/M metagenome (GOLD analysis project Ga0115031, IMG submission 87301) | Marine algal microbial communities from Maine, USA - Maine_Asex4_metaG | ecosystem: Host-associated > Algae > Red algae > Unclassified | place: Maine, USA | collected 2015-01-05 | reverse complement strand
CTCGATCAATATACATATTAAATGTGTTTGCACCACCAGCGGCTAAAGATCCGCCAATTAGAGTAGCCAAAATCAAGGAAAAAGAAGGTAAACCTTTCTCAGCCACAACCATTGTAGGGAGGGTTGTGATGAGTAAAAGTTCTATAATTCTAGGCTTTGTTAAGGCCAAGAAAGAATATCCTCGAGATCTTGTGGGGGCTGCTGTTAACACCGTCAATAACCCTACCTAATAATAGGCGAATAGAGAACTATTTTGGTTCAATAAATAACGGTCATTCTTAGGAGAGCATCAACCAGCAAATTTCATAGTTCGGAGCTCATTCGCTAACAGTCAAATAGCGGTTGATGTTCCTGTTAAAATTTTTGCTTTAGAGAGTAATGCTATTGATAAACCTTAACCCATGGGTAAGACATTTTTCCAAACAAAGAGATCATAGAACCCTTTGCATTAAAGCATTTATCCTTGTTTTTCTCTCTTGGAAAGAGCTGTCGGATAATCGTTCGGCTTGTCTGATTTCTAATAAACCTATTCCATTGCCCATGTACTCGTTTTTCAGTACCTGATGAACTTGATTGCCTATTTCTGCGGGTAGTTCTTCTAATAGGTTCTCTATCTTTGCTGCTTGACAGATTTCTAAGCATCTCCAAATATCAATAGAATCAGTGTCTTTTTTTCGCACTGTTCTGGCCATGACTTTGAGCACTAAGGCAGAAATTTCATCTGGAAGTTGTAGACCAAATTCTTTACTTTTACTATCCCTATGATTTACTTTTAGTTTTATCTTTATTGGCGGTCTTTGAAAGGCTTCGGCTAAACCGGGAACTTCATCTAATACGAGACCCCCAACCTTGACGTTATTACGTGCTCTTGATGTATATGTCGGAATTAACACATCGATAATCGCAGCCGTAATTGACTTCGCTTCATAGTTATCAACTATTTTTTCGAACCGGTTACCACTTGTTTTCGTGTACCCCAAATCGGAAAGCTTTAACAATAAGCCAGAATCAGAAATAACATGAGGGGGAACACCAATATCAGCGTCCATAGTTTGCCTTAATAAATTCAGGCCGTATCTATAAGCATGAAGCGTTACCATATAGCCACCGATAATTCTCACAACATGGCCATCAGTAACCGAAGAAACAGCTTCTAAGGCTTCATAGCCAACGGTCTCAGCTATAGATGATGGCGTTGTTTCAACTAATTCCATGTTTTCTCTATCAATTGTTCAGCAGCTTCAACTCTGTCTTTACCGCCAAGATCATATAGATCCCAAACAATTTGAGTTTTATCAACGCTCGGCAAAACATAATCAGTAGAACAATCAGTAAACATAGACAAATCTTTGGGATAATGAACACTTACATTGCCTTCATCTGCTTGGGCTTCAACAATACCCAGACTCTCAAAATCGATTTTCATATTTGAATAAATTGTTAGTACAGTCGGCGCCCTCCAAGGAGAAATCAAATCAGCAGCTAAATCTCCACCAACAAAAACACCCTTAGCCTCTTCAGCTGAAAGACTTAAACTAATCTTCTCTGCTGTTTCTCTAGGAGAATCAAGAGAATAATACTGTTCTGAGGCGCCACCGTGTCCAGAATACTGAGATAAAAACGCCTCGAGAAGATCCAAAGTATTAACTTCCCATACAGACCTACCAGTCTTTTCCAAATACCCCAAAGAAACCAAGCCAGATAGAATTTGGGAAACTCTCGGCTGAGAAACCCCAACCCTTTCACCTAAACGGGAAGCACCTTCTATCTTCGCTTCGTTTATACATTCTCTTATAACCGACCATGATCCTCGACCTTTAGGCAATCCAGAAACCTTCATACTTTGTTTTGCCGTAACCCGACGTTGAATCATTAAACCTTCAGCATTCAAATGTGCATTACCTGATAGATCAACCCACGACCAACCAGCCCGAACAAGATGGTTACCTGTTGTTTCACTAATAAATGGGGCGACTAAGACACACACAGTATCATTATCAGGAAATTTTAGATCCTCAATTTCAGCTTTAAAAGGCGATCTCGAACGCCTCACTAAACTCAACTTAAATCTACGCTTATTAATTCGTACATCAACCGAATCACCTCCAGCAGCATTTGTCTTAATTCGACCAACCTCAAACCCCAAAGACTCCATGACATCTTTAAATTTAATAAGCATATTTAACACTATAAGCACTGTGATTATAATTGTCAATTCACTTATGTAAATTAGTACTATATCCCGACCCGTTATGCAAATTAATTGGAAGTTTGACTTGTTACTTCATACACTCTAGCTTTTGCACCTGATTGACAGTCTTGCTGTCCACCTATTACTTGTTGAATAACTCTATCTACGGTTTTGATTTATCTTTCTTTCAGCGCCTCTATATAAGAATGGTTCTACTAGAAATATAATCCAGTAAATCTAATACAACTTTAGATCCTATTATTCAATCCTGAAATCAGGATCGATAATATTACCTTTTGAATCAGATACACATTCTTCTCAGGGAATCCATCAAAGTTTATTTTCTCAACTGCGTAACGACCAAAATTTACAACTATCACGTCTTCCTCTGAACTATTTCCATACACATCTCTAGCTGAAGCGGTCGCTACTATTCTAAGATTTTTCCAAGAACCATTACTCTCGGAAACAATTCTCAATATTCTTTCAAATCAGCTCGAGCTGAATAGGCGTTTTGTTCATAAGTACCCGAAGCACTAGTTGCAAATTTAACTGTTACCAATCCGCTCTCGTCAACAGTCACATTTAGAACATCACCAACCACCTCACAACAAGGCGATCTGAACGGATTCCCTTACTCATTTGCTAGCCCCTCTTTCAATCTATCCTCAAATGTAAATGGCCTTTCAACTATATTTGTTGTCGCCTGTAGTTTTCTTAGACTTGCAGCAGACGGCCGAAAAGAAGTCGTACTAGCAGAAGAAGATTGTTCAAGCTCACTCGATGTAGCCCCACAAGCCGTAACAACGACAGAAAGACATACAAGAACAGGAATACACAATTTCATCTAAACAAATTAGCTTAAACACAAAGAACAGAGTCTTCGGCTCGACTGCTTACCAAAATAACTATCTACTTAAGTTCTACACTTACTGGATATGATTTAATATCCTCAAACGTTCCACCATCAATAACTAATAAATCTAATTCTAAAATTTCCTCAAGAGTAGGAAAATCATATCCATCAAGTTCAATCATCTCTAACTTTGCTTTTGCAGACTTTCCAGCAGAAATATCCTGACTCATAATAAGAATAGTTTCATCAACCATCAAATTATCTGCCGAAACTTGCCTGGCCTGAACCGTTATCAATTTATCAAGCTTATTATCGACCATAAACTCAACATCTATTGAATCTCCAAATACATCATCAGATTCTCTAACGATTTTACTCAAACTAATCTTTATAATTTCATCATCGGCAATTTCTAAATTGAGTTCATCACTATCAGCCTCATCACCATTACCACTATCTAATTCTTCACCCTCTTGAGAATTATCTGATTTAACTTCAGCTTCAACTGATGTAGTTGTAGAGCAAACAGACAAGACTAAAACAAAAAGGCAGGAACAAACGTAAATTTTTCATATTCAGAACTATACCGTAATAATAAAAGGGCGTATTACCCAAACCTTGCCAGAATTAACTGTCGACCGACAACAAGAAATCCATTATTTAAAAAGGTTAAACACCGCGTTAGAAGCTGGACTTCGCTAGCAAATTTGATAATAAATATTTATTTGACTAAATATTTATTTGACTCTATACTGTAAATGTGGGTTGGGAAGTCAGTGGTACTGATGAATTTGAAGAGTGGTTTGTTTATTTAGATAGAAGGGTTCGTGCATGTATTATCGCTGTAGTTGAAATGCTAGTTGAAGAAGGTCCTCAGCTTGGAAGGCCTCACGCTGATCGCATCTCGGGCTCCAGATTTCACAATATGAAAGAACTTCGACCTAGAGGACCTGGAAAGAACTGTAGGATTTTGTTCATTTTTGATCCAGAAAGAGAAGCGATACTTCTGCTTGGAGGAGACAAAACCGACAAATGGGAAGTCTGGTATAAAGAAGCGATTCCTGAAGCCGAAAAACTTTACGAAAGCTATTTAGCAGACAAACAACTAGAGGAAAGAAGGGACTAAGTTATGGGATATAGAAAATGGAACGACATCGTAGGTGAAATTGATCCCAAAATGCGCGAAGAAGTTGAAGCTATTAAAACTGAAGCTAGAGCTGATGCCGTAGCCTTTAACCTTGGTGAGTTACGCAAAGCGCGAGAAATGACTCAAGTCGAATTAGCAGAAATTCTAAATCGTGCTCAAACATCAATCTCGGCGATGGAAAACGCAGACGATAATCTGATGTCAACAATAAAAACAGTTATCGAAAGCATGGGCGGACGACTAGAAATCGTAGCAGTCTTCGACGACGAAAGAATAGCCCTAACAAATTAACTTTCGGTGGGTTCTAAGGATGGTTGCTTGTTCTACCATTTTTGCGGGTTTTGTGCCTGGTTTGAATTTGTTTAATCTGTTCGGCTAATGGTTCTGACATAATTCCGCGTAGAGCTGGAGGTAATTCGTCATTGCCGTTGGCAGCATTTATTACCCCACCGGGTTATCCCGGTTCGATATCTAAATTCGTGCCATGAATTGAGCGGTATCTTAACTTTTCTTCAAAATCATCCGATGTTTTATTAGAAATCTATTGAGATAAAGGACAAAATGAAGATAGAACAACTAACTTTCAAAGATGGTGCTTGGGACAAAGAACTTCCAGATTTATCAAATACTTCTATTCTTGCTTTTGCCTTTGGAGCACCAGAGTACAGGGACACCCCTCAACCATTCGATGATTTAAAAACCAAGTATCCAGACATAGCTATTATGGGATGCTCTACTTCTGGAGAAATTCTTAATTCTAAGATCTCAGACAATTCAGTAGTCGTAGCACTAGTCCAATTCGAAAAAACAGAATTCAGAGTTACAGCAGTTGCAGTAGATGACTGTTCTAACGCAACAGAGATTGGCGAAAGGGTAGCTCAAGAACTCATTTCTGAAGACATCCGAGCAGTATCGGTTCTCTCAGACGGACTAAATGTGAACGGAACAGAGTTAACCGGAGGCTTAAACAAATCACTCGGAAAAAATGTAACCGTTAGCGGAGGTTTAGCCGCTGACGGAGCCGACTTTGGAGAAACATGGGTTTTAGTAGACGGCAAACCAAGAAGCGGTTATGTCTGTGGAGTTGGTTTCTATGGAGACAATATTGAAATTTCTCATGGATCTGAAGGAGGTTGGCAGCCATTTGGACCAGAACGAATAATAACAAAGTCAGAAGATAACGTTCTTTTTGAATTAGATGGCAAACCAGCCCTTGGGTTATACAAAGAATATTTGGGAGAACGTGCTGAAGGTTTACCAGCAACAGCGCTGTTATTCCCGCTACAAGTCACAAAAGACAATCCATTTGTGCGAACTATTCTTTCTGTTAACGAAGAAGACCAATCTATGACATTCGCCGGTGATGTTCCTGAAGGAGCTACAGCAAGGCTTATGAGAACAACCGAAGAAGGATTAATTGAAGGAGCAGAAAATGCTGCCCAACAAATAGACCCAGCACACGATGACAGAACCAGTTTGACCATAGCCATTAGTTGCGTGGGCAGACGACTCGTAATGGGTGAAAACTGTGAAGAAGAAACTGAAGCAACACAAGACATGCTTGGATCGAAAAATGTTCAAATAGGTTTCTACTCATATGGAGAACTTGCCCCAACCGGATTTTCTCAATGCGGTTTACATAACCAAACAATGACGCTGACTACACTGTCTGAAAAGTGATTTAATCCAAATGTCTGAAGAAGAACTTCACAGATCTATAAAGAGACAATTAAAGAAAAACAATCTTGAAGTCGGTACTTCTACAGACTCCGAAGACTTTGACAATTTTGTAGCCGCTATTAACCGTTTACTGCATCAAGCAGACGAAACTCGATACACCTTAGAACGATCAATGGAAATCTCATCAACTGAGATGCGTGAACTTTATCGTGACCTAAAGGATAAGAGTGAAGCGCTGCTGCAAAGCGAACAATCTAAACTAGAAAGCGTGATCGACTCAATCGATCACGGCATTTGCGCTTTCAGTAAGACAGGAAAGCTGTTATTCATAAACAAATCTGCGTTGGAGATGTTAGGCCAGAGACCAGAGAATGGTTTTGAGCTAACGAGACGTATAACCGCGTTCGATGACAACAGCCAACAACTTAAATCTAGAACATTGACCAGACGAGCTTTTCTGGGCGAAAGGCTAGTCGACTATGCTGGAATCCTACAGTGTGCGGGTAACGGATCAAAAGATGTTTCCGTTTCACTCAACCCGTTAAGGTCACAAGAAGGCAGCGTCGAAGGAGTCGTCTTGACCATTCAAGACCTGACAGAACATAAACAGACCATGAAAGATTTGGCAGCAGCATTACAAAACGCAAACAGCGCTGCGGAAGCTAAAGGAACATTCCTAGCAACAATGAGCCACGAAATAAGAACGCCACTTAACGGAGTAACGGGAATGCTAGAACTGTTACTAACAAGTGAGCTCAATAAACAACAAAGAGAATTTGCTGAAATAGCAAAAAATTCTGGAGACACACTATTAGATGTCATAAATGACATACTCGACTTTTCAAAAATCGAAGCCGGCCAAGTCGAATTAGAACGAGTCGAATTTAGCCCAATTAAACTAGCCGAAGATGTGGCAAGAAGCCTCTCTGCGAAAGCCTCAATCAACTCTACAATCCTGACAACGTATGCAAGCGATCGAGTACCAGAACTATGCAGCGGTGATTTAGGCAGAATCAGACAAGTACTTCTTAACCTTGTTGGTAATGCCGTTAAATTTACATCAGGTGGTGAAGTTCAAATAACAATTAGCCTTATCAATAACCAATACACCTACGACGAAATCAAACGTACAATTGAATTCAAAATATCTGATAATGGTATTGGAATTCCACAAAGCAGACTAGAAAATCTTTTCACCCCATTCTCCCAAGTTGACGCCTCAACAACTAGAAAATATGGTGGAACAGGTTTAGGTTTAGCAATCTCAAAAGAACTTGTCGATCTTATGAAAGGTGAACTTAAAGTCACCTCTGAAGTAGATCAAGGAACAACGTTCTCATTCAATGTCCCAATCTCGGTAGTTCATAAAAGAGAGTCACTTATTGAAAAAGTGTCACGAGTCAACCCTGGCTTAAAGGTACTCGTAGTAGACGACAATGCCACAAACAGAGTGATTGTACGCAACTACCTTGAGCGAATTAATTGTGAAATCACAGAAGCAAACGATGGCAGACAAGCTTTAGAACTAATGGATTTTGAAAACGCTGCCTATCAGAAATATGATCTTGTAATCACTGATGCTCTTATGAACCACATTGATGGACTTGAGTTGGTTAAGAACATAAAGGCTGACAGAAGACTCAGACATATAAAAATAATTGCATTAAGCTCAATCCCACAAACTTCAGACGAGTTCAAAGAACTTACCGAGCTTTGCGATGAGTCGCTCCTAAAACCTATACGCCAAAATTCATTAGTAGAAGCGGTTGAAAGATGCTTCAGCACTTCTACAGAAATTGTAGGAACAGAACAGAAACAAACCAAAAAAAATAACGCAAGGTTAAATCTTCTTATAGCTGAAGACAGCCCTACTAACCAGATAGTTATTAAAACATTATTAAAAGAGTTAGGACATGACTGCGAAATAGTAGAAAATGGGAAACTAGCAGTTGAAGCTGTAAATTCTAAAAACTACGATGCAGTTTTAATGGACTGCATGATGCCAACTCTAGACGGCTACGAAGCTTCAAAAGAAATCAGAAATTCGAAAAACGAGATACACATTATTGCTTTAACAGCAAATGCTCTAGCAGGAGATAAACAAAAATGTCTTGAAGCGGGCATGAACGACTATGTATCTAAACCAATAACGATGAAAGCTTTACAAACAGCTTTAGAGAAAATTGAAGTAGCTAATTCAGAATCAGAATTAGGCTTGCAAACTTTATAGACCTCGTGATTGAACTTCATTTATTTCATCAATTCCATCTAAGACTACATGTGTAATATGGCTTCTACTTAATTAACTACTCCCATGGCTTTTCGGTCAATACCTCTTTGAACAAACCACATATAGAGTCCGACATATTCTTCATCATCACAAAAAGTTAAAGAATTAACGACAATATCTTGTTTAAAATTATCTTTTTACCACCGGATTTTGCACAAACATATTGTAGCTTGAGTCTTTTAGTCTTGAATTGTCTATAAGGATTTAATGGTTTCATCTTCGATGGCCTGATAAAGCTGAAAAGGGTCTAGAACTTTTTCTCCCAAAGCTTCTTCAAACTCATCTCGATTAGATACGGAGCCAAAAGTTTGATTAGCACTTTCTCCCAAATTGGATTTAAATATCCCTGCTGCGCTTACAGGCAAAAAATCTTCATAGATAATTGGGTCAAATCGAATTACCCCATCATTAATTAGATTATCTAATTCTTTTCTGTTGATTTGTTGAGATCCCGGATCGTTGTCCGGGATGACGGCATGTTGGTTGTCTGGGATGACCGTAGAAGAGCCAGCCAACATCTTAGGCGGTTCAGTTCCGTCTACCCAAGAATAATGAAAATATGCTAACTCTTGTTCTCTTATTTCATGCCAACTATCTGGAAACCCACTAAAGGCTTCTGCTAACGAAACATCTTGGTGTTTTGAATTATTTAACAACCGATCATAGAGTCCTTTACCTTTTGGAGTTAAAGCTATACCGCGTTGTTCAATTTCACCAAATCGTGCAGTATGAAAACCTTCAACCCCTCCACCTTTATCATCTGTGAACAAAACCGCTTCTTCTATTGCTTTAAATGAGGTTTGACGCAAAAGGATAGGGCACTGCCTTTGAGGTGGACCCTCAATAGTTTCTTTTGGAACAATTCCATACCTTTTCATAGATTCATGTGCAAGGTCTATGTCTAGGGTTCTAGGTGTTAAATGGTTAATGTGTGGGCCTTTGAAGCAAACAATGTCTGCGACTAAACGGTGGGCCTCATGCAATTTCTCATAGGTTTCCAAAGTAACGTTCGCTTCTTGTTGCCACCGAAAAGTTTCCACAACGGCGTTTATGAAATCAGAACTTTCAGTTTCTGATAAACCTCCAACCGACTCAGCTTTATCCAAAAGATCTAATGCATCGTTTGAAAATATTTGCCTCTGATGCAATATTTTACTTGCCTGCGAAACCAAATCTTGATCTTCAATTAGGTCCAGTCTAAGAAGAGACGTAAACATTCGGAAAGGGTTTACAGCAAGCGACTCTGCATTTATTGGCCTGAATGCAGTTGAGTGCACGGGGATGCCAGCTGCCGCCAGATCGTAATAACCAACTGGAAACATTCCCATAATTTTGAATATTCTACAAATAATATTTAGCTCATTGGGAGTACCTAATCGTATTGCCCCATGCCGTTCCTGGCTCACACGCTCTAAGCCATTGCTCGATTCTAAAGAATCCACTAGTGAGGTATTCTTAGATATAGATTCAGCATTTATTTCAGAAACCAGATTTAGCAAATCACCGTATGCGGGGACTTCGGCACGATACATGTTTGACATTCTTTGAGAAAACTGAGCACGAATATCGCTACTTGAAACAAATTGTGAAGCCATAGAACTACTTTAGTTCAATAAAACCCTATGAATAGATACAACATAATTACTTTTATGTTTCAAGCTGCGCTAGTGAACGAAACTGTTCACAATACAAATATAGAATTAGAGATGCCTCTTTTTTCGAGAAATAAGCCTAATTCTGTAGCTTCAGTTGAATATGAGCCTGGTAATATTCAATCAATTAGAGACGCTCTTTCAAAAGTAAGAATCAAATTGAGAGGTGCACCTAAAAAGGTTTTTCTTAGACCATCAAATCAAACAGATTTTGGTGATACAAAAACAGTTCCTAAAAATGTCGCCCAGAAAATTCTCGAAACTAAACTTTTAGAAGCTTTGCCAGTTTCTTATCAAAAACTTTATGAGCGGCTTTTAGAAACTCCTAGGCGTAAGAAGTGGGACGATAACAAGTTTACAGATTCCAAAATTCTTTGGTCTCTTTCATTTGCAGCGGAACAAGGTGTTGGTACTGAAGGGATTACAACAGCTATGGAACTCTACGATTGGGGTTTAAAAGACACGGCCTGGCTAACAAGACGTACAGATCCACAACCCCAAACAGTACCTGAAATAGTTCCCGTAGTTCACAAAGGGATACTGCAAAGCACAAGACCTAACGGCCCAAAACAAAATTGAATATTTATCTAAAAGAATCACTGCATAAAAATATTAAAAAAACT